>Ga0172376_10008421_pt1 | contig 10778 bp, 9 predicted proteins | sample Lak35m_FD_121114 | JGI IMG/M metagenome (GOLD analysis project Ga0172376, IMG submission 121114) | Freshwater microbial communities from Kabuno Bay, South-Kivu, Congo - kab_092012_35m | ecosystem: Environmental > Aquatic > Freshwater > Lake | place: Democratic Republic of the Congo: South-Kivu... | reverse complement strand
TGTGTCTTGGGGTCTTGATGATTTACGAGTGCCAGTTGAGAAAAAACAATTATTGATTGAGACGGAAGAGGAAATTGAAAATGTTCATCGCTAATACTTGGAGGGTTTACTGTCGCGCGAAGAACGCCGAGCCAGAATTATTGAAACTTGGTTTTCGGCTATTGACCGAATCGGTAAATTGGTACACGACGAATTAGATCCGCATGGTCCAGTTAACTTAATGGTGGATTCAGGCGCACGCGGTTCTTGGGGCCAAACTTCACAATTAATGGGTATGAGAGGTCTAATGGTAAACCCAGCCGGTGAAATTATTGAATTGCCAGTCAAGAGCTGCTTGAAAGAAGGTTTGAATGTATTGGAGTATTTTATTTCCACTCACGGTGCGCGAAAGGGTTCTTCCGATACAGCGCTTCGCACAGCGACGGCCGGTTATTTAACTCGTCGTTTAGTGGACGTTTCGCAGGATGTCGTGGTTATGGAAGTTGATTGCGGCGACAAGCAGGGAGTTTTTGTTTATCGAGAAGACGGAAAAGATTTGGGCCGATCATTGGCCTCACGAATTGTTGGTCGGGTTTCTTTGGAAGAAGTTCGCTCGGGTGAGGAGATAATTGTCAAAAAGAATACCTTAATTGATAAATACGCGGCTAAGAAAATCGACGATCTAGGATTAGATAAATTGCATGTCCGATCAGTCATTACTTGTCAGTCTCGCCAAGGAATTTGCCAAATGTGTTACGGCTACGATTTAGGTCGCAATCAATTGGTCAAATTAGGTGAAGCAGTGGGTATTGTTACGGCGCAAGCGATCGGTGAACCAGGAACGCAGTTAACCATGAGAACTTTCCATACTGGTGGCGTCGCGGCGGGTGGTGACATTACTCAAGGCTTGCCACGCGTGCAAGAAATTTTTGAATGTCAACCACCAAAAGGCAGAGCAATTATTTCCGAACTTGATGGCAAAATTGTGGAAATCAAAGAAGTCGGTTCTTCTCGCGTAATTAGAATTCGCGGAATTATGGGTGGCACAAAAGTTGCGAAAAAGAAAGATGAGCCAGCGAAGAAAAAGAGCAGCAAGAAAGCTGTTCCAGCGCCGGGTGAAGAATGTGAAAAAGAATATGCGGTTTCTTTGCGATCTGGCCTTTGGGTTAAAGAAGGCGATCTAGTTGTCCGCGGTCAGCAATTGAGCGAGGGTCACATTGATCTAAAAGAATTATTCAAATTGGCAGCTCGCGAAGCGGTGGAGCGCTATGTTATTAAAGAAGTTCAAAATATTTACACTTCTCAAGGTGAGGGCATCAACGACAAACATATCGAAATTATTATCAAGAAAATGTTTTCACGGGTGCGCGTTAAGGATGCGGGTGATACCAATTTATTAATTGGTGATGTAGTTGAAAAACAACGCTTCTTGATTGAAAATGACAAACAGCGAGCCGCCGGTGGCAAGACTGCGACCGCGACACAATTACTACTGGGTATTTCCAAAGTCGCTTTAAGCACAGAAAGTTGGTTGTCAGCGGCCTCCTTCCAAGAGACGACCAAGATTCTGATTAACGCAGCCACGCAGGCCAAAGAAGATAAGCTTCGCGGTCTTAAGGAGAATGTAATTATCGGCCGATTAATTCCAGCCGGTACCGGTTATCGACAAGAAGGCAGTCAGGAAGCGGAAGAAAAGAAATAAAACACAGTGATCGAGTGAATAAGTGATTCAGTGATTAAGGATAAACCCCCGCGCGAGCGGGGGTTTTTGATCTCGTTATCTATGTCTTGCAGTTGCGCCATTGGCGAGGATTTAATATAATAGACTTAGTTCGAAATTACTTTCTGAAAGCATAAAATTCCCCCAGCGTGGGAATTTTATTCGCCAGTTTTACTCGCTCGTCCCTCCATAAAGTCGGGACACCGTGCCCGCTCGCAAAACTGAGCGTTTCAGAAAAGCAATTTCTCGCTCGTTAATTGCGGGAATAAAATATTATGGCGAAAAAGTTTAAAGGAGGTTCCGGCTTTAAAGCGCCTAAATTAGATTTAAAAGATGAAACAAAAAAAGGCATTATTGCGGTTTTGCTTTTTGTTTTTGCGCTGATTAGCGTCTTGAGTATCTTTGGCGCGGCGGGTACGGCGGGCAATTTACTATATAAGGGCCTCGGGCTTCTTTTTGGCTGGGGCTATTTTTTGGTGCCATTGTCGTTGGCCTTAGCCGGCATTGCGATTCTAAAATCTTTGCACGAAGAGCTTTACGGCACACCATTTTTTGGCATTACCCTTTTTATCTTGAGTTTTCTAGGGGTTTTGCAAATGTTTTTGGGCGGGAGTATTCAAGACGGTCGCGGCGGTGGATATTTAGGGCTGGCCATCTCGTATCCTTTTCTAAAATTTTTAGGAGTCTATGCCAGTTATATTATTTTAATCGCTTTGATTTTTGTTTCCCTGCTCGTTACTTTTAATATTTCTTTAAAAAAGTTAGCCGATTTTATTTTTGATCGAAACGGCAAAAAGAACAAGAATGAATTATTAGGTAAAGATGGTCAATTAGCTTCAAAAGAAATGGCGGCCGATTCGCCTATGGATACTTTACTGAAAAAAATTATGCCGACACCCAGCTTTAAAGTAAAAAATTTAGGCGTAGTTGAGGGTGATAGTAAAGGTAAACGGGAAAGCAAAGAAAAAGATAAAGAAAAGATACAAAAGAAAGACGACTTTTTGTTGTTGCAAAGTAAGATGGTAATGGAAGATTATAAGTTTCCGCCAGTTGATTTGCTAGAATCAGATACTGGCGAGCCAACGAGCGGCGACATTAAAACTAACGCTAATATTATTAAGCGCACTTTTCAGAATTTTGGCATTGAGGTGGAAATGTCCGAGGTTAATATTGGTCCAACGGTCACGCAATATACTTTTCGGCCGGCTCAGGGTATAAAATTATCAAAGATAACCACGCTAGGAAATGATTTATCCCTAGCCCTGGCGGCTCATCCAATTCGAATCGAGGCGCCAATTCCCGGCCGTTCGTTGGTGGGTATTGAATTACCTAATAAGGCGATGATGAAAGTTCGGTTAAAGAATTTGATCGAACAGCCAGACTTCGCGCAAAATCAAAAGATGTTAACAATCGCTTTGGGTCGAGATGTGGCCGGCATGCCGGTTTACGCGGGGCTAGAAAAAATGCCTCATTTATTAGTCGCTGGAGCAACAGGTACCGGAAAAACAATTTGTTTAAATTCGATTATTACCAGCTTGTTGTATCGCCAAGCGCCAAACTTTTTAAAACTTATTTTGCTTGATCCCAAGCGCGTGGAATTTCCAGTCTATAACGGCTTGCCGCATCTTTTGACGCCGGTCATTGTTGATCAAGATAAAATGGTTAATGCCTTGCGCTGGGCTGTATCTGAAATGGAAAGACGTTTTGATGTTTTGTCTGCTCAGCAAACGCGAGATATTATTGCGTATAATAAAAAATTTATTGATGGCGAGTTGGAAGAACCATTGCCATACATCGTTATCGTAGTTGATGAATTGGCCGATTTGATGGCCTCTCACGGCCGAGACGTTGAAGCTACTATTGTCAGGCTGGCGCAAATGTCGCGGGCGGTTGGCATTCACTTAATTTTGGCGACTCAACGGCCGTCGGTAGAAGTTATTACCGGTTTGATTAAGGCTAACATTACTTCGCGTATCGCCTTTCAAGTTGCTTCGCAAATTGATTCTCGAACAATTTTGGATGGATCTGGGGCTGATAAATTATTGGGTAATGGCGACTTATTATTCTTATCTGGAGACGTGGCTAAGCCGCGTCGCGTTCAAGGAACTTTTGTTTCGGATAAAGAAGTGAAAAAAGTTGTAGACTTTTTGAGCAAGCAAAATATTGCCCAATTTAGCGAAGACATAACTCAGGCGCGTTCAAGCAGCGGACAAGTGGCTAATTGGAATAGTAGCGGAACTGAAACGGCGGGACCAGACGATGATTTATATAATCAGGCCAAAGAATTAGTTATTCAAAGTGGTAAGGCCTCGGCTTCTCTTCTGCAACGACGTTTGCGCGTTGGTTACGCGCGGGCGGCGAGACTGCTGGACATGCTGGAAGAAAATAGCATTATTGGTCCGGGTGATGGCGCCAAGCCTCGAGATGTTTTGGTGGGCGAAGCGCGCAATATTCCAGGGACGCCAAAAGTTGGGGAGAATGATGATGTTTTGGGGGACTATTAGAGAAAGTTTAAAATGTAGAAGTCAAAGTTAAAAATTTTGATGTCGCCCTACGACTTGTTTAGTAAATGTGCGAAGCGCATACATTAACTTTACATTTTGATTTTTTAATTTTAAATTTTTATTATGGTTTTTACGGCAAAAAAAGTAGAAGAGATTCCTAACTTCAGCGAAAAGCTAAGAAAGTCCAGGGAGGAATTGGGTCTTTCAAAAGAAAAAGTGGGACAGCTATTAAATTTTCCGGCTAAATATTTTGATTACCTAGAAAGTGGGGAGCTGGATAAATTGCCAGCAGATGTTTACAGTAAAGGATTTTTAAAAAAATACGCTAAGATTTTAGATATCGAGCCGGATCTTTTAGTTTTAGAATTTGAAAAAGAAATAAAAATTATTCGCCACCTAGACAAGGGATTCAACGAGCATCCATCATTGCCGAGCCTGCGTTCTGCTCGTTGGATAATTACGCCAAAAACCTTGGGACTGGGTGCGGGAATGATCCTTTTTTTATTAGTTGTTGGCTATTTGGCCTATCAACTTCATTTTTTAATTAGCCCGCCCAGTTTAACAGTTTTTGAACCAGCGCCAGATTCAATAGCGGAAAGTTCGATCTTAATAGTGAGGGGAGAGGCCGAAATGTCGGCCAAGTTGACGATTAATGGCCAAATGGTTTATGTTGATAAAGATGGCGGTTTCAAGCAGGAAGTAACTCTTAGTCAAGGATTAAATGTTATTAGGGTCGAGGCGGCTAACCGATTTGGAAAGACTAATTCAGTTGTGAGGCAAGTGATGTTGAAATAGCGACTCGGGATTCTTTTCTGAAAGTGTAAAATTTCCCCAGCGTGGAAATTTTACTCGCCAGTTTTGCTCGCTCGCCCCGCAGCTGCGGGGCACCATGCCCGCTCACAAAACTGAGCGTTTCAGAAAAACAATCCTTCGTCTTTGATTTCGGATTTTATTAAAAACAATAACTACAAGATAAAAACTACTCATATGACAAAACAACAAGAAGCGGAAGAAAAGAATGAAAAATCAAAGGCGCTGGAAACGGCGATTGATGAGATAAAAGAGAAGTTTGGGGAGGGCTCAATTATGAAGCTGGGTGAGGCCAAGCGGGTTAACATAGATTCGATCCCGACAGGCTCTATTTCGCTAGATTTAGCCCTAGGGGTGGGGGGAATGCCCCAGGGCAGGATTATAGAGGTCTATGGCCCAGAATCAAGCGGTAAAACGACCTTGGCCTTGCACACGGTTGCCCAATCTCAAAAGAAGGGTGGCCTTTGTGCCTTCGTGGACGCCGAGCACGCTCTGGATCCAGAATATGCCAAGCGCATCGGTGTTAAAATTGATGATCTATTAATTTCTCAACCAGACACCGGTGAGCAGGCTCTTGATATTGTGGAAAGCTTAGTTCGATCGGCGGCAGTTGATCTAATTGTCGTTGACTCGGTAGCAGCCTTAACCCCGCGAGCAGAAATTGAGGGCGAGATGGGCCAACAACATATGGGCTTGCAAGCGCGGCTGATGAGCCAGGCCTTGCGCAAATTAACGGCGATTGTGGCCAAATCTGGCACCGCCGTAATTTTTATTAATCAGATTCGGATGAAGATCGGTATTGTTTTTGGCAATCCCGAAGAAACGCCGGGCGGCAAAGCGTTAAAATTTTATTCCTCAGTTCGCTTGGATGTTCGGCGCACGGCGCAGATCAAACAGGGCGAAAATATTATTGGCAATCGGGTAAAAGTTAAAGTGGTAAAAAACAAAGTTGCCGCGCCGTTTAAAATTGCGGAGTTTGATATTATGTATAACAAAGGCATTTCGTATGAAGGCGACGTGATCAATGCTGGCGTCAAATACGGTGTTGTGGCCAAGGGCGGCGCTTGGTTTAATTACGGCGATATAAAGCTAGGTCAGGGCATGGAAGCTTCCAAAGCGTATCTAGTAGAGAATCCCAAAATCACGACGGAGATTGTGAAAAAAATTAAGGAAGAAGCGGTGAAAGAAGTTGTGGGGATTTAATCGCTCGGTCAGAATAGGCGAAATTGACAAAGTTTTTATAGGATATAAAATATGATTATGGTGAAAAAGAAAAAGAGCATAAAAACATATACGGGCACAGAGATTGGCATAATCCTTGAAGACATTAAGAGCGATTTTAGAGTTTTCGGAGAAGCTTTAGCTGGCGTTAAAGAAGGCGTCGCTGTCCTGAAAGAAGACGTCGCCGTTCTGAAAACTGACGTTTCCATATTAAAAAGTGACATGAAAGAAGTAAAAACCGACATTAAAGAGATTAGGGGTATATTGAAAGAAAAGGCTGACAAAAAAGACGTCGTGCGACTGGAGGCAAGAGTGACTGTTTTAGAAAAATAGAATAAATTTAAAAAATAAAAGCCCATTGGAATCTATTCCCAAGGGCTTTTATCATGCCAAAAATTAAACCCCAGCCTTTGCTGGAAACTTTTTATTGTTTCCGGATAAAGCCGGGGTTTAAAAAGTCCAAATTTATTTAGTCGTAAATGGCAGAAGGGCCATAAATCGAGCGCGCTTGATGGCGGTGGCCAATAAGCGTTGATGTTTAGTGCAACTGCCGGTGCGGCGAGGAGCCAAAATTTTCGCTTGGCCGGAAAGAAAATTATGCAATAATTCGGTATTTTTATAATCGATATTGCTGATATTTTCTTTGCAGAAATAACAAGATTTTTCCATATATTTTAATTTAAAAACTCTAAATTCTAATATCTAAACTCTAAACAAATTATAATGACCAAAATTCAAAACCGTTTTGAGAATTTGATATTTGGATTTTAATATTGTTTAGGATTTAGGATTTAGGATTTGGAATTTAAGATTTTTTAAAAAGGTATATCCTTAACATTAACGCCGCTGCCTTCTTCGTCGCTACCAAAACTCATACTTTCTTCAGCATCGATAACCGGAATTTCTTCTTCGGCAGAAGCTGAGGCGACTGGACCGCGATTAACGCCGGCATTGCCGCCCATATTGTCACCAGCTGCGCCACGAGGACCAAGTTGCATGTTCTCCATAACAATTTCGGTTCGGTATCTTTTTGATCCATCTTGCGCTTGCCAAGAACGAGTTTGCAATCGGCCTTCAACCAAAACCATTTTCCCTTTGTTCAGGAATCGGCTGCAAATATCGGCTAGCTTACCGAAGGCGACAACGTTATGAAACTCAGCTGTTTGTTGCTTTTGGCCGCTTTTATCGGTGTAAACTCGATTAGTTGCAATTGAAAAATTGACGACATTCTGTCCGGAAGGAAGAGCTTTGACTTCTGGGTCTCGGGTTAAGTTTCCCAAGATAATAACTTTATTAAAGTTCATATAATTAATTCGTCTACAGGGATGAGGTCTACAGTCTACCGCTGGATCAAGTTCTGATTTTTTGGCGGTAGTCAGCAGCCGGGACCGGTAGTCGCTTTTATTATTTTAATAACTCTTCTAGTTTTTTATCAAGCTCTTCGATCTTTACTTTGCCGGTTTTCCCGGTGCTTTCGCCGGCAACGGTTTCGCCTTCAGCCAGTTTGACGCGGGCTGGTTTTTTGCTGACTTTCTCTGTTCGGAATTCAGCCTGGTTAATGATCATGTGGCGAAGGATATCGTTGTTCATACGCAGAAAAGTATTCAATTCATCTATTTTTTCCGGCTCCATTTCGAACACAACGGTAGCGTAAAATCCCTGGTTTTGTTTCTTTATCTCAAAAGCCAGTTTTTTCTTTTCGCTGATATATTCTTTCTTTGCTTCGCCGCCCAGTTCTTTGATTTGGGCGCGGACTTTTTCGGCCATCGTCGAAGTCTCTCCTTCGGCTGACAGCAGACTGATGATGTAAGTCAGTTCGTACATACTGCTTTTGTTTTAAAAGTTATGAGCGGAGCTCAATTTTTAATTGAGCACTCCGTTAGATAGTCTCTCGGAGTTCACGACTTTTAAAATTTTTACTTAATTAATTTATTAGTTGTTGAATTTAAAGACAACTACATCGCCGTCTTTAACTACATACTCTTTACCCTCGGTTTTAATCAGGCCATTTTCTTTAGCTTGATTCCAAGAGCCGGCGGCCAGTAACTTTTCCCAAGAAATAATGTCCGCTCGAATGAATCCTTTTTCAAAGTCTGAATGGATCTTTCCGGCGGCTTGAGGAGCTCGGGAGCCCCGCTGGATAGTCCAGGCGCGAGTTTCATCTTCACCCGTCGTTAGGAACGTATCAAGACCTAGCAAATCATAGCAGGTTGAAATCAATTCGTCAATGCTGTTTTTGGGGTGGGGAAGAGCCTCGCGCATCTCCCTGGCAGCCTCAAAATCGAGCTCCGAGAGCTCATTTTCGAGCTTAACGTCGAGCTCTAGAGCCGGCTTGGCGCTGGCCGGATAGGCAATGATTTTTTTGTCAGAGGAGCAATTAATAACATATAAAACCGGTTTGGCGCTCAAGAGATTAAGATTCTTCAGGAAAGCTAAGTCTTTGTCTTTTGTTTCAAAATCTTTAGCTGGCTTGCCGTCTTCGAGCCAGGGCAAGAGTTGGGTTAAGTAAGCGTGCTCGGCGATGGCTTCTTTGTCTCCGCCCTTGGCCATTTTCTCTACTTTGGGCAGATGTTTTTTTAGGGTGTCTAAATCTTTTAAAATCAGTTCCAAATTTATAATTTCAATATCGTCAGCTGGTTGAGGTGAGTCGCTAACGTGAATAATATTTTTATCTTCAAAAGCGCGGACAACCTGGACAATGGCATCAGCTTCGCGAATGTTCGCTAAAAATTGGTTACCCAATCCTTCTCCTTGGCTGGCGCCCTTAACTAATCCGGCAATATCGGTAAATTGAATAGCGGTGGGAACAGTTTTGGCGGAATTAGAAAATTTAGTTAATTTAGCCAATCGTTCATCGGGTACTTCAACAATGCCGACGTTCGGTTCAATAGTGCAAAAAGGGTAATTTTGAATATCAACTTGGCGCTTTGTCAGCGCTTTAAATAAAGTTGATTTCCCAACGTTTGGCAGGCCAACGATTCCGACGCTTAACATAATTTTAATGTTTATTTTTTGGATTATTGTTTATATTTTATGCTATAATAAAAACAACTTTATGTCTAATATCAATCCAAATATATTTAAGGCGTATGATATTCGGGGACTATATCCAGAGGATATAAACGAAGAGGCAGCCTTTAGCATTGCCAAGGCTTTTGTTGAATTTCTACGCAATAAAGGAGAGCTTAATGGTCAGCCGATTATTATTGGTCGTGACGCTAGAAACTCGTCGGATAGCCTATATGAGTCGGTATCAGAAGGTTTAATTTCGGAAAAAGTTGACGTTATTGATATTGGCGCGGTTTCCACGACGCTTTTTTATTGGGCGATTATTAACCAAAAAGCAGCGGGAGGTATAATGATCACGGCTTCACATAATCCAGCCGAATATAATGGTTTTAAAATTTGCCGAGCAATGGCTCGCTCAATTGGTCTCGATTCTGGTTTAGCGGAAATTAGAGAATTAGCTAAAAAAGAAAGAACGACCGATTTGAGTTTAACGGGTAAGGCTTGGCACAAGGATTTGTCGGAGGAATATATTGCTTTCGTAAAAAATAAAATTTCAATTGAAAAAATAAAACCATTAAAAATAGTCATAGACTATGGTAATGGCATGGCCGGAGCGGAAGTAGAGAAGTTATTAAAGTTTTTACCTTGTTCGGTTGAATCTCTCTTTGTCGAGCCAGATGGAAACTTTCCTAATCATGAAGCTAATCCGATTAAAGAAGAGAATCTAGTTGCTCTTAGAGAAAAATTATTGAGCATAGGAGCTGATTTGGGAGTTGCTTTTGACGGCGATGGAGATAGAATAGCCTTTTTAGACGAGAAAGGGGAATTAGTGAGAGGTGATTTCATTACGGCCTTGATCGCACAGGAATTACTTAAAGAGAACGCTGGTCAGAAAATTCTTTATGAAGTCCGCTCGAGTAAGGTTCTGCCGGAGGTTATTTCGGCAGTTGGGGGTGTGCCAATTTTGGGTCGACCCGGTCATTCCTTGATGAAAGAACATATGCGACAAGACGATATTCTTTTTGGCGGAGAATTATCTGGTCATTATTTCTATAAAGACTTAGGCTTTATAGAAAATACTTTATTTACGATGGCTGAAATTTTGCGAATTGTAAGTGAGGGGCAACGGTCTTTTTCCGAGTTGATCGCTCCGCTTAAAAAATATTTTACTTCCGGAGAGATAAATTTTGGAGTTGCCGATGCCGATCAGGTTTTAATAAAAATAGAACAAAAGTTCAATGATGCGCAAATCAAAAAAATAGATGGCTTAACAGTTATTTATTCGAATTGGTGGTTTAACTTGCGCAAATCTAATACCGAGCCGCTAGTGAGATTGAATTTGGAGGCAGATACGGATCAGTTGCTGGAAGAAAAAAAGAAAGAAGTAAGTAGTCTAATCTTCTAGATAAATTAAAAAAGGCCGCAGCGGTTACTGGGCCTTTTTTCGTTGGAAAAAAAGTTCGTTATGAAATAACATTTTCTGCCTCCTTGGAGCGCGGGTCTTGGGGGATAAAATCCCCGAAGGCGCGTTTTCG
>Ga0172376_10008419_pt1 | contig 10778 bp, 12 predicted proteins | sample Lak35m_FD_121114 | JGI IMG/M metagenome (GOLD analysis project Ga0172376, IMG submission 121114) | Freshwater microbial communities from Kabuno Bay, South-Kivu, Congo - kab_092012_35m | ecosystem: Environmental > Aquatic > Freshwater > Lake | place: Democratic Republic of the Congo: South-Kivu... | reverse complement strand
GGGTGCCCCGTCACCCGGTGACTTTTGCGGCACGCATTTCAGGCCACGCCCACGGAGAGCCCCTGTTTCCGGGCTTTTCTACGGGTTGGCGCTCGGTGCGTTCCCCATCTTGATGTAGGTGGAACGGCTGGCGCGCTCTCGCAGCTGCCTGACGGTGATCCCCTGGCGCTCGGCTTCCTTCTTCTCAGCCACCAACCGGCGGCGCGCCATCTTGATGCGCTCGGCCTTAGAAAGCCGCAGGTCGGTGCAGGCTTGGCACCATCGGGAGCGGCGACCACCTTTCCCGTCGGCTCGGATGACCTGCGGGAAGTTTTCGAGGTTCTGCTTCTTGCCGCAGCAGGAGCAGACCTTCGAGGTCTTGGTGCGACCCACCGCATCACTGGTGACGACCTCGATGTCCCAGTGCCGGTAGAAGGCTACCATCCGCTCGACGTTGATACCGCCCTCGGCGGCGAGGGTCGAGTTGATGACGACACGCTTCACGATCAGCTCTCTTTCGCCAGGTCGCGGACAATCTTCGCGTAAGTTTTGATGACGTTTCGACTCCACGGGAACGCTGGGCCTCCGTGCGGGCCGCCGTCGGCTGTGTCAGCTGACGCCCAACGCACCGACCCTGGCGGGCCGACGTAGCGGTTCTTCTGTCTGTCCCAGCGGCCGGCTGCGTGAAGTTTCCCTTCGGCGATGTCGACGATCGTTGTCGCGTTGTTGCGGAGAAGGATCTCGCACGCCCGGGTTACCTGGGCGCGAACACCGGCGTACCGGTATGTCGACCCGGAGTCGTAGCTGCCGACGCCGAGACCGTTCCCTTTCAGTCCGTCACCTTTCGTGAACCAGTGCGTCTCGCACCAGCCGATCGCAACGATTAGGAGAGGGTCGACGCCATGCCGGCGGCAGATCTGGCGGACGACACGCCAGTCGTTGTCTGGGATGTTCAGAGGAGTTTTCACGGCTGCTCGACGTTGATACCGTCGCCGGCGGCGAGGGTCGGGTTGATGATGATGGGCTGCTTCATATTGCGTCTCCTATCCCGTGAGGGTTGGCTGGATGGGTGAGCTTCGCGAGCGCGGACGCTTCCAGGCGACGGATCGCCTCCCCGGACGTGCCCAGGAGGTCACCGAGCTCGGCGAGCGTCATACCGTCAGCGTTCTCCAGACCGAAGCGGTGGCATACGACGGTGCGCTCATCCTCGGTCAGCGTGTCGAGCGACGCACGGATGCGCGCATAGAGGTCCTCACGCTCGACGACTTCCTCGGCGGTCACGGACTGGTCAGCGGTCACGTCCTCAACGGTGAGAGCCTCCCCGGTCCCTGCATACCCGTCGAGCGGCGCGCTCAGCGAACGGTCGGCGAGCGGCAGGTCCTCCAGGCGCACCCCGCCGCCGGTCAGCGCATCGACCTCCTCATCGGTCAGGGATCTCCCCAGGGCGTTTTCGCGTTCCCGGATGAGTTTGGTGTTGATAGCAGCACGGTAGGCGACCTGCTCCGGGATGCGGATGGTGCGGTCAGCGTCCACGGCCTTGTTGAGAGCGGTGAGCACGTAGCGGCGCGCCCACTGGTATGCGCTCATCCCACCAGGCGTCGGATCCCACCGGCTCATCGCCTCCATCAGGGCGAGCGACCCCACGGCGAGGACGTCCTCCTGGTCCAGCTTGTGCTGGTAGCCCTTACCGAGCGCGACGACCAGACGCAGATGCCGCTCGACGAGCTCGTCACGCAGACGGCGCTCCTGGCGTTCATCCCCGGCAGCTCTGGCGGCGAGCAGTCCGTCACCGATGCGCCTGACGTCATCAGACGTCAGCGGTGCGAACCGCTCGTCGCCGAGCCTACGGGATAGAGGGTCGCCCCCCTTGTGTGATGTCACCAGGAGGACGGTGCGCGGTGCGCGTAGATGTCCAGAGGCTGCGCGCCACCGGCGCGCGCTCCCGGTGCTTAGAAGGGGTTGGCGTCCACGTGCTGGTCGCCATACTCGGCGAGGTAGGGCTTGACGAGACCGAGCAGATGCGAGCGGTGGTTCGCCGTGTCACGCTCCAGGGTCGCCCAGCCACGCTCGACGAGGAAGTTGAACGCAGCGACGACGGTGTCGTTGCGCCAGCCGGTCGCACCCTTCGCACGTCGGCGCTCGTTGAGCGCTTCCTTCACGTCGGTCTTCGTCATCGGCTCCCCGGCCTGCTCGAGCAGCTTGCTCATCAGTTCTGCGCAGATGAGGTCCCAGCGCTTGGCGGCGGCTTCCTCGGCGACCTCCTCCGGGCTCTTGATCTCCAGGTGCGTCACTTCGATGCTGCCGGTGGCGGTGCGCGGTGTGGAGACGAGCGTGCCGGCGTAGCGGCGCCCATCTTTGCTGACGACCTTGATGCGGCCCGGTCGGTCCTTGACGACCTCGAGCTCGACGCGGCCCACCGTCCAGGCGCTCCCCGGTTCCTTTACGTGGCAGGCGATAGCAGCACCGGAGACGGCGGCGAGCTTGGCACCAGAACCTCGAGCGCTCCTGGACGCGAACGACCCGGGCGAGGCCTGCGCGTTCTTGACGACGTGGTCAACGCAGACGACGCCAGCACCGAGACTGACGAGCGGCCAGGCGAACCCTGCGAGCCAGAGGTTGACGTCTCTGGCCTTGTCCTCCTCGAGCGCCGGTGTGTGGCTACTCATCCCGGCTGCCACGCCGTCGAGCACCACGAGCTTCACCAACCGGGAACGCACCAGGCGCACGATCTGCGCCCGGGCAGCGGTGTCGAGGCCGGTGGTCGCAGCACGGTAGAAGAAGAGGCGCGTGGATGCGTCACGGTTGCCGTGTTCATCGATGCGACCCTCGACCCAGCTGCGGATAGTGTCGATGTCGTGACCGAGGCCCATAGCGATGGTCACGATGCGCTCGGCGCAGGAGGTGCCGTCGCTCTCCTCGAAGTCGACGTAGACGACGGTCTCGCCGCGCTGCATCAGCTGAACGCAGGCATACTTGCAGCTGAAGCTCTTCATCCCCTCCGGTGGTCCCTGTATCCAGTTGAGCTTCTTCTCGTAGAAGAGGTGCGCGCCGTCGTGACGTTGGAGCAGCGTCGGCTCGAGCCGGCGATGCGTCCCCTGGAGGATCGCAGAGACGACCCCGCCCAGGTCCGTCCAGCCCTCCGGGTCGGCGTGGTCCTGCATCAGCGCATCGAGCTCGGCGCCGGCGTCCGCACCAGACGCCAGAGACGCTGCGACGCGGTAGGCGCGCGCAGCCTTCTCTCGCTTGTTGGCCAGGTCACGCACGATGGCTGCGGCTTCCTTCACCGCACCGAGGTCGCTGGCAGCCTTCCCCTCCAGGTAAGTGACGGCCTTGTCGCCACCGACGGTCTCGAGCTCATTGCTACTGCGCAGCTCCTCGACGAGCGCCGCGCCGCCACTCTTGCCTGAGAGCGCCAGACGTGCGACGGCAGCGTAGATGATGCCAGCCTTAGGTTCGTGGAAGTCGCCCGGGCCGAGCTTCTCGGCGACCACGTCGATCGCCCCGGGCGTCTTGATGACCGACCCGATGACGAGCTGCTCGGCGGCAGCGTTGCTCAGCTGTTTCACGTAGCCTCCTTCGGCGTGATGACGACGCGGCAGACGTTGTCTGCTGCGACGCGGATGATGGGGTCGAGCACTGTGACCCACTCGGCGGTATCGTCAGGGATCAACCGGCAGGAGCGCACCAGGGTGTCGATGATGCGCTTGACGTTCGTGCCGGTGTAGTTGTGAGGGTCACGCCTGCCGGCGCGCGGGAACGTGAGCGTCACCTGGATGCTCACCGGGCGACCCACCTCAGGGAGCGGACGGAGCGCGCACCACTCGGCGAGCACCGCCATACCCCAGTCGTCAAGGCGACGCTTACGTGCCGCCCAGTGCAGCCGGTTCGCCTCGTTGACGCTCATCGGGCGGGTCGGCTGACTGAACTCGAGGGTGAGCATCAGTAGAGGTCCAGCAGGTGAGCCGTCTCGAACGCATCGGGGAGCGGCTGACCGTCCCGGATGAAGATGACGGCGGTCTCATAGACCCTGAACGGGCAGCCATGTGGCCTGAGCGGATAGAGGACGCCCTCAACGCCGACGAGCGGGCCGTAGTCGTCGTGCGCGATGTCGAAGTCCGCCACGTTGACGTGGTGACCGTGCCAAGCGAAGTAGGCCATGATGAACCGGCGCACCAAGCGCGGCACTGACTTAGGGTCGTCGTCTCTCCACGTGTCGTAGAACGGCAGCAGCAGCGCCGGCAGGTGCATCGGCGCATCGGAGCGATAGACGAGCGCCTTAGCGAGCTCGTTGACCCGGCGGCGGAGACGGATGACGCGCAGCATCATCGCCTCCCACTCTTGAGAGCCTGCAGCCAGACGGTCAGACCATAGACCTCTGCCGGGTGACGTCCGATGCGAACGCACCAGGCGTCAGCGAGGCGCACCGTCATCGGTCCCCGACGTGCACGGGTGACGGCTTTAGTGTCGGCGCGGACGGCTTCCCGGAACTTTCTGAGCGGGAGGCCCGACGCCCGGATGATGGGCTCGGCGGTCAGCACGGTCAGCTGCGCTTGGTCTTGGCGGCGGAGAGCTTCTCGATGAGGTCCGACGCCTGCGACGTCGTCAGCTCCTTGGCACTGGGCACCCCGTAGAGCCGGCCGAGCCGGTCCCGGTAGGTCTCATCGTCGAGGGCGAGCTCGCGCCGCAGGATGCCGATCTTCTTCACCTGGGCGTCGGTCGCCTTCGCGCCGATGGCGATGATGACCGGCTCATCGGTCTCGACCGGGTCGGCGATGGCGACGGCGATGGCGGAACGCTTCACCGGCTCACGTCGAGCCTGCGCAGCGCGCACCTCGTCAGCAGAAGCCACGCCGTTCTTCGTGTCAGCGGCGAGCGCGGCGACGATGGCGCGACCCCAGGCGCTCGTCTCGGCGACCATCGCCTCTGACCCCTTCGTGAACGGTGTGCGACCCGGGAACGTCTCCCACGCCACGCCGATCCCCGGCATCGGGTCGTCCGGGCTCCGGTAGGCAGCGGCGACGTATTGGAGGAAGACCTGACCACCGACCTCGATGATGGTGACCGGGTGCTCGGGGTTGACGGGACGCAGCGAGCCGTCGGGATGTTTAGCGCGGAACTCCCGGATGCGGTTGGCGACGTCGTTGTAGTCTCGGGCGAAGCCCTGGTTGCTGTTTTGTGTGCTCATAGCAGAGCACGGTGCGGTCACCTGCCAGGATGTCCGGGTATCACCCGGCGGCCCTGCCTCTTGAGTGTTTTCAGGCCCCAGCGCCAGAGCTTACGCTGGGCGCGCTTGTTGTCGATACCGAGCTGCTCACCGAGCTGCTTGGCCCCGCCGCCGTCGGCGAGGACGACCTCGACCCGGTCCAGGAGCCGGCGCGTCCAGTGGCTCTGCAGATCGAGGAACGCCTCCAGGAGGGCAGCCTCGTCGTCCTCTATGTGGAGGAACTTGGCGGCGACGTCCGGGCGGACGCAGTCGTCGACGAGGCCGACGAGCTGCCGGACCGTCGTGCAGCTGGCCTCCCCTTCGAAGTCGCCGGTGGCGTTGAGCGCCTCGAGCATCTCCGGCCAGTGGAGCACCGCTGTGATGCCGGCGACGGCGCCGATGTTCACCACGTCGAACCGCTCAGGTGGCAAGATGGCGCCGATGCCGCGCAGCGCGTAGCGTGCCTCGGCGATGAACTCCTTAGGCTCGAGGTCCTGGGCGTCTTGGAGGTCCTCGATGATGGAGCGCAGGCCGTCCTCGGAGATCGGCAGCACCCCGGCGTTCCGCGCGAGCTCGTCGAGCGTCACCGGCGACCCCTGGGACGCTTGCCCTGCTGGTCTCTTTCCTGCGGTCCGAGACCGCCCCGGATGCCGATGCGGATGCGCTCGGTCGCTAAGCAGTCCGCCAGGCACTCGGCGCGGACCGGGCAGGAGGCGCAGATGCGGATCGCTTCACGCCCTTCCGGGCTGGTGCGCTTGGCGAAGAACGGCTCGACGCCGACGTCCCGGCACGCTGCGTCAGCTCTCCACGTCACCGCTGAACGAGTGCGAGCGTTAGGGGATGCGCGCCTCGAAGTCGAGCACCGCCTGCGGTATCTTGTCGCCGGTCGAGTAGGTCCAGTGCCAGGGCTCCCCGGGCACCTCTGCGATGAAGCCGTAGGTGCCGGCGTTCTTGACGAGCCACCGGCTGAACCGGGCGGAGATGCTCTCTGGCTGCGGGTCGCCGTCGAGCTCCTCGGCGAGGTCGGCGCTCAGACCGAGACCGTGGTTGCTCGTTCCCGGGCGAGCCGCCTGCGCTGTGCGCGGACGTTGATACCAGCGTTGGCCCTCCCAGACCTTCCACGGGCGTCCCGGCAGCGGGTCGGTAGTGTAGCGCGCCTTGAAGAGGGCGACCTGCCGCTCGTAGCTCCTGTACGTCCCGGTGGCTCTCACCTGGAAGCCGGCAGCGGTCGCAGCGTCGACCAGGGCACGCATCGCTCGGGCAGCGGTCGGGCTCATCTTGAACCCCTTGATGCCGCAGTCCTTCAGCAGGCGTGGCGGCAGCTTGCCGTTGGCGATCCCGTTGAGCTCAGAAGGGCTCCGTGTCAAGGTTGGGCCCTTTCTCTGTGTCGGTGTCTGTGTCGGTGTCTGTGTCGTCCCACTCTTCGATGACGGACTGATGCCACGCCTGATGCTGGGTGAGTTGGTCCTTGACGCGGCGCACCTCATCGCCGACCGCGTGCACCTCGTTGTGGATGTCATCGACGAGCTCGACGAGACGACGCTGCCCCGGGCTCCGGTTATTGACGGCAGCGTTCACCTCGTCGAGGGGTCGGCTGAGCCGGCGCGCCTGCCAGAACGCGGCGAGCGCGGCGATGGTTGCCGGGACTGCCGTTATCAGGGCGACCAGGACTGTCTCGTTCATGTCAGACTGATCCCGATGACGATTTCCCGGCTCAGCGACGTGACGCTGCGGGTGCCCAGGATGTTGCCGGTGAAGTCGCGGCGCACCACGACCGCGCTGCTGGTGTCGGCGAGAGTGGTGGTGGTGACCCCGGTGCCGCTGGTGGTGAAGTAGGCGGGCACCGCGCCGGTGCCGTCGTCGTAGGTGCCGGAGATGAGAATGGCCTCGGCGTTCCCGCCGGCGGCGATGCCCTCGGCGAGCGCGCCGCTGGGCAGGTTGTCTGCGAAGTCGTTGATGACGCCAGTGGCGAGCGCCATACGGCGCCAAGAGCGTTTAGTGCCGGCAGATGTCGTATCCGCTGAGAAGATGTGGCTGTCGTTCATCGTGATACGACCCCAGCGTTGCGCGGTGAGGGTGCCATAGACGAAGTTGCCGATGGCGCCGAGAGGCCAGCGGCGCGCAGCCGTCGAGCCGTGCGCGAAGGTGTAGACGTAGCGCGTCGCACCACTGAAGGGCGACCAGGCGACGCCGTAGTCACCGGCGACCCACCACGAACCGCTTGCCGATGGCTGGACGTTGGGACCGACGAAGGCGACCACGTTGCCGAGCTCATCCTGCACGCTCGGCAGGAAGTCGGCGACAACCCCGGACGAGTTGACCGTGATGAAGTGCGGACTGGCCAGGCCACCCTTGTGGCTGGCATAGCAGTAGGCGACGCCGTTGGAGACGCCGATGGTGCGGACGCCTCCGTAGTTGTAGGTGCTGAGCACGTTGTTGTGCATCACGACCAGGCTGTTGGTGGTGACGGTCGCATCGGCGTCTGCGCCACGCTGGAAGACGAACGTGCCGGTCGGGAGCCTTGAGAGCGCCAGCGAGTTGGTGAAGCCCGCCGGCGTCGGCAAGACGAACCTGTTAGGCGTGACGTAGTCGATAACTGTCCCGCCGGTCCCGATGGAGATGAAGCCTTCTCCGGCTTGGAAGATGGTGCCGCTGTTGCCAGCGCCCGGGTCGTAGGGCAGACCACCGACCGAGCCAGTAGGAACGAAGCTAAACTGCGAACCGGCTCCGCCACCACCGGACGTGAGCAGACCCACGGAGACCTTGTCCCCGTCGATGGTTTCCGTGATGAGGATGTCGTCGCCTGGGAAGAAGTCATAGAGGCTCCCGTTGTCGAAGTCGGTGGAGACGCCCGAGCAGTCGGCGTTCCCCGATCGGGTGCCGCTGTTGTAGGAGACGACGGTGCAGACCTCGAGGTCCGCGCCGCCACCTTCAGGCTCTGGTGCGTAGCCCAGGTCGGTCTCCCCGGCGGCATTGCCGCGCTCGATGCGGGCAAGCGCACGTGCGAGGCGCTTGTCGAGATCGGCGCGCGCCGTGCCGAGCTCCGGGATGAACTGCAGCAGCCCGGCGTCATCCTGAGTGACGGTGAGCGCCCGGACCCGGTAGCTCGTCTTGGTGCCGGTGCCATCGACGAGGAAGATGAGGTCACCGACGTCGAAGTCCACGTAGGCCTGCGGGCCGGTCGGGTCGAGCTGCACCGTCACGCCGTCCGCCGGTGTCGCCGAGTTGTTGAGCACCTGGTCGGACGCGAGCGTCACCAGATCGCCGTCGGATGTGTTGGCGAGGCTCAGGAACGTCTCCCTGCGACCGTAGGTGGAGATGGACCCGGCGCTGGTCCGGGTAGTGAAGGTCGCGCCGGACGTCCCGGAGCCGACGAGGACGGTGTTGCGGATCGGTCCGGCCTTCTCCTCGGAGAGCTCAGAGACCGAGCCGCCGACGCGCAACGTGACCGGGTTGGCGCCGGTGGTGCGGTCGGTGCCGCGCTCATTGGCGGCAGCGATGACAAGATCCGGTGTGACCCAGACGTCGCAGGCGAGCTCCTGGAGGTTGCTCGCCACCTGGCCGACCGTTGCCCCGACCTGCTCATCGATGGTCAGCAGATGCGTCCAGGAGCCCCCGCCGGTTGGCACGCTCGCCGAGAAGCTCATGGTCAGACCCGTCAGCGCACCGCGCGCCTGAGCCTCCAGGACGAGGGTGCGCAGGATGCTCCCTGCGCTCACGTTGTCGAAGCTGCGGGTGGTCTCTGCGCCGTCCGGGTAGACGACTGCGTCCTCCAGGCGGGCACGCAGGCCACGCCCAGAGACGTCATACGTGCGGGAGACGCCGCCGGTGGTTGCCCCGGCCTTCTCGAGTTTGATGGTCTCGACCACGCCAGCGAAGACGTAGTCGCTGCTGGTAGCACCGAGGGCGAACTTGACGGTCGAGCCGACCTGGAGGTCACCGGCCTGCTCGACCGGCACTGAGAAGCTGAAGCTGCCGTCGGCGTCGAGCTCGTCAAGCCAGCGGACCCCGGTGGCGTAGGCGAGGTGTTTGACCGGCGTGGCCCCGGCAAGGTTGAAGAGCACCACGCTGAGCGTGGTGGTCATACCCAGACCCCATAGACGTGGATGTGCACGTGGCTGTTGACCGTGTTGCCTGGGATGTCCACCTGGATGCTGTTAGGACCTGGGAGCAGCGGCAGCCAGATGGGTGACCCGGCGGAGACGATGCTGCCACCCACCTCGGTCGCACCGAGGGTCGCCGTGTAGGTGTCAGCGTAGATGAGGAGCGGGTCCTCGACCACCTCGTCGTAGAGCAGATAGACGCCACCGCCGGCATCGTAGGTGAGGTTCGTGATCTTGAAACTGTCGCAGTCAGGGTCCCCTGCCCCGGCGTTATCGAACTCGATGAACGCATCCTGCACCTCAAAGTTGCCAGGCACGGTGACCGTCTGCGTCTTCGTCGTCTGGTTGTGGTTGATGTTGATGTTGAGGACCGTCTGCTCGGCGTCGCGGAGCACGCCGCCCGGGATGGTCACCTGGACGACGATGCGAACCGCGTGCGGGCCGATGGCAGCGGTAGCGATCGCCGGGGAGACGTGCACCTCCGCTTCCCGAGTGACCTCGCTGTCCTCGTTGACCCATTGGAGGGTGCGCGTGCCGGTGAGCGTGCTGCTGACCGGCGTGAGGATGGCCTTGAGCTCATCAAGGTTGGCGATGAGACCGGCACGCGGGTCGGCGTGCTCGACGCCGTCGCTATCGACGTAGCCGTTGACGACGATGGGCAGCGCCACCGTCCTCGCGGCGAGACCTCGGCGACGTGCGAGCTCGCCGGTGCGCGCAGGGTTGAGAAGGTCACGGCCCCGGGTCTCGGGTCCGGAGAGGAGCTCGGCGATGTCCTCGGTCACCCAGGCTGGCGTGCTGAGCGGCACGTCGTCGATGGTGAGATACTCGCTGAAGGTTGCGGTGGCCACTATCTGCTCCTCAGGTAGGACGCCCGACGCAGCGCAGCCGGGATGCTGGTGCTCGCCGGTTCAGGTTCCGGGTTGGTGATGACGATCTCGTAGGTGTCGCCTCCACGTCCGCCGGCGCCGGAGAGCGCCCCGGCGAGCTGCTGGTTGCTGACCACCACCCCGGAGGTGCGTGGCACGACGAGCTCCGGTCCCTGCTCGCCGACGATGTAAGGCTTGCCGCCCTCGACGGGTCCGCCCTGGGCGCGGAAGAGGTTGCCGATGACCGGGAGACCTTTGAGCACCTCACCTGGGAGACTGACGATGCGTCGGAAGATGTCCACGATGCGATCCCGGAGGCCTGTGAAGATGCCGAGCACTGCTCCCACTGCGTTCCGGGCGGTGTCCCTCACGCCGTTCCAGATGCCAGCGAAGAAGTCACGCAGGCCACCGAAGATTGAGCGCAGCCGGTCGACCACGCTGCTCGCGACCCCGACGACGACCTCGAACGCAGCCTTCCCTGCGTCCCGGATGCCGTTCCAGATGGTCTGGTAGATGGTGAGGAGCCCGGTGAAGTAGCCGATGATGGCACCGACGACGAACTGGGCGACGGCGACGAGGCCATCCCAGACGCCCTGGGCGACCGCCTTGATGCCATCCCAGATTGCC
>Ga0172376_10008416_pt1 | contig 10779 bp, 7 predicted proteins | sample Lak35m_FD_121114 | JGI IMG/M metagenome (GOLD analysis project Ga0172376, IMG submission 121114) | Freshwater microbial communities from Kabuno Bay, South-Kivu, Congo - kab_092012_35m | ecosystem: Environmental > Aquatic > Freshwater > Lake | place: Democratic Republic of the Congo: South-Kivu... | reverse complement strand
GCCATTCTGCATGGGGCCGGTTGAGCGGAACCGGCGCGGCTTGCGGCGGCCATCCGGCGCAAGTCAGCCCAGGAGGTGTCGGACGCGATCGCTTCGACCAGGCGGCGGAGATCGGCGGAGTCGCTGGCCGAGATCGTCAGAAGATCGACCTGTTCGGACCAGGCGATCTCTTCGGCCTGATGGGGATATTCCTCAAGAACCGCATGGAAGTTGGAACCGCCGAAACCGAACGCGCTGACGCCCGCTCGGCGCGGATGGCCGGGGCGTGATGGCCAGGGCCGGGGCTCCGTGTTGACATAGAACGCTCCGGCCGGGTCGGCCAGTTCTTCCTGCGGGCGTTCGACCTTGATGGTCGGCGGAATGACCTGCTGGTGCAAGGCCAGGGCGGCCTTGATCAGGCCAGCGATGCCGGCCGCGGCCTTGGTGTGGCCGATCTGGGATTTGACGGATCCGATGGCGCACGCGGGTGCGTCTTTACCGGCGCGGGCGGCGCCGAAGACTTCGGTCAGGGCTTTGACTTCGATGCCGTCGCCCACGCGGGTGCCAGTGCCGTGGGCCTCGATCAGTTCGATCGTGGCCGGATCGACTCCGGCGGCCTGATAAGCGGATTTCAGGCAGCGGACCTGGCCTTCGGCCTTGGGGGCGTAAACGGCGTTGCCGATGCCGTCGCTGGACGAGCCGACGCCCCGGATCACGGCATAGATGCGGTCGCCGTCGCGCTGGGCGTCGTCGAGCCGCTTGAGCACGATGGCGCCGAGCCCTTCGCCCAGCGAAGTGCCGTCGGCGGAGGCGTCGAACGGCCGGGCGTGGCCCGACTTCGACAGGGCCGGCGTCTTGCTGAAGCACATGAACATGAAAATGTCGTTGAACGTGTCGAAACCGCCTGAGATGACCATGTCGGAACGGCCAGCGGCGAGTTCCATGACGGCCAGGTGCACGGCGCCCAGGGAGCTGGCGCAGGCGGCGTCGACGACGCAGTTGGTGCCGCCCAGGTCAAGGCGGTTGGCGATCCGGCCGGCGGTGACGTTGCCGAGGAGGCCGGGGAACGAGTTTTCCTGCCAGGAGACGTAATGGGCACCGATACGGTCGACGACCTTGTCGGCGGTTTCCGGATCGACGCCGCATTCGGCCAGCGACTTGCGCCAGATCGGGTGACCGAGGCGCGCGCCCAGGGGGATGACCATCTCGAGCGTGCCCGTCACGCCGAGCAGCACCGACGCCCGCTGGCGGTCGAACGGTTTGCCGCCCGTGCCGTAGCCGGAGTCGGACAGAGCATCGCGGGCGACGACCAGGCCAAGCAGTTGGGTGGTGTCGATCGCTTCGAGATTCTTCGGAGCGATGCCGAAATCGAGGGGAGCGAAATCGACCGGATCGAGGAACGCGCCACGGCGGCTGTAGGTTCTGTCCGGGGCTTTCGGGTCCTCGTCGAAGTATTCCGATGCCATCCAGTGGGTCATCGGCACTTCGCGGATACAGTCCTTGCCTTCAAGGATGTTGGACCAGAACTGCTCGGGCGAATGGGCCTGCGGCAGGAGGCAGGCCATACCGACGATGGCGATGGGGACATCGGCGCGGGAAACCGGACGGTTCGAGGCGTCGTCCGGGAGCGATTCGAAGCGTTGCCGTATCAAAGTCAGGTCTCGCTGAGTATGCGGATCGGACCGGGGTTCGAAGGCCGGGTCGGAATCACCGGGAATTCGCTGACAGTGCGTCGTTGACAGGCTCGGGCGGGCTCAGGACCGCATCGAGTTCGAAGGCGTTGAGGGGCCTGGGATCGGGAACGCCGGGCGGCAGTTCGATGCCCTGCAACTGGGCGTAACGGGCTCTCAGAAGGACCGCCGCGCCGTAGAGCAGGTTGAGATTCACGAGCGGGGCGGTACGTTCCAGCGGATCGTCGAGAAAACTGCCGCGGGTCCAGTCGTTGAAGGCCGCCATCGCGGGCCCGCACCAGACCTGATAGTCCATGACGCGGTCCGGCACGCCCCGGTTGGCCCATCGGGACGATTGCCCGAGATACCAGCGGAAGACAAGTGCCATGAGGTATTTCGGGTCTTTTTCGGCGCGTTCGAGCTGTTCCGGGTCCCGTTTCAGGAAGAATTCCTGGGTCTCAGCCCAGACCTGTTCGATGGGGCGACGGAAGATCGTCGTTTCGAGCGATTTGCGATCTTTTTCGGAGAGGCTTTCGAGCGACTCGTGATTGCGGTATAGCTCGTACAGCTTCGCGGCCCGCATGGGGAACAGGGTGCCCCGTTTGAGCACCTGCAGTTTCACGCCCATTTCGAACATGTCGGCCGCGGGAGCCATGGTGACTTCGGCCTGGGCGACATCGGCCAGCATGCGGCGGACGGTGTCGGAGGAACCGCTTTCGACACAGGCCTGGTTGATCGAGCCGGTCACGACGTAATCCGCGCCCATGGTGAACGCCCCGGCGACCGAGTGGGGCGTGGAGATACCGCCGGCGGCGCCGATGCGGACCTTCGCGACCGGCGGAAACTCGCGGGCGATGCGGTCGCGCAGGGCGATCATGGTCGGGAACAGGACGATGGCGGGTTGGTTGTCGGTATGGCCACCGGAATCGGCCTCGGCCGTGAGGTCGTCCGCCATGGGCACCTGGCGGGCCAGTTCGCCCTGCTCGGGCGTGATCAGGCCGCGGCGGACGAGGTCATCGACGATCGGCCCGGGGGCGGGTTCGAGAAACCGGCGGGCGACTTCGACGCGCGAGACCTTGGCCATGAGGCGATGGTCGGAGACGATCTCGCCGCTGGCCCCTTCGCGACGCAGACCCGAAGCACGGTAATAGACGACTGCCGGCGACAGGCCGAGATAGGCGGAGGCCTCGACGAGTTTGACTCGTCGATTCACGAGCGTCTCGGCGATGGCCCATTCGAGGTTCGCTTCGGACGGGTTGTGGATCAGGTTGACGCCCCAGCCGGGGCAATCGCCCAGATCATCGCGGAGTTCGTCGATACTGCGGCGGATGTCGTCCAGCCCCAGGCCGGCCGCGCCGAACATTCCGACGAAACCGGCACGCACCATCGAACGAACCAGCGCCACCGAGGCAATGCCGTTGGCCATGGCTCCTGAGGTAAGTGCATACATGCAACCATGCGCTTTGCGGAAGGCGGGGTTGCCGAGGCCTTCGGGACCGATGGCAGGAACTTTCAGGGTCGAGCGGCCTGGCGCTTCGATCGCAAGTTCGCTGCGTACGTCCGCCAGAGCGGCCTTCCATGAAATGACGAGATCCGCCGTCGATGCAGGCACTTACGGTTCCTGAAACTCTGATGCTGATGGGGCGGTGTCCGACCGGGTTACGGTCTTCGGTCGAATCGCCGCGAGCGATCGACGGAGCCTTTCGTGCCGACGGCTCATTCCGAATAGGACACCGAATCCCGAGTTTATTGAGATTTCGTCCGAAATTCCAGCGGAACGCGCCAAGCCGGGCACGATCCGGCGGAAGAATCCGAATGACCGACAAAAAACACGCCCGGCCAGCCGGCCGAGCGTGAATTCGAACAGGGGTGGATGACGGGATTCGAACCCGCGATACCCAGATCCACAATCTGGTGCCTTAACCGCTAGGCCACACCCACCATGTCTGATGAATATGTTAGCCTCGTGCGGTATGCCGGTCAAGGCATTCGTGTGTCCGATGCCCGACCGGCATGGCGAATCGAAGGCCGTCCGGCGTCCACGACCAATTCACCGCAGCCGGCTTCACATCGACGCAACCATCGAAAGTCTGGGAACATGGGTGAAAACAGAACTATCAGGACAGCGATCGTCACCGGGGCGAGCGCCGGGATCGGCCGGGAACTTGTCCGCCAACTGGCCCTTCACCCGGAGATACCCGGCCTTCGGATCATCGCGACGGCCCGCCGCGGCGACCGGCTCGATTCCCTGGCTGCGGAATGCCCTGAAGGCTCTGTGCTGCCGTATGTTGCGGACATCACCCGGCCGCAGGAGCGGGAATCGCTCATGCGCTGGGCGCGCGAGCGTATCGGGACCCTGGACCTGCTCGTGAACAACGCTGGTGCCGGGCTTTACGCCGAATTCGAAAAAACGCCGGCCGAAGCGATCCGGAACCTGATCGCTCTCGACGTGGAAGCCGTGTTCGACCTGACCGCCCGGGCCATCGACTGGATGAAACCCGCCGGAACGGGCCAGATCGTTCAGGTGTCGTCGATTCTGGGCGAAGTCGGCCTGCCCTATTCGGCGGTCTATGTCGCGGCCAAGCATGCCGTCAACGGCATGGTCAAGAGCGTGCGTTACGAACTGGCCGGAACGGGAATATCGGTCTGGGCGGCCTGTCCAGGCCAGACTGTCTCGGAATTCCGGAGCGTGGCAGGTTCGGGGAGAACGTCCTCGATCGGCCGGGGCGCCGAACCGACCGAACGGGTGGTGGGCGGGATCGTGCGCGAGATTCGCCGCGGCGGCAGAAGGGCGCTGTACTATCCGACGTGGCAACCCTGGGCGATTTCGTACGCGGCCTGGGCGGCGCCGTGGATTTGGGACCGGGCGATGCGGCGATACCGGAAGACTGCGGCCCGGGACGACCTGGGAATTCAGGACGACTCGAGCCGGTAAAGGGCAGCGGACTCGACCACTTCGAACCCGAGCCGCCGATAGATGGCGTCGGCCGGTGCGTTGGCGGTGTCGGTCTGGACGCACAGCCGGCGGAAGCCGAGTTCGGCCGAGCACTTGATGGCCTCGGTCAAAAGAAGCCGGCCGAAGCCCTTGCGGCGATAGTTTTCCTCGACGAAGACGTCGATCAAGCCGATACGGGGCTCGCTGTTGCGACGGCCATAAAGAGCCATGGGCCAGAGCACGGCCGATGCGATCCGTTTCGCCCCGGATTTGTCCGTAATCTTGAGGGAAATGGTGCGAAAGCTTTCCAGGGCCAGGGCCGTCCATGAAGTGCCGGCGAGATCGTCTTCCTGAATGACGAAGCGGGAATTACGCTTGAGGATCGAGTTATTGACATGGCGCGGTTCCGGCCGGGTCAGGTCGAATTCGTAAAGCGACGATTCGGCGACCTTGCGGAACCCCTGCCCGGCGATGACCGGATGCAAGTGCGATTGCGAAGCGAGCACGCCGGAAAATTCGCTGCCGCCATAAAGGCCCCAGTAAAAGGGGTTCAGGGGGAAACGGCCGCCGGCATAGATGACTTTCGAGCCTTCGGACCGAAGCCACTGCGTACCGGCCTGGATGAGCGATTCGGCGACGTCGGCTCGATCGCCGCAGCAGATGAGGGCGATCGTCCCGAGGGTTTTGTCGAAGTTCCAGCAATCGACGGACGGATCCCGCGGGCCGAAGCCGCAATGGACGAAGCCTTCGGCGGCCCCGGTTTCCTCATTGAAGGCCAGGATCATGCCCGCGGCCTGGAAATAAGGCCGCGAGAGAACGAATTGTTCGAATTCCGAATTCGACAATGGCGAGGCCACGCTGGGGCCCGTCATGCAACGATTCCACAAAGCCACGATTTCGGCGACATCGGAGTTGCGAAAGGGCCTCGTGCGGATCACGGCGATCCCCCGGACGGATTTTTCGGTTTTCGGATCAGCGTTCCCCACAACAAGTCGGCATGGCGGTTAGGGAACTTCGACGAAAATGGAGTCGCCTTCGCACTTCACCGGGAAGACGTCCTGCTTCACTCGCGTACCGAGCGGGGTCTTGCCGCTGGCGACGTCGAACTGCCAGCCGTGCCATGGGCAGGTCACACAGGTTCCGTCGAGTTCGCCCTCGGCGAGCGGACCACCCTGGTGGGGGCAGATCCCGTCGATGGCATGATAACCATCGCCCACTTGAAAAACGGCGATGACACGCCCCTGATGCTCGAATTCCAGAGCCTTTTTCGGGTTGATGTCCGACACGCCCGCGACTCGAATCCATTGAGACATGTAACCGGAATCTCCTGGTCTGATCTCGCCCCTCGGCAGCCGCCCCGGCGTTCGGGGCGTCGATGGAATTATAGCGATTGCCCGGCAGAATCCCAACAGACATGGCGAAGTCGTGCATCGGTCATGAACGATTTCGGCCGTCCGCCGCGGGTGATTCAATCGCGGCTCGGAATGCTAGAATGCTTCATGCCGCCGGATCCGCCCTTTCGGTCTCGATTCGGAATCAGGCCCGGGAGATCGCGACCGGCGAACATTTCCGAACGAACTGGCTGATCTTCCTGACGCTCGACGAACCGAATTCCGAAGGGACCCCGCATGTCGAAACCCGAACCGCTGGACGTCCTCGTGGTTGCCCCGCACCCCGACGACGCCGAACTCGGCATGGCGGGCACGATCCTGTCCATGGTCCGGGAAGGCCGGCGGGTGGGCATTCTGGAACTGACCTCGGGTGAGCCGACACCGCTGGGCAGCGTCGCCCGCCGCCGCGAGGAAACTGAAGCCGCCACGCGGCTGATGGGCATCGCCTGGCGCGGGAATCTCGATCTTCCGAACCGGAGCCTGGAACCGACGCTTGCGAATCGCCGCCGGCTGGCCGAAGCGTTCCGGACGCTTCGCCCCCCGCTGATCTTCGCCCCCTACTGGGAAGACGCCCATCCGGACCACCTGGCCGCGACGGAACTCGTCGAAGGGGCGAAATTCTGGTCGAAACTCGGCAAGACCGACATGGCGGGAACGCCGTTCCACCCGGCCCGGATTCTCTATTACTTCAGTGTGCATCTGCGGATCGTCGAACGCCCCTCGCTGGTGGTGGACATCAGCGGGCTTGAGGATCGCAAGAGGGAAATCCTGACGGCGTACCGCAGCCAGCTCGTCGACAACCAGCCGCCGGGCGAGCCGGGCGTGATCGACCGTGTGCTCGAACGGAACCGATATTGGGGCATCATGGCCGGCGTCAAAAGCGCCGAACCGTTTGCCAGCCGCGAGCCGGTCGGGCTGAAGTCGCTGCGGGATTTCATCGCCTGAGGCGAACGAAAGACGCGGTTTCGGTGGTCAGTTCGAGAGCCTTGGCACAGTTCGACGGCCGCGAATCTGAAGTCGATTCTCAGCCACCAGGCGGATGGCCTCGGGCAGCGCTTCGCATTCGGCCGCGAACACGCGGGCGGCGAGCGAATCGACGGTTTCGTCGTCAAGGACTGACACGACTTTCTGAAGGATGATCGGGCCGGTGTCGTACGACCGGTCGGCGAAATGGACGGTGCAGCCGGTCACCTTCACGCCGGTTTCGAGTGCGGCCTGATGCACCGCCCGGCCGTAATAGCCGCGGCCGCAGAAGGCCGGGATCAGCGATGGATGGATGTTGATCACCCGGGCTTCGTAGTCGTCCGGCACGAACAGAAGGGACAGGAAACCGCCGAGGACGACCAGATCGACCCTGGCTTCACGAATCGCCTGAAAGATCGTCTTGCTCATGTGAAGGTCTTTACGGGTGACGACGAGCGTCGGAATGCCATGAGCCTCGGCGATGGCCAGGCCCTTGATATCCGGCCGGTCGGCGATGACGAGGACGATTTCGAAGGGCGAGAGCGTGCCCGACTCGATGCGGTCAAGCAGGTTCCCGAGCGTCGACCCCGCCCCGGAAATGCAGATGGCCAGGCGCACCGGGCCATCCTGAACCGGGAACGGACGCGGGACATAGACGGGCGATTCGGTACCAGGCATCAGGTCGCGGCCCCCAAACCAGCGTGGTCCAGACGAATGACTTCGGCGCAGCGAAAGCACAGCGTCGGGAAAGACGGATCCTGCCCGACCGAAGGCCGCAGGTTCCAGCATCGCTCGCATTTGGCGTGGGGCGAAGGCTCGGAACGAACGGTCAGGCCAGGAAGCTGGGCGGAATCGACTCGCCCGTCGGTCGGCAGCGAATCGACACGAACGACGTCGGAAACGTTCGTAATCGTCCGCAGCAGTTCAAGATCGTGGTCCAGACGCTCCGCGAGTTTCGGATCCGAAACGGCCAGGCTGACGACGGCCTCCTGGGCGGAGCCGATCTTCTTGCCAGCACGCAGCGATTCGAGCGACTTGAGGATTTCCTCACGAACGGCGAGCCGGACGCGCCAATCCTCGATCGATTCGGAATCGAAATCGAACGCGGATTCGGGAACGGGCCAGTCGGCCAGATGCACGCTGGGTACGGGCCGGAGAGCTTCCGGCAGGAATTCCCAGACTTCGTCGGCCGTGTGCGGCATCAGGGGAGCACTCAACCTTACGAGTACCGAATGGAGATGGGCCATGACCCGCTGAGCCGTGCGGCGCGAAGTGCCGGCTTTCGATTCGGCGTAGAGGCGGTCCTTGAGAACGTCGAGATAAAGCGACGAAAGATCGACGGACGCGAACTGGTGCAGCGCATGGAACGCACGATAGAACTCGAAGCGTTCGAACGCGCCGGTGACTTCACGGATCAACTGATTGGCACGCGACAGAATCCATCGGTCGAGCGGTTCGAGCTCACCCGGCACAATCGCCAGTTCCGATGACGAATCGAAAGCGGCATAATCTTCGAGATTGCCGAGCAGGAACCGGAACGTGTTGCGGATTTTGCGGTAGGCTTCGGCCGTTTCCTTGATGCCGCGTTCGGACATCCGGATGTCGTTGGCGTAGTCGAGGCTCGCGACGTAGAGCCGCATGATGTCGGCGCCGTAGGTTTCCGTCAGCTTCACGGCGGAAAGCACGTTGCCGAGCGATTTGGACATCTTGCGGCCCTGATCGTCGACGATGAAGCCGTGGGTCAGCACGTTTTCGAATGGCGCGACGCCGTTGGCACCGACCGACGTCAGCAGCGACGACTGAAACCAGCCGCGGTGCTGGTCGGAACCTTCCAGGTAAAGAAACGCCGGAAAACCGAGCTGGAAGTGGTCGCGCAGGACGGCACGATGGCTCGACCCGGACTCGAACCAGACGTCGAGAATGTCGGTGCCTTTTCGCAAGTGCTCTTTCCCGCAACCGTTCGGGCAACCGTCGGGTAGATCGGGCGGCAGGATCTCGGAAATTTCGCGGTCGTACCAGGCATCGGTGCCGTGTTCGAGGAACAGTTTCGCGAAATGGCGGGCGGAGGCCGCCGTCAGGTGCTGATGCTCGCAGACCGAACACGCGATCGCCGGGATCGGCACGCCCCAGGCACGCTGGCGCGAGATGCACCAGTCGGGCCGCTGCGAGACCATCGCCTCGATCCGGTTCTGGCCCCACTCAGGCCGCCACTTCACGGCGGTGCGGATTTGTTCCAACGCACGCTGACGCAGACCTTTGTGGTCGACGGAGATGAACCACTGAGCCGTCGCCCGGAAGATGACAGGCTTTTTCGATCGCCAGCCGTGGGGATAGCTGTGTTTCAGCGGTGCCTCTTTGACGAGGGCACCGACGCCCTTGAGCGTTTCGACGATCTTCGGGTTGGCGGCGAAGACCTGAAGGCCAACGAGGTCGGCCGGGGCTTCGTCCGTGAACCGGCCGGAAGGGTCGACCGGGCTGATGACCGGCAGGCCATGCGCCAGACCGGTCTGATAATCCTCGGCACCGTGGCCGGGGGCCGTGTGGACGAAGCCGGTGCCGTCCTCGGCGCTGACGTAAGCCGCATTGACCAGAGGACTCACGCGACCGAGGAAAACGTGGCGGTATTTGACGTCGGCGAAATGTTTGCCAGGCGCGCGGGCCAGAACTTCGAAGCTCGCGGCTTCAGCCAGGCCCATGACCTTTTCGACGAGCGAAGCGGCCAGGATGGTCGTCACCTCCGCGCCGGCATCGACCGGGCGGTAACGGACAAGGGCGTATTCGATGTCCGGGTGATAGGCGATGGCCACGTTGGCCGGCAGGGTCCAGGGCGTGGTCGTCCAGATCATCACATGGCAAGGCGCGGAGCCAGCCTTGTCGAGAAATTCGGCCGGGAGCCCTTCGAGCACGGGGAAGTTGACGTAAACCGAGGGCGATGTGACTTCCTCGTACTCGAGTTCAGCCTCGGCGAGGGCTGTGCGGTCGTGGATGTCCCAGTGGATCGGCTTGAGCTGGCGGAAGACGTAGCCCCCTTCGACGAGGTCGGCGAGAACGTCGACGATGGCCGATTCGTAGCGGGGGTCGAGGGTCAGGTAGGGGTCGAACCAGTCGCCCATGATGCCGAGCCTGCGGAACTGGTCGCGCTGGATGCCGACCCACTTGAGGGCTTCTTCGCGGCAGAGGGCCCGGATTTCGGTCGGCGTCCTGGAAGCGGCCTTCGAACCGAGGTCCTTGACGACCTTGTGTTCGATGGGCAGGCCGTGGCAATCCCAGCCGGGGACGTAGGGGCTGTCGTAGCCGGCGAGGTTTTCGTAACGGACGACGAAATCCTTGAGCACCTTGTTGAGGAGGTGGCCCATGTGGATTTCGCCGTTGGCGTACGGCGGACCGTCGTGAAGGACTCGCTTGGGGCGGCCGGCGCGGCGACGGCGGAGTTCCTGGTAAAGGCCGGCAGTATCCCATCGGGCCTGGCGTTCGGGCTCGCGCTGCGTCAGGTTCGCTTTCATGTCGAAGCGGGTGACGGGCAGGTTAAGCGTATCCTTGAAAACGGAAGCGGGCTTTTTCTTCTCTTCGGCCATCACTACCTCGGGTCGGTGCGGAACGGACCGGACCGGTGGTCGGATCGACGTTCACGGCGTCAGTCGTGCGATGCGTCAGGCGATTCGGGCGGCGGATGCGGTCAAATGCCGAGTTGCGGCTTGAGGGCCACGACGATCCGTTCCACGAGGTCGCTGAGTCGGGCTTCGGCCGCTTCGGCGACGGCCTTGATTTCTTCGAACGAAACCGGCGACAGGGCGTCGGGCAGGCACATGTCGGTGATCACGGAAAAGCCGAGCACCTGCAT
>Ga0172376_10008413_pt1 | contig 10785 bp, 12 predicted proteins | sample Lak35m_FD_121114 | JGI IMG/M metagenome (GOLD analysis project Ga0172376, IMG submission 121114) | Freshwater microbial communities from Kabuno Bay, South-Kivu, Congo - kab_092012_35m | ecosystem: Environmental > Aquatic > Freshwater > Lake | place: Democratic Republic of the Congo: South-Kivu... | reverse complement strand
TCGGCCATCAGCCGGTTGTGCCAGAACACCGGCAGCGGTTGCCTCCGGCCCACCGGCAGCACCGCCTGCCAGCCGGGGAAGACGGTGAGATCGGTGGGGCAGTAGAAGCTGCAGCAATCGATCGATCGCAGGCTGTGGTCGGCGGCGGCGAGCCGCCGCAGCAGGCTGCTGCCGGGTTTCATGTCGGCGATGCCGGCCAGGGGCCAGCTGGGCCAGGGCAGCGCAGCCAGGGTGCCGCGCTGCGGGCTGGCCACGCTGATGAAGCGGCGCGTGCGGCGGTGGCCGCCGAGCAGCTGAATCCAGGTGCGGCCGATCACGCCGCCCATCGAGAAGCCGAGCAGATCGATCGGCTGATCGGGCCCGAAGGCGGCGGTGATGTGGCGATTGAGATCGGCGGCGAGGGTCTCGAGCGGTACCGAACCCAGGGCATGGGGGAGGTGGGGCACCAGCAGCGGCGAGCGCCGCGATGCCAGGCGGCGGCGCAATCCCTCGAACAGGCGCGGTGTGTCGAACAGGCCATGCACCAGCACCAGGGGCGGGCATGCCTGCGGGCTGCCAGCCGCCGCCGCGGTGGCGGTGGCTGCCGGGGCGGGGGTGGCCGCGGCGGAGCTCAGGTGTCGCTCAGGAGCTGCGTGAGGGGCCTGGGTTGCGGAGCCCGCGACAGAAACAGGTGGGGCAGGGTCGCCATGGCCTGCGCCAGGCCCGTCGCCAGCGTGCAGGGCATCAGAGGACGTGTGGCCATCGCTCATCAGAACCAGATGGGATCCATGTCGACCCTTTGATCCTGGCTCAGCCGGCCGGTCCGGCGCAGGCCGGATCCCCCTCCGGCCAGCGCCGCCGCCGCCGCACCGCCACGCTGCCGTCGAAGCCCGGCACGGGCACGCGGATCTTGCGGATCTCCAGCCACAGCCCCACCGGCCCGTAGAGCGCCTCCAGCCCATCGAGCAGCCGCTCGGCGGCGTGCTCCAGGGTGAGGCAGTGGAGCGTGCGGCAGTGCCGCTGCAGGGCGGCGATGCCGAGGCCGTAATCGAAGCCACCGGCGCTGAGGTTGTCGCTGCTGGCGGTGGCCGAGAGATCGGCGGCGATCACGAAGCTGATGGAGAACCACTGCCCGAGCCGGCGCTCCTCCTCCAGCACGCCCACATGGGCCCACACGCGCAGATCGCGCACAAGGATCCGGTCGCCGGCGGCCTCGGGAGTCACAGCGGCAGCGGCCGGTGCTGGAAGGAGCGGGCGCCGGAGGCGTAATCAGCGGCGATGTGACCCTCGCCGCGCAGGCGGTAGCGGTAGGTCACCAGGCCCTCCAGCCCCACCGGCCCGCGCGGCGGTAGGGTCTGGGTGGAGATGCCCACCTCGGCGCCGAAGCCGTAGCGGAAACCATCGGCGAAGCGGGTGGAGCAGTTGAGATACACGCCGGCGCTGTCCACGGCAGCGAGAAAGCGATCGGCCGCCGCCTGATCGCTGGTGCAGATGGCATCGGTGTGGCGGGAGCCGTGGCGGCGGATGTGCTCCAGGGCCTGATCCAGGTCGTCAACCACGCGCACGCTGAGGATCAGATCGGAGTATTCGCTGTCCCAGTCGGCATCGCCGGCGGCGTGCAGCACGCCGTGGCTGCAGGCGGCGGGGTCGCCGCGCAGTTCCACCCCGGCGGCACTGAAGGCGGGCAGGGCGCGCTCTAGAAAGGCGGGGGCGATCGCCTGGTGCAGCAGCAGGGTTTCGATCGCGTTGCAGGCGGCCGGGTACTGGGTCTTGCTGTCGAGGGCCACCCGCAGGGCCTGAGCGAGATCCACCGAGGCGTCCACATAGAGGTGGCAGATGCCGTCGGCATGGCCGAGCACGGGGATGCGGGTGTGGTCCTGGATGAAGCGCACCAGTTCATTGCTGCCGCGGGGAATGATCAGATCCACCAGGCCGTCAAGCTTGAGCAGGCCCAGGCTCTCGGCGCGGCTGGTGAGCAGCTCAAGGGCCGCAGGCTCCACGGCGCTGGCTGCCAGCCCCTGGCGCAGGGCGGCGTGGATGGCGGCGCAGCTGCGCGCGGCCTCGCGGCCGCCCTTGAGCAGGGCGCCGTTGCCGGAGCGGATCGCCAGGGCGGCAATCTGCATCAGCGCATCGGGCCGCGCCTCGAAGATCACGCCTACCACCCCCAGCGGCACGCTGATGCGCTCCAGCACCAGGCCCTGATCGAGCTCGGTGTGCAGCTGCCGCATGCCGATCGGATCCTCAAGGGCCGCCACCTGGCGCACTCCTTCGATGGCGCCGGTGAGCTTGGCGGCATCGAGCTTGAGGCGAGCCACCAGGGCGGGCGCCAGTCCCTCCGCGGCGGCGGCCTCGAGATCGGCGGCATTGGCCGCCAGGATCGCGGCGCTATGGGCCACGAGCGCCTCGGCCATCGCCTGCAGCGCCTGCTGGCGCTGGGCATCGCTGGTCTGCGCCAGGGCGGTGGCGGCGCGGCGCACGGCGGCGGCTCGCTGCAGCAGCTCGGGAGAAGGATCCGGCACGGCCTGCTGCGGCGCCGCGGGATCGGAGGCGAAGGAGGCGGATGTCATCGGCCCATCATCCAACCCGGAGCCAGCATCCTCTCGGGCACGGCCTCGATGGGGACCCAACGACCAAGCGGGCCCAAGCTCCACGCAGCTCGGCTCCCCTCGCCGAGCACCTAGGCCATGCCAGTCCGTCTTTCCGCAAGTACATTGGCAGAAAGTCGCGACTTTTCAGCATAAGTCCGGAGGTTAGTCGGATGCGCCGTTACCTGGAGCCCCAGCTGCGCAGGGATCTGGCGCGCAAAACCGTGCTGCTCAGCGGCGCACGGCAGGTGGGCAAAACCACCCTGGCCCGCCAGCTCATGGAGGCGTACCCACAGGCGCAGTACCTCAACTGGGATGTGCCGGCGGATCGGGCCGTGCTCAACCGGCAGTCGTGGAATCCACGGGCAGGGCTGCTGGTGTTCGATGAGATCCACAAGAAGCCCGAGTGGAAGGCCTGGCTCAAGGGCGTGATCGACGCCAAACAGGTGGATCAGGCCCTGCTGGTCACCGGCAGCGCCCGCATGGACACCTTCCGCCAATCGGGCGAATCGCTGGCGGGCCGCTACCTGCATCTGCACCTGGATCCGATCTCGGTGAAGGAGTGGTGCAGCCATGCCGGCGGAACGGCCGATGCGGCGCTGGCGCGGCTGATGGAACGCGGCGGTTTTCCTGAACCCTGCCTGGTCGATCGGGCGGAGGATGCCAGGCGCTGGCGCCAGCAATACAGCACCGATCTGATCCGTGAAGACGTGCTCGAGTTTTCACGCCTGCAGGAGATCAACACGATGCGGGTGTTTGTCGAGCTGCTGAGCGAGCGGGTGGGCTCACCACTCTCCTTCGCATCGATGGCGCGCGATCTGGCGGTATCGCCCACCACCCTGCGCCGCTACCTCGAGATCCTGCAGGCTCTGGTGGTGGTGATCGTGGTGCCGCCCTGGCACCGCAACATCGCACGCGCCATCCTGCAGGCCCCGAAGGTCTACTTCACCGACACGGCTCTGGTGAAGGGGGATGCGGGTCTGCGCTTTGAGAATGCCGTGGCCGTGATGCTCAGCAAGCACGCCCACTTCCTCGCCGACACCACCGGCCAGACCGTGCAACTTCACACCATCCGCACCAAGGACGGCGCCGAGATCGACTTCTGCCTCAGCCTCGAGGGAGACCTGACAACCCTGGTGGAGTGCAAGCTTTCCGACACCACCCCTCATCGGGCACTGAGGCGCTTCGCGGCGCAGTTTGTCGATGCCGAAGCCGTGCAGCTGGTGCGCGACGCCCGGCAGCTGGAGGTGCGCGATGGGCTCGCTATCGTCCCGGCGGCGGAGTGGCTGGCGGGGCTGGCGGCTTGAGGGTGCACCGCTGACAGGCGGCCTTGGGCAAAGGAGGAGCAGCACGGCCAGATCAGAGCGCGTAGGGATGCAGCACGCCCCCCAGCGACAGCGGCAAATCGCGGCTGTTGCGGCTGGCCAGGGCGATCGATTTCATCGCGCAACACATCAATCAGGATGTTGGGGTCGAGCAGGAGCATCAGCGCTAGCTCAACTCGTCGCGCAGCGCCTGCTGCAGCACCACGCCATCATCCGTAGCTGGAGACGCCCTGCGATCCGGCTCGGTGGAGGGGGATCGATGAGCAGGAAAGCTTTTTCGTCCCCTCCGAGGCTTCGCCCTAGAGAAACACAAACCGAATCGAGATCAGCTTCTCGTAGCAGACTGCTACGGTTGAACGGTTGCCGGAGCAGAAGCACAACCATGGTAAAATCCGCCTCCCCCGTGCGCCTCCAGGAGGAGCTGATGCGCAGTGCAGCGCTGGCGGGGTCGCTGCACCAACGCAGTGCCGCCCAGCAGGTGGAGTACTGGGCTGCCCTGGGGCGCGTGGTGGCGGAATGGCTGGATCCGGAGCGGCTGCTGGAGGTGAAGACCGGCCTGGCACGCCTGAAGCTCGAGCCGGTGCGGGCGGCGGCTGTGGATCCGGAGCGGGTGTTTGCCGCTGTGGAAGAGGCGCGCGGCAACGGCAGCCTTTCGGCCTCCGTGAGCTCAGCAGCCGTGCGCTACCAGGCCTCCAGCCGCCATCCGGGCTACCTGGAGCGGATCAACAGTGATGGCAGCCGCAGCACTGGCAGCTTCAGTGGCGGCGTCTTCCATCCCTGCGATCCGGGAACGCCTTGAGCGGGCAGCCGCAGCTGTGGATGCTGGTGGGAGGCAATGGTGCCGGCAAATGCACCTTCTATCGCCTGATGCTCCAACCCCTCGGGCTGCCATTCGTGAATGCCGATCTGCTGGCCAGGGCTGCCTTCGCCGACCAGCCGGAGGCCCACAGCTACGAGGCCGCCCAGCTGGCCGAACGCCAGCGGCTTCGCTTGTTGCAGGACGGCGTGGGCTTCTGCTTTGAAACGGTGTTTTCGCATCCCTCCAAGATCGATTTCATCGCCCGTGCCAAGGCGCTTGGCTATCAGGTGATCCTGGTGCTGATTCATCTGGAGTCGGCGGATCTCAACCAGGCACGCATCGCCAGCCGCGTCAGCGAAGGCGGCCATTCCGTACCTGCAGACAAGGTGATCAGCCGCATCCCACGCCTGCTGGAGCAGGTGCAGGCCTCCATTCCGCTGGTGGATGTGCTGCGGGTTTACGATAATACCTCCGCGCTGGATCCCTTCCAGCCGGTGTTGTCGATCAACGATGGAATCTGCATGGTTCAGCGTGATCCCTTGCCGGGTTGGGCGGCGGCGTTGCTGTGGGGCGGCTGAACGCGCTGAGATCCCAGCCATGCGCCGGACGAGCCCAACCCAGCTTTCTGCTACGCCCTCAGCTGTGGGCGAGTCGCCACCTGCCGTCGTTCAGATTCCGCCCTCCTTCCCCTGCTCCGGGGGCCCCTGCTCATTCAGCGCAAGGAAGGCCCGCAGTCGCTCTCGGTTGGCAGCGGAGGGATCGAGCTGGACTCGGGCGGAAAGCAGTGCTGATCGACGCAGGAGAGCAAGCTCTCGAGCCTGGCGTTGTCGCGATCGAGCTGCTCGATTTCTTTCTCGATCTGCTTCGTTCTCTCTTTGCTGCGCTCGATTTCGTTCTCGAGCTGCTTCATCCGCAGCTCGTGCTGAATCCTGCGCAGTTCGTAATGCTGAATCAGCTGCTCGTAGCCGGGATCGCGTCGCCAATTCAGCGTCGACAAGCACTGTCGCCACCGAGGCAGCGATGCAAGGGATCCCCCATTGCTGGGGCAGGGGGAGGTTGAAGCCGGCGATGGAGAAGTGGTCATAGGAACTAAGCAGGGCGATCAGGCCGAGGATCAGGCCGCCGATGGCCTGGAGGACACCCGGGCGGTCGAGGCCAGACCAGGGGAGTTTCAGTTCTGATGAGTCTGGCGGAAGCGGCGGCGGGTCGCTGACACCCGATGGCGGTGGCGGGTCGCTGCTGCCGGAAGGCGGGGGGTCGCTGCTGCCGGACGGTGGCGGCAGGGCCGAGGGCGGAGATGGCACGGAGCGGGGCGGTGTCGTCTGGGGGTTGCATCCCCCATGGATTCAGTGCCACCAGCTGTCACACCAGCCTCAGCTGGACCACCCGCTCAGCCGCATGGTTTGCTGGGCTCCCGACTGCGTCAGGCACCGTTTGCAGGAGTATCTGGATCGCCAGCCTCAGCAACAGCTCCAGCCCATGCTTCCCCGTCCTCCAGCGCCTGTTGCCTCAGCGCGAGGAAGATCCGCAATCGCTCTCGGTTGGCAGCGGAGGGATCGAGCTGGACTCGGGCGGAAAGCAGTGCTGCCTGATCAAGGCGCTCAAGGCTTTCTCCCTGGCGTTCACGCGCCTCAGCTGCTCGATCTCGCTCCTCAGCTGCTTCATCCGCTGCTCGTGCAGCACGACGCTCTGCTCGTAGCCGGGATCGCGTCGCCAGTTGAGCATCGACAAAAACTGTCGCCACCGAGGAAGCGATGCAGGGGATCCCCCATTGCTGGGGCAGGGGGAGGTTGAAGCCGGCGAGTGTGATGTGGTCATAGGAGGTGAGAAGAGCGATCAGGCCGAGGATCAGGCCGCCGAGGGCCTGGAGGATGCCCGGGCGGTCGAGGCCGGGCCAGGGGAGTTTCAGTTCTGATGAGTCTGGCGGAAGCGGCGGCGGGTCGCTGCCACCCGATGGCGGTGAGTCGCTGCCACCCGGCGGCGGCGGCGGGTCGTTGCTGCCGGAAGGCAGCGGGTTGCTGCTGCCAAGCGGTGGCGGCAGGGCCGAGGGCGGAGATGGCACGGAGCGGGGCGGCTGGCGTTGGGGGTTGCGTCCCCCATGGATTCAGTGCCACCACCTGTCACACCAGCCTCAGTGGGTCCACCCGCTCAGCCGCAAGGTTTGCTGGGCTCCCGACTGCGTCAGCCACCATTTGCAGGAGCCTCTGCATCGCCAGCCGCAGCAACAGCTCCCCCCCATCCTTCGCCCTCCCCGCTCAGCGCGAGGAACTCCCACAATCGCTCTCGGTTGGCAGCTGAGGGATCGAGCTGCACTCGGGCGGAAAGCAGCGCTGATCGACGCAGGAGAGCAAGTTCTCGAGCCTGGCGTTGTCGCGATCGAGCTGCTCGATTTCTTTGTCGATCTGCTTCGTTCTCTCTTTGCTGCGCTCGGTCTCGCTCCTCAGCTGCTACGGCTTCGCCGGCCTGCGGCTACATCCGCTGCTCGTGCAGCACGACGATCTGCTCGTAGCCGAGATCGCGTCGCCAGTTGAGCGTCGACAAGAACTGTCGCCACCGAGGCAGCGATGCAAGGGATGCCCCACTGCTGGGGCAGGGGGAGGTTGAAGCCGGCGATGGAGACGTGGTCATAGGAGCTGAGTAGAGCGATCAGGCCGAGGATCAGGCCGCCGAGGGCCTGCAGTATGCCCGGGCGGTCGAGGCCGGGCCAGGGGAGTTTCAGTTCTGATGAGTCTGGCGGAAGCGGCGGCGGGTCGCTGCCACCCGATGGCGGCGGCGCCAAGGCCGAGGGCGGTGGAGGCACGGAGCGGGGCGGCTGTCGCCTGGGGGTTGCATCCCCTGGCGGTGATGCTGCCCATGGCGAAGAGCTGGGAGATGGAGAAGCCCCTTATTCTGATGTTCAGCGTGGCGGCGATCACATCGGCCAGATCCTGCTCCTGCGCAGTGCCGGCTACCTCTGCGCGGATGGCGGCGCTGCTGGCGGGGATCTACTCCTCGGGTTGCCCCAACAGCGCCAGGGCCCGCAGCAGCGGCGGTGCGCTCGGATCAGCTGCTACGGCCTCCAGCTCAATCCACTGCACCCGATCGCGCAGGATTGCAGCCACCGCCGCCGGCCGGCCGAAATTCAGATGGCGGTTGGGGCAATGCACGAGGCTCTGCTCATGCGCAATCTGGTCGCCAGTGCTCAATCTGGCTCTCCTGCTCGATCAGCATCACGCTCTCGGCTTAGAGCCGGCGCAGGAAGCCCTAATCGGCGTGCATCTTGGCCTCCAGGATCACCGCCGGCTGGGCGGCTGCTCGTCAGCGGCTTCCCCAGTTGCAGCCCCCGGAACCTGGAACAGCGCATCCAGCCGCCGCTCCCGCTCCTTGAGCACCGGCGCTGAGAAGCGATAGCCACCGCCGCCGGCCGCCGGATCGGGCAGCAGCTCCAGGATCCGGTCGGGGTGTTGTTGAAACACCCAGTAGAAGAGCTTGTCGCTGGCGGCCATGGCTGCTGCAACGGTGCTCGGAGGGTGCGGCCAGGATCTCATCGGCCCTGGGTTGCGTCTGTCAGAGCAGAGCGCTGAGGCGTCTGTCAGAGCACTGGGTGGTGGCCCAGGGCCGACTGAACGTCCGTCATCGGCCGGCTGGTCATGACTGACGCCATGGCCGATCTGGAGCAGACCCACCCCGATGCGCTGGCCGGCGCCAAGGCCCGCCGCATCAGCAAGGGAGGGTGATCGCGTTCGACACCGAGCTGCCGGCCCAGGTGCTCACCCTCCATGAACGCGGAGAGCTTCTGGCTCGCTGCAGCCCTGGCGCCCAACCCCATGGCTCACCGCCCGGCGCCAGCGGCAGCCCAGCCAGCGGAGGCGGGCGAAACGTTTTGTGAATCCCCCGCCCTCACACGTGGCGGGAGCGCGGCTGGACGAGGGCAAGCCACGGCTCGGCTGAGCTGGAGCACCCCCGATCAGCTGACGGCGGGGTGGCCTTGGCTACCAAATGCTGACTGCAGGACCACCGCATTCAGGCCAAGCAGGTGCCAATGCACACCACCGGCTGCCTCCTCCCCGGGCAGCTGCCGCCTCGCCCCGTCGCGGCCGAAAACCCACCGCCATGACCCGCTCCTCCAGCGCTTCCTCCCTGCTGAACCTGCTGCTGCCCCAGTGGCGGGAGCTGCTGCGGGGCTGGGCGCTCGCTGGCTCGATCCACCGCGCCGCATCGCAGGCCCTGGGGCTGGCGGGCGAGCCGCTGCTGCTGCGGGAGCTGGTGAGCCAGTGGGGCGCAGGTGAGTTCAGCGGCCTGCCGCCGGTGGAGCTGCTGCCGGCAGCCTCGATGGCCGGCGCGGCCGGAGCCTATGCCCTTAGCACCGACACGATCTACCTCAATGCCGACTGGCTGGCCAACGCCAGCGCGGCCCAGGTGCTGGCGGTGCTCAGCGAAGAGCTGGGCCATCACCTCGATGGGCTGCTGAACAGCAGCGACACGCCGGGGGATGAGGGAGAGCTGTTTGCGACATTGCTGCAGGGCGATGGAGTGATCAGCACTGTGCAGCGCGAGCTGCTGCTGATCGAGAACGATCTCGGCAGCGCAGTGGTGGATGGAGAGGCGCTGGCGGTGGAGCAGGCCACTCTCGTTGACCCTTTGGTTGCAAGTTACCAGGGACTTGTCTTCCCAACGGATGTTCGGGTTGCAGGCAATTATGCCTACATAGCTGATTTTTTGTCCAGTACGGCAGATTTCAAAATTGTCGATATCAGCAACCCCGCTGCTCCGGTACTGGTGAGCCAGTCCAATGTAACCGGCAATATTTCCGATGTAGATTACTCTGGTGGCTATGTGTATGCAGCCGATGGTACGTCAGGATTACGAGTAATTGATGTCAACAATCCTTCTTCTCCAACCCTTAGAAGCACGTACAACACTTCAGGCGATGCAACAGATGTGAAGATAGTTGGCGCCCATGCCTATGTAGCCGATGGCACCTCAGGATTGCAAATAGTTAATATCAGCAATCCTAATTCCCCAGTCCTCCAGGGAATTGCTGGTGTCTCCATCGGTGTAGTCGGGTCAGCATCGTCAGTGGATGTGATTGGTAATCGTGCCTACATTGCAAGCAAGGGGGCATCTACCGGCAGTCTACAGGTAATCGACATTAGCAATCCCTCTTCACCAGCACTGCTTGGCACCTATTCATTTGCGCTCGAAGGATTCATTTCCACCGTTCAGGTCGTGGACAATTATGCTTATGTTGCAGCTGGAAACAGGGGCCTGAAGATTATTGACATCAGCAACCCAGCATCTCCCTTCTTGGCAGGAGAATACCATTACAACTCTGGTGGAGAAGCTTATGATGTTCAGGTCGTTGGTAAGTATGCCTTCGTTGCATTTGGTATTTACGGTGGTGATGTTGTTGACATAACCAATCCATCTTCACCTGTCTTTCTAGGCAATTACAAACCAGAAACCAAGTATTTTGGTCAATCTGTTACCAATACAGTGACAAGTGTTGATGTCGTGGGCAATTATGCATTTTTGACAGTTAGAGCCGCTCAAAATTTAGGTGGCTTATGGATTCTCAGTCTAAGTCCATTGACCGATACAGATGAGCCTCAGAATGTTAATGTATCGCTTTCCCCTGTTAGTGTTAATGAAGATGGAAATGCCAATTTAGTCTATACATTCACCAGAACCGGGTCCACCAGCAATGCTCTCACGGTGAATTACAGCGTTGCTGGCAGCGCACGTCTGGTTGCGTCGGGTTCTGATGCAGCGGACTACACGATCATTGGTGGCGGCGCCTCAACTTCGACACCCACCAGCCGCACCGTCATTTTCTCGGCAGGTTCATCGACAGCAACCATCGCCGTTGATCCAACAGCCGACAGCACCGTTGAAGCCAACGAAACGGTGGCACTCACCCTTGCCGCTGGCACGGGCTACACCATCGGCACCACGGCGACTGTTACCGGCACCATCGCTGATGACGACACCTCCGCCTACACCCCAGGCCCCACCACCGTCGGCGGCCTCAACCTCGGCTCCACACCCCTCGGCTACGCCCTGCGCAGCGGCACCGCTGCCCCCATTCAGGTCTCCTATGCCGGCGGTACTGCTTCCG
>Ga0172376_10008409_pt1 | contig 10787 bp, 5 predicted proteins | sample Lak35m_FD_121114 | JGI IMG/M metagenome (GOLD analysis project Ga0172376, IMG submission 121114) | Freshwater microbial communities from Kabuno Bay, South-Kivu, Congo - kab_092012_35m | ecosystem: Environmental > Aquatic > Freshwater > Lake | place: Democratic Republic of the Congo: South-Kivu... | reverse complement strand
ATGCGATCGCGTGACTGCTTTGCGATCGCATTAAAAGAGTAAGTGGTATGTTATTTTTCTTGGGTTGGGAAGTGAGATTTCCTGTCAGGAATGCTTTGCGATCGCCAATTGATAGAAAGGTCAATTTTCCCAAACCTCGAGAAAATGTTCCCATTCTTCATCTGATTGTGGAGGCCCATCCTTAAACATTCCGACCACCTTTGCCAGTTTTCGAGCTTGGTCTTCAGTCTCGCCTAACGCTATAAATTGAGACTCAAGTTTAGGATCATAACCTTTTGAGATAAGGTGTAGGTATTCCTCATCTGTAATATTCAAGTTGTGAATGTTTTCCATACATTACCTTTAGTTAGTGATACTAGCTAGTTATAGACTAGAATATGTCAACTGATTTTTGGTCTCTCTTGCAAAACGGAAAATAGAGCCAATACGTTCAAATCCCTGTTTTTCATAATATCCATCTTCATCAGATAGCATATAAACATCTGTACGTGGTTGGTCAGCAGCAGCAGTTTCAATAAGACGTTTTCCTAGTCCCTTTCCCCTCCATTCCTTGGCTACGAGGAGGTCGTAGACATATAGGTCAAATGTTCCATCTTTTCGGCAACGTATATAACCGATTATACAGTTATTTGCCACACCGACGTAAACAATACAGTCAGCGAGTATTTGACTATATTCCTGTTCACGGTTGTAGTAGCAAGACCAGTTTTTCCCTTCACCGCGTAGGAGTGTGAACAGGGCAGGGTTGTCATCTTCTGTGTATGGTTTTATCTGAATCATTTGTATCTCAGTTTTGACTTTAATACGTCTATTATAATCCTTTATTTACCTTACACAATATCATTCTATCTATTCTTGTTTTGTAGTTTACTAAATGCTTACTAAGTACATTTGTAGATTTACTACTGAAGTATTAGTGTGTTTGTTGATGTTAAATTTTAGACAGGACTCTTTTCGACAATTACACTTACCAAGGAGAAAAGAAATCCTTGACCTTTTGAGGATCAAGGGGTTTTAAACGTGCAGCTGTCAGGATGGCAACCATTTTAGAGTTCATTATTTCATAACTCTTCAATATCTTCTGCAGCGTTGCGAAAATCTTCTGGCATTGCACAAATCTTATGACTTCTATCGGCAAAAACTATTTTGTGTCGTGCCTCAGCGTGTAATTCATTAGTAACATCGTGGAAAAATCTAAAAACAAGTTCTCCGCTCGCGTGCTTTAATTTTTGAACACTCATTTCGCATCGAATTGGTTGAAAGACAAAAAAATCTTTGATAAAATCGCAGGAAGCACTGCTGTTAATAAGCATTAAACCAGAAGCAAGATGCGTATCAAAATTTTGAACACAATCCTTTACCCACAGCTCTCGAACAAATCCTGTGATTTTTAGGTAGTTGAGAAAGTAAACGTTTTGAAAACAGTTTGTGTCTCCAATTGTAACAGTTGTTTTGTAAATGTAGGGTTTCATGTGTGAATCATTGACTAGAAACTAAGACTTTCTAGGAAGCGGGTGAGTTTTTATCATGTTCGATTCTATCATTACATTCCATTCTTCATTATTTGGTTCGTAGCGCGATCGCCTACAGAGAAGGTAAAATAGTTGTAGGTCTACCACCAGTAGTTTCTCTTGTGTTTACGGGAATTAATATTTTTGCTTGCTAAACCTTAGCCTGTATTGTGAGAGCTTATTCTTGACTAAATAACTTTCGTTTGCCCAAGATGAGTATGAAAGTGTCTGAATATATTTTTAAAAAGGATGTAGGATATAAACACCTAATAGATCCATGGGGAGTTGAGGCTCAACTTTGACAGGGGGTTGTTTGGTAATTTTTCTCACTCGCTGATGAGAATTCCACAGCTGCTCAGACCAGGTAAGGGCAAAGTTCTCTAGGTGCGGTTCTAACAGGTGAAGTCTTTTGATTAGCTGCTCTATCTCTTGTTGACAATTTATAGCATTGCTGTCAGAAATGCTCTGTCTCATTAAGCTTTGTGCTTCTTGCTGACTTAACCACTCTGGAGTGTTTGGCGACCCTCTAAATCCAATCACTGCGCATTCTTCTCCTAATGTTTCGTGACTCTTATCTGTTTGCTGGGTTTTTATTAGGTGTCTTAGTCTCACTAGCAGCAAGGTAGTTCTCTGTTTTACAGTTTTCGTAATTATAAAACTACATCTTGTGGCTAAAGCATTTTTATCACTATTTAAGACAGTTTCCATTATGTATCGAGCTATCCCCTCTACAAAAGGATGATTTCTAGTTATATACTCTATATCCTCTTCTATTGGCGGAATAAAACTAATAATCAATTTCCCTTTCTTTCCTATTATTTCTTCTAGCCAAGAAGGTATAGATTGTAATAACCATCCATTCTTTTGCTTACTTATTCCACAGTTTAATCTCTCACAACTTCTAATTACAAATCTTTTTAGATCTTCTCCATTTCCTAAAACACTTTCTGTCTCTATTATTTCTTGCTCTATTTCTGTGGGTTTAATGCTCCTTTGGGCAAATCTAGTTCGGCTAATTTTCTCTCTCTCTATTGCTTTATCCCACTGTTTATGCACTTGTACTTGGGTTGATTCTTTTTCTGTTATGTCTAATAACAACGAAAGTTGTAAAGGACTTTTATTTAATAAGGACTTAAATACTGCTTCTGCTACGTTGGTACTGCTCATGGGGACGGGTACGGTGATTCCCAATGTCTTATGAATCTCTACCGCTTTTCTAATTAAAACGTCCAATACCGCCCCATCCACTTCATTATCTTTACCATATAATAAACAAGTTTTTACTTTTCTAGCTGTTTGACCATATCGGTCTATCCTCCCTTCTCTTTGCTCTAACCTATTAGGATTCCATGGTAAGTCATAATGAATCACCGCATTAAAATGAGACTGTAAATTAATTCCCTCACTCAAGCAATCTGTGGCTACTAATACTCTCTTTTGATAAGACTTTAATTCCTCTAGTCTCACTTCCCTCTCTTCTTCTGACTGTTTCCCTGTTATGGCTATTACTCTATAAAAAGGAGATTTTATTTCTAATAAATCTCTTATCTTTTCTGCTACATATTCTGCTGTAGCTATATAACGACACCATATTATGGGATGATAATTCTCCGCTAATAACTGCTGCACATAAATTAAACAACTTTGCAATTTCTGGTCTTTATTACCCTCTAAAAGTTTGGCTCTTTCAATAAAACTATTCAGCTTCTTTCTCTCTGCTGCTTTATATTTCCTCTGCTCTACTACTATTGTTGGTGCTGTATCTACTGACTGCTCCATCTCTAAGGTATCATACACATAAGCACTCATCATCTCATTATCAGGTTCTCTCTGCTCCTCTTCTTCTCTTTGTTCACTTTTTTGTAATGTAGCTATAGCTGCTGCGGGTGAGGACATAACACATCTAATTAAAGCTAGTGCTGACCAATAACAACCCTTTTTTTGACCATAACTCATATCCTCAGTAATACTTTTTACTATATTTATAGCAAATTCATAAACATCTTTAAATAAATCTTGATATTCTAAAGAAAGTTTATAAGACCTCTCTTGAGATTCCCGCTCTGGAAAAGGAGTTTCCGTTCCCAACCACTGTTTAATATCCCCCCGTCGTCGTTGGATGAGGTGATTTGCCAATTGCTCTTTTTGTTTCTCGCTCAAATCATCTAAATTAAAATCCCTAAACTCAGGGTTAAGAAAACCCAACAATGATAAGAAAGACTCTTCTATCCCACTATGAGGTGTAGCTGTAACTAAAATTAAATGATGACTACTTTTTTTGGCAATACTACTAATTAACTGATGTCTTTGTTGTTCCGTATTACTTTGAGAACGGGTACAGGTATGGGCCTCATCCACTATTACTAAATCTGGACAATGAACCAAAAAGCTTTCTCTACGTTTATCAGATTTCGCATAGTCTAAACTAACTATTATATGATTATAATACTCAAAGATAGATACCCCAGGAGGCACACTGCGCTCTAATCTACTTACTGTTCCTGACCTAATAACCACTGCATCTATATGGAACTTCTCCATTAATTCTTTTTGCCATTGGTCACACAAATGGGGAGGGGATAAGACTCCTATTCTCCCAATTTCACCCCGGTCTAACAGTTCACGTGCAATTAAGCTGGCTTCTATTGTTTTACCAATACCCACATCATCGGCTATTAGTAGTCTAACTGTACTTAATCGCAGTGCCATTAAAAGGGGAACTAGTTGGTATGGACGGGGACTAAAACCTAGTCTACCTAAACAGCGAAAAGGACCCGCCCCACTACGCAATAGAAATCTTCCTGCATCCATCAATAAACCACCTCCCTCTAGGTCTTGCAGTTTATCTTCAGGAATGTTTTCTGGATCTGGTAGGGGAAAACTAGCGGGGTTCAAAGTCTCTAACCCCAACTCACTATAAATACCGACTATTTCTTCCTCATTTCCGCTTAAAGGAAGCAATACAACTAAATCTGGATCTGGGTCAGGTAATACCACCCATTCCCGATTTCGACAACTGACTATGGAACCTGGTTTTATCATTTTCATTATTTGTTCGTTTCTAACTAGGGAAGCACAATCATTTGTAGGATGGGTTAGTGATAGCATAACCGGTAGGGGTGTTCAGTGTCATACTTCAACCCAACCTACATTCATCTTGTATTTAGTTCTACTCACCCAATTAGTATTTAGGGAGAGCTTTCAGTTGTTTTTGCCATTCTTGGTTGTATTTCAACTCAATGACTATATAGTTAGTCTTATATCTCAAATTATCTCGGTCAATTTCATCTCTTTTTTGTTGCTCCTGGGTATCGTGAACGGAACCATCGCAAAATATAGCAATTCTAGGGTTTTCATAGACAAAATCTGGTTTACATTCGCACTCTTCAATAAATTTCTGGGCGCTGGGTAATCTATATCCTTTTTCATAAATCTCTTTTAATACCTCTCTTTCAAATTCTGAATTGGGATCTGTTTTTTCACGTAGTATGTAGTAGAGTTGCTCCCTATCCTCCTCTTGTTCTATTTCTACATAGCTTTCTTTTAACCGTTCTAGCAAACCTCTAACTAAATGTCTATTGATTAAATGATGGTCTGGTTGATTAGTATAAGAAAGTAAACACTCATAACAAGCATGAACACAATCATCCTTGGGTTTAACAAAATGACAAATATCTAAACCCACATCCGCCAGTCTCCCTAACCCATTTTCAGCATCCATAATTTGACTGAGAACACCCGCACCCCCCTCTGCTGCTTCCCAAAACAAAAGATATTTACCCTCCCCTAATCTCTCAGACTCTAATTCATTAGGTTCTAAATTATACATCCCTTGAATTGCGGTTTCCAAGGTATATTGCAGAGTAGCCATAAATGACTCCCTTTCCTCTGGTCTGATATTAAAAGCAGTATTCTCCGTAATATTTAAAGGTTCAATTACTAAAATATTACAAGTTACCTGAACCATTAAATTGACCTCATTATCTATAGTCTTTACACTACCTCCCCTATCATTTTTTCTTTCTCCCCACATACCGGTTTTTGTATCTAGTTTAAAACCCTTTTCATCCCGGTTTCTTTTCATCCCCCTATTTATCCTAGAAATAGTCGCCGTAGGTCCATAAGTCAATTTAAACAACAGTTCCTGACCATTCTTAATTATGCCTGACCTTTTCTTCCCTTCCGCATACTCAAAATGAGTTGTAACAATATAACCATGTTTCAATCTTTCTTCTTCATCAGAAGTTATCTTTTGTCTTTTACGGGTATATACAGTCTCCATTAATAGAACCCGACTTATATAACCCTGATCCAAATAGCTATTAGTAGTAGAAGGTTTAATAGGTGTTTCACAATTTTTACAAACCTGAACTCTTTGCTTATGAAAGTAACCACAGTTAAAACAAGTTGTTACCTGGGTATATGAATCTTCCATACCCCCAGCTGGTATTTTAGTCTTAGCTACCATAAATTTACTACCTTCATAATAAATAATATTACTGGGAGCAAATTCTGTTAAAGCCACTAACCGCAGTCGAGAAAGAAACTCTCCTGACTGATTACCCGAAGTATTAATAAAAGCCCGCACTGGCAATCGGGGGAAATTAAAACCAGGTAGAAAACCCTCGGAGGCAAAGTAGCGATAGGGATAAAACTCAAACTGATTATTACCCATGCTGCTTTTTCTACTCCTACCTGTACCTGTAAGTAACTCTATTTGTCTTTTCGCTTCCCCTTCCATTCTCCTAGCAGTATCATCTTCCTCTTTATTTACATCACCTTGACGACAACTTTCTATAAGTCTGCGGGACTCCCTTTCCTGAGCAATAGCGTCGCTATATAGTTCTCGCCACCGGTTACAATGTTGGTCAAAACTCTGTATTGCCCTCTCCAGTGTTTCCCTGACCCAGTTTTTATTATACCAAGTTGATTTTTCTAGATCCCCTTGACAAAATAGGTCTGCTAAAATCGATTCTGTTGCTTTTAAACAATTTTCTAGTTGGTCATCACTTAGAGATAACTGTTCTCTTATCTCCTGCTTCAAAGGATATCTCTCCTCATCTTTACTCAAATCCAAAATTTTATTCATAGAATCATTAAGATATACCCCTGTATAAGCTAACCAAATAGAATATACATGAGACTTAATCAAATCCTCATTCCCCAGATCTAATTTAGGCGGTGCTACAGAACCTGCTACCATTTGCTCCTGTCTTAAAAAGAAATACTGGTCATGACCACTACCAGTAGCAGCATAAGTAATCACTAAAGCTTCCTGTCCACTGCGCCCTGCGCGCCCACTTCTCTGAGCGTAATTAGCAGGACTAGGAGGAATATTACGTAAATGCACCACTGTCAGATCTGAAATATCTATACCTAGCTCCATAGTAGGGGAACAGAACAAACTAGATAAATTTCCCTCACGGAAACTTTCTTCTCTTTCTTGACGGAGTTGGGTGGGAACTTGTCCTGTATGTTCCCTTCCTTCCATAGAGCGAATTTCCCGTGCTGTAGTTTGATAAAATTGTTGAAAAAAAGTGTTCACCCGACTAGATCCTTTGAGTTCACCGCCCAGTTTCTTGGTACTTAAAGGGTCTACCGGTACTTCCATCAAGTGAACAGGTCTCCATATCAAACAATCTATTCTTAGCTGAATCCCCTTTGATTTCTGGCGTAAAAAACCGCTATCTTTTAGCACCTCCACCAAACTAGTAACCAAACTATTATATTCCTGTTCAGAAAGAGCTTCTGTACGTAACCCCCACCCATTCCCAGAACGTAAAAATCTACCCACTTTACTGTTAGAAGTCAACTTTACTCTAGCTGCTTTTTCTTGAGTATCAATAGTTGCCCACTTAGCTTCATCCAAACTTTCATCTTCATCAAAGCACCAAGGTTCTTTAATAGTTTGACCCACCTCATCTCTTAGGCGTTCTAGTCTTTCATGTTGCATGATTTCAGCATCAATAGCTAATTCCTTTCTTAAATGGTCTAATAAAGCCTTACTAGCGATAAATCTTTCTTCAGTGGTAGATTGTAATAGCACCGGGTGGTGATATTTTTGCCATATTTTAGGATTTTCACATACTTCCTTTAACTCGTCATATTCAATCAATAACATTCCACATTGTTCTAGATTGGGTTGGACAATGCGCCATCCCCGGCGTAAATCCTGATAAAGAAAATAAGTGACAAGGTTTTTAAAAACTTTTTCATTTTTATCTTTACCCCCTCCAAATTGAGATTCCTGCTTCGCATAATCTACCTGATTCAAATTCATCTCTTCTATAACACTGCATGCTAAGGACTCGTAAGTTAATTCCCCTCTTTTTTGCAAAGCACTTAATAAAGCACCCCTTAAAAAACTAGTTTGGACAAAATCATTAAAATGTCCTGCTTGTAAAGACGCATCCTGACGATTATCTGTAAAACTGAGGATTTTAGCTGCTTGAGACCTTTCCCCGCTCAATATCTGTTTTAAACGACTAACCGTGGATAAACATAAGAGAGTTGTAGCTGTACTACGTCCCTCACTACTTAGAGGAGAAAGTTTAGAGAACTCCCGTTTATTACCATCATGAATAATTCCACAGTTTAAACAGAAACGAAAAGGTTTAGGAGTAAACCAAGCACTAGTTCCCTTTAATACAGAATCAACAATTTCACCATTGGGGAGTATGTGAACAGAAAGAGGAATATAATCCTTATATTCCTTTTTTATAGTTTTGCCCTTTTTTTTAGAGTTAGTAAACCAAGAATCCGGTAAAGTTTCTTCATCAGTAATTGGATTCCATAACTCCGGTTCATCCAGAGTTAAATAACCACTTATAACTTCAGATTCTCCACCCATATCATCAGTAGCCATATTTATCTCCGTTGGTAACTCTGGCAAAATAACATGGCGGTTTGGATAATAATTGACCAGATAATATTCTTGACCACATTCCCGACAAAAAACCAGAGGATAAAGTAAACGTTCTTGTGTAGTAGAATACTGACCATCAAGGGTCAAAAAACGCTGAGTAGCAGATTCAATAGTAGCATAAACACTACCCCCTTGGGAGATGAATTGGTGTAACCGAAAAGCTAGACCTTTCACTCTACTTCCCCATAGGAACATACCCTTTATTAGGTCTAGGCAAAGGTGGGGTTCCATATCTGTTTGCTCAGCTAAGATTTTGGCTCCTGCTTCCAGGGTAATAGGAGTTCTTCTGACTAAGTGACCTTCTTTTTCTTCCATACCAAAGGTCATTTCTATCCAAGCACTGAGGGGATGGCGTTTAAAGTTTAGGAGGGTTTGTTCTTCTAGGGGAGGTAAACCGGGAGAAAGGATCTGGGAGAGTGTTTCTGGTGTGGGTAGGTCTATGGAAATAGAGCGTTCTAGAGTTTCATCAATAATATTTTGAGGGGGAATAGAAACTCCAAAAATTTTACTGGCTACCCCAGCAACAGTTTCTTGTCTATCTTGTCGAGTTCCCACCGTAGCCATAGTTGCGCTAGTTCCAATACATATTAAGTCTTGAGTTTTATGAATTTTGTCACACCGTTGGCGTAGTTTTCTGATTAAAATGGCTACATCCGCACCCTGTCTACCTCTATAGGTATGTAATTCATCTAAAACAATAAACTTTAAATCTGGGGAACCCACCATTTTTTGTTCATGGGTGCGAGAAAGCATCAATTCTAACATCACATAATTAGTTAATAATATGTGAGGAGGATTATTTTGAATTTCAGTTTTTACCGTTAGATTTTCCTGTCCTGTATATTTAGCGATACGAATAGAAGAATTGGGAACATTGAGCAGAAATTTTTTCAACTCTTCTTCTTGGGAATTAATTAGAGCATTCATTGGATAAACCAAAATAGCTCTCACTCCAGAAATTTGAGGATTGCGGAGTAAATCATCAAAAATAGGGACTATATAGGTCATACTTTTACCAGAACCAGTTCCAGTAGTTAGAACATAAGGTTCACCCCGGTGAGCTAACTCAAAAGCCCTTTTTTGGTGATAATGAAATAGAAAAGGCTCCCCATTTTTAGAGAAATAGTCAATACAGTTAGGATGTAGTAGACCTGCTTCCACTAGTTCCCTAACACTAGCCCCTTTTTTGTACTGAGGATTCAATTGTATTAGAGGAGGATTCCATAATTTACCAGCTTCCAACTCCTGATTTACAAAATTTTCTATACGAGGGTCTCTAATTTTTAAAAAACTTTTGATATAACTATGGTAGTCATCAATAACACCTTGACGAAATTTAAAAATATCCAGAAAATTTTGGGTTACAGATAAAGGAGCAACAGGTTTATCCAAATCCCTAGCCAAATAACATTGAATTTGCTCAAGAAGAGAGAGAGAAATAGTAGTAAGGTCAAAAACCTCCTGTAAATCTTCTATGACCCAATTTTTCGGTATGTCAGAGAATAACAAATTTAGAATCTGCTCTGGGAGCTTATCTACCCCGGAGCAGTCCACAAAAGCCTTTTTTCTAGCTATACGAGAGCTAAAGTATAAAATATCCTCAGAAGATTCTGTTAACAATTGTTGTAAAATTAGGTTCATAATATTAAAGGTAGAGAAAGCGGTTTAAGATAAATTTGCCCATGCTGCTAGGACTAGTCGCCCAGTGACGTATTCTCCATACAGTTTAATTTCATTATTCTTTAACACACGAAAGGTCTCACTAGGAAAATCCAGACCATATATAGAGGTTGGGTCTAATATATACTGCAAATCATTCTTTGTCAATCCATATAATTTAGCATAATAAGCATCTAACTCAGCTCTGAGTCGCATCCTCCGGGGGATATTCCATTGATATGGTTCTCCTTCATATCCCAGATCTAGCGCAAAAGGTTGCATATCCCAAGCAGTGTACACTAGCTCCAACACCCGGGGGGTGATATATTCCAAATCTTTTTCGGTATATCTTTCCGGGGGAATTACTGGTAGTTGTTTGACTATGAAAAAGTTCATGTTAGTTCCCCCTAGTTTTTGGCGGGTTACAAAATCAAACACTAAACTGTTAAGATTCCCTAATAAGCAAGGCATTAAATTTATTTGATTGGACTTTATCAAGATTAAAAATATACTGTCACCAAGTCCAACTTTAGGTAATAAACCAAAAATAGCAGTGCGCTCATTAGTCGCTTTAGTAATACGTCTAAAACTTAACAACCAATCTTTATTCCAGCGACTCTGTAATTTTTGGTCAACAGCTTGTTTAGGAACCCAATAACGAGGGTTGACGCTGTATGATATATCCGCCTTTT
>Ga0172376_10008408_pt1 | contig 10788 bp, 25 predicted proteins | sample Lak35m_FD_121114 | JGI IMG/M metagenome (GOLD analysis project Ga0172376, IMG submission 121114) | Freshwater microbial communities from Kabuno Bay, South-Kivu, Congo - kab_092012_35m | ecosystem: Environmental > Aquatic > Freshwater > Lake | place: Democratic Republic of the Congo: South-Kivu... | reverse complement strand
TCATGTTTTAAAATATTATCTACTATCCATTTAGTGGCGTCTCCTGTATATACACCTATTTGAACACAGCGCAAGGCTGTGTTCGATAATGGCAGTAAATGTTTTTCAAAGTTTATTCTTGCATTAGTACCTTCAAACCAATTTGGGTATGTCATAGTTTCCTATTCTTTTTCACGGCTCGCCTTGGGCGAGCCTTTCCCGCCCACCACCCCTCAACCTTATCAGATTATTGGTTAAAACTACAAGTGTGTCGTTACCAGAGATTGTCAGTTGGTTAGATTATTATTCGGTAATGAACGAACTTCCTCCCCATAGATCTTATAGCCAGTTATCCACTTGGCAATCTTGTCCACAAAAATACTATCTTAGCAAAGTAGCTATGGTTCCAGAGAAACCTGCGGTATATCTTGCTGCTGGTTCTGCTGTCCACTCCATGCTGGAGTGGCTCAACCATGAGTTTTACAAGAAGCAACTTGACAATTGATCAACGTGGTATACCAAGCAATGAGTGTATTAACTGTGGCTCAAACATACAGGTCATACGTGCAATCTTTCAAAACTATGAACTCATCATGTGGTTTCTTGATTCCTTCTGTGCGAACTGTGGTTCGCCAATGACTGCACCCACCCCTGCGGACAACCCTGAATATATAAGAGGTGATGATGACCTCAATTGATTTGACACAGAAGTGGCTTGAGGTATTTAATGATGCCGTCAAGGAAGTCGAAGACAAGTCTGGGATTCCCTCGACAGAGTGGAAGACGGCTGGACGTAAGACCACCTTACGTCCAGACGGAGAAGATCTATCGTTTTGGCAAAGCGATGGACTCAAGCAGGTAGAGGCGTACCAGAAATGGTACGAGTCTTCTGGTTGGAAAATTGCTACTATGCCAGATGGTCGTCCTGGAATTGAATGGGAAGCAGATGTTCACTTCGGGGGAACACCAGTTCGCTTTATTGTAGATGCGATCTACCAAGTGGGGGAAGACTTGGTAATCGTTGATTACAAGACAGGTTCTAGGACACCATTTGGTATGATCCAAGCAGGATTGTATGCCTCTGGTATTGAAAGAGCTTTGGGTGTTCGCCCTAAGTGGGGCGCATTCTTTATGACAAGAACAGGTTCGCTTGACGATCTAATAGATCTGTCGCACCTGACAATAGATTATTTTGATTATGTATTTGGTGCAATGAACTATTCGGTATTGAATGGATGGTTCCCACCATCCGTAGGTGATTCATGCCGTATGTGTTCGTTCCAAGATAAATGCCCAGCGATGGGCAGTAAAGATTTCCCATTGCAAATACCAACAACAAAGGGAAAGAAAGGACGAACTAGATGACTGAATCTAAGTTCTCATATACAGGTAAGCTAAACAGCACAGACCTATTCACTGTCCGAGGTGATAGTGCTGCTGAGTTTGCTACCAACATGACTGCTGCTATTGAGGCAATCAAAGCAGCAACCGAACTACAGACTGCACTTGGTGGTCGTGGCGGTATGACATCAATGGATAAAACCGTACAAGCACTAACTAATGCTGGATTAAACCCAACAGTAGTTAGTTCTGGACCAACCTCTATCGAGGTTGTTAAAGATAAGTATGGCAATGAATGGACATATGGACACCCAGATGCTCCAGATTTACCAGATGGTCGTGGTAAGTATGCAAAGAAGAAGGGTACTTCCAAGGCTGGTAAAAACTATGTAGGTTGGTTTGATCCTGTTAAAGGACCAAAGCCATTTACAGTAGGCGCAGTAGAAGCCGAAACAATCTGGACTAAGTAATCCATGCGTACCTTATTGCAAGTAGTAGGAGTGGAATCTCCAGCAGGGCATGCCCTTCCTGAAGTTCTACCTCAACTCACCAGCAATCAAGTTGTATTCCGTCAGGCACAATTACACTTGGTTGCAGCACAACCAGGTGGTGGTAAAACCATGCTTGCTTTATGGTACGCAGTTACATCTAAGACTCCAGCCTTATACTTTTCAGCAGACTCTGATTCTCGAACGATTGCCCTTCGTGCAGGTGCAATCCTTATGGATAGACCAGTGACTGATGTGGAAAGAATGATGGACTCGGAGGCATCTGTCCTCCTAGAAGATGCACTGGCTGATGGTGCTGGACATATTCGTTTTAGTTTTGATCCGTCTCCTTCTTTACAAGATATTGAAGAAGAGATTGAAGCTTGGATTGAATTGCACGGTGCTCCACCATCAGCAATCTATATTGATAACTTAATGAATGTCGCTGCAGTCAGCGACAATGAGTGGACAGCATTGCGTGATGCAATGTCTGCATTCCATTACATGGCTAGAGAATATGAATCTGCGTTCATAGTTCTACACCATGTATCCGAAAATGAAAAGATGTCTAAGCCTAACTACCCAGCCCCACGTAAAGCTTTAATGGGTAAGGTCTCAGCCTTACCTGAACTGGTACTGAGCGTAGCGTTAGATGGTATAGCCAATGTATATAGGGTTGCTGTTGTAAAGAATCGCCATGGTAAGGCAGATCCAACAGCCGAGAATTATATTACTTTATCTGTTGAGCCAAGTCATATGAGTTTATATAACTCACCAGCAGAATTAAATAGAGCAAGAGTAGTGCGACAATGGCAGTAATAGAATTAACTGAAGATGAGATCATGGATTCACTTAGGTTTATCCACAGGGTAAGAAAGAATAAGAAGGAGTATGATGTTACGGATCGTAAGTTTGATAAAAATAATTCCTCGTATTCCGTTAATCTTATGGGTCGCTTGGGTGAGGTGGCATGTGCTAGGTTCCTTGGGTTACCGACGGATGATACGGTTACGCCTAGCGGTGATAACGGACACGACCTCCAGACGGTATTGGGAAGATCTATACAGGTTAAGACGTCAACACTACCGCAATTAATATTTAATGCACCAGAGTTATTTGTATCTAATCTGGCTGTACTTGTAAAGTTTTCTGGGGATAAACAACTTCCACATGTGGATAGTTTATTTGATGTTATTGGTTGGACAACACGAGAAAATTTTCTTGCTAATCATTACTTACATGACTATGGTTACGGCACTCGATTAGTAATGGACGCTAATCAATTACAACCGATTGAGGTACTAGTCAATGAAATATCCAGACTTCACTAATGCAACTTGTAAAGAAATTGGTTTAGAGTTTTTCTTCCAAGATCACACCAGTGCTACTAGTAGTGAAGAACGGAAAGCTAAACAGATATGTAAGGAGTGTCCAGTAATGAAAGAGTGTTTAGAGTGGGGTCTTGCTCATGAGTCATACGGTATATGGGGTGGCACTTCTCCTAGAGAACGAATGAGAATTAGAAAAAAACGTGGCATAGAAGTTAAACAGATATTAGTAAATCATTATGTCAACACCAAGTAAACGTAAAGGTTCTCAATACGAAAGAGACGTAGCCAAGTGGCTAGTCTCTAATGGATTTTATTGTGCTGAGCGAGCTTATGGTGCTGGTCGCCATGATGATGTTGGTGATATTGATGGCATAGATGGTGTTGTAGTAGAATGTAAGAATGAAAAGAAGATAGATCTTTCTGGGTATCTGAAAGAGTTAGACAATGAAATGACTCATGCAGATGCCGAGACTGGAGTGGTGCTAATAAAAAAGCGTGGCACTACAAATGTCTCAGAGTCGTATGCAGTAATGCCAGCGCAACTCTGGGTCGATCTGCTAAAACAGGCAGGTTACAATGGACATAGATAACAAGGTGACAGTTAGTTATCAACTGAAAAGAGGTAACTATGCGGTTGACAGTAATGACCGTATTAACAATGTTGATAGTAATATCAACACCAGCGTCAGCCCAATCTCCTATCTTAACGATAGAGAAAATACTTCCTACCTTAAACAAGGAGGAGGCTTTGGAGTTGGCGATAAGCACGGTAACAACAGACAAACGAGAGGCTGCTTGTGCGAAGAAGATTGCGTACAAAGAGAGCCGTTACAACATCGACTCGTACAACAAATCGAGTGGTGCTCGTGGAGTATGGCAGTTACTCTGGGCAAAACCAGATTGGTCCATACTAAAACAGACATCAGAAGCACACAAGTATGTGCTTCATCGGTACGGAACTTGGTGCAAGGCGTACAATTTCCATCAAGAAAGGAATTGGTATTAAATGAATCAGCCTGAATTTCTTGAAGCAGTCTTTAATCATTATGGTTTAACCTTGCCACAAGGTGAAAAGTCTATTCTCTGCCCTGTGCATGATGATTCACGCAAGTCTGCTTCAGTTAATTCAGAGAAGGGCGTCTGGGTATGTTATGCCTGTCATGGTAGTGGCTCTGGTATACAGATAGTCATGGCTCGTGAAAAGCTAACATACTCAGAGGCTCGTAAGTGGGCAGAAAAAAACATAGGATCAGAAAAGAGTAAAGAGTTTGCCACGCCTATACGTGGCAGGCGACGGACAAATGGTAGGTGGACACCACCAAGATTGCGAAAGTAATGACAACTATTATTGGTATACAAAAGAATGATCATTGCATTATTGCAGCCGATTCTCGTACAACTACAGAGAAGGGCAGACCATACTCTCATCCTATTATTACAAAGATTACCAAGCGTGGTAAGTATTTAATTGCGGGAGCTGGGACGACTATGCCATGTGATACGATCCAACATATTTGGAGACCACCAGCACTACCACCTTCAATTAAAGATCAATATCATTTTATGATTACGGATGTAGTTCCAAGTATGCGTGAGGCTTTGAAGGCGAATGGTTGGGTTGCAGATGACAAGTCAGAAGATTATGAATTTTTATTTTTAATTGCAGTTAATGGAATCATCTATGAAATAGATGATACATTCTCGGTATTCCTACGTGATGATGGAGTATATGGGATAGGTTCGGGATCTTCTTATGCAGTTGGTGCTGTACAACAAGGCGCAACTTGGCGTAAGGCGTTGCAGATAGCAACGAAGAATGATGTGTATAGCGCACCTCCATTCATAATGCATAGGCAGGAGAAGAAATAATGGGAAGATTTACTTTACATGCAGGGTTCAACCGCATTTATTGTTGGGGTATTGGTATTGAATACCATACAATGACATCTGTTTATGAGGATTTAGATTCATTAGATCTAATTGAATATGTGGATGCAAGAGTATTAAGATTAGATCTACTATTTATTTATATTAACTTTACTTTGTGGGCAAAACAGGAGTGGGATGAGAACTAATCCAAAGCTAATTGAACTCTGGACTAGGGCAGCCAAGCAATACCATGAGGCTCTTGCTGGTTCACCAGCAGAGGCGTATCTAAAAGAGCGTGGGATTCTTGAAGGTGCTAGTCGGTTCATGCTTGGATATGTATCAGAGGTAGCACCTGGGCATGAGGATAGAATCAAGAATCACTTGTCTATTCCTTATATAACCGAGGCTGGTGTAGTAGGGTTTAAGTTCCGTCGCATTGATGGTGGAGATCCTAAGTACATGATACCTACTGGTCAGAAGCACCACCTATATAATGTTGACGCAATACTAAGTGCTATCAATAAAGTTCTAATAGTAGAAGGAGAAATAGATGCAATCAGTGCAACACTTGCTGGTCATCCTGCTGTCGCTGTTGCAGGAGTTAACGCTTGGAAGCCTCACTTTGCTCGTTGCTTTGATGGGATAGGTACAGTATTAATCTGTACTGATAACGATGCTAAAGAGGATGGTTCAAATCCTGGTCAGGAATTAGCTAGAAGATTACAAGATGCAATACCTCAAGCCGTACGTGTGTCGCTACCACCTGACAGCGATGTTAATAGTATAATTTGCACACAAGGAGCACAAGTATTGACTGACCTAGTCAATGCAATTAACTAGAAAGGTGCTCCGTTGGCGACTGAAAAATCCGACCAGCTAATCCTTGAGTTTGAAGAGGATGCTCAGAAAATATATGATGAGTTGCTGGCAGTTCTTGTAAAGAAACAAATTGATTATGGTCCATTCAATATCTGGAATGCACCTGGCGGTGCAACCAATGGGTTAATGGTTCGTATGTCAGACAAGTTAGAGCGATTAAAGAATCTGATATACAAGAATGTTAAACCTAACAACGAATCATTAGAAGATTCGTTTGTTGATATTGCAAACTACGCAATCATTGCATTGATGGTTCAGCGTGGAGTATGGGCTAAGCATGCCAAGAAATCGGAATAAGACTTACAAGAGCAACGGATCTCAAGGATCCGTTCTTATGGAATAAGTGTTGATGATTATAATCGTATGCTTGAAGAACAAAACGGCGGATGTTATATCTGTGGAAAATCATATACGAATCGTGCTCTTGATATTGATCATGATCACCAGACTGGCAAGGTGCGGGGTCTGTTGTGTTCGCCTCACAATAGAGTGTTAGGTTTACTTAATGATGATCCAGATATGGTAATGGCAGCACATGCTTACTTGCTTAAAGACCGTGGCTGAATTAGATCGTGATCATCCAATATGGGATGAGGTTAATGAGATCAATGTATCTCTGGCTTGGAGTTTATCTAAGCGTTACCATAGATTTGTGGAGCTTGAAGATATAAGACAGGCAATGAATGAGTATGCGTGGAAACGTAGAGATAAAGTTGCTGAGTATTTAATTCGTGAAGATCCTATTGATATTAAACAAGGACAGAAAGCATTTAGTACATTCATGCGTAGGGCTGGCGAGCGGTACGCTCGCAAAGAAAAAGCTCGCACACTTGGTTATGAACTAGGCGATGAATACTTCTATCGTCTAGATCTAATTGAGAATTTAATTAAAGTTGCTGGCACTAATGAATCATACTTGGCTAACCAAGTCTTTGATCCAGATGTACATGGGGTCAAGGCTAAGAAGCCAGCCAATGAGGGTAACAATTTGGCAGCAATGATTGCTGATGTAGATAGAGCAATGAAGAAACTAGATCCCAGAATGCAAGGCATACTGACATCTAGATTTGTAAACGACATGCCACTTGTGGACATAGCCGAGGCTTGGGATATCTCACCTCAACGTGTGGAACAATTGGTTGCAAAAGGTATAAAAGATATCGCAGACAAACTCGGAGGGATAACACCGTACTAATGAAAAAGAAACCATTTTGGAAAACAACTAATCCAAAGAAAACATCAACACCATTAACACCTGAACAGAAAGCAGAGGCACGTGCTCGTGCCAAGGCGGCAGGTAGACCATACCCAAACTTAATTGATAACGCAGCAGTATCAAGGAAGAAAAAGAAATAAGGATAGGGTGGTGACCATGTCAAAAACTAAAGATAGGATCATGATTACTTGGTGTGACAATGGCACAACTGATGGCAAGTTTACTCAAGGAATTGTATACACAATTCTAACCAGTGGTTTGCCCATTACGTCAGCTCAACGTGTGCAGGGTAATCAGATAGGCAGGCAAAGACAAACTGCATTTGATACATGGCACAAGAAGACAGACATCGAATGGATCTTGTGGGTAGATTCAGACATCGTTCTTACGAACGATGCTGCTACTAAACTCTGGTCAATTGCTGACGCTAAAGAAAGACCAGCAGTTACTGGTACATACTTCATATCAAAACAAAACGAGCAGGCACTTATGGAACCATACCCTGCTTTGTTTATAGCACACGAGACTGATAAGTATGTAATGTCATACACTCATCCACTTGAACCTAATGCCATAGTCAAAGTTGATTACTCTGGCTATGGATTCTTTCTCATGCACAGATCAGTGGCTGACAAGATGCGTAAGTTTCATGGTGATAGACCATTATTTATGGAGACTTCTAGTGGAGAAGATAAACAATTTATATCAGAAGACATTCAGTTCTTCATGTTAATGAAGGAAGCTGGCATACCATTGTATGCCCACACTGGAGCAACAGTTCAACACATGAAACGATTTGCATTTGATGAAGAGTTCTATAAATTATATTGGGTAACTAACATGGCTGCACGAGAGAAAGAAAAAAAGGCGGAGGCATAACGCCCCCGCCTTTAGTTTATTTCTTGGATACAGTAGAGAAGAACTCTCTACTCTTTGCATCTAGATTCTTCAAGGTCTGATACATCTCTGTCTTACCTCGCTCGTAACCATAATAGTTACCAATCCAGTATGCAGTTAGACCCGCAAGGATCTGCATCAGTAATGTGAATCCGTTATAGAACATTACTTGATTACTCCTATTCTTTTGAGTAAGTCGTCTGGATTTTCCAGACGAACTATTGATCCTTTACCACCTGTGTCTGGTGATGAAAGATTGGGGAAGAACTTCTCCGCTTGTAAGCGGGTAGTAAACTCACCCCATGCTTGTACTGGAACCCAGTCTGCCAACCTTGCTACGACAATAAACGATTCTCTCTTAGTCCTAGATTTATCTAGAGCCTCGATGATTTCAACCGCTAGTTCCGCAGCACCTTCGGAGTTTTCGGCGTCAGGATCTAGTAGCTTTGCTACTAGTTTTATTTCTGTTGGACGTGGCTTGCCCATCATTCTCCTTCTCGACCTTGTGTTCCCTTACATAGATATCACAGTCATCAGTTACTTCTGAGAAGTAATCCATGTGAGCACCAGCCATCCATAATACTTCATGCCTAGTGTCACCACTTCCCATGGTGTCATGATACCCGCAGTACCATGACCACCCAGCGAGTTGTTTAACCTGCAGACTAGGTGGTCTAGCCTGCAGGATTTTTTTATTGATTAACTTACCCATTCGGTATCTCCTCTGGAGACATAACTACAATGTCAACCATTGCTTCCTCTGCCTCCTTGTGTATGTCTGACTCTATAAGTTCGGGTTCATCTTTCTCGCCTGCATAAATATGCAAGTAATCAAGAGCCTTGATTATATAGTTAGCCACACGAACAGATATCTTTGGTGGTACGAAGGGGGTTGGATTATCCAACCCATCTACGTACTTCTGTAATGGGTTCTCCATTAGATTCCTTTCGTTAGTAGGTCAAGAGCTCTGCTCTTGATACGGTCAGCCGAACCTGTAATGATGCGCTCGGCTCTAACTGAATCAGCCTTGTGACTGTAGTGATCTGCATACTCCACGATAGATTGGAACACACCGAACCTAGTTCCGTATAGTTCCTCTTGTGTATTGGTATCACCACGATAGATTGCTTTAGCAGTCTGACGTGCAATCGTTGCTGAGTTGAACTGTCGCTTCTGTCCTGCACTTAACAGTGAGTAAGGTGAGTTCTCAATGATGGTTGGGATAGACCACATCTTATTAAAGATGGCGTCCACTTCTGCATCTGAGATCTTCTCGTTGATAAGTTTGTTACCGATAAGTTCATAGAACTTAATACCTTCGTAGGTAACAGGGATGATCCGCTTGATATCCTCAATGCGGAACTCAGCGTTGGTTGTGTGCTTGAGTGTATACGTACCAGTCTTAGCAAAGATACCTGCTATCTGATTGGTGCAACGCAAGCGTTGGATTGATGGTGATATCTGTAGTGCAGTTGAACCATCATGTGATGTTCTTGCTACAAGGTAGCAAGCATGAGGATCGTTGGCTATCTTAACTTCGTTAGGTAGCTCGAGCACCATGTACACCTGCGCTCCACCTTTAACCTCACCAGCAAATGCATATCTTGCATCGCCTGAATCAACTAGTGCGTCCAGACCTGAGAACATCTCGTCATTCTGGAACACCTTGTATCTACCACCGACAGTGCCAAGCACTGACTGTGTTGTGTCCTTATTGGTACGAACTGTTGCGAATGTTGATGGTACTTCGAGGGTATTAACACCATCATTCGATACGGCTAACGCTTGTACGTCAGCCAGTTGTACATGCCAGTCGAGACCAGCCTGTTGTGCTGCATCTCGTGCAGATGTAGCGGTGACTGCCTCACCGATAATGCTATAAGCATTACGGCGAGAGCGGATTGTTTGTTGTGTCATTTGTTTCTCCTGTTCGTTTGGTTGTGGGATATTATCTCATGTACGGCTGTTGAAATCAACAACTGCTTCTGAGAGTGTGTCGTGATAGTGACCATTTCTGGCATGCACCAAGCCATCTTCGCTTGGATATATTCTCCATGTTACATACAGGTCTACCTTTCGTCTGATTGGTTCGACCTGCTGTGTGTCTTCTGTCCATAAACAGAGTGCCAGATATGTGTCTGGGTCTGTGTCCCAAGATCTCTTGAGATCTACTATGACCGCACCATTACTGATGCGGTCACCGATGTGAGGGATGAACATCATTGTATTGCACCTACCTTTCTTAGTCGTTCTTCGATTATGGTTGAGGTGTTGTCATAACTCTGAGCACCTTCACCATCTGCACCTTCTAACCAAAGAATTACATTCTTTAGTCTGATTGTTGAGCCATCACCATACAAGCTCATGAGTAATGCACCTGCTGCGTAGTCATACACTTCAGCAATTACATCACCGCTTGGGTCATATACTTTTACTTTCATTTACTTGCTCCTTCCGCTAGTTGCTTTTTGATTATATCAACCTGTTTGTTCCTTGCTTGAACCCGAAGGTCCATTGCCTTTTGCATTAGTCCGTGAGCCATGTCCTCGGCTTGGTTAGCCAAGACCATGAGTTCACCGACAGTCATATCCTCGGTTCGGATACTGCTTTCCATTTGGTTCTCCTTTCGGTTGGTGTTGCTGCCATATATCTAAACAGATCTTCGATCTGTTATCAATGAAAGACAGGTGCGCCCCATGTCTCGAGCATGCTATCGCCAGTCTTGTGGTCATCAAGCAGACCATCAGCCAGATTGCACACCTCTTCTGGGAACTTGCTCCAGTTTTG
>Ga0172376_10008406_pt1 | contig 10791 bp, 4 predicted proteins | sample Lak35m_FD_121114 | JGI IMG/M metagenome (GOLD analysis project Ga0172376, IMG submission 121114) | Freshwater microbial communities from Kabuno Bay, South-Kivu, Congo - kab_092012_35m | ecosystem: Environmental > Aquatic > Freshwater > Lake | place: Democratic Republic of the Congo: South-Kivu... | reverse complement strand
TGTCGGGTCGCTCAAAAATCGTGCCGTCCTGCACAGTCAAATCCCCATCCGCATCCCTCGCATCTGGATCAAAAACAACTCTTTTCGGCATATGTATAGATTACATCAGTGCCGAACGTCAATTGACAGTGAGGCAACGTCGGAGACAAGTTCGCCTATGTGGTCATAGGTGTCATACCGAGTGAACGGTTGTGTCTTGGTAATCTTTGCCATAAATGACGAAACCCCCGCCTTTGCCGAATGTTTTTCGGCTGGGGCGGGGGTGTCGCCTATTGCGATTCAGCCTTTATCAGGCCTCTGGTGCTGCGTCGAACGTGACCTTCACGAACGCTTCCGGACGCTTGACGGCGAGAGCCATGCGCTGCTCGGCCAAGATCACGATTGCGTTACGCACGAAGAAGTCTGCGTGCTGTTCCGAAACTCGGATGCTTGCTGTGTCACGGTCGTAGATCTGGGCTGCCGTACCGAACGCACCGATGAGAGCTGTGCCCTCGGCGATGGCTGGGGTTTCGACAACCGGGATTCTCCACAAACGCGGGGTTCCACCGAGTGCGACGGACACGGCGACCAAGTATTGGCCGTTGAGGTCCTTCGACAGCTCCATGTCTTCCCAATCGTTCGGGTGAAGAACGACGCCCGTCGGTTCATAGTACGCCAAGAAGGACAGTGTGGCGGCGCGACGAATCGCGTCAGCCTTTGTGTCCACAACTGGTGTCGCTGCACCAGATGACCAGGAGTACGTCTGGATGCCCGAAGTCTGGAGGACGCCAGCGAGGTTCTCGCCAGTGCCATCGCCGTTGAGGATTTGACTGTCCTCAAGCAGGCGCAGACCGTACATCAGCTCGTTGTCGATGATGCTGCGAAGCTGTGGCTCATCCGCAAGGACGTTGCGGTGGGCGGCTTCCCAGTGGGCCATCGTGCGAACCGGTGCCTGATGTCCAGTGAACTTCAGACCTGACTGCGGCTTGGCTGTGTACGCATTGCCTGTGCGCTCAGCAACAGGTGCCGCGTTGTTGGTCGGAGGAGTCTGGCCCGAAGGCGAGGTGTAGCCGATTTGACGGAAGTACTCGATGACTGCAGCCGTTGTCGAACGTGCCGGGAAAAGGTCACGAACACGACGGGTGCGGGTCGGAGGAGAAACCAGCGCATCGCGCTGGAATGTTCCGAAGTTCTCGACTGAGACAATCGGAGACGCTGGACCGGTCGGCATTGCGGTGAAGACATCCTTCACGTTGTAATTGAACGGCGCGATCATGTTTGCGCCATTCTTTCCACCGTTGAGTGTCTTGAACTCTGCCGATTCGAGGAACGCCTGGCCGACGCTTCTGATCCCGTAGGACTGTGTCGGCTGACTGGCTGCAGCGGCTGCTACAGACTCTGACGCCGGCTCGTCTCCCCACGAGGAAACGGTTTCCATTTGCTCGAGACCTTCGATGAGGCTCTTGATCTCGCGGATGTCGCTCATATTGCGATCAAACGCGGCTTTCTGATCTGCTGAAACAACAACTGTTCCATCTTCGACCTTGAACGAGTCGGCGATGGTCTTGTTGTCAGCCATTTTTGTGCGGAGGGCTGTTTGCAACTCTCGCACTCTTGACTTATCTGACATTGGGGTGATCCTTTCGTGGATCGTGAAAATTGCTTGGATATGACGATGACACAACCACTCAGGTGAGCACCTAGCAAATATGTCTTTACTTAGAGTAACAAACCTTTGTTTGTTTACGGCGGAAGAGCCTTTACGCGAAGGGAATTTCTGGGCTGATCCCTTCCGCCTCCATTTCTTCCAACTCCTTGACAAGCTCGATATAATTTTTTCGGTTTTTCGGTGTGTCTTCAAGACCTGATTCTTCAAAAGGTTTGCCATCCATCGCGGCCATGGCCATTTTTTCTACAGGGGCAAGTACGACCTTGACAACTTTTGATGATTTTTTGGGGGTTTTATCTGCCATATGTCGTTCCAGTCTACAGTTCAACAGTTCTAATGGTCTGTCCAATTCCCTATGTCAAGATCACCGATTACGAATGAATCCCCTGTGGTGCCATCGGCCTTTGTAATCGGGATGATGGTGAGAACGGCTTTTGAATTCCTGTTTTTCGATCTGACGACTCTTCCGTTCTGGGCGGGGGTGAACAAACCGTTGGGTTTTGATGGGTCAAGGACATATGTTGCCGCCATCTGAATTCTGGTCGGATCGTTTGTATCGTAAATAACGAATTCGTCAAAGACCGTGTCATTGAGTCCACGATTAGATCCTGGCAGTGTACTGAGACGCGCCTGTACTCCCCTCATTGACTGCTCGTGCAGGTTGCGTGGAACTTTTCTTTTGGTTTCTTTATACCTAGCCCTCATGCGCTTTTCGGCAATATCATATTCGGCAAAAAAGTAATATCCGACAACTTTATACCCAGAAGCGCGCGCAATACGAATCACATCTTGTATGTCGTTATCTTGAAGTTGGCCGAGGCTGTCAAACACGATATCTTTCCCCGTTTTATTAACGCGCATCGAAGCTTGTTCTCTTAGTATCGCCGCCTTCAAAGCGTTGATACCTATCAATTTGCTTTCATCATGAACGGTTTGCGCCGCCCTTTTTTCGTATTGTTTTTTCCCCGAAGTAGTCATAGCGACATATTCCGGCATGATCAACTTGACCTCATCGTTATCGATTGTGACAGCTTGTTCGCGGGTCGGTATTCCCGCCAACCCAGATTCGCGAATCGATGATTTCATTGAACCACTTGGGCCACCAATAATGTAGAGAACTGGCTCTGCTCTTCTTTCTGAATCGGGAACGATTGCGTTGACGCGATCCTTGTAAGGAGCCCACAGATTAAAAAACCTTGTGCGGTCAATATCGAATCTTAGGGCGGAGTCCGGGTCGGTAACTGCATTACCTCCATAACGCGTTGCATAGTGCGAACTTGTTGTGAAACCCCTGTCGTATTCCGACGTTGACATCGTTGACGGAGGAAGAGTGATTCCCAGCTTCATAAGCAAATCGCTGCCCGAGATGGCGCCAGTTAGCCCATCCTTGGACTGGTCGAGTCTATTTGCGGAACTATTTTCATCAAAATCAAAAGAGAGCTGGGTCGGCGTTTGGGTGACAGGCAAAATCTGTTGCGTTACTTTTTGACGCTTGCGTTTGGCGACTTTTTGTGTACGGCCTTTTCTTCTGCTACCCAACAGTATTTGGGGGTTGAAACTTGGATCTCTATCCTTACGAATCGCACCGTATACGGCCTGCTTCCTGGACTTGAACGGTCCTGCGACTCTCGAGTTGTTGTTTTGCGTATCGACAATGTCGAACGTTCCATCGGGATTCATCTTGATGTCGTAGCGCTGAGAGATCGCACCGGTAATACCAAACACCGGGTCATTCATCTGCTTGTATCGAGGATCGGATGGTCTTACTAATTGAAAGGGCGTGTCAATATCGCCGTCCGGCGTGATTGGGAATTGTTTTTGTCCAGAATTTCTTCGGTTCGTATTCACCTGCTCGATAATTCTTCGATTACGTATACGTGCCGCACGCTCATGTATTCCGAGTTTTTCTGAAAGAGTCGACGATTCACTAGAAAAAGCTTCCTTCATAAATGCGGCGTGACCGAACGCAATGTGTCCATCCCCGTCCAAGATTTCTGACATCGGGATGAACTGTGCTTTTTTGGCATCACTTCCCGCAACGGCCTCTGTCGCATATGGGACTTTTACCGCCATTCCTTGAACGGTAACGCCCTCAACAAATCTCGGATCCCAGTCACGAGATTGAATGATGCCCAGGTTCCGCACTTGCATGTTTTCGGCCGAGATGCCCACCTCTTCCTTCATTTCCCGCATAGCTGTTTCAACCAGAGTTTCACCTTCGTCATTCAAACCACCGGGCAAGGCTCGTGCACCCGTAAAAGGACCACTCTTTCGACTAATAACCAACACCTCTGTTGCCTTTAGCGGGTCTTTTTCGTTCGGATTGATTCTGTAGACAACAACGTCTGCACCACGGATGGGAGCTGTTTTGGCGTACGACCAGTCGTTGCTTGACCACTTCACGTCCTCGTCGTCATCTCGGCCGTCGAAGTATCTGGAAACGTTGATTTTTGATTTTTTCGCCTCGCGATTCAATCCGCGAATAGTCTGTTTTTCGCGCAACGATCGCCCCATGCCGAAATCGTCTCGATCGCCCCTAATGATACGGTTCCCGGTGCGACGAATTTGCATTTGAACACGGCTAGAAACTGGCGCGTTTCCGCGTTGGCTTCTCTTTCTCATGCGTGGGGGGACTGTTATCTCCTCCAGGCTGTCCAGCCACTCGGCCATTTGTCGCAATAATTTATTGTTCTTTAGACTGGGAACAATGTCAGTCAGGCGCGTCAAGCGACCGCGGGTGTCACGGTCCTTGCTGTTTCTGCCCGAGTACTCGAACAGTTTCTTTGCTTTTCTGCCGCGTGAAACACCGCGTAGTGAGTTGCGCATCGCACCGGTGAGACCATCCATATCGGTTTGGGAAGTAAACAATTGGTCGACTTCTTCGTCCGACATGCTCGGGTACATGCCTTGAACGGCTTTTCTTGCGGCCTCCCTGGCCGCGTTCATTGACTGAATTTGATGGCGCTGTTTCAGGTCTTGGGCATCGGATATGCCTTTGAGTTTCTTGATTCTTTCTATTTCTGCTTCTAATTCGTTGTTCATCATTCTGGCACGGTCGAGAACTCTCTTTGACGCGCTTACTCTGTCCTCCGGATTCATTTGCATCGACTGGATTCGGTGCGCGAGTCCGTAGAGCGCTGGCGCTATTTCGTTGAGTTTTTGCAGCCAGCGGTTTTTGAATGCGATTTCGCTTTCTTTTTGTGGATCCCAATCTCTTCCGTCCGGCATGTCTTGCAAAAGCATGTTTGCCACTGTTGCTATAAAGCTGTAACTTAGGCGCGACTGCGAATAGTTTGCATTTGCTTGTTTTTCAACATCTTTGTAATACTGTCGTGCTGTTCTCAGTTCTTCCAAATAGTCGTCGAGGTCAGCGTTTTTACCAACGATTTTTTTGACCCTCTCCAATTCTCGAGCCAAGAGGTCTTGCTGGAACTGGTCCTCTCTTTCGACGGCCATAGCTCTTGCTTTTTTGTGCATGGCGCGTACTTGTTGCGCGTTTAGTCCCTGGGCTTTCGCTTCGTCATTAATAACTCTGTCAACAACCTCATGGCTGATGTTTGTTTTCGCTGCGATCTCGGCGACGGTAAGACTGTCAGTTTCGAACATGGTGTAAATCGCCGCTCTTTGGTTCTTGGCGGCGGCCGACTTGCCGTCAAGTTTCTTTCTGTCTACTTCGAGTTTGCTGGCTTTTGCTTCTCGTGCTCTTGTAACCAACGACTTGACACCAGGGAAATCTAGGTCTAAGTCCCCCGTTCTTTCGTAAGCGTCGATTAGTTCTAGGAATTTGTCCCAATCCACTTTGGCAAGGTCAACGAGCTCCGTTCTCGGGGCACTGTATCGATCGTCTTTAATAAAATCGGGTTGAGTGTATCGATGCTGCTGAATGTCATAGGGGTGATATTTTTGGGCAAGCGCGTAGGCCCAGTCTCTGACGTCGTGAACAAATCGTTTTTTGATCCATGCGATCGGGCCAAAACTATCGAGAGCAGTTCGTGTTCCATCCGCGAACGTCAAATCCCTCGCGGTGAGATCCGGTAAAGGATCTTGCTCCTCCAGGGCATCCATTATGTCATCTCCCGCCTTGTTGAGACTTTCTAAGTCTTCTGGCGTCAAGTAACCCAGAGCAAGCCCTACTTGCCACAAGTAGGCAAACAAGGCCGTCTTGTAGTTGTAATCCTGTGTTGCTTCGTTTAGCTTGGATGCACTTTCCAGCATTTCCGCTGCGGTTTTATCTATTTCTGTACGCCATTTATCACGGGCCCAGATGTTTCCGGTATCTGGATCGATTAAGTTTTCATCCGTGAAATCACCGGGAAGTCTCCCTGTTTGTTTGTACTCATCGTGGGCTCGATTGAGCTCCTCGACAAATTCTTCAAACTCTTTTCCAGTCCCCATGAAAAGTTCTTCCACTGCCGCGTCAAACTCGTCGTCGCTCAATGTCGTTCCCAAACCGAGACGTCGGGCTTCCAGGTATTCCGCATAATTTCGGACCAACTCTTCTTTGGTTGGGTCTATTTCAAACGGAACATTATCGAGTGGCATCTTGGACTGATCCGGACTCTTGAGTAGTTCCGGAATAATATACGACCGCCAAAGCATGTCGACATCGCTGTCGGGCATGTTGAGCGGGTCGAATTGCGCAAATGGGCTATTCGGATCTAATTTTTTTGTTTCTTCGAGGAAGGTTTTGACAATCTCTCTTTTGTTTGCCGCAAGGTCTTGAATGTCAAGTGGCGACATGGGGGCGTCAAAAATCTTGAACTCCGGCTTTGGGCCGAAGATCTGCGATTCGTTTGCACCCCATTCACGCGCAAGATTGTTGTAAAGAATGTCGATGACCCTGTGGGAATACGCCCCACCGACGAGTTCCACCGGAAGTTGTCCGAATTGTTCCGTCCATCTCGGGAACACCGTTGGTGGCTCTTGGGCGAGTTGTTCTGGTGTCATTCCCCCTCGACGCAATGCTTCTGCCTGGTTATGCTGCATAACCCGAACAATGATGTCCGATTGCCACAATCTTCGTTTCCTGAGGTAATCCGACTTGCGCTCATCGCCCGTCATCGCGCCCGTGAGGCTGTCGGCGCTATCGGCCCGGCGCAACAATCGCCTACTTTGGTCGCCTCGGCGACCCATGGCCCCAGTTAGGCTGTCCCCTCTCAGTATGTCCTTCGCTGCATCGATGTTGTCTTCGTATTCTCCCGCCTCAATTTTTTCGGCTCTCCATTTTGCAAACCCGTAAAAAAACGGGTTTTTCGCACGGTCCGTCGTCGTAATTGCATCGAGAACTTCCGGCAACAAATTGGCTTGTGCGGCTGCGACACCATAAAATCCGACCGGCCCAAACTGATCGACAAGTTGGACGTCCGATCTGGCTGGAATGTCCGTATCGGCGTTGGGCGAATAGCTCAAGCCCTCGAGCTGTTGGAGTAGGTTGTCGCGTTGTATTTGAGTGAGAGACGCCAACGGGTCTGCTTCCGTTTTGATTGTTTCGTCGAGCAATCCCAACAGAAATTTTTCTCTCTTTGACAATGTTTCTTTGTTTTTGAGTCTTTCTTCCTGCGACATGCGCAGTGCCATAACATCCCGAATTTTGAACTCTCGTGCTTTTCGAATTTGTCCAGATTGCTTGCTCAGCGTGTAATTCGAAAATTCATCAAACGAGATTGGTTCTTGATTTATTTCCTGACTTCGCCTAAAGAGATATTTCATGCCAGGGAACGGAATGTCATCCGAAGAAACATCTGAAATTTTTAGAGCGGCGGCCTTCGCGAGTGATGCATCAACATATTCTTGGTATGCCCGATCGACCGCCTTTTTTTGTTTTGATGTCAAATTGTGGACACGCCCTCTGTCCAACGCATCTTTGATTTGGCCATTCGTCAGACCCTGCATCGTGGACGGCAGAAATCCAAGCCTGATCGCCTCGTCACGGAGGAACTTAAAACCCATACTTGGAGAAAGAATTATCTGTCTTCTGGTGATTTGTCCGTCCGGTTGCAAAAACAGCATCGAATACTTGTTGTGGGATGTGCCCTCGCCAGTGTTCGTATAATGAAATAGACCTTGGTCCAAAAGTGTTCTGTACAAATCTTCGGTGTCTTTTTCGTCCCACGGAATTTTGCGATTTCCGTCGTTGCCTCTGCTGATGATTACGCTTCCGTCGGGCGGACGTGAGGCTTTCTCATCGGATACACCCTGACGTTTTAGCATTGAATGTGTTTTGGGTGCGCGATCTTTGTTCTTTTTCTTCTTTTTATCATCCGACATTGCGCCAAGCAGGCTGTCGCCATCGTCGACCCTGCGCAATCTTCGCGCCATAGTCTGCCGCTCTGGCTTCACCATGCGCCGCACGGCCGGAGCGTTTAGTTTTGGTGCATCGGGTTTGTCGGGTCGCTCAAAAATGGTGCCTTCTTGAACAATAAAGTCACCGTCGGCATCTCTTGCATCGGGATCAAAAGCTACGACTCGCCTCGATTGCCTAAGCGTTGGACCGAGAGCTTTTTGACTCATCATCAAATCGTTCAATTGTTTTCGGGCGCCTCTTGATGCCCTCATGGCGGATTCGGTATTGCGCACAAATTGTCTGCCGGATCTTGAGCCTTGAATCTTTTTTCTGTTGGTGGCTCTCACTTGGGCAGGCGAAAGACGTGCCCACGCCGCACGCGGAAGATATCTGCGCATCCCGCCGCGTCTATTCGCCGGTTTCCCGTCAGATGTCGTCCAATCCTGACGGGTCCACCGCGAGAGACTTCTTTGGCGCTTGGTCTTGCCGCCCTTGTACCCACCACCAGCTTTTCGATACGCCTGGGCGAGGAGTTGCGCTTTTCTTGCTGACCATTGGCCAGGGCGTCCACCGTTGGAGCCCGCCATGATTCGGTTCTTGATCTTGTTTCGCAATTCTGGTTTTGTGTAGGAACCGGACTTTTCGTCCATTTCTTCCAGCGCTTTTCCGCGAATAAATCGTCTTACTTCTGTTTGTATTTCTCTGCGGCGTTGCAGTCGGCCGGAATGACTTATGCCCATCTGTCTTCTATAGTCGGATTCGTTGGTGCACGGCATCCACACATACCCGCCGGATGTCGAATCGTATTTTCTTATCCCTATACAGCCGAGCTGTCGGGCTCTCACTCTTGCGGAATCGGCGTTTGAGAATGCGTCGGGGTCGGTCGGGCGAACACGGCGGCCCACGCCGACGTTTTTGGTCTCGGCCGTAGAGCCGGGTTGGTGAATGGTGATGCCGTTCATTTGAACTTTCGATACCTGAAACTCGCCACAGAGTTGGCGGATGGGGAGGCAGAACAATAATACATGCCGCTACCTGGAGACGTTGTTACCAACGACGCCACCCGATGGGAGGGTCTCAATCGAATAAACACCCCTTTCACGTAGTTTTTCCCAGCGTTTTTTGTTCCGCTGATTTTGTCCGGTAATGCGACGTTTCTTTCTCACGGAACCCAACCAACGGTGGGGATGGGGGCAACCAAACTGCCCGGCTTATAGCTTGGCGAAGCCCTATACATTTCTGCAGCCGTGATGTAATTATTATTTGATTTCTTGATCCAATTATCGGCTTCTTTGAACATTGATGAAAACTCTGCCATCAGGGGCGCAAAAACGTTCTTTGCTGTTTGAATTTTGCCTGTTTGCAAATTTTTCATAGTTTGCTGCTCAATCATTTCGTATTGTCTGTAAGCATTACGAGCTTCATCTTGGTTGGCCGTCTCAGTGAAGGGTGGAAACTTGAATTTATTGCTCACGGAAAGACTTTGATTTTTTAGGTCTTTTATTGCTTCTTGAGTTTCCATTAGTCTTGCCCCGATCTCAGGTCGTATAGGCGCTGATTGGGGGAGTCGGGATCATTCACATCATTGATGATGTCGATAATTTCATCGAGTTCCCACCCATCCTGCGAGACAACGACCGCGGACCTATTTAGAACGTTTATGTGATTTATTGTTCCGATGCCGCCTTGTCGGCTGCTATAGCGATTTGAATCAAGGCTTCCCTTCATCTTAGTCCTGACCACCTTGAAAATGTCTCTGGTCGTGATTTCTCCGTTGGTGAGTTCCTCAGCGCCATCAGTGACCATCACGTCCGCCCCAAGCAACGTTGAGATCGTTGTGTAGTCGGCGTGCAGGAGTGCGCGTTGTGCTTGGCGTATCTTGACATTTTGCGGAGCATTCATCGGAGCCGTTCTGTCGTACATGTCTTCAAGTTGTACGTACATGTTGACCAATCGTTCCACTTGATTGTTTGTTCTGTCCACAACGGCTTGACTGTTTCTGTATCGGGCACCCTCTTTCGGCCATTGGCGTGTGCCGGGTCCGTCGGCTCGCAGTCTGCTCAGCAAGTTGACAACATGGGCATCCCTTGTTGAGATATCCGTCGGGTCAACCGAACTAGCGCCCGCATTCAAGATCGAGTCTCCGTGCGTAGATTCAAAAATTTGTTTAGTACCTGCACCGCCGACCGAAACACTCAGTCCCCTTTCGGCCTGCTGTCTGAATGCATAGTCAAGTGCCCATAACGCGTTATGTGCGCGAATTTGAATGTTGATCGCGTCATCTTCCGTTATTACTTCTGCAGAAACTGGAACAAATGCAACTATTGAACCGCCGTCAGTGTGATAGTTGCTGAACGGTTCGGGGTTGTGTGCAAAATTTTCTCCGTTCCCGTGCATGGTGCCACCCCCACCGGGGATATATCGTTCACCTCTTGCGAATGAGTCGACCTGTAGGACTCTTTGCTGGTCATCCGATGATCTTACGCCGCGGAAAATTGGGAGAACCGCAAGAGTACCGTCTGCCTCTTTTGCGGCGATAAGTTCCGGGATTTCGTCTCGATGGACGATAACTGGTCGATCGCTATATCCGGCCGAATCCCACGCTTGAGCATGTATTGGAAATGAAGTTGTTTCGCTGTTTCCAGTGCTTCTACGAACAAAGGTGTCAGACTCAAACGCTTGCGAGAGCGATGCCAAATAGTCAACATCCATGTCGTCCAGTGTGACAATCGGCGACATGGAAACATCCGTGGTATCAAGTGCGCCCGTAGCTTGATGTTCAACCACCTTGTCGAGTATCTCTGCGGGGGTGCGCTTTCTCACGAGGCCGCCGTTGGGGTCGACATCTGGAGAGATTTCT
>Ga0172376_10008404_pt1 | contig 10793 bp, 15 predicted proteins | sample Lak35m_FD_121114 | JGI IMG/M metagenome (GOLD analysis project Ga0172376, IMG submission 121114) | Freshwater microbial communities from Kabuno Bay, South-Kivu, Congo - kab_092012_35m | ecosystem: Environmental > Aquatic > Freshwater > Lake | place: Democratic Republic of the Congo: South-Kivu... | reverse complement strand
GTGGACAAAGTATTGTTTCCAGAACACATATAAATACTGAACTATGCGTTCACGTGAGTTCTTATACGAAACAATTACAATTATATCAGAAAAAACAAGTTCTGATGAAATAATTCAATATCTAGAACCACTAGGCTTTGAAACTAAGAAAATCAGCGGATTCACTACCAAGGTTTTGGTCCCTGCTAGCCAACGCTATGAAGTTGTAAGATCTATTCAAGATATATTACCTGATGCCGAAGTGTCCGGTGATGGTAAACAGGTCAAGTATGACGGTGCTACTATATTGGTAAAACCTTCAGAAGCACAGGGTGGTAGGCTAGAAAAAGAAGAAGGACAGATAATTGCCCTAGATAGTGCTATAAAAGAGCGATTACGGGGGCAACCTAGCCTAAGACTACTAGTAGGTCAACGTATGGTTGATGCCGCTGGAGTAGAGAAGATTCCCGGTAATGTCAAAGCAGATGCTGCCATTGTTGATTCGTCTGGCACACAGGTAGCATGGATTAGTCTAAAAGACGGCAATTCACCGAAAGGGTTTGGTCAATGGGGCGGTGTTAGTCACTTATCTAGAGATCCAGAAGTTGTAGACTTTATAAAAAAATTACAAACTGTTGTAGGCACAGAAATGCCCAGAGGTCCTACATATGGTATGGAAATTACCAGCATTGATCTTAAAAATGCTGTGGTGTTTGGTAAGAACTTTCAATCTGGACAAACTGGTCCTAGCAACGTAGATCTTGTCCTACAAGGACATCCTACACTGGAAAAAGGCCCAGAAGGCAGTTATAAACTAACTGGAGCACACACTTGGCAAAATGGTGATGTTCCTAGTGAACAATATGACCCTGTATTAACAGTAAGATTTTCCGCAGATCGTAGTGATTTTGGCATACGTGGTGCTCGTATAACAGCCTATCCCAAAGCAGGTAGAGCATGGAAACCACTAAACCCAGACTATGAAAAGATAGTGAGACAGCAGCAACCAAAGACAGCTGAGCCTAAAAGTATACAGAATATGAATAAGGCACAGGGACAGGCTAAAATACCTATGGGTCAAGAACCTACAGCAGGGCAATTCAACCAAAACGTGGCCCTTAAAACTAGCCAAATTCCCATGGGCTCTGCCTAACGGATAGGCCTGCAAAAATTGCAGGCCGAACTAAATATTTTTAATAATCCTGTAATCATCAACCATTAAACTGGTATAGAATTCTCACGACTGCGAACCTTAAATATTGCTGACGAGGAGCACGTTCATGAGAATATTTTTTGCCTATCTATTGCTTGTCATCACGGCGATACTTTACCCAGTATCTACACTAGCCCAGAATACAAGCACGCAGTCCACCACAAGTGGTACTACTACCAGCACTACTAACTTAATCAATCAGGGAGCCTATGATTCAAAAAGCCTTGTTGACACAAACTCTACGAGCAATAGCACAAGCTCAGTTACCACTAATAATACAAGTACTAGCACCAGTGTTAATACTAATAATAGCACAGTTAATTCTACCAGTTTAAATACCAATGTTAACACTAATACCAGCACTAGTTCTAGCACTAACGTAAACACTAATAATAATATACAAAGCGGGACTGTTACTAACATTAACCAAAACACTAATAGTGGTACTATGACCTATAACAATAACAATGTTAATACAGGAACAGTTACCTATAATAACAATAATGTTAATACAGGTACGATGACTAACAATAATAATAATGTTAATACAAGTACTAGCACAAGTTCTGCCACAACTGTTAATACAAATAACAACATTAATAGTGGCACAATGACCTACAATAATAATAACGCCACAACCAGTGTTAATACAAACAATAATATTAATAGTGGAACTATGACCTACAATAATAACAATGTTACTTCTAGCGATAACACAAATCGTAATATTATGAGTGGCTCAGTTACCTATAATAATAACAATGTTAATACCAGCACCAGTACAAATACTAACAACAATATACAAACTGGTGATATGACATACCGTAATATTAATAATTCAACTAGTGCTAGCACCAATGTAAACACAAATAATAATATACAAACTGGTGACATGACTAATAGAAATATTAATCAAAGCACTGCCACTACAACTAATACTAACAACAATATACAAACTGGTGACATGACTAACCGTAATATCAACCAGACCACTGCTACAACAAACAATACTAGCACTAATAATAATATACAAACTGGTGATATGACCAATAGAAATATTAATAATAGCACCAGTACTGCTACAACTGATAATAAGAACGTAAACATTAATCAAAGCGTGAGCACTAGTGACCAAACTGTAAAGACTGACAATACCAATGTAAACATTAACAAGAGTGAGATTACACAGCGTGTTATTCAACCTCCTCCAACAGCCATAGCACCTGCTATGATGAGTGGTGGCAGTCCAGACCTATGTACCACTGGTGCTAGTGGTGCTGTGCAGACACAGTTATTTGGTATGGCATTAGGCGGCACACAGCGTGATATGAACTGCGAAAGATTAAAACTTAGCAAGACCCTATTTGACATGGGCATGAAGGTTGCCGCTGTAGCCACTATGTGTCAAGACCGTAGAGTATTTGATGCTATGATGGCAGCAGGTACACCTTGTCCTATAGAGGGTAAGATAGGTGAACAGGCAAAAGAGTTTTGGGAAAAGAACCCACACCTTATTCCACGCATGGTAGAAGGCGACGTAACTAATGTTAAAAAAGAAGAAAAGATAGCAAGGAACTTTAACCTAGGTCAATAATGAGATACGGATATCGTCATACCGCAGGTGTAGTAATAATAATATTACTGTTTGTATTAGGCTGCATTACAGCAGCCTATGGTCAGGTTGTCACAGGCTCACCTAATACGCCAAGCGGATACAGTATTGATTCTACAACAGGTAATCTTATACAAAATTCTACACTTACATCTGGTACAGGTTGGAACAGTACCGGTATGATGGGGTCGTATACTCCAGACGGGTATATCTTCGGCTATGTATCTGGAACTATAGATCAAACTGTAAACTTTAATAGTGTTAACTTTGGATATCAAAATACCAGTGCTGTATTTGCTACTGGTATCGCCTACGGATTTAAGTATAGATTTCAGTGTGCTCAATCAGTAGGAACCAGTTGTGAAACAGGCACATCACAAGATACATTAAATGCTACTTTTACATACACTTTGCCTAACGGCACTATAGAAACATCAAGTTCATACGGGCTTGGACTAAAAAATATTAATGACGGTAATCCTGCTTATAATCCTGTATGGCAGCAACTTGCCGAAACCTATACTTTTACAGGAGCCAAACCCCTCAATCAAGTAGGCTCAGCAAAGTTAAGCATAACAGGTATGGATGCAGGCTTCTGGGCCTGTAACCCAGATTGTTATGGTCCTCAGGTCAAAGATGCTTATATACGTCTTAACTATAGTGTGGATCCTTGTATCTTAAATCCTGCATTTAATCCTAGTTGCTCGGGTTTTCAAAATATTGTGCAAGGTTCTAAAAGTCCAACATTTTATTATAGCTATAACATTGCACAATCTTTACCACATATAGGTGGCGGTGTTGTACTACATGGTTATGATTATGGATTCAATTGGTATAACTATGGTTCCTGTTATAATACTTTTCTGTTTTGGTGTACTGATTGGCGTACTGATGGTGGTGGTAATATTAACTTTAGAATAAGCGACAAAAACAATTCCACCATGCTACAGCAACAATGGTATGTAGGTGGTAATAATTCAGGTGGTAGTTTTAGTGATAGGTATTTATTTACAGAGAGCAAAAACAGTCTAGATATGGGATCAGTGCAATGGTGGACAAGTAATGTATGGAATCACTTTGGTTGGGTAGGATGGACTAAACCTATATGGACTCCAGACCCTTGCTATACTAATGGATTATACAGTCCTAACTGTAGTAACTTTCAAGATGCTGTTAATAAAGTTCTTGCTGATATAAAGGCACAACAAGAACGACTTGCTGCTAATACACCTACTACCAGTTCAACATCTCCTGCTCCAGGTGGTTCTATTACGGTAGAAGTTACAGCAAGTGCAACTAATCCCAGTGTAAGTGTTACAACTAGTTCAGTACAAACTGGTTCAGAATCTAAAGAAGAAAAAACAAGTTCTGCCACAAGTCTAGCCCTTAGTTTAATAAGATCAAACGAACGTAGAGAACGTGACACTGCCATGCAGGCATCATCGCAGGCTATAAGTCAGGCAGCAACGACAGCACAGCAAAGCCAACGTGAAGCAGAATCTGTAGCCAGTGCTATGCAAGAACAAGGAGCCGCAGCATCGCAGGCAGCAGCAGATGCAGCACAACAGGCATCGAGAGATAGCGTAACATCTCAGGCTAGAACATCTGGAAGTAATTCTAATCTGGTAATGAGTAGTCCAGTTAGAGAAACTATGCCTATTTTACCAAATCCCCAACAGGCAAGTATTCAACCAACTCAAACACAAGTAGCGGCAGAACCTGCCGCTCAGTTGGTAACAAATCAACCCGTTGAACAGGTTCAACTTCCGCAGACACAGTTGGCTATTTTTACACCTATGCCACAAACTACAAGCATATCTAACTTTACCACTGTGCAAGTAGAAACATTTAGTCAGCCTAATCAGCCCGCTGTTAATACAAGTATATCTGCTCAAGCAATAACATTAGACATACCACAACCTCCACCTAGCGTGTTTGTGCAGAACCAGATGCAACCGCAAGCACCTCAGTTGCCACAACATGCACCAGTTGAAATAACCAATCAACCTATACAAGTTGCCAGCATACAAACGAATATCGAACAACGTGGATTAGAGCAGGAATCAACAACTAGTCCAACAAACTTTACGACAAATAGAACTAATCCTATTACTGAAATAGTAGAAGGTAGGCCTCGCTTAGATACAGGCTCTAGACAAGACGCTCGTGCAGACACAGTAAACAAATCTGCACAGAATAATGAACTTGCTGGAGGTGTAGATATAGCCAGTATAGCAGTTGCCCCACAAGGGTTTAACGTATACGCATCTTTAGTCCTCCGTGATGCGGCCTTTTATGCTCCTAAAGAGATATACAGGGGACAACAAAATGTTGATAATGCTCGTGCCCTGCGTAGTTTAGCCAGTGATAAACTACATCAGGAAATGATAGATCAACAGTATAGGAGATAATCATGGACATAGGTAATAACAACAACACAGCGTTATTGCATGTAATATTATTCATATTCGGACTATGGATGTTAGCAAATATAGGTGGGGAAAAAGATGAGTGAAGAAAAAGTAGAAAAAGTAGAGAAAGTCGAAACTGATAAAGTCGACCTAAACAAGAAAGTTGACGACTTAGAGGCTGCGGCTAAAAAGTATGCCAGCAAAGATACAGTAATTAGCATAGGTGGATATGAATTTACACCGGCAAAACTAATGGTTGCGGCTACTATAGTTAGTTCTACCCTAGGTGGCTTATACGGCGTATTTGAAGTATATAAAGATTACGTTGGTATGAAGAAAAAGATTGCCGAATATGTGGCACCGGACTTCAGTGAGTTTGACAAGCGTCTTGCTGTGATTGAAGAAAATATTACAAAAACTTCAAAGGCAGTTCAGGATGGATCAGATAAAACAGCAGAATATACTCGTGATATTAAAAACGACCTGAAGAATGATATTCGTCGTTTAGAGAAAACTGTGGAAGATGTTGAACGTGGCAATAAAACTCAACAGCGTGAAATTGATAAAACTGTGGCGGAAGTAAAAGGTGAAGTTAGAGCAATACAAAAACAGGCTGACCAGTCTATAAATACTGCTACAAAAGAGATGAATCGTATGGCAGCAGAAAACACTAAGGCTATTGCTGCTAACAATAAAGAGATTGACGCTCGCATGAAAGCACTAGATAAGAAGATTAACGAGGACCTAAAGAAAGCATTAGATAACCCATTGGCAAATCGATGAAAGAATTTGACTGGATAACTCATGTTATAGACCTAGGGTTTCCCATAGCCGGCGCTTGTATAGCCGGCTTTTTTGTATTCCTAGTCTTTAAGTTTATTCTAGCAGGAGTTACCAGCAGTGTCCAGGGTATGAAATCTATGATCCACAGACTGGACAGTAGGGTAGATACTATGAATAATCAACTGGCACAGATTGATGCTAAAATATCTACCTCACTAGGCGTAGATTTAGACTTTACTAGATTGGCTAGAGCAGAAAAGAAAGACCTAAGGAAGGACTAATGGAGATAGCAGAATTCATAGCAAAGTATGGATTTCCTGTAGTTGCCGCTTTTGGCCTTATGGGTTTACTGTGGTATGTATGGACTTGGGTGACTAATGAAGTTAAGCCGGTTATAAGCGAGGCGACTGCTACATTGGTAGAACTGATTGATCGTATTCGTATATTAGATAATGATATGATTAGACTAAATCAAAAACTGGAAACTTACATCAGTCTTAAGCATAGATTAAAAGTAGAAGATCAAGTGTACCATGAGACTGAAAACAGGAACAGTGAGAAGCAGTAGACCCACTATTTGACGTTGCGTCATTTCTTGATCAAACATTTCAATCTCTGTAGGATTTAAACTTTGTTTAACCTCTTTAGGTAATTCACTAAATCCAGTTATAAACAATATTAATCCGTATACCGAAATGGCTGCATATACAGCAGCAATAGTTACCATCATTATCTCATCCTATTTTCATCTATAAACTTAATTTCATCTACTAGAGCATCGCCGTCTGTTTTGTAGTTATTAAAATCACTCTTACTTATAGTTTTGTTTAGATCCTCTAGTAGTTTTTGTGCTTCTTTATCATGTTCGGCACGAGCAGCATATAACCAACGAAATGCGTTCTTCTTATCACCTATTTGTAGATAGTATTTGCCTAGACTTAGCATTGCAGGAACCTTACGCTTCATCGCACCTTCTTTTAAATCTCCTATTACATTTTCTATTTCACTGTTACTGCTATTAGGATCGGCGAATACCATCATGGCTAACTTATATCCTGCTTGTTCATTTACTTTGGCAGCATTACGTAAGAACTGCATGGCAAGACTACGACTATCGTTTTCTACTAAATCGGCTATTTTTACTGCTAGGTCACTGTTAACTTTTTGACAAAACTCCCTAAACACTGCAAATACATATGGTTTAAGTTCAGGAGGAACTAATGACTTTTGCACCATGTTTATTAATTCATCAAGGGCAGCAGAATCTGACTTGCTAACACGCCACATAAGAATACGGGTGGCAGGACCATACTTACCATCTTGTTTAAAAGTTAGTGCATCATGTAAGGATCTATTACGGGCTGCTTGATCATTTACCACAGCACTGACTAATTCACTATGACTTTTTGTGTTAGTTTGTGTAACTGCCTTTTTAACATTTTTTGATAGGTGCGGATTAGGTTCACTGCCTTCTACCTTCACGCTCCATATCTCCATGGGTTCTACATTTTTAAATTCTTGTAGACCTCTGCTGACGAATTCAAGATCCTTTATCTTACTGGCAACAAGTTTGTATACAGTTTCAGTCATAGTTACACCGCCGTAGTCTGCCATGCTTTCTGTGCGAGCGGCTAAGTTTACAGCATCACCCATGAGGTTAGTTCCGTATATCCATACTTCGCCCATGTGCATACCTATGCGCCAGCGCATACCATTGTTTAGTTTACGCATTTTATTCTGCATTTCTACGGCAAAACGAACAGCATCTACAGCACTGGCAAACTCTATTAATACGCTATCTCCACCTGTATTGAACAATCTACCCTTACTTGAATCAATGAGAGGATCTATTAGAGCACGGCATTCGTCCAACTTGCGCAGCGTTCCTGCTTCATCCTTCTGCATCAAGGAACTATATCCGATAACATCAGAACATATAATAGTTGCCAGTTTAGTTTCCATTATAATCCTTCTTCTCTACGCCAGTTGTAGTCAGACAAGCACTGTCTGGGCAATATCTTCTTATCAACTGTGATCACCACAATATATTCGCACATTCTTCTCAGTGTATCTGTATGAAACTGTTGACGTTTTTCCAGTTGTCGATTAACGGTAGTTAATAGATCACGATCGGTTTCTAATCGTTGAATCTGAAAGGTCTGTCGTTCTACTATTTTTTCCAACTGTTCTATACGTTTTAGAGCAGATTCATGATCGAATACAATCTGCGGTTGTGGTACTGCGACAGGTTCTTTAGGTGCAAGATGCTTCTGTGCTATTAACACAGTAAGAATCGCTATTGAAATTAAAAAAAATATTGAAATAAAATACTTTGTTGCGGATTTTAACCAACTCATCATAGAGTATACTCGCCATAGTTTAATGTTCATATTAATATTTATAAGTGGTAAGATAAGTAAGTATATGATTGATTGGACTAATATCAATAAGATGCAGTTTGCACTAAGCACTGTGCTTATAATGGTAGTCCTTTTTTTAGTGTTTATACTATGGATTTGGCATAGGAACAGCGAAACTAACATAGATCTTAAGGATCTTATCTGTAGTAAAGGCAAACTGGACGAAAAGAAATTCGTTCGATTCGGAGCGTGGATCGTTAGCACTTGGGGGTTCGTATATCTCATCATAGAAGAACGTTTTAGTGAATGGTATTTTATGGGATATATGACTGCTTGGGTGGGCAACGCTATATTAGACAAATACGTTAGTCGCAATGATCCACAACAACAACCTTCCACTGAGGTGAAAAAGAAATGAGATTACTGATATTAATAGGAGTAATGCTATTGGCAGGCTGTCAAGATCGTTATAGATATGCCTGTCAAGATCCAAATAACTGGGAAGAAGATATTTGTAAACCACCCATCTGTCAGGTCAATAGATCGTGCCCTGAACATATTTTTAAAGAAGATAAAAAGGATTGCAAAATATGAAAAACATTATAGATACTGCACCACCACTACCCCCTATAACAGCCAAAGAAGAACCTACAAAATCCAAAAAAGGGGAACGGTATACTGAAAATGAACTTATGGTTAGACTAAAATTCTTCATAGGCGTTTGTTTAGCCTTGACTCTCATTGGCATTGTGTTTACTGTATTGTATAGTATAATGTTTGTTACACAGCCCCTCAATGCTATTAGTCCGATTGATCAAAAGTTTTTTGAACTTATTATTCCAGTAGCTACATTCTTATGTGGAACATTAAGTGGTATAATGTTAGCTGGTACAGGTAAAGAAGCTGCCATGGCTGGTGCTGCTGCACAACGGGCGGCAGACAAAGACAAGGAGAACGGTAAAAAGGAGAGTTGATAATGACATGGTTTAGACGCAGGCCTCACACAAATATCCCTATTCCCAAAATACCACATAGGGGTTTTGGTCCCAGTAATGATGAAATAATGATCGAAATAAACAAAGAATTTAGACGACAACAAGGTAAAGAAGTAAAAGAAAATGAACCAGCACCAACAGTTAGAGATAGCGATAAGTGAAGCTATCATACAGGTATTAGAACTATGCTATCAACAGGGCGTGACAACCACATGGCGTGATATTTTTACGTTTTTACGCTTCCCTGTTGATGCATGGAAAGATGATATCGACCTTGATGAAAAAATCATTGTCAACAGTGAAAGTGATTTAGTCATAATGAAAGCCATGATTACCAGCAGGTATGCTGTGAAACATTAAATATTTAGATGTATACCTTTGAATATACCCTACCTGTTGACACAAATATTTCCGATAAGCATTACCAAGAATGGTTTTATCTTTGGGAAAAATGTGGTGACGAAGACCTAATCAACAAACTGATTGTAACCGGAGAAAGTTTAGATACTAGTGAAGCCAGCATAGGTGACAGTAGTAAATCTGGAATCAATAGTAAGATACGCATCAGTCAACTAAGTTGGATGCATAAAACTCCGGAAAATCAGTATGTATATGATTTTATGATTGATAAAATAGATCGTATAAACTATTGGCATTATGGCATGAACCTAACTGGCGTTGAACCATTCCAATATACACGATATGAACTAGACGGCCATTATACTTTTCATCATGACATCACTATAAGACCGGATAAGTTGATGCGTAAACTTAGCATAGTTATGGCTTTATCGGACAAGTCAGACTATGAAGGTGGTGAATTTAAACTAATGCCGCATGGTGAAAACCCAAAAGTCTTTAAGTTTAACAAAGGTGATCTCATAGCGTTTCCAAGTTGGGTACCACATAAGGTTGAACCAGTAACCAGTGGTAAACGTATTACTCTGGTGGCATGGGCCTGCGGACCAAAGTTTGTATGAAATACTTATTAATATTATTGTTTATTATGGGCTGTACCACAGCCGTCGGCCAAACAACAGCAAATAAACGAGTAGTTTGTCTAGATACAGAAAGCCTAATACGGAATCTTATTGGAAGAGACTATGAAGAACAACCTGTTTGGTTAGGTGTAAACGAACAAAATAGCACTTTTAGTTTGTTTATTAATAAAGAAACATTGACCTGGACCATAATAGAGTTTAAGGGTAAAACTGCCTGTATACTAGGTGCAGGCAGTGACAGTCAGATTAGTCGTGATATTGGTAGATAAGTAAAACCAAAATTTAATTATATCGATTTTTCCTTCATTAAATAAGTTTAAGGATCCTTACAGCAAAACTTTTTGGCCTTCTTAATCGCTTTAGGTAGCGTGTAGATATCCCAAACCGGATCCTGTCTAAACACAGGGAGACTCTATGATTAGATTAAATATGCGCTGCC
>Ga0172376_10008403_pt1 | contig 10793 bp, 8 predicted proteins | sample Lak35m_FD_121114 | JGI IMG/M metagenome (GOLD analysis project Ga0172376, IMG submission 121114) | Freshwater microbial communities from Kabuno Bay, South-Kivu, Congo - kab_092012_35m | ecosystem: Environmental > Aquatic > Freshwater > Lake | place: Democratic Republic of the Congo: South-Kivu... | reverse complement strand
GGTTTCGGTGACAGATTCCGCAATGACAACCGGCACGCGCCTGCCGCCTTCGAAGGGAAAAGTGGCTTTTCCCCGCACCTGCACCCAAGTCATTTTTGGAAGGTCGGTAGCGGGTTTGGATTGCACGCTGATCCCCACGGGGCGCGCATCGGCCGCGCAGCACATGACAAACAGGCGGGTCAGGTTGAAGCGGTCGCCGTTGGCGTTTCCCGTGAGGGCGGGCAAAAACTGTCCGATGACCTCGACCGGCTTGTTTTCAAAATCCTCGCGCATCGTGGGCTCGGCCGCCGCGTAGAGCAGATCGACCGCTTCCGCCACAATGTAGCCGGCCTTGTTTGTTTTCAGGTAGAGCGAGGAATCCATCATCGTGCCTTCGGCGACAGAGCCGTCCGCATTTGGCAGCCCGACGTCGATGGGCGGGGAAAATCCCGGCAGGTCGGCGACGTTGTCCACCATGCCGCGATTCAGGACGGCGGTCGCGCCGAAGTTGCTCGGTGAGATTTTGGTGGCGGCGAGAAGAGGCAGCGTGAGCAAAAGAGAAGGAAAAATCCCGATGCGGGAGAGGCCATGGTTGGTTGGTTCGGCGGGCAGAGTCAGCAGAAGGGCCAGCGCGAGAAGCAGCATGACCGCACCTGACACGGCGGTGTAGATGTGAAAAGCCGGGTGCAGGTAGGAGGCGATGCGGCCGGAGAGATAAAAATAGGCCAGCACAATGCCCCAGACCATGAGGATGCCGGATGCCGCAAAGCGTGAAACGACCGCGTTCATGCAAGAATAACCGCCAGCCTCAGGCAGAGCAGGCCGGTCATGACAAAAAGCCCGATGGCTAGAGCGGCCACAAATCGGTGAGTGAAGACAGCGCTGTAGATAAAGGCCAGCTTGAGATCCATCATGGGACCGAACACCAAGAAGGCGAGTTTGGCAACCGCCGGGAAGGCTACAAATGTGGCGGCAATGAAAGCATCCGAGGAACTGCAAAGCGAAAGAATGCCGGCAAGTGTCATCATCGCCGGCACGGCCAAGCGGTCGTCGAGCGAGAGGGGCAGGAAAATCTCCTGGTTCACCGCCGTGCTAAAAAGCGACGCGACACCGACTCCGAGGATGAAATAAACCATCACATCCAGAAAATCCCGCACGCCGGATTCCATCGCCGCAACGAGCCTGCGGCGGAGGGGCGCGGCTCCGGCATCCCCCGCCGGACCGGAGAGCGTCACCGACTCGAGGATGTTTTTTTTCAGAACGGCACCGATCGGGAGGTTGAGCACGGCAAGGCCTGCGAGCACGGCGATGAAGAAACCGAGTCCGAGTCGCAGCGCAGTGAATTCCGCTGCCCCCTGTCCACGAAATGCGGCGTAGGTGCTGATGGCTGTGATGGGGTTCACAATGGGGGCGGCCAGCATGTAGGCCACGGCGCTGGAGACGGGCAGGCCCTTGGCAATGAGACGGCGGATCACTGGCACGATGCCGCATTCGCACATGGGGAAGACCACGCCCATGACTCCCCCAAGGCAGACGGCTGCGAAAGCGTTGCGGGGAAGAAATCGCGCCATGAGACGCGAGGGCAGGAACTGGTCGATGAGGCCGGAGAGCAGCGTCCCGAGTAAAATGAATGGCACTCCCTCAAGCAACACGCTCAGGAAGGCATAGGAAAAATCCTGAACACTGAAGGAAAACGAAGGGGTGCTCACGGCCTTCTCTTTTTTTCAAGGCGCCGGCGCGAAAGGTAGAACCAGCCGCCGGGCAGGCCCCAAAGGAGATACACCACCATGCCAGCTATCGAAACCAGCATGCCGGTTCCTTTGGCCACGCCGCATAGCACGTGCAGAAGTTCGTCCAGCAAGGCTTCGCGCACGCCGATGCCGTTGAGGCTGATTGGGAGGGAGGAGACAGCTGTCACGAGCGGCATGATCGACATCATATTCAGAAAATCGACTTTGGGCGTGAATGCCCGGGCCACGCAGTAGAAAGCTGTAAAAAATGTCACCAGCATCGGCAAGGTATAGAAGGCACCAAGGAGGGCCTCACGGCGGTTTTCAATGCAAAGTTGCCAGAGCTTGGAGAGCTTCACAATAGCATCGCGGAAAGGCATTCCCACCGGTAGCAGCTCGACCAAGTGCCGCTTCGTCAGCACGAAGGATGCAGCGAGGCCGACGGCCATCGTAAAAAGAATGATAGCGAAAATTTTCATCGTGTTGCCGACAGCCACACTCCGGGCAAACCACTCCGAGCGCGACCAAGCAAAGGCGAGGCCCATCGCGACAAGCACCAGCACGGCAAGCAGGCGGTCCACCGCCACACTCAAAAACCCGGCCGTGCGGTGCTCGGGGTGTTCCTTCATGAGGTAGAATACGCGCACCACATCGCCTCCTGTGGTGCCGGGAAGGAACTGATTGAAAAACGCGCCGATGAAAAAAAGCCGTGTCGTTTCGGGCAAGGGAACATGCAAATGCAGCATTTTCAGAAAAAGCTGCCAGCGGATGATGCCAAAAAATTCGCAGGCACCGGCCGAAATGATCGCAGCGAGGAGCCACCAAAAATCGGCCCGGGCCAGTGCCACGACCATATCGGCGCGTCGCGTCGGATCATGGAGAAGCCACCAGAGCAAGCCCACGGTGACGACAATCTGAAGCCCTTTGACCACCCATTCCGTGATGGCGGATTTGGCACGTCCCGCGCAGGGGTCATTTTCTGGTTTTGGATCCCATGCGTTTTTTGGAGCCATTCGAATCCAAGATTACTCGGCGGCTACGGACGCGGCGCGGCGGCGGGAGGTTTTTTTCTCCGGTTTCGCCTCATCGGATACCTTGTGGGAGTTCGAGTTTGGCGGCACCGCCGTGGTGTCTGCCATGTCGAAGCCCGGGAAGACTGGATGGGAATCCATATCGGTGCTCGGAGCATGGCCGTTCAAAACCTCGACGGCAGGCACTTCCTTCGGAGGAGAGACGCGCTTTTTTCGGGTGACTGGTTTTTTTGCCACAGCCGAAGTTTTTTTTGCAGCCGGAGTTTTTTGATGGTGAAGGCGGCGGGCGTTGAGGAGTTCCGGAATTTTCGAGCGCTCGTCTTCGAGTCCTTCAAATTGCGCCTCCTGCGGGGGGCGGCCGTTCAAGTAGTCGTATGTCGCCTGGAGCAGGCGCGTCACGTTTGTTTCCCAAGTCGCATAAGCTTCGTAGCCTTCCCAGCCAGCTTCTGGCAGTTTTCCGTGCAGGAGCGTTGCCATGCCATCTGCCACGGCATCGCCAGAATCGGGCTCCACATAGACACCGAGACCAAAATGGTGCACGAGGTCCATCATCGGACTCGTGCCGCTCGCAGCCAGCACCCGTCGGCGGGCGTTCACAGCCGTAGTGAGCGTGGCTGTCTGGGAATGGAAAGACCGGGCATATGTGAGAAGGATGTAGTCTGCCGCTTGGAAGTAGCTCAACCGCTGCTCGTCACCGACGAATTCATCGGAAATAAAAACCCTCTTCGATAGCCCAAGGTCATCGGCGAGCATCTGGTAGTATTTGAGAGGTTTGTCCTTGTGAGAAGAGACGCTGCCAATGATGACAAGATGGGCTTCCGGGTTGTCGGAGAGTGCTCGGATAGCAAGATCAAGGTTTTTGTGGTTCCGGATCGTTCCAAACGCCAAAAAGACTTTCTTGCCCCTTGGCACCTTCCAATTGGCTCGGATGGTCTTCGGGTTTTGATATACAGGCCGAATGGAATCGGGGCCGAGTGGCACTTCAACCGGGTGGATATGGCGCGGCAGTTGGATGGCGCTGGATAGGCGCTTGTGGGCAATTGCAATACGGTAGGGCTGGTAGGAAAGTCTGGCGCAAAGGGCATCCCACCATCGAGGACCTATTGCATGGTCGCGTGTGGAGAAGTGGAGGTTCGTCACATAAACGATCCTGCGAAAATGTGACAACAGCATGTGCGGCCAAATCCAAAGTGCGGATTGCGTGTCTGTGTGACTGCCAGTGAGAACGATCCGCGGTCTTGCTAAAATAACATGCCAGGCGAACAGCCATTCGTTGTAAATGGTCTGTTTCGCCTTGCAAAATTTTCTGGAAAGGAAGCCGGCGTGCTCGGTGGCTCCCTCCGCCATGCAGGAGTTCACGGGATACTCCGCAGGGCGCGTGCGGAGGTAACCCGGACTGCACAGCACAAGAACCCGTATTCCAAGATTATGAAGGGCAGTGGCCTGCCGGTGAACTTGGTCCGCAACGGCTCCATGCGATCCCGGGCAGTGAATTACGATATCGACAGAATGTCGTTGTTTTGCAGGCATCGGCTTAATTATCGTCTCAAGATACAGGCGGCTTTGTGTTTTCGCCTCTGATTACACCCCTTCGGACTTTAGAAGGCGTCGAAGCTCGAAAATGGATCCGTCTTGTGGGTGGCGCAAGTCAAAACTACCCGCCACGGCAGCCATCCTGGTTCGGAATCAAAGTCCCGGGCTTGAGTGCATGATGCCGCCATCGGCAAAGATGGTCGTGGCAGTGAGGTAGCTGGCGCCGTCCCCTGCCAGAAAGGCCACGACACTGCCAATCTCCTCCGGCTGGGCCATGCGGCCGAGCGGAATCGCATCGTCGAGTTTTTTCAGCAAGGCCGGATCGTTCATCGTGGAGGTGTTGATCGGTGTGGCCACGGCTCCGGGCCCGACGGCAGTGACGAGGATGTTGTGCGGAGCTAGTTCGAGTCCGGCCGTGCGGGTGAGCATTCTCATTCCGCCTTTCGAGAGGCAGTAGGCGGTATTGCCGGGCATCGGCCAGTCCTCGTGGACCGAGGTGATGTTGATGATGCGTCCACCGCCGCCTTGCGCGATCATTTGCTTGGCGGCGATCTGTGTGCCGAAGAACGCGCTCTTGAGATTGATGTCCAGCACGCGCTGGTATTGCTCTTCCGTGGTGTCGAGCACGGAGGTGCGGGTTTCCACGCCGGCGTTGTTCACCATAATGTCAAGCCTTCCGAAATTTGAAACTGCGGCATCGACGAGCTTTTGCAGGTCGGCTGTCTTGCTCACATCGGCTTGGACATGGATCGCCTTGTCGCCGAGGGCGAGCACCTGCTGCTCGAGGGCTACTGCGGATTCGGGATGGACGATATAATCGATAACAATGTTTGCTCCTTGTTTGGCGAGTTCGAGAACGATGGAGAGGCCGATGCCGCTGTTGCCTCCAGTGACGATGGCTGTTTTTCCTTTAAGTGTCATAGGTCTCCGGATTCTCCTCCTCTCGAGGCTTGCGGGCAATGAAAAAAAGGTCATATTCCTGTTTGCTCGAAGCACACGGGGGCATAGCTCAACGGTTAGAGCAGGCGGCTCATAACCGCTTGGTTGTCGGTTCGAATCCGGCTGCCCCCATTTTTCCGACACAAAAAACCGGCCGCGTTTTGGGTGAAACCCCCAACGCGGCCGGTGTGCTTTTTGAGTCTTGGTCGATCAGGCGATCGTCACATCATTACAGAGATAGACATCCTGAATGGCGTGGAGGAGTTTCGCTCCCTCGTCCATCGGGCGCTGAAAGGCCTTGCGGCCGGAGATGAGGCCCGTGCCGCCGGCGCGCTTGTTCACCACGGCTGTATAGACAGCTTCGTTGAAGTCGTTCTTGCCGCTGGCACCGCCACTATTGATGAGGCCCGCGCGGCCCATGTAGCAGTTTACCACTTGGTAGCGGCAGAGGTCGATCGGATGCTCGCTGGTGAGTTCTGTATAGATGCGCTCGTCGAGTTTCCCGTAGCTGGATCCGCCGGAGTTCAGCGCCTTGAAGCCGCCGTTGTTCTCGGGAAGCTTTTGTTTGATGATGTCGGCTTGGATCGTGCAGCCGAGGTGGTTTGCCTGGCCTGTGAGGTCGGCGGAGAGATGGTAGTCTTTGTCGCCTTTGATGCTGAACGCAGGGTTGCGGAGATAGCACCAGAGGACGGTCGCCATGCCGAGTTCGTGGGCGAGGGCGAAGGCTTCGGCGACTTCCACGATTTCGCGGTGGGCATCATCCGAGCCGAAGTAAACCGTGGCGCCAATGGCGGCCGCTCCCATGTCGTGGGCGGTTTTCACCTTGCCGAAGAGAATTTCCTTGAAAGCGTTCGGATAGGTGAGGAGCTCGTTGTGGTTGATCTTCACCATGAAGGGGATTTTGTGCGCGTATTTGCGGGAGACCGTTCCCAGCACGCCGAAGGTGGAGCACACGGCGTTGCAACCGCCTTCGATGGCGAGCTTCACGATATTCTCCGGATCGAAATAGGCGGGATTTTTTGCAAAGCTGGCACCGGCCGAGTGCTCGATGCCTTGGTCAACGGGGAGAATCGACACATACCCGGTGCCTGCAAGGCGGCCGGTGTTGTAGATGCGCTGAAGGTTGTTAATGACCCGCTGATTGCGGTCGGTCGGAGCGAAGATGCGGTCCACAAAGTCCGGTCCCGGCAGGTGCAGGGCGTCTTTGGAAACAGTCTTGGGTGTGTGCTTCAGGAGGTAATCGGCTTTGTCGCCGAGTGCGGATACGATGGTGTCGATCATTGTTTTTGCTGTTGCACCTTCAGTCATAGTGGACGGATCCTTTGTTGTCCAGCCTGCGGAGTTCGTTTTTTCCGACTGGTTCACAGCCGCCCGCTTGAGCGGTAGGCGCTTTTCTACTGGGTCGTCTTTGTGGCTTCGGGCTTTGGGGCGGCGGGCCGGTCCATTGCGATCAGTTCGCTGACTGTTGCGAACTTGTAGCCTTTGGATTGAAGAACATCGAGGGTGGCGGGCATGGCATCGACGGTGGATGCGTGGATGTCGTGGGCGAGGATGATGGAACCGGGGGCGGTGTTTTTGAGGATGTGGCCGGAGACATGGTCGGCCTTGCGGATTTTCCAGTCGAGGGGATCGACCGACCAGAGGATGACGCTGAGGCCGTATTCCCCGTTGAGGCGTTTGGTGAGCGAGGGGTTGATGGCTCCGTAGGGTGGGCGCATCGTTGTGGGCTTCACGCCTGTGGCTTTTTCGATGGCGTCGTTGGTTTGGGAAATTTCTGTATCGAAAGAGGAGGCGGAGAGCTTGGTAAGTTGCGGATGGCTCCAGCTGTGGTTGGCGATTTCGTGGCCCTCGTCAACGATGCGTTTGGCGATATCGGGATACTCGGCGACACATTTTCCAATGACGAAGAATGTCGCCTTGATGTTGCGCTCCTTGAGCATGTCGAGAAGGCGCGGGGTGAGCTTCGGGTGGGGGCCGTCGTCGAAAGTCATGGCAACGACGGAGCCATCGACATTGCAACTTGTGTAGGAGGGCTTCCGCGGCGCGGGCGCCTGAGGGTTGGCTACGGGTGCCGAGACAGCAGCTTCTGGCGTGGGCGCGGCGATGATCACCGGTTGGGGTTCAACGACGGTTGCCGCTTGCGCGGGCATGGGCTTCGGCGGGATTTGAGCTTTGGCGGGCGCATTGGATGCGAAACACACAACGATGGCGAGTAGAAGGAGCGGAGCACCAAGAGTGATTGCGGATCGGATTGGAAGTCTCATACGAAGGCGGGAGATTCAGGATGGCACAGACTGAAGGAAAAAAAAGCAACATTTGAATTCAGGGGGCAAGTAGAAGGATACTTTGAAGAGATGTGTCGGAGACAGGCCCTGTTCTGCAGACTCGAAGAATGACTGGTCAGTGGTGTGCTTGTCATATTGAGCCGGAGAAGCAGGAATTGTTCGAAAAAGTTCCTTAAGGCAGAAGATCAATGCCAAATTGATGCGCTGGGAACATCTCCTGCCTATTTGCTGCGGGTTTCTGAGGCTTCTTTTGCTTCTTTGATGGCACTTTCGATGGCTTTTTTGGTTGGATCGACCGGGAGGTTGACTTCCCCGACTTTGGAGCGCAGGGCGTTTTCTATTGCTATTCTTGTAGGATCGGGAGCCGAATTTCCTGACTTCCCAACGGCTTTTTTAGCCTCCTCCAAAGCCCGCTCCGGTGCGTCGGACGCGTTCGTCGGGAGCGGTTCGTAGGGTGGGAGGACTTGAATGGTTGGCGTAGGCGTTGCGCCCGGGGAGATGAATTGCTCTGCTATTAGGACACGGGCTTGGCGGAAGAGTCTTTCAACCTGTTGGCGCTGCTCGCTGCCGAGCCCCCCCCGGGCGGCGGCGAGGATTTGGATGCGGTAGTTGATGGCATCATCGTAGGCCTCGTTGGCGTAAGGAAACTGACGCATCCGGTGGGTGAGACGCGAGGCGATGTCGCCCTCTCGGAGCGCCATTCCCTCGGCGTCGTAGGGCGAGCGTTTGCCAGGCTCCTCGAGCCACACGCCGGTTTCGTCCACCGTGCTGTAGAGTAGTTCGGCCTTCAAGCCACCTGCGCGTTCGAGAACGACTTCCATACAGGGCACCATAGCGTTATCGAAACTGGCGCGCTGGAGCTTCGTCTCGCCGATCTTCCATCCCGCATTGCGGTAGCACACAGTCACATCGTGATAACCGAAGAAGGGATAATCAAACGAGATCGTCGCAAGTGTGCTTTTCTTTTGGTATTGCCAGATGTGAGAGAAAACACCGTCTTCGAAGGCTGCTCGCGTCGGCACAGGCCTCACATCCGAGACAAGGCGCCAGCCATCGATTTCTTGCGGAAGGGTGAATTTCGCAGAGCCATCCATCCAATCGGGATTGATGCGCCGCGCGTTTTCCTTGCGGAAATGGAAATCCCACCCGCGCACGAGCTGCACGGCACCAAGGATGGCGAGCAGCAAGGTGACAGAACGAATGCCTCCGCTGAAGGACCAGCCTGCCAGAACGGGCTCGGGGCTTTTATCAGCCTCCGTGTTTCGATAAGGCATCGTTGATGTGAAAATCCGCCCTATGAAGGCGTCGGCGGACACGATGAAACCGAGGTAGAAGGCCGTGAGCATGAGACCAAGAGCCTCGTGCTTCCATCCCGCGAAAAGATCGATTTGGAAATTGAACAAAATCCACGCTCCCGTTGTGATGCGCACTAGGTTTCCAACCAACACACAGCAAATGGTGAGCGCGTAGAGCAGGCCGAGGAAGATCAGCGAGCGTCGTCGCCACATCGCGTAGAACACACACGCGGAGGTCATGAAAAGCACGGAGTTGATCCCGCTGCAGGCTTCTTCCACGAGCAGGCGCTGACCGGGGATTTCGATGATGAGGCCGGTTAGCCGGTGGGGAATGGAGAGTAATCCCAACAACCGGTTGCTGCCAGCTGTGGACCATTCCTGTAGGAGCATCGCAAATCGGGAATCGAGTTTGAGAGGCGGTGGAAGCACAGTCAGCAAGACCAGCCAGCCCGGCAACACCTCCCGCAGAAGCCGCCATCCGCCGAACCACCAAGACGCGGCAAGCACGGCCAGCAAGAATGCCGCCGCCCCGAGCCATGGCGACCACAGAACCGATGCGCCAGCCAGCAGGCCCAGAGAAGCCAGCAACAGAGGATATTTCTGCCATTCAGGTGGTAATTTGAATGGACGACGCGCCTCCTTCATGCCACGTGCGATAAGCAAGGTCCCTCCCGCAAGAGCCAGAGGGAAGAACTGATAGGTGTTAAATTGCCAAAGATTGTAGAAAAACTGCGCCAGCAGCGGCCCAAAGCCGACAAGCACGATCAGGGCGAGAACGGTTGGAGTGAGAGGACGGGCGGGCATGGGGGAGAAGCTTTAAGTTTTAAGTTTGTAAGTTTTAAGTTCGCGCTGACGCGCGAAGAGAGGGGCATGGTCGTCTCGACCGTGCAGGCGCAGGGAGTGGTTGCTCATCGATGAGGTTGCCACGCCGACCGAGAGAAATGGAAGATGCGCGAGGATGTCCCTCCCGGATGAACGATCGCGGAAAATGGAATCCTGAAAACGCCCTCTCATTTGTTCTGGGCTTCTTTTTTTTGCATGGCGGGTGTTGGGGGCGGTGAGGATTCGGGTTGGGCGAGATAGCGTCGCATCAGTTCGAATTCCTGAATGGAAAGTTCTTGAGGCCGCACGCCAGACATCACGCCGAGTGCTTCCTTTTTTCGGCCGTTGGCAGCAAGAGCGATGGCGACGATGGTCTTGTGGTGGGGCGGGAGCGCGGGAACGAAAACATCCGGCTCGCAATTTTCAAGCAGCGTGAGGGCGTCTTTATTCTTACCTGCTTGGAGGAGTGCGAGAGCAGAGGTGATACGGAATGCGAAGTCGCGCGGATTGGCTTCGCTCTGGAAGGCCACTTTATCCGTATCCTCCGGCAGGCCGAGGAGGAGATTGAGATAAGCAAGATCGTTTTGCAAAGTGGGATCCTTCGCAAGATCCGGCGAGGTGGTCGCAGCGATCTCGTAAAACCGGCGGGTGCGCGCGGCATCGCGCAGCATTGCAACCGAAGGAAGGATTTTGATGAAGGATTCCTTGGCCGTGGCAGGATCTGAGAGGACGTTTTTGAGGCCCTGCTCGAAGAGCTGATCCTCGCCAGCGAGGTTCAGGTAGGCGATGGCTTGAAAAAGGTCTGCTTTGTTTTTCAAAGATTGCTGGAAACCTTCCGCATAAGCGGCCCGGCCCTCGGAATCATTGCCGGACATCATCAATGCGCGGCCACTGTAGAGCTTTGCAAGATAGGCGGGCAGCGGCAGGTTCGGTTGCGCGAGGGCATCCAAGATGGTCGGCCAATTATTGGTAAAAGAATGAGCTTCTAGCCAATAAGAAAAAAAATTACGGTTCTTAAGGGCTTCGTCTCGGGACAGAAGGGTAGCAGCATGGGCGGGTTCCCCTAAAAGGAGCAGGAATTGCATGCCAGCAGCCCGGTCGTCCACAGGCGCCCCCTGAATGCGCTGCAGCATTCGTTTGAGCACGTCAGGCTTTGAAGCGGGGTTGCTTCGCACTTCC
>Ga0172376_10008400_pt1 | contig 10795 bp, 12 predicted proteins | sample Lak35m_FD_121114 | JGI IMG/M metagenome (GOLD analysis project Ga0172376, IMG submission 121114) | Freshwater microbial communities from Kabuno Bay, South-Kivu, Congo - kab_092012_35m | ecosystem: Environmental > Aquatic > Freshwater > Lake | place: Democratic Republic of the Congo: South-Kivu... | reverse complement strand
GGAGCAAGATGAGAGAATAAGCACCAGCCCGCGCATCGTTGATATGGCAGTGAGGATACACCCCATGAAGCTCCGCGTTTTTCTCTCACATACACCGGAAATGTTCGAAGGCTATTACGGCCCGCGCGCGCTCGCGGCCTTGGCTGAGCATGCCGAGGTGATCCGCAATACAGGCACAACCGTACTTTCCGGCGCGGCCCTGGCCGAAGCGGCGCGCGGCTGCCATGCTATTGTTGCGGATCGCGCAACGCCAGGGCTTCCTGAAACCTTCGCGGCCATGCCAGAGCTTTTGGCATTTCTGCGTGTGGCGGTGGATATCTCCACCATCAATGTGCCGGCCGCCACCGCAGCGGGTGTATTGGTGACGCGCGCCACCCCTGGCTTTGTGGATGCCGTGGTGGAATTGGCGCTGGGCTTCATGGTGGATTTGGCGCGTGATGTCAGCGTTATGGTCGGCACCTATCGCGCTGGCGGTCTTCCGCAAGGCCGCATGGGCTTGCAGCTATCGGCAGCACGGCTTGGCATTATTGGCTATGGGCGCATCGGTCAGCGCCTGGCCGAAGTGGTGCTGGCACTTGGGATGCAAGTGGCGGTTGCGGACCCCTTCGCCAAGGTGACCGATCCCGGCATCACGCAGGCGTCGTTCACGGAAGTTTTGGCGCAATCGGATATTGTGGTGTGCCTCGCGATTTCCGATGCCTCCACCAGGCATTTGTTCAATACCGCGGCGTTTGCAGCCATGAAGCCGGGCGCGCGCTTCATCAACCTCTCGCGAGGGCAATTGGTGGATGAAGCGGCGCTGATTGCGGCGCTTGAAGCGAAGCATCTCACCGGCGCTGCCATGGATGTCGGCAGTGCGCCGGATCAAAGACCAAACCCTGCGCTTGCAGCCCGCGCCGATGTGGTGGCGACCCCGCATATCGGCGGCATGACGCCAGAGGCGATGGAACACCAAGCCATGGATACGGTGCGCCAAATCGCAGCCCTCGCGCGGGGCAAAATGCCGGAAGGTGCAGTGAATGCCGATGCCGCCTTCCGGTTGAAGGCGTTTCTTGCGCGCGCCTGAAAACGCTTAAGGCATTACGCCTTCGACCGCATCTCAAAATCCGCCTTGCTTGCGGCGCAATCGGGGCAGGTCCAATCTTCCGGCACATCTGCCCAGCGTGTGCCGGGGGCGAGGCCTTCTTCCGGCGCGCCCTTGGCTTCATCATAAATGAAGCCACAAAGCGCGCATTCCCATACTTGAAAAGCAGCCTCGGTCATTGCGCGATCAATCCAGCTTCACATTGTTTTCGCGCACCGCATTGCCCCATTTGACATATTCGCTCCGCATGAAAGCCAGGAAATCATCCGGCGTGCTGGTCATGACCTGTGCGCCGAGGCCTGAAAGCCTCTCCCGCGTTGCAGGTTCCGCCAGGATGCGGTGCAATTCGCGATTGAGTCTTTCAACAATCGGCCTGGGCGTGCCCGCTGGCGCCACCAAGCCAAGCCAGGCGGCAGCGTCAAATCCCGCAAGCCCTGTTTCCGCAAGGCTTGGCAAGTCCGGCTGCAAGGCGGTGCGCTGCGCAGTCGTCACGGCAAGTGCGCGCACGCGGCCTTCGCGAATATGGGGCAGGGCGAAAAGCTCGGTATCAATCATGATGTCAATGCGCCCGGCCAGCAGATCGGTCAGCGCTGGCGCGCCTCCGCGATAGGGCACATGCGTCAATTCAAGCCCGCCGGCGGCACGCGCGAACATCATGGTGATCAGATGGGAAGTCGTGCCATTGCCCGAAGTTGCGTAAGTCAATTGCCCGGGGCGCGCCTTGGCCAACGCAATCAGCTCCGCGACATTGCGCGCCGCGACATTGGTGTTGACGAAGAGCACAAAGGGAAGATTGGCAACCAGGCTGATTGGCGCGAAATCACGCCGCGGATCATAGCCGACATTGGCATAGAGGTTTGGGTTGGTCGCCAGCGGCGCCGTTGCGCTCAGCAGTAGTGTATGGCCATCGGGGGCGGATTGCGCGGCCTGCGCGGCGGCAAGGCTGCCGCCCTGGCCTGGGCGATTGTCAATCAGCATGGACCAGCCTGGATTTTCCGTGAACCGTTCGGCCAGCAGCCGCGCAATCACATCCGTCGCCTGGCCGGGAGGGAAGCCCACCAGAATGCGGATCGGCCGATTGGGCCATTCCTGTGCTTGCGCTGATGGCAACGAAGGCGCTGCCAATCCCACCAACAATGCCGCTAGCGCGAAAAAGACACGGCGATAGCCCCGGAATGCCCACATTTGCTTTCCCCCCATGATGGCGCCTTGCTTTGTGGCGCCTTTCGGATGTTAGACTATGGCGGCATTCCGCCGGCCTCCGCAACAGGCCGGGCAGGATTGGCAGAAAGCGGGAGTGGCAGAGGATGATTTATGCAAATGCCCTGGCCCTGGCGGCGCCCACACGTTTCGCGCGCAATGCGCCGGGCGGTGGGCGGATTTGGCGGACGGATTATTTCGGCCCGCCGCCATCGCCGAAATCCTCCAATTCCGTTGACCCGAACGTGATGAATGCCGAGGTCTTCATCCCGCCCGCACCTGGTGAGGTCAGGCCGCCGCAAGCCTTTTTGGTGGAACAGGAACCGAATGCCATTGTGCATCCGCATTTCCATTTCGTGGATCAGTTCCAGGTGGTGGTGGATGGTGGCGGGCGCATTGGCCGGCATGATGTCGGGCCGATCATGGCGCATTTCGCCGGCGCCTGTACAGGGTATGGGCCGATCACGCCTGGTGATGGTGGGCTGAAATACTTCACGCTTCGCGCCAGCGCAGACAGTACTGGCGCGCATTTCTTGCCGGCCACGCGGGAACGCATGGTGAAAGGCCCGAAGCGCTATGTGCTGGCCGATCCCATTCTGCCAAGCAGCGCTGAGGCGCTCGCCGCGCGGCGTGATGCCGCCTTGGAAACCGTATTGGCGGAAGAAGATGGGCTTGGCATTTTCATGCTGCGCATTCCGCCGCATGGAAGCATCACAGCGCCCGATCCCGCCATGGGTGCGGGGCAATCCATGATCGTTGCTGCCGGCAGCATTCTGCATGAGGGCAAAACAATGGATCGCCTCGCAGCGCTATTCGTAAGCGCAGATGAAGCGGCACTGGACATCACCGCGGGTGCCGAAGGTGGTGAGGTATTGGTGCTGCAATACCCGCGTAGCACTCATTGACGCCGCAGAAAATCCTTGAGCCAAGTCAGCACTTCTTCCGGCGCTTCCTCGGCCAGATAATGTCCTGAAGCGACTGCGCCGCCGGTCACCGGGCCAGCGGCGTAATCGCGCCAAATGGCCAGCGCATCATACCATTTGGGGATGCTGCCCTTGGCGCCCCAAAGTGCGAGTAGCGGGCAGGAGATTTTCTGCCCCGCCGTGCGGGATGCGCGGTCATGGTCAAGATCAATCGTGGTGGCAGCGCGGTAATCCTCACAAATTGCGGCGACCGTGCCGGGCAGATTCAAAGCGGCCAGATAATCCGCGCGCGCTTCCGGATGGAAGAAGGATTTGTCCTTGGGTTCGCGCGATGTGTGCAAATCGAACCAATCTTCGATATCGCGCAGGATCATGCGTTCGGGCCGATCATGCGGCTGCGCCAGCCAGAACCAGTGATAATAGCCAAGGCCAAAGGCCATATCGGCGCGCTCAAAATGTTCAAGCGTTGGAATGATATCCAGGACGCAAAGCCGTTCCACTGCTTCCGGCGTATCCAGCGTCAGGCGATGCGCCACCCGCGCACCGCGATCATGCGCCACAATCTGGAACTGCGGAAAGCCAAGCCCGGCCATCAGCGCCACCATATCGGCGGCCATTTCGCGTTTGGCATAGGGCACATGATCGGCGCTGACAGCGGGCTTGGATGAAAACCCATAGCCGCGCAGATCGGGCGCAATCAGGGTGAAATCACGCGCAAGCATCGGCGCCACGCGATGCCACATGGCATGCGTTTGTGGATTGCCATGCAGCAGCAAAAGCGGCGGGCCGGAACCCGCGCGGCGGAGCCGGATGCTTTGCCCATTGGCTTCACGTGTTTCCAGCGTGAAGCCCTCGAAAAACGCCATTTCAACCGCCGCGGCGCGCGCCACCTGGGCGCCCGGCATCAAAGCCAAGGAAGCCCGATTCCAATTGCGCTGCGCCGCCATCATTGGCGAAAAGCCTTGGCCTGATGGAAACACTCGGCGCGCGCGCGCCCTGAGCCGCGGCCTGGCGTGAAAGGCGTAGCGCTTCCTGCTGCGCGGCACGTTCGGCGCGTTCCTGTTCGGCGCGGGCGGCGGCGGCGCTCCGCGCACTTGTCGGGCCAGAACTGCCAGCCATGCCGCGTGCGGAGAGCAGATAGAACAGGATATCATTGCGCCCCTGATCCACCGCCCAATCCGTGGGCGTCAGACCAAGCGCGTTGCGGCCATTCAAATCGGCGCCGCGATTGACCGCATCGCGCGCCGCTGCCAGATCGCCGCGCGTGATGGCGTCAAACAACGCCGGCGTCGGCGAAAGATTGGCGCTCTCGTCAGCTGGGATGGGCTCTGGTGCGCGGCGCGCGGCAAGACCGGGCAGGGCAGGGGGGCGAGGCGGCGCAGCACCTGGCTGCCCAGGTGGCGCTGCGAATTGTGCGGCGGCGGGGCTGGCTTCCGTGAGCACCAAAGCGATCACAGCCAAAGGGAACAGGCGTGGCAGGGTCTTCATGGGCTCAGTCTAGCCGCCCCAGGCCGGGACTGCCAGCGTTAACCCCAAGGCCCGCGCCGTGCCGGCGGCGGCTTGCCGATGGGCGGGACGGAGCTGCCACCCCAGGCGCCATGCCCCGGCACTGCCCCCATGCTGGCAGCCAGTTTTTCCAGTGCCGCCACGCGGTTTGCCGTGCGCGGATGGGTCGAAAAAAGATTATCCATGCGCGCCCCCGATAGCGGGTTGATGATGAACATATGCGCGGTCGCGGGATTGGCCTCGGCCCGCTGGTTCACGCGCTGATGGGCGTAGTGTTCCAATTTTTGCAGCGCCCCGGCCAGCGCCATGGGCTGGCCGCAAATCTCGGCGCCCACCCTGTCAGCCTCATATTCGCGCGACCGGCTGATCGCCATTTGCACAATCGCCGCCGCCATGGGCGCCAGGATCACCATCAGCAGCATGCCGATCGGGCCAAAGGGGTTCTGGCCCTGCCGGTTGCGGCTACGGTTGAACATCATGCCGAATTGCGCGAGTGCCGAAATGGCGCCGGCGATGCTGGCGGTCACAGTCATCAACAGCGTGTCGCGGTTCTTGATATGCGCCAATTCATGCGCAATCACGCCGGCGGCTTCTTCTTCCGAAAGCATTTCAAGCAGGCCGGTATTCACCGCAACGGCGGCGTGTTGTGGGTTGCGCCCGGTGGCAAAGGCATTGGGCTGGGCTTCGTGGATCACGTAAAGCGCCGGCATGGGCAGGCCGGCATTGGCGGCAAGCTGCGCGGTCATTTCGTAAAGCCTGGGCGCTTCTTGCGGGCCGATGGGCTGGGCATTGTGCATGCGCAGCACCATCTTGTCGCTATTCCACCAGGAGAATAGGTTCATGCCGCCTGCGAAAAGCAATGCCATGATCATGCCCTGTTGGCCGCCAATCATTTGGCCGATCACGCCAAACAACGCGGTCATGGCCGCAAGCAGTATTACGGTGCGGGTATAGCCAGCCATGATGCGTTTCCTTTATTACCTCGTGCGCCCTTGAAGTGATGTTAGGACCGATTTTCATGGAGAATAAACCCCAGGTCGAAAATGACCAAAAGCAGAGCCCGGCGCCGGCCAAGGCGCCGCCCGCCAAGCCAAAGGAGATTGGCGGCCCCAAAGGCCCGGAACCGACGCGCTTTGGCGATTGGGAGCAGAAGGGGCGAGCGAGCGATTTCTGACCTAACCCGCCCGCTTCATGTCAGTTCGATGAACCGACGCCCAAGCGCTTGAAAGCCCGCCCCGCCCGGGCCAATTCCTGCGCGTGCAGTCTGGCGGGCACGAATCCGCCGGCGCCATTGGGTCGTGTCCCGCTCACCTTCGTGTGCGGGACATGATCCAAACCTTTGATTGGTCGCATTTTCGAGGCCGCCGCGTGCTTCCACGTGGCTTGAAAATGCTCAATGTCGGGAGAAGGATTTCACCATGAATGATGAGGAAAAGCGGATCATCACCGCCTTTGTTGAGCGCATGAGCGGCAATGCGGCGGTGGCCGGTGCGCCCTCTGGCCCCTGGGGTGCAAGCTCGGCGCAGAAGCCGGACCTGCCGCCCATGGACCAGGAAGCTGACCGCCTGATCGCGGAGCTTTTCACGCGCTACCCGGAAGCGCGCTACCGCATCACGCAAGCGGCCTTCGCGCAGGAAGCCGCGCTGATCGAAGCCAATAACCGCATGCAGCAATTGGAATGGGAAGCGGAAGCCGCGCGCCGTGAAGGCCAGGCGCAGAAGGGTGGCATGCTTGGTGGGCTGTTCGGCGGCAATCGCCCGGCCCCCATGCCCCCGCGCCCGCAACCCTATTACCCGCCCGGCCATAACCCGCAGGCGCTGCAACAGCGCCCGGGCGGCGGCTTCCTTGGCACCGCGCTTGCCACTGCGGCGGGCGTGGCTGGCGGCATTATGCTGGGCAATATGCTGATGAGCGCGCTTGGCGGTGGCGGCGCGGCTGAGGCGGCTTCGGCCGGCGGCTTCGCGCAGGATGCGGTGCCCTCTGCCTCCCCCTGGGGCGGGGATGCGCAGCCGGATGCGACCGCCGATTACGGCAATGATGCCAGCGCCGATTGGGGTGACGAAGAAATCTGAACCATAGGAAGGCCCGCGAGCTGAGCATTTCCAAGCCAAGTGGCATCATTTGGCTACGCGAAAGGCGCACTCATTTTGGAGCATATCCCATGAATTTGAGTGAATGGGAGACGCTTCAATAGGCGGGCCTTACCCTTGCGCCCTGCACCGAACCGCAATCAGCGCCGCCATGACGGCGCTGATTCCCTTTTCGCCGTCTTCGCTAGCGTGATCGGCCCGGCATGGTTGCCTCAGGAGCCCTGCGCCAGAGGCGCAGGTGACCTTGCTTCGGCAGCCCCAGTGACAGTCTCGGCAGGGCTGGGCTGTGCTTTCCTTGCCTGCCCCGCAGAAGCGATCTGCCGCAGCCATGGGTCCACCAAGGCGAAATGCTGTTCCCAACTCGGCTGCGACCACAGATTTATGCGTTCCAGTTGCGCTTCACGCATCCCGCTATCGGGCTCCGCATAGTTCAGGATCAGGCGGCGCCAACCAAGCCCATCCAGCGGGTCGAGGAATTCCGGCGCATCCCCGCCAACTTCGCGCAGCGCCGGCAAGTCTGAACAAATGGCCGGCACGCCAAGTGCCAGCGCTTCGGCAAGCGGCAGGCCATAGCCCTCAGTGAAGGAAGGAAACAGCAGCGCCCGCGCGCCTTGCAGCAGGCTTGCAACCGCCTTGTCGGGCAGGCCCTTATATTCACGCACAAGGCCTATCATTGCCGGGCAGCGGTCCAGCATATCCAGGATATTTTCATTTTCCCAGCCACGCCGACCAATCAGCAGAAGCTTCGGCGCTTCAACGCCAAGGCGTTCTGCGAGCACGCGCCAGGTATTCAACAGCAGCAGGTGATTCTTGCGTGGTTCAATCGTGCCAATGCATATGAAATACGCACCGGCGGGCGCCGGGTAATTCGGGTCAGGGATTGGCGTATCAATCCCGAGCGGGGCGCAGAGAAGCGGCATCTGCTCGGCGCTTCGCGACAATTGAGGCCCCAAATCATCTGCCGTCGCTTGTGAATTGACAATGATGCCATCCGCCAAACCAGCGAAGGCTTCAATGCGGCGCATGTGACGCTTGACCCCGGCGGGGTGGACGTATTCAGGAAAATTCACCGGAATAAGATCATGCACGAGGGGGATGAATTTCACCCCTTTGCGTTTGATGGCCGCGATTGGCCGGGGTTGATCCGCCCATGCAAGGGAAACAAGCACATAAAGGCTTTCTTCCGGCGCCCGTAAAGCGCGCCCCAAGTCCCGCATGCCACGACCTAGTGAAAGCCTAAGTATCGCTGAACGTGCAAGCTGGGCGGCTGGCCCCGCCGAGCCTTCCCAGCCCGGAGCACCAAGCCGCCGTGTTTCCAGGGCCTGTACAAGATCAGACACAAGGCTGCGCGGCACTGCGACTGCCGAGCCAAACGGGCCCCTCAGCAAGAAGGTCACACGCTCAGGGTCTTTTTTGAGCCAATGTCGCGTATAGGCAAGCTCCACGCGATCAATACCCGTCGGCATGGAACGCCAGGACCCATTGATCAGGTGTGAAATGTCCAGAAAAACCCTCAACCCCAAACCCTTCCCGTGAGGCGGTCATATCAGACCAAGGTGATGTCTACTGATTTCGGTTCCGCATTTCAATTCAGGGCAATATTTTGGTCCTGGACGCCTTCAAAGAACAATAATGAACCGGGTTCGAGACTCCACCCGCATATGTCACAAACTTCCCCGAAACATGGTTAGAAGTAATCGTCATGGCGGCCCTTGCTCCCGGGGCCGCAACATGGTCTCGTTTACCGACGCAACATAACCCCTCGGTGGTCCGATCGCTGCGGAAGCTTCCCGAAAGGAAGGAGGGCCGTCTCACGGAATGCAGGCTTGGTGGTGCATGGGGGCATTTGGGGTAGAGGAAAGTTCAGCATGAATCGCACCACCGGCATGCCCATCTGGAAACGCCCCGCCATTGCGGAAGCCATCGAAGCCAGGCTGGCCAATAGCCTGCCTGGCGCCTTTGGCATCCGCATTCTTGAGGTCGGGCCCGATTTCCTGAGCGCCGAAATGCCGGTGGATCGGCGCCATGTGCAGCCTTATGGGATTTTGCATGGTGGTGCTTCAGTGGTGCTGGCCGAAACGCTCGGCAGCATCGCGACCACCCTGACGCTGCCCGAGGGCCAAAATGCGGTGGGGCTGGAGGTGAACGCCAATCATGTGTCTGCCGTGCCTGAGGGGGAGATTGTCACCGCCCTTTGCCGCCCGCTGCATCTGGGGCGCCGCACCCAGGTTTGGCAGACGGAAATTCATCGGCCCAATGGCAAGCTGGCCTGTGTGTCGCGCCTGACCACGGCGGTGCTGGACCGCAGGTTGGATTAGGCTTGCCGCGCGGCGCGGCCCATGGCGCGATCGGGCAAAACAGGTCACGCTACGGCCTTGACCGCCAAAGCGCGTTGCTTGCCGGCTTATGCGGCAGCAGAGGAGATGTTGACCATGGATCATATGATTGAACGACCAATCGCCGCGGCACCAAAGGTGGCGGCATGAAGCCCCGCGTTGCCGTGATAGGGACGGGCGGCACCATTTCCTCGATGGGAACGGGCCCGCTTGATATCCTGGATTACCTGGCCAATGGCACCGTGCTGGATGTGAACGGCTTGCTCGCCCGCATTCCGGAAGCAGCGCTTGTCGCCGAGGTGCTGCCGGTCCCCTTCCGCGCCATTCCCTCCACGCAATTGGCTTGGCCGGAATGGAAGGAATTGCTTGGGCTTTGCCACAGGCTTGCGGCGGAGGACCCTAAGCTTGCCGGCATTGTGATCACCCATGGCACGGCGAGCCTTGAGGAAACCGCTTATTTCCTCTCACTCACGCTGAAGATCACCATTCCTGTTGTGCTGGTCGGCGCGCAGCGCCCGGCCTCAGCGCTGTCTGGCGATGGGCCGATGAATATTGTCAATGCCATTCGTGTCGCGGCCGATCCGGGTGCGCGGGGGCTTGGCGCGCTCGTGCTGCTGAATGATGAAATTCAGGCCGCGCGGGATGTCACCAAAACTTCCACGCTACGCATGCAAACCTTCCGTACGGCGGATTTCGGCGCGCTGGGTCATGCTGATGGCGATATGATCGCCTGGTATCGCAAGCCCATCCGCAAGATCGCGCCCGATACGGAATTCGATGTGCGGGGCCTGGAGGCTTTGCCGCGCGTTGACATTGCCTATTGCTATGCGGGCGCGGATGGCGCGGCGATTGATGCTTTTGTCGCTGCCGGCGCCAAGGGTATTGTCACCGCGGGCTTCGCGCCTGGCTATGTGACGCCGGCCATGGTGAAGGCGGGCGAAGCGGCTGTCGCAGCCGGGGTGAAGCTGGTGCTTTCCAGCCGCGCCGGATCGGGCCGCACCTTCCGCACTGAGCGCGGCGACAAATCGGGCTTCATCAGTGCCGATAACCTGACACCGCAAAAGGCGCGCATCCTGCTTTCGCTCGCGCTCACCAAGGGGCTCGATGATGATAGCATCAGGCGCGTCTTCGCGACTTATTGAAAATGCCCGCACCCAGCCCTGAACGCGCCTGGGTGCGTTTGCCATCCGGGCGGCGGCTTGATCTGCTTTCCCCCACACCCTTCGATTGGACGGATGAGGATCTCGCCACCGGGCTTGCCCGCACCTTTCGCTGGGGCGGACATTCCATCTGGCCGGAGCCACTTTCGGTCGCGCAGCATGCGCTTTTCGTGCTGCAACTCCGCCGCCAGCGCACGCGCCATTGGCTGACACCGGCTGAGGAATTGCGCGAATTGCTGCATGATGCGGATGAAGGCTTGATCAATTTTGACTGTATCTCTCCGCTTAAGCCCTTTTTGGGGGAACGGTTCGCGGCCTTACCAGCAAGCCTTTCGGCGGTGGTCGCTTTGCGCTACCGGTTGCCGGCTTGGGGCGTTGACGACAAGCGCGCGCATAAGGCCGCCGATATCGCGGCGGCAGCGGCGGAAGCTGTGCATGTCGCCGGTTGGACGGAAGCGGAAATGCGGGAGACGCTTGGCATCCGCGCCGCCGTTTT
>Ga0172376_10008398_pt1 | contig 10796 bp, 19 predicted proteins | sample Lak35m_FD_121114 | JGI IMG/M metagenome (GOLD analysis project Ga0172376, IMG submission 121114) | Freshwater microbial communities from Kabuno Bay, South-Kivu, Congo - kab_092012_35m | ecosystem: Environmental > Aquatic > Freshwater > Lake | place: Democratic Republic of the Congo: South-Kivu... | reverse complement strand
CTATCCGCAAGAAGTCATACCGGGTGAACAATACAAATATCGCTGCCGGTCTTGCTACCGATCTACGATTGATATTGGTGGTCGCCTGGAAGGCCATGCCGATGATTGTGAGTATCGACTGCAGGTGCTGGACCTGGTTGACCAGAAAAGGCCAGATCGGATATAATACACTATGATGAAAAAACCCAAACTGCCCGCACCTCGCAACTGGGTGGCCAAGCACAACCGGCATCGCAGCCAACGCATGCGGGTTCGCACCCAGTATCAGCGCCATGCCCGGCATCGCCAGCAGGACTACCAGTGAAGGTAGGGCTGAGTTTCAGCGGTTGCGTGCGCGACATCGTGATCGGTCGCGTGCCCATAGGCGATGTCTTGGTGGTCATGGCCAATACCAACTTCGATCCCACGGACGACGAAGACTGGCAGGAGATCTGGTCCGACTACCGCGAGTATGAATGGCACGATTTTCAACACCTGGGCGAATCGCACTTCCGTGAGATCGCCGAGGCATTGTGGCGCACTGGTCGCATACATCAGTGGCGGCGATTCACCCTGGAACGGCCCTTGGGCCGATATGTGTCGCCCAATCCTTGGATGGAAGTGTTCATCCCACCCGAAGATCTGCATGATCAGCCCGCTGTGCGAGCGGCCTGGCAGCAGTATCAGGTGGTGGCCGGGCTGTGCCAGCGGGAGGAGACATGAGCGCGAAGAGCGAGTACAGGGATATCTGGGACCTAGTTGATCGCATGATCAAGGCCGCGCTCATGGATCCCGAGCTGGAAGAGCTGCCCGCGAACCGACGCGAAGAATGGCATCGCAAGCTGGAGAGCGTGACTAAAGATATGGAACAGGAGATCATAATGAAACGATTGAGCCAGGAGGAGACCCATGAGCGCGAAGAGCGAGTACAGGGATATCTGGGACCTGGTTGATCGCATGATCAAGGCCTGCCGGCGGCGCCAGGACGGTGGCTCCGGCAGCGGGTATGCAGCCGCGGTGGGCCTGCTGAATGTGTATCTGGTGGAGGCCATCACCGATCTCTCTACTGCCAAACGTGAAGAATGGCATCGCAAGCTGGAGAGCGTGACTAAAGACATGGAACAGGAGATCATAATGAAACGATTGAGCCAGGAGGAGACCCATGAGTGAGACCGACGACCGCGAAGTGATCCAGCTAGACATTCCCGACGATGTGCTGTTCGATCTCATGCGCCTGGCGCACGAACATGACATCACCTTGAACCAGATGGTACAACGGATTTTGAGAGAACAGATTGATCGGGAGAACGCAGATGAACATGGAGATTGAAGGATTCACCCCGCTACAGCGAGAACTAGCCGATAGGATCTGGGCGATAGAGTCGCCTGATCACTTGGTAGAGTTCTTCCAGACCCTACCACGCAGCCTGCTGCAGGATGCTTATTTCGTGTACAAACTGATCATCGAGCACGCTCTGGATGACATGGACTGGAGCGACTGCTCTGAGGCTCATGAGGTGATCGAACACGTGAGGAACCTGCCATGCTGAAATACCAAGAAATCTACCAGATCCAACAGGTACGCCGCAGGCTCAAGCGCGGCCTCTATAGTGGCTACTACTCTCACGTCCACACAGCCGATGGTGATCGCTTGCAAGAATTCACGCACGGTCCCCAGGCCGTGGCCGACAGCGCGGCCAATCTCGCTCTGTGTCTTGATGCAGGCCGTGCGATGGGCCCGGGCTTGGTCGTAATCAAGCCCTATGTGATCCAGCTGGCTGGTCAGGACACCCAGAAAGCGAGCCAATGCCTGTGGCCCGAGGCCTGGCTGCAAGCGCACGGCCAATGGCTGGATTCGCACGGGGTCCATCGCCCCACGCGGGACACGACCACGCGAGGCCAGTGCTCCAGTTTCTATACCTACCGGGCGTGCCTGATCCTGTCCGAGCACCAGGGCGTGTATGACGCCGAGACTGGTCAGCGCCTGACCAACAGGCGAGCCACGATCGAGAGGATGTGGGACCTGGGATTCGCCGCCAATCGCGGCCGGCCTCTACAGATAGCCAAGACGCGCTGGACCGGCACCCGGGAGGACCTGCAGCACGTGACACAGCTGGCCGATCAGTACTGGACCAGGCAGGATCTCAGCGAAGTGGCCAAGAAGATGTGCTCGGCCTATCGATCCATCAACAGATACGCGGCCTGGCCCGGGGCATGGTAATCAGTGCCGGACCTGCGTCCAGATCCGCTGGCGTATTTGGTTTGTCAGGCTGTCGGGCAAGGGCACATAGTCGAGCTCTAGCGCGTCCCGTTTGCCGTTCTTCCAAGACCAGTCAAAAAACTTCAAGACTTCCTGGCTGGATTTCTTATCTGCAGGATCCCGATACATGATGATGAATGAAGCACCGGTGATAGGCCAAGCCTGTCCCCCGCGCTGGTTCACCAGGCTGATGCCCATGCCGGGCACGGACCACCAGTCTGCATTGGCAGCGGCTACTGCGAATGTTGAATCATCCGGATTGACATACAAGCCATTCCTGTTCTCCAGCTGGGTGTGGGGGATGCGATTCTTCTTGGCGTAGGCATACTCCACATAGCCGATGGCACCTCGCACCCGCTGCACGTTGGCGGCCACTCCTTCGTTGCCTTTGCCACCCACTGATGAAGCTGCTGGCCACTTGACCGAAGCCCCTTTGCCCACCGTAGCGCGCCAGTCTGGGCTGACTTCGTTCAAATAGTCGGTGAAGATGAATGTGGTGCCCGAACCATCCGCACGATGCACCACGGTGATGGTCTGGTCCGGCAAGCGTTTGGCCGGGTTCAGAGCCACGATTTTTGGGTCATTCCATCGGGTGATCCGGCCCATGAAGATGTCGGCCAGCACGGTACCCGTCAAGCGCAGCTCGCCTGGTTGGAAACCATCCAGATTAAACACTGGTACCACACCGCCCAGCACGGCCGGGAATTGGATCTGCCCGTTCCGATCCAAATCAGCGCCAGACACTGGTGCATCTGTGGCACCAAAGGCCACTGTACGCGCGTTGATCTGGCGCACACCACCCGAGCTCCCGATCGACTGGTAGTTCAAGCCCACACCTGTGGCCTTTTTATATCCTTCGGCCCATTTGGCGTAGATGGGATAGGGGAAGGTAGCGCCCGCCCCTGTTATGTCTGCTGCCCAGGCTGGCATGGCCAGGGCCATGAATATTGCTGCGATAACTCGTTTGATCATGACATCTCCTTTTGTGTGTCGCACAATATTTAGGCTCTGTCATATTACGATAATATGACCGATAAGGAAAAGGTTGAAGTTGACTATCACGCAAAGATCCAGTATAATTAGCACGTGGGCCTGTAGCTCAGTTGGTCAGAGCAGGGGACTCATAATCCCTTGGTCGGGGGTTCAAGTCCCTCCGGGCCTACCAACTAAAAAGGAAACTATCATGAACTGGTTGAAACAAATCGATCCCAACCATATCGTCAATCTGGCTTTCTTGGCCTTTGTCATCATCTGGTTCACCCGCTCCAGCTGCTGATGTGGATCACCGCATGGCTGCTCGTGGCCTCGGCTGCGCTTTATCAGCCTACCTATCCGCCCTTCGCTACCGAAGCCGATTGCGAAAGCGCACGCAAGGTCTATGTGAGGAGCCGGAGTGACAGCGTGGCCACCTGTGTGCAAGTCAAGGTATTGGTGAACGGCACGCGATCATGATCCTGCTCCTACGCTGGCTGGCGCTGCTGTTTTGCGTGGCGGCATGGACTGCCCTGATCGTGCTGGTCTTGTGAAGTTTGAAGCCTGGCCGCCGCCCTCGGGCTGGACCGAAGTGGTAATCACCTGGAGGACCATGCTGGACAACGCTGACTATCGTCCCAACGCCATAGAATGGTGGTGCCAGGAGAACGTGCAGGGCCGCTGGCACTTGCATGGCTATCAAGCCACTGAAGGGTTCGCGTTCCGATTCGAAGACGCCAGAGATGCTGTGATGTTCCGCTTGCGGTGGAGCTGCGACTGAAGTCTTGACAGGCCCGACAAAAACCTGTATAAGTATGTGTCCTGCCAGGCCCGAGAGGGGTGGCAGCACTCACTATCTTGCTTATCTAAAAAAGGAGACTGTATCAATGAAACTTAAACCTCTGCATGACCGTGTTGTAGTCCAGGTGCTGGAAGCTGAACGCCGTTCAGCCGGTGGCATCGTGATCCCCGACAACGCCACAGAAAAACCCACTACCGGCCGCGTGCTAGCCGTGGGCGCAGGCCGCACTCTCGAGAACGGAACTGTTCTTGCGATGGCTGTGGCCGTGGGCGACGAAGTGTTGTTTGGCAAGTATGCCGGACAGACCGTGAAGATCTCGGGTGAGGAAGTCACTGTCCTCAAAGAAGAAGATATCTTTGCTGTAATCGAAAAATAAGGAGAAATCAACATGGCAAGCAAATCCGTACGCTTCGGCAGCGAAAGCCGTGAACGACTGGTCACGGGCGTGAACACCCTGGCCAACGCAGTGAAAGTCACGCTGGGTCCCAAGGGACGCAACGTGGTCATCCAAAAAAGCTTCGGCGCACCCGTGATCACCAAAGACGGTGTGACAGTAGCAAAGGAAGTGGAACTGAAAGATCCGCTCGAAAACATGGGCGCACAGATGGTGAAAGAAGTGGCATCCAAGACCGCGGACAAAGCGGGCGATGGTACCACAACTGCTACCGTGCTGGCGCAGGCCATCATCCGCGAAGGCGTGAAATACGTGGCCGCGGGCATGAACCATATGGACCTCAAGAGAGGTATCGACAATGCCACCACGGCCATCGTGGGCGAGCTGACCCGGATCTCTCGCCCTTGCACCACTAACCGAGAGATCGCCCAGGTCGCAGCACTTTCGGCCAACAGCGATCATAGCATCGGTGACATCATCGCCCAGGCCATGGATCGCGTGGGCAGCAAGGGCGTGATCACGGTAGAAGATGGCAAGGGCCTGGAGAACGAACTGGAAGTGGTAGAAGGCATGCAGTTTGACCGCGGCTATCTGTCACCCTACTTCATCAACAACCCCGACAAGCAGGTGGCCGAGCTGGACGATCCCTTCATCCTCCTGCACGACAAAAAGGTCTCCAACATCCGTGACCTCCTGCCCATCCTGGAGCAGGTGGCCAAGGCAGGACGGCCCTTGCTGATCGTTGCAGAAGAAGTCGAGGGCGAGGCCCTGGCCACGCTGGTGGTCAACAACATGCGCGGCATCCTCAAGACCGTGGCTGTGAAGGCCCCGGGCTTTGGTGATCGCCGCAAGGCCATGCTGGAAGACATGGCCATCCTCACAGGTGGACAGGTCATCGCTGAAGAGCTGGGACTGACTCTAGAGAAGGCCACCTTGGCCGATCTCGGCCAGGCCAAGCGGGTGGAAGTGGGCAAGGACGACACCGTGATCGTGGACGGCGCTGGTGAAAAGAGCCGGATCGATGCTCGCGTGAAGGCCATCGCCCAGCAGATCGAGGACGCTACATCGGACTACGACCGCGAGAAGCTGCAAGAGCGCCAGGCCAAACTGGCCGGTGGTGTTGCCGTGATCCGAGTGGGTGCCGCCACTGAAGTAGAGATGAAGGAAAAGAAGGACCGCATCGACGATGCTCTCCATGCCACACGCGCTGCGGTAGAAGAAGGTGTGGTGGCCGGAGGCGGCGTGGCCTTGGTTCGCGCTTCAAAAGCAGCTAAAATCAACGTTCCAGTAGGCAACGCCGATCACCAGGCCGGTGTTGACATCGTGCTACGTGCGGTGGAAGAGCCTCTGCGGGCGATCGCGTTCAACGCTGGCGCCGAGCCCTCGGTCGTGATCAATCGTGTGCTGGAAGGCACTGGCAACTTTGGCTACAACGCAGCCACAGATGCCTATGGTGATCTCACCGAGCAAGGCGTGATCGATCCTACCAAGGTAACCAGGACAGCCCTGATCAACGCAGCATCGATCTCGGGCCTGCTCTTGACCACGGAGTGCTCGATCAATGAAACGCCCGAAGACAAAAAGGCCCCCGCTGGTGACCCCAGCATGGGCATGATGTGATCGGTTGATCGGACAGGAAAGGCAGCTGAGGCTGCCTTTCTTTTTGGGCATATGCCAAATCCGTAAGTACAACATGCTTTTATCTATCAACGAACAGATCGACCACCTCCAGTCGATTTACTCAATATTAGACATAATAAACTGTAATTTTTCTAATATAGAACTGGCCAAGGTCGATTTATATGTCCAACTGCAAAAAAATCACAAACCAGCTTATGCGGATAACGAAAGGATCATTATTGTCCAGACACAAGATTTTTATCCGTCAACGAAAAACACAGGAGAACTGCTGCATGTACTCCAGACCATTATACAAGACATTGATATTTCTAACTTTTTTATCTGTCTTTTATCTACCAATCCGCATGTGGCACAGGAGTACCATGAAATGCACGCCAAGGTCAGCAGTGACCCGATTCCATGGTCGATCTATCCTTGTACAGGAGCTTTTGAAAAACTGGTTACCGAACATCAATCTTTCAAAGGCAAACTTCAGAGCTTGAAGAAGATGGATCATCTGCTTCAGGAACTATCACAAGAAGAACAACAGTTATTGTTCAGCGATTCTGCGTTCTGTCTCATGCCATGGGTGGGAGTCTTTATCGAACCCAACAGCTCGATGCGACCCTGTTGCGAATTTGCCAACTCGCTTGGCAGTCTGAAAGAACAATCTCTTGAGAGTTTATGGAACTCTCAAACCATGAAACAGATCCGACTACAAATGTTGAACAAGCAACCGGTAAAATCTTGTGATATCTGTTATAAAAAAGAAGCATTGGGACGTGAGTCATTAAGAAACAATATCAACAGAGAGTTTGCTCACAGGATCAAAACGATTGATAATACACGGTCTGATGGTCATCTTGAAAATTTTTCATTGGGATATCTAGACATCAGATATACTAATCTATGCAACCTATCATGCCGCAGTTGCGATACCCGCAGTTCTTCATCATGGTATGCTGTGCACAATCATCTCTATCCTGAAAAAAAAATAATCAAACCTTTACTAGAGATAAATGACGATCAAGAATCTATTTTCCAGGAACTCTTGGAACAGATAGACAATGTTGAAAAGATCTATTTTGCTGGCGGCGAGCCAATGATGATAGAAAGTTTCTATCGATTTTTAGAAGTCTTAGACTCTGCGGGCAAACATCATGTGAGATTGATCTATAATACCAATCTAACAAAACTTGGTCTAAAAAATTATAATATCTTAGATTTTTGGCAAAAATTTACCCATGTGTCAGTGGGAGCGAGCCTCGACGCTATGGGGCCTAGGGCAGAATATCTGCGATCGGGCACTGTATGGCCAGATGTGATTGCCAATGCTCGCGCGATAAAAAATACATGTCCACATGTAGACTTTTACGTCAGTGCCACTACTGGTCTCATAAACGCTATGCATGTACCAGATTTTCATCAAGAATGGGTCGCGCAAGGATTGATACACGCAGAAGCATTCAACATCCAGCTGCTATTTCGTCCCCACTGGATGAGCATCTATCATGCACCACGTGCCTTGAAACAACGTATTAAAAACCGCTATCAGGAACATCTGGAATGGTTACAGCCGCTTGATAAATTAGGAAGAGCTTCCAGTGGTTTCGCTAGTGTGATAGAAATTTGTGATCAGGAGGATGACTACGACAGTAACCATTTTTGGGAGATGGTTAAAAAAATGGATGATTTTTATAGAACCGATCTATTGGATTACTTTCCGGAATTGCAAGATGCTGGCTTGTAAAATCACATCCCAGTGACGGATGCCTTGATTTCTCTAGGTAAGTAAAATCATGCGTAAACTACTAGTCATCCTATCTCTCTGCCTACCCCTGCTGGTCCATGCGCACTCGGGCAGCACCTATGTCTATAACAAGAGCCACGATGACGTGATCGTGACCAACAATGCTACCCAATTGAGATCCATAGCAAGCATAACCAAGATCATGACGGCCATGGTCTACCTGGACTATCATAGATTCCTCAACACCAAGATAGCACTCAAGACCCCGGTGCGCAGTAATCTGCCCCGGCAAGAATACAGCCGCCGTGATCTCCTGGCCGCCATGCTGGTGCGATCGGACAATGCCGCTGCTGAAACCCTGGCCGCAGACTATCCGGGCGGTCGAGAAGCCTTTATCGCAGCCATGAATGCCAAGGCACGCTTACTCAACATGAATGACACACGATTCGCGGACCCATCGGGGCTGGATCGCCACAACCAAAGCACGGCCACGGATCTCTCAGAGATGATGCTGGCCAGCGTGCGTTATGAAGTGATCCGGCAGGCCACCGTCGCCCGACAAGCATCGTTCGAGACCTATCACAGGCAGAAGATACGCATGATCGAGCTGCCCAATACCAATCGTCCCTTGCTGCTGGAGTTTGACTCCATCATCGTGAGCAAGACCGGTTGGACCACGCCCGCGGGCTGGTGCGTGGGCATGGTGGTGGAAAAGGATCGCCAGGTCTACGTGGTCATAGTGCTGGGCAGCAGGACCAAACAGGAACGATTTGATACAGCCCGGCGATTGATGATCAATCACATACCCGATCGCCAGATCGAAGAGCTTGGCCTGGACTGGCAGTTCTAGTTGACTGTGTTTGGTTGGTGTGCTATACTAGCACAATGAGTTGGGTATTCGTCATGTTCATGAACGGTTTCAAGATCGATGTGGATCATTTCGCCACCTACGCCGAATGCACGGACAAAGTCCGCGTCTATAATGCAGCCGCGCGGCAGAGCGGCGGAGGTTTCCTGGTCTGGTGCGAGCACAGACCACGCGCGTGATGAGCAATATCCAGCGCACCCACAGCCTGGATTTCGATCTGGTGCAGTGCGAGCGAATCGTGGCCAAGGTACGTGATAACAGGATCTACGCCCAGAACCTCTACGCGGCGCTGTGCAACAACATATGGCAGGAAGAGGATGTGTGGCAGGTCCTGCGTGATCATTCTTGGAGCTGCAGCTGGCGCCGGGCCGGTTCTATAGTGGCCGACATCCTGGGCACGGGCGACTATCTGGATTGGTATTGTTCGGGCATGATGACCAGCCACCCCGATGACGATCTTGGCACTGCTAGTTACAAAACCGATCAAGGAATGATAGGCGAAGGAACTGTTACCGCAGAAATACAGCATGATTTAGCCCAGCTCGGCTGGCGACTGATTGAGCAGGCTAAATAAACTGCCGCATAAGGCAACAGATAAAAGGATTTAAAAATGGCAACATTAACTGCAAAATGGAGCAAACCAGAGGCTGTATTTGCCAATGGATACGATGCTCGCGCAGACAAGGCCCAGCTATGGACAGCCGAATTCACGCAAAGTGTTGATGATAATGATGCTGAACTGCTAGTGCAGGGTATTCTCAGTCAACCAACAGAATTCCTGTGGGACCAAGCCACGCATGTCTTGCGTGTGGTCAGATACGCTCCATCTATTGAAACCTACCTAGACAATCGAACATGGGACCCAGTTACCGCGCAAACTCTTAGTGAGCAAGCTGGCTGGACCTGGTTAGGCAGCGAAATAGGCGCTTGATGTCAAGCCAAACTCATGATGATCGAGCGGTTGACCAATAACCGCAGATCATCTTATAATATGGGTTATGGCCTCCAAAAAACAACACAAAAAACTTATCAATGCTCTACGGTTCACTCCCCGGGACATTGAAATCTCCCTACAGGGCTACGGCGGTGAAATCGCCATAGGCCGTATCTCTGAAGAGGCCTATGATTTCTGGGAAGGACGCGATGACCTGGCGGACTATGCCACGGCCTGGGACGGTGAATGGGATGAAACGGTCCCGCCCGAGGCGAGATTTATCAATGATGGTTCATGGTATGACGTGGATGATATCTGCCACGAATCCGGCTGTGAAGCGGACGGTGCCTGCACGATCACGGTTGATGATCTCCTGGACAATCGCACCATTTGGGAAAATAGCTTGGATATTGATAGCCTGAATGCCCATGGCGTGGCCACAGATGAACAGGACCGGGTGCGGCCTAACGAGACCGAACCCGACGGCACCTATGTGTTCTTTGGACAGAACTTTGAGAAAGGCTGTTTCTTCTCGGCCCGGGTGCGTATCAGCCAACCATTTGATCCCAGCTTCCTGCGCGTGATGTGGCAGGATTGCGATGGCTGGCGCTTGATCACCGGTGTGGAGTATGCAGGGGAAGAACTGGATGGCAGCGGCGCCTATTCTACCACGGGCAAGAGCATGGAGTTCAATGTGTACCGTGTGGAACGCGATGACTGGGATCCGCGTGCCGAACTGGAACGGATTGAAGTGCCTATCTTGGAAGGTGAGGAGATGTGGGCGCAGGAAGCGATCGATTCGGTATCGGAGACATGGCAAGGAATCTACCTCACGCCCTGGTGGCCGGCAGAGAACAGACCCGTGCGCCGGGGAGAATATGAAGTGTTGCACGCCAATAGCAATTGGCCATTCCCTCAACGAGCACGCTGGACTGGCACCCGTTGGCTGCAGGACGGCGTCATGATAGATGTCAAACAATGGCGGGGACTGACCGAACCTGCCAAGTAACAGTATGCACCGTTCGTCTATTGGTAAGGACACCCGCCTTTCACGCAGGTAAGAGGGGTTCGATTCCCCTACGGTGTACCAAATGCACGGGAGACTGACCGCTCCCTACTCTGACCCAGAGGAATGAAGTGGCTGTGGTGGCCACGGGTGGTACGGTTCCAACCGAAACCGCGCTGGCAATGCGATAACGGACCCTGTCGAGGAGCGG
>Ga0172376_10008389_pt1 | contig 10809 bp, 19 predicted proteins | sample Lak35m_FD_121114 | JGI IMG/M metagenome (GOLD analysis project Ga0172376, IMG submission 121114) | Freshwater microbial communities from Kabuno Bay, South-Kivu, Congo - kab_092012_35m | ecosystem: Environmental > Aquatic > Freshwater > Lake | place: Democratic Republic of the Congo: South-Kivu... | reverse complement strand
AGACCCACCTTCATTTTCCCAATCTGTATCTTGGGGTTCTGATTTATGCCATCCTCCTATATTGGGATCCATCATATGTTCTGGAACAGGTAGTCCTTCTGGATATATATTATGTATTACATTGGCATTACAGCAGGTTATCATTGCTTCCCGCTCTATTTCTAGAATCCCCCGCAAAACTTCTCCCCAGACTATACTTCCATAGATCATATTGATACGCTTAAATAATTCTTTTCCCGCCTCGGTTTTAATATCATCTGGGTGCATTATCTCCAACTACCTTTCTTTACTCTAAATCCTATTCTAATCAATATCCAGGCAACTACAATATAAATAACTGGAGCAAAGCTTGTATCTATCTGGTATCCCACCATCTGATTCCAGGCAAAATAATTTATAATTACAAATAGGACTAGAAGAAGATCAATTGCGATTTTCATAGATCGCTTAGATCGTCATACTCATCATCAAAATCAATATCTTCAAATGCCTTAGCCAAATCTTTAATGGCATGATATGTGCCAAATGCTGCTGCAAAGGCAGCTATGGCTAGTAATGTTATTTTTTTCATTTATAGTTTTCCTCAAAATATTCTTTAGCATCCATAGAAACTTTTAAGTCTCTGTATAATATGTAGCCAATTACGGTGCATACACCGTATACTGCTAATGCTATCAAAATTTCCATTCTATTTTTCGCCTCACTTCCACTGCCAATGTAATTTTTTACCTTTTTTAACACAGGTAAATTTTATCTCCGAGATAGTCATTGTTTTATTTCTTTTAGGGCAAGTCTTTCCAGTAAATAACTGCTTGGCATATTCTTGAGAATTTCTTAAAATTCTTTCCGCCTCCACTTTTGCTTTCGCCTCTGCTTCCTGCTTTGCTTTCAACTCTGCATCAGCCTTAGCTCGAGAAGCCTCGATAACCATTTGATCAACAATGAGTTCGGCTTCTCTTATCAAGTCTAAATGCTTATAAACAGGTTCTACAGCGAAGGCATTTCCGTACTCACCCCAGAATCCAGGGCTACCACAATTTGGAATACCAACACTGTGTGCTCCTGCTGGTCCCAAATAAACTTTCGTATTACCTCTTTGTAAATAGAATCCACTACCAGAGTCTCCGTCACACCCTGAACCCGTTGTTGGCGAGTGCACTAATTGAATATCTATTAATTCAAAAGTTGAACCACGAGGACCCCAATTCGGATGCCCTGTTGCATAGTACTTTTCATAAATTACCTTCGCTGACTCTTTCTCAATCATTTTTGCTTCAAGCCGTCTTGGACGCTGATCTTTCTTTCGAGTACTGTCATATGAGCTATAACCAATTGAGTAAACTGGTTCTTCACTACGAATAACCTCTGCAAGTTGATTAGCAGTAAACAGTTCCACGTTATTAGACATAGGGAATGGCTCCGCTAAAATCAGAATTGCAAAGTCATTGGATCTACTCAAAACAGCCTTTCCAGCTGCAATAACTTCACGGCCAACTGATCTCTCTTTGAACCCAGGGGCTAAAAGTATTCGCTTAAGTTTTACCTTTTTACCTGAACTTGTGTTGACGAATAATTCTCCTTTGGCCCATTCAGCTACACCGTGGGCTGAAGTAAAAGCAATTTGGGGCTTGTATAAAAAAGCATTGACTGAGCCATCAAGAAGATAAACTGCATTCTCATCTCTATCAAGCAAGACGCCATTTTCAACTGCCGATGAATTTATCGGGGCAATTCCAACTAATCCTACAGTTAAAATAAAAGCTAATATAGCCTTTTTCATATTTCCGCTTTTCATTATGACCTAATTATATATTAATAGACAGGTATTGTCAATACCCCTCTCTATTTTCCGCCTCACTTTCGTAGGTATAATTATACATAATTTAAAAATTAATGTCAATCATCATCAAAGTTTTTTCTTTCCCAATAAAGTTCTTTATAGTTTGTAGTATGATCTAGATGATCCACATTATACTTCAATCTCATTTGTTTTCTATGGTCTACCATCTCGTCTTCATCATAAAATACATTTTCACTTTGCCAATCTTCATTTTTCAATGGTATGACTTGTGCATATGGCGTACCAGCTGGAATAACCCCAACAAAATCTTTTTTAATAAAGAATGGTAAAAGTCCACCATTTATGTATTCGCTACAGTCAATAATGCCAGTTAGGGTAAGAAATGGCAAGTCAAATCTATTAATTGGGTGAGTCATTAAAACTGAATATCCTTTAGGGGTTTGAGGAAACCAATTTGTTGTCCAGGTAAAATGTATATTTTCATGCCCTTCTGGAGTTGGGAATCTGCTATCTTCTCCTCTTATTCCACAAAAAGAGAATGTTTTTTTATGTACCCCCTCTATGAAATCATTATCCTGATAAACTTTGTATACGCCATTTTCTTTTTTAAATTCTATATCGCATGGGGTATATATGTAGTATCCATAAATAAAAGAATCTAATATTGCTGGACAAGATTTCCAGGTTAGTTCATTAGCCTCTTTTTCTACTCCATCTTTTCCAATATACTTAGATTTTTTAATTTCTCCGTTTTCGTTTTTAGCATGTTTATCATGATCTAAAAACCATTTTGGGATAGATTTTTTTGATGCTTTAGGTTCAAATTCTTTTTTATTTTTAGATGACTTTGAATGAAAAATTATTTTCATTCTATTTTACCTATTAATCCTAAATTAGTTAAAGATTTTTTTATTGGAAGCTGAGGTACTTCTGGAGAAAGCCAATCATGAAGCCACGTAACTATCGCATACTTTGTACCAGATATTACGGGATGCGCTATATGAGTGTACGCAAAGTTAGATGGAAACACAATCATGGTTCCTGCTTCTGGCTTTACTTTAAAATTAAAATTTGGAAACTCTATTTCCCCACCCTCATAATTATCATTTAAGTATATGACCACTGATACTGCTCTGGCAGTCTGCGTGGTTCCATCAAAGTGAGCTTTATACTCTTGCTGATAATTATATTTTAAAATTGTATATGGTTCATGATACAGTCTAGATGGTATCCCATAATGCTCTTTATACCATTCAATCGCTTCTTCTATCTTATTAAAAACTAAATTATGAATTTGTTTTGCAACACTATTTCCTAATTTTGCATTTTTAGTTATTGGCATAGAGAAGTTGGTTCTCATATTTTGATCAGTACCATGACTTATTGTTCCAGTTTTTTTCCACTCCCAGGACTCTTCCCCGATACATAAAATACTTTCATTCTCTATATCATCTATAATTTTATTAGGTTCAAGAAACATGTTTTTAAATATTGCTATGCATCCGCTTTCTATTTTATCTGGAGTAATCATTCAGGATATCTATAAAATCTGTAACTAGAAAATCAGGTCTATAATTAGTGATATTTCCATTTTGATCTACTAAAAACTTTTCAAAATTCCAATCAATATCTCTATTGTCTTTTGCAGATAATTTTAAATATTTATAAATAGGGTGAGCGTTGTCTCCATTTACCTCTATCTTTGATGCAATATCAAATGTGACATTCATTGTATTACAAAATTGTTTAATATCAGAATCATTTCCTGGCTCCTGGCCGCCGAATTGATTGCAAGGGAAAGCCACTACTTCTAGATTAGGAGCATAGTCCTGATACAACCTTTGTAGGGTTAAATATTGTGGAGTAAATCCACACTTACTTGCTGTGTTAACAATAATAAGCATTTTACCTTTATACTTGCTCATGCTTACAGTTTCTCCAGCATTATTTACATACTCATAATTATATATACTCACTTTATGCCTTTCTATTTTTCTTTTCACTTTTCGGATTAACTATATCTAATATAATTAATTTCATACCTAATGCATTAAGTTGTGACGGACTATTTATATCTATTTCTTCTATGGCTGCTGTAATGCGGGATCTTTCTTGCTTTACCGCCTTTTTACACCCATTACAGGGACATAGCCACTTAACCACCTTTAATCACCCTAAATGCGTCTCCAGTCTCATAGTCCTCAAAGTCCCAAGGATTATAATCTGGATCGGCAAAGCCAGCTTTCTCCCAATATGGAACACCATTTTCATCATAGTCATCCCATCCTGGCCCTGACATATCTATATCTAAAATATAGAATGTTCCATATTTATTATAAATAGGCCAGAATGTATCCCATTTCCATAGATTAAATTTATATCTCCAACCCGTATATCCGTAATCTTCCATATACGAGACATCTAATAGTCCTGAAGACGCTATTGATCCCGCCCAGTTTGCGATCCATCGCAAGGGGGGCTTAGATTTATGCACTACAGCTGAGTTGTCTTGGAAATTTATCATTTATAAATTATATAATTAAATTTAATGGTTGTCAATAGGTTACGCCGAAGGTTCATATTTAGAAAAATGATCTTCGCATAATCCAGAGATAAAAAAATTGCCTCTTGATTCAACTGTGTCTAAATATTTAGATTTATTTGAACAGTAAAAACATTTTTCTTGATCTAAACTTAATTCATCTATAACTGGAGAAACAAATTCTTTTTGTAAATTAATTTTTTCTTTATCTACAAAAATTTCAATATCTTTTATGCAAAATGTTTTCTCTCTATTATAATGTTTTTTATAAACTTCATTTTTTTCTAAATTTGAAATATTTTTATTTAAATTATTATTTCCAAAAGAGATTTGAGTTATTTCATTTGATGTAAAATAATTAAATTCTTTAGAATCTAAATCATCTATTTTTATAATTATTTTTTTATGTATTTTTGTGTTCTCTTCGTTCCAATTAATTTCTTCATCTTTTATTGATAAAGCTTCTTCATGGCTACAATCAGAAAACTCACATATTTTATTTGTACACTTCATATTGTCTCTTTTAATTATAACATGAACTTTGTGCCACAAATTATCTACTGGAATAAGATTATTTGGCTTAGAATTTCCATGTCCAAAATCTATATAGTTAAAAATTATTTGATTGTCAAACTTAGTAATTGAACCAAAAGATAGGGTGCGCCTAATCCAGCCATCTCCCAAATGTTTGGCTCTTAAAAATTTATTTCCATTAGAATAAAAATCAATATCTAATATGGCAGCACTGTTTATTGGATCATTTTCTAATTTAAATTTAAAAAATATTTCAATTTTTTTATGAAATTTATTTATTTTATTTTTTATTATTGTTTCATTGGGTTCAGAATACCCAAGCATAAAAAATTCATTAGATTCCATATTTTTTCCCTTTTAAATAGCTATTTGCATTACTTTTAACCAAAATACTAATACAAAATATATCATATTTTTTATATTTAAGCAACCACATTTTTTAAAAACCTTTCCTTTGCTTCTTTAAAATCTTTAAAAAAATTCTTATTTGACGGAATTGGGTTTTCAGAAAAAATATCCCACTTTTTATCAACAGAAGCCCATACTGGAAGAGCAAACCTAATTCCTTCTTTAATTTTTGTTATCTCATGCACCATGTCTGCTTTGAAAAAAACTGCGCTAAATGATTTTGGCTTATATGTTAGAGGTATATCTTTAAACCTTATGTATCCGCCCTCATAATCTTCATTTAAATATATAACACAACTTCTATAAAGATGCTCTGACATATAATGATTGTCTGAATGAAATGGCAACTTTGTATCTTTTCCAAGTTCCGCCATCCAAAAAGCGCTAATATGCAGAATTGGATCTTTATATAAATCATAAAATTCTTTTAAAACTTTTTCGGAATATTTTTTTATAGTATCAATCATTTCTTCATGATTTTTTAATGGTGCTGTTTCTGGTATATTTGCTTCATACCTATGTCTTCCAAACTCTAAAGCTCCTCTTGTTGGGGGAAATTTATCTGGATTATTGTGATTTTTGTTTATGTAATCAATAAAAATATCAGCATCTTCTTGTGATATAAAATTTTCTACTATTCTTAAATCATATTTTTTTTCAAAATTATTTACTGTTTTAAAAGAGTATTCTGGCAAAATATCTATCAACAAATGAATTCTATCCTCATTGCTATTATTTAAAACAGAATGAGGCTTTAAATTATTTATCTCCCAGCATTCACCCTTTTTCATATTTATAGTTTCAGAATTTACTGTATAAAAAACATTTTCATTTGTTATTAATGGTATATGATATCTTCTCACAGTTGATAAATAGTCTCCGCTATCCACATGCTCAGTAACATCTTTATTTGCTTCTAGCTTTATCAGAAGAACTCTGGCAGCCTTGCCAACAACTTCATCTTCTAGTTTAGTAATAATATCCGATAACATATTCATTAAATGATGATCTTTTGTTGTTGATTCAATTTTAGATCCATATACCCATGTTAGAGGGTGATCTTGAATAACATATGTGTTTGTATAAAGATGAGGATTCCGCCTTTCATTATAAATAGCATTCTGTCTATCTAAACTGATCAGCCACTCATCATTAAATGATTTTATATGATTTATTATTTTATCTACATCAAAACTATTTAATAGCTTATAATTAAAATATTCATTTTCTTTTTTGGGAGCATTTTCAGTTCTTATCATATATAACCTCTTTTGATTTAATAAAATTATAAACTTCTAAATCAATACTGTTTAATTCTAACAATCTGTCTTTTTCATTTTCAGTTAATAAACTTATAAAATAATCTGAATTTGTTTTTTTATTATTAAATTCTGAAGATCCAACATTTATTTTTTCTTCAAGGTCAAAATTTATATTTATATTATAATTTTTAATAAACCAATTATTTATTTTATCACAAAATAAATTTATATTATCCATTGTATTAACAATAGAAAATTTATTTATGTTTGATAGGGCCAAGTCTAAAGAAGTTTTTTCGTTTCCAACAAACCAATCAAATCCTTTTCCTTCACGAAAATTTTTCATTAAACTGTTTTTATATTTTTCATAAAAATCTTTTAATTCCCAAGATTTTGGATCTGCAGAGTTGCATAAGAATCTTGACTGATAGTTGTTGTGTAATAAAAAATTATTATCATCAAATAAATAATACAAAAATTTATCTTTATTATTTTTTAAATCAATATATTCTTGACGATCTTTCAAATACATTGGGTATATAAAATTAAAATAACTTGCTTTTGCAGATATTGGGTCTCTCACAATAGTTGCCACGTCAATATCTGGTATCTCGTCAATTATAAATGTACCAGCATGTGCAGAAATGTATATTTTATTCTTTAAAAATTCTTTATTATTTGGATAGTGGGTGCTAATATAGCATTTAGAGTCATCATTAATAGATTTTTTTATATTATGGGAAACAAACTTGCCTGCTGTTTTTGGAATATGCAAGAAATAAAGCTGTTTCACTAGTTATACTCTAAACTATTTGTTAAGTCTAAACTGAAGTTTGACATTTCCTCCATATTTCTTTTTTCTGATATAGAAAGCATTACTGTCCAATATATTTTAAGATTCCATGGATTTAATAAACAGGAAAGTCTGGCTGGTAAATCTAATTCAGGATTTAAAATTGAAAAACTTTTAGAAATATCTCTATTATAATCTGATATTAAAATTATGTTTTCTGGCATATCGTTTTCTTCAAGCCATTTGTCTATTGATTTTTGGTCATCACATAAAATTATAAAAACTTTTATTTTTTCATTTTTAATATTATATTTTTTTATTTCCTCTATCTCGTCTAAAGAAATTTGATTTGATAGTGTTGCCATAAAATGAACTTCTGCTAACAAATTTGATTGTAGATCATAGTTAGAAATAATTGTTTTACTAAATTCTTTAATTTTTTCTTCGTCGTAAATCTTACTTAGGTAATTTTCTTTCTCCATTTTATTTTCCTCCATTGTCCTATATTTCCTTTAGAAACTTTATCTTTTAGTATTTTACCAAAAGAAGGGTGTTCATTTTTATCCCCAACATACTCTTGACCAGTTTCCATATCTATAATTTTCCACTTTTCTGGACATTTAGTATGAATAACTAAGTCTATTGGATGCTCTAAATCTTCAGCCTCAGAACCATCTAAAAGTTTTCTAAGTTTAATTTTAAAACCCTAAATATTCTACAATGTCTAATTGGTCATCAATAGACTTAGTTATATCTATAGTAAGTTCGTCTGAACTACTGTTTGTCCGACACATTTTTATGTTTAGGCTTATACTCATCAAGGATAGCTTTTATGCTCCCGTCTTTTCTAAGCCTAACAATTTTACCATCTTTAATTACTGTAGAGTTGAAAGATTCACTTCTCTTATACTGACCAGATGACATTATACTTTCTTTCTACCCGTCCTTTTAGGCTGCATATTTGTTTCTCTACGAATACCATGCCTATTGACATCTATTCTCATTGTAGATTTCTTGTCTTTAAATCCAGACTTAAATTTACCCTGAGTTGGATTCTTTTTAGTTGCATCATTTGAAGTAACTGTACTTTTCGACACTATTTACCCTTTACTGATTCAGATGTTACAACATTACGATCAGCAGCAGATTCATATTGAATTTCTTCTGTGCCTTCGCAACCGCATTCTTTACACATTAATTATTCCCTTGATTGGATACATCCTGGATACTAACATCTTTAATTCCAGTCGAGCTACCAACACTTTGGCATCCACATTCTACGCACATGATTACTTCTTTGTGGTTCCTGCTGGACCCTGTGTTGACTTATCTTCTGCTGCTGGCCAAGAAAGGCCTGCGCCGAAATCTCCACCAGAAGCTGGTGACTGTGATGCTGCAGGCCATGGTGTGGTTCCTGCTGGCTTAGTATTGTTAAAGCCGTCTAAATTCTGTCCTTCTGACATTTTATTACTCCTATAGGTTTAATTTAAGCGGGTCTAGAAATCCGCTCATCAATCAATTATATCATTTTTTGTATTTTTTACTATAGCAGTCCCTGCATACCTGAATTATCTTGGTTTCTGTAGAGGTGATGCGTTCGGCAGGGTTATTGCATCCTGCCGTCTCGCATTTATCTAATATATCCACTATCATCTCCTATAACCCTGTTTGAATTAAATCCTTCAAATTCATATTTTTTGTTTAAAGTAGACCATAAAATTATTGAATCCCTATTGCCATTTTCAACCATCCTGCCACCATGATATTTTAAAGAAGGAAAAATCACCAAATCACCTTTTTTTGGTTTATATACCAAGCCACCCAAATCATTTTTGTATATTGGAAAAAGTATTTTTTTATCAGTTCCTGGATAAATTAAATAATCTTCATCTTTAACGGTGTAATTATTTAAAAATGTTACTTCTCCACCCTCATAGTCATCGTTTAGATAAAGTACTCCAGAATACAATAAATCTACAAAATCATTATGTATGTCTTGATGTATTCTTATTTGAATATCTTTACTTAATCTAGTGATTGAAACTCCATAAAACAAAATTTCTCTATCATCTAAAAAAAATTTTTTACATTCTTTAATAAATTTATTTGAATATTTATTTATAATGTTTTCTAGCTCTTTAAACATTGATGCTGGTTTTTCATCTGGGAATATTGCCCTTGCTGCTAGTCCTTTATTAAAAGCAACTCCAGTCCTATGCTTAAATTTATTTTGATCCATATAATTATCATTAATATATTTTGTAAAAAAAATAATATCTTCTTCATCTACAAAATTTTCTATAATTTTTACATCATCCATTACTGTATCCTGTATATTTTTTTACAAAACTATGAACACGCTCAATTTGTGGGTCAAAAGGCAATCCTGTAACCATTATATCTGTTACGCCAAAATCTTTTAACTCTTTAATTTTTTTTATGAGAGTTTCTTCTGAAAAAAAATAACACCATTTTAATTGATCACCTTTATAATTATCATGCTTAATCTTTTCTGCTAAAGAATCAGTATCTCTAATGCATATCTGTAAACTTGTGCATTTAGTTTTAAACTTATTCAAGTAATCTTTATTTTCTAAATAATAATCAACCATAACCATTATTCCGCCATCAAAATTTTCACAGTTTTCAAATGTCGCTTTTGACGTTCCACTCATAAACATTTTTGGCAACGTGTTTTTTATAATATCTAATTTAGTAAATTTTTCTAGCCATAACCCTGTATATTTTACTCTATCTTGTGATGTAATTAGTGAAGACGAGTCTACAAGATCTGCTACACTAGTTTCGTTTTTATGTAAATCTCCCGCAACTATGTTAAACATAAGTTTATCTTTTGCAATTTCATTAAATCCATTTATCATCATTCCCAGATACTCTGGACTTACTGCGTAAGTTCTCATTGCAATTATATATTTTAAGGGCAGTTCTGGATCAACTGCCCTAGCTAGTTTAATAAACATATCGTTTTCTCTTGAATGATATGTGAGCATGCATGATGTATACCCAAAACTGCTTATGTATCTAAAAGCTTCTTTAAGTCCTTCTGGGCTAGTATTTTCATGCCTTATCATCCAGTGAAAATTCATTTAAATTTACTTTACTTTTGCTCCAAATTTGGCCCAGATTCTTTCATGCCAGTAATAAGATACTACCTCCCAGCCAAGATATGTTAAAAATGCTAAACTCATTGGTCTGAAATACTCGTATTCCCACTCACCAGTAATAGCAAATACTGCTGCAGAAAATATTAGTGTAGCAACAGTTACATGGAATATTACAAAACTAAATGATTTTAAGCCACTTCTTTTTTTTGATTCCACTAAAGGGCCTGTTGTACTGTACCGCCACCAGACTTCTTGGCTGGAGCCTTCTTCTTGGCTGGAGCCTTCTTCTTGGCTGGAGCCTTCTTCTTGGCTGGAGCCTTCTTCTTGGCTGGAGCCTTCTTCTT
>Ga0172376_10008386_pt1 | contig 10812 bp, 10 predicted proteins | sample Lak35m_FD_121114 | JGI IMG/M metagenome (GOLD analysis project Ga0172376, IMG submission 121114) | Freshwater microbial communities from Kabuno Bay, South-Kivu, Congo - kab_092012_35m | ecosystem: Environmental > Aquatic > Freshwater > Lake | place: Democratic Republic of the Congo: South-Kivu... | reverse complement strand
TTTTAATGCTTCCGCATCTTGGGCAGGTTTGTTCCATTTCTTTGTCTCCTTATTGTTAGTTGGAGACATCTTACCTTCAAATCACTTATTTGTTAATACCCTCGATGAATTTCCTTATAAAGAATACCTTATTATTGTCTATGTTGATTGGCGCATCAATAAACAGCTCGCATGCAATGGAAGAAAAATTAATCCAGCCAGAAGAGACACATGCATCCATTATAAAGTCCCAAGATTTGGCATATTGTAACGTACTATTTACTGACCTTATTACAAAAAACAAAGAGCTTGCTAAGCTCAGTGATCATTTAGAAAAAGCAAAAACTAATCTTAAACTAACTAAAGAGCGTTTGGAACTATTTCCAGAGAACGAGAACATAAAAACTTTGTTTGATAAGGAATTAGAAATTTTTAATAAAGCAAAACACAGTTACTCAGAGTTATATGATACTCTTATTATGAAATTTAAACAAAACTGCGATAAGGCGGGCGTCGCTTATCTCTGCGCTCAATTTACAGGGGAAGATATAATACCAAAGGAGGAAATGAGTACACTTTCGCTTGTATCAAATGAGTTGAATATCTCGATTATATCTCCAAATGGCATATGCTTAGAAGAAATTATAACATGTTATGGTACAGAAATTATAGAGCATGGAATAGCTCCATATTTTGACTTAAAAACCTTTTCCCGCTTGAGACAAGTCAGCAAGGTCTGTAATAGCCTTTTAGGTAATATTGGTATTCACTATCTCGATCTAGCAGAAGTTCCAGTAAATATAACGGATGAGAACTTTGCTCAATGCTTTACCTTGTATCCCATGATAAAGAGGTTGAGCGTACCATCAACCTTTACCCTTTTAGGACGTGAAATTGTTGTTGGTTCAGGGAATAAACCTACCGCTTTCGAATTAGCATTTAGAGAGCTAAAGAAGCTTGAAATATTAGAATTTAATGGGCAGATTAAATGGTTCGGGGAGGACACCTTTGGTGACACCTTCCAAAATTTTTTCGTATCTTTTCCAAACTTGGCCAGTATAAAAGAGTTCTACCACCACAATGCTGATGGTGGAAAAACTTATCGTTTTCCTGACAAAATGGGCGATAACATAGCCAACGTTTTGAGTATTATTGGGATGTTAGATCCCAACAGGTTGCCAGGCAACTTAACGACATTGTCCCTTCCTCACTGTGGACTGGCAAATTTTGGCTTTAATAAAGTCGTCAACCTTAAAACGCTTACTCATTTAAACCTTTCAGGCAATGAAATAGACGATCGTTCAGCAACATGGCTGGTGGGAGTATGGGAACACTTCCTTGATACTTATGGGCATATACTAGAATGGAAGGTTTTAGATTTGAGCGATCATAAAAATATTAGTGATGAAAATAAACAAAAGGTTAAGGAAAAATTTGGTGATGTTGTTAAATTCTAACAAAGAAAGTGAATACTGTTGATTTAAGAACCTGTCTTAATGAATTTACTCGAGGAATCGAAAATGGCTAAGAGCAACAAAATACAGTCATTGCGAGAAGCGACTCGCCACGGCGAAGCCATAGGCGTAGCTGGGAGCGACGTGGCATCCAGGGGCCATAAACAAAATCTCTCTTGTAACCTCTGGATCGCCACGCTCCCTATGGTCGCTCGTGATGACAAAATAAGGAAAAGAACATTTATACCTTATTATTGATTAAGACAGGTTCTAAATACCAATTAAAAGCAACAATGCTAATTTCATTTGGGAATATCACCCCCCTACCATTAGGGGATGGTAGGAACATTTATGCTTAATATAATTTCATCTTCATCAAAAAAGGGGAGCAGCAGAACTTCTTGTGAAAAAGGAGTATCATGATATTTTCTCCTATTTTTAACCTTCCGTTAAGAACCCATCTCTTAAAATGAGAGTAATAGAGATCAGGAAACATCTTTTTGGGGAGAATCTATCGTGATTTATACGTTGAAATCTGCGGGTCCAAAAATCGAAGTCGACATGAAGGGCCGACTAACTTTTGCTGATTATAGTAGCTTTCGTGAAATTACGCAGATTGTCACAGATAACAACAGCAGATGCTGCTTGTTTGACTTAACAGAGCTTGAGTTCATTGATTCTGCTGGGTTGGGTATGCTTCTCATTGCACGAGATAAGCTTCAATCCGTTAATGGCAACGTTATTTTAAAGGGTGCTCAAGGTCAGGTCAAGAAGATGCTTGATTTAGGGCGATTTGATAGCTTATTTAACATAGAGTAATCTCAATGCCGATTGCACCATCAGAAAAGGCTCTCAAGAACCAAGGCCAGCTTGGTTCTTTTCCAAGGCCCTCCAAGAAGATACCTGGGGAATCGGTAAATTTAAAGAAACGTGTAGCTTTATTTGCGTCAAGTCCAACAACCCAAGACCTGATAGATGCTATCCATAACGATAATACCATCCTGATTGAAGATGCAAACCTGAAGCGTGGGTTAAGTGGTTTTGAAGCACCGCCGGGTGATCTTGCTTTATCTCTGACAACGTTGACAGCATATATTATTGATATTATTGCCGTTATTGATTATTTTCTTTTGCACAAAACGCTGCTTCATCCTGTCTTGTGTGAGCAAATCCTGACATCAACTCATGAGGTTGTTACAAATGCAATTCTCTGGAGTAATTTAGAAGTTGATTGTCCCGACAATCGTCAGAAAACTTTAAATTTCTGTGACTTAATCAAAACTCGTTTAAAGAACAAAGCATTAGCGCAACGATTGCTAAAGGTAAATTTCCACATAAAGCCGGAATGGATAGATGTTGTCATTATTAGTGCTGGTAAAGGCTTTGATTGGCAACATGCAATTTCAAAAATTTCTAGTGATGTTCAAGGTTTGGCGATAATTCGCTCTTTTGCTGATGAGGTTACTGCTGAGGAAAATGGAAAAATTCTTCGGCTTCGTTTTTATACCTGAGAGGCATCATGCTAAACATACAAAAAAATACAGGGCAAAGATCAACCTCCTTTTATGATAGTCGCATTTTGGTTGTTGATGATGCTGCATTAAACCGTGAGCTCATTGTTAGCTACTTAGAAAGTGCGGGTTTTAAAAACTTAGAAGTTGCGATAGATGGTAATGATGCTTTAAAAAAGATTGATAGTTTTTTCCCTGACATTATGATTTTGGATTTAATGATGCCTGAAATGGATGGAATTCAGGTCATGAAATCTTTGCGTAAAGATTCGAAAATACGGCATTTGCCCATTATTGTACAAACAGCCTTAAGTGAGCCAGAGCAGCGCATAGAAGCTTGGCAATCTGGTGCAAATGACGTTATTACCAAGCCGATTCATCGCTTAGAGCTTCTTTCACGGATTAAAGTCCAGTTGGAAAATGCTATTTTACTGCAGGAGTTGGAAGACTATCACACATTGGCTCAAGCAGACATAGATCAAGCCTTGGAAGTTCAAAAGTCACTGCTGCCCTCTACTGACTTAATCGCAGCATTAGAAGAGCGCCATAACATTAAGATTGATTCCTTATTCGTACCGTCGCGTTTTTTAAGCGGGGACGTTTGGGGTATCCTGGATATTGGTCCCAACCAATTGGCCATTTGGATTTGTGACTTTTCAGGCAAAGGGATTCGGGCAGCACTCCATACTTTCCGGTTGCACACTCTTATCCAAGAATTTAAACACTGCGCTGATGATCCTGGGGAAATTATCGATGCGTTAAACAATCGCTTGGTTAATGTTATGCCACCCGGTCAATTTTCAACGTTTCTTGTGGGTGTCATTGACTTTTCGGAAAATCTATTCACTTATACCTCTGCCAGTGCAACCCATCCTTTAGTTTATTTTCCTAAAGAAAAGAAATTTTCTGTGGGAGATGGGACAGGGGTTCCTTTGGGAATTGTTGAGCGTCAAAGTTATCCTTTACATACAATGCCCTTTCCCAAAGGGGCATCGTTGATTTTGTATAGTGATTTGCTCTGGGAATCAAAAGCCGTGCCGGGTATTTGCTTAGATGCGGAAAACCTTGACAGTTTTGCCCACGAATTAAATGGGCAAGGGGTCATTCAAACAGTTCGGCAACAGGTTGGCTTATTGGGGGATCCCTCATTTTCTGATGACCTTACTCTGATCGAAGTGACTCGCTTACCTCAAGAGGAGGTAAAAGATGAATCAGGATATTAAAAATGCCGTTTTTAGGGATATTTTCCTTTACTTTTCGATCGCGATAACAGTTTGTCTTGCAACGATATTATTTATTACATCATCGAGTTATTGGATTATTCGGTACCATGATCTTGTAGAATCCCATAGCCTTGTTGAAAATGCTTTGGAAAATGAGACAAAGAAACTCACCACCCTCACACAAGGGTATGCTACGGGCAGCCTTGTTTATGAGAATATCGTTGTGAACCCAGACCCCAAATGGTTTGACGACAATATTGGCGATGATTTATGGAAGAATTTTGGTATCGATTTTGCGGCTGTTGTCGACGAGCACGGCGAAACACAGTTTTTAAACGTACAAGATGAAAATATTCGCAAAAATATCAAATCATTTAGTGGTTCTTTTTTATCACTTGTTAACGAAGCGGACAAGAAAGGTAACGAAAGAGGGGGCATTTATAAAATAATACATAACAATAATACTCTCTATATTGCATCCCTTTCAAAGATAAGTAGCATAGGTTCAAGCGCAATGCCCAATAAAGAAAAGCAGAAATATTTGATATTGACGCAAACAATTAATGATTCATTTCTCGAATTGATGAGCAGAACATTTGGTATTTCGGGCTTACGGTATGTGAAGAAAAGCGATGAGGCTTTGTTGAAGGACTCACAAAAACTCCCTTTAAAAGTAGAGCAGAAAATAGAAGGGTATTTAACATGGGTTCCCAAGGATACGGCTCATTCGGTTTTATTTCGCCTCTTGCCTACAGGAATATCCGTCACCTTATTACTGTGTGTTATTGGCGTTTTTATGACGCGCAATGTGACCCATGCGGCTTCATCTTACGACGAGGCAATTCGTGAATTGACTAAAACATCGGAAAACCTGACAGAAGCGAAAGAAAATGCTGAAAAATCTAATATGGCAAAATCAAGGTTTTTAGCAACGATGAGCCACGAAATTCGTACGCCCATGAACGGCATTGTGGGGATGGTAAGTTTATTGAAAGAAACGGAATTAAATAAAGTTCAGAGTAATTATGTTCATAATATTCAGTCTTCTGCAGATGCTCTTATGAATATGTTGAGCAGTATTTTAGAATATAGCAAGCTTGAGGCAGGGCATGCTGAATTATTCCTCAAGCCTGTTAATATTCGGACCCTCATTAACGAAGTTCATAGCCTTTTGGTTCCTGTTGCGTTACAGAAAAAGTTAAAATTTGAAACCTTCTTTAGTACTCAGCTGCCAGAAAAAGTGAAAACAGATCCGGTTCGTCTTCGTCAAATTTTATTGAATCTGACAACAAATGCTCTCAAGTTTACGCAAGAGGGACAAGTCCAAATTAATGTCTCAACAGCTCCTCGCAGTAATACACAACAAGAAATTATTTTTCAAGTCAGGGATACAGGCGTTGGTATTTCCCAATCGAACCAGACAACTTTATTTGAAGATTTTTCTCAAGGGGATGATTCCATAATCGCAAAGGCGGATGGGACTGGTTTAGGGTTAAGCCTTGTCAGAAACTTAGTGAGCTTAATGGGGGGCAAATTGGGTGTTAAAAGTGAAGTTGGCCAGGGAAGTACATTTTGGTTTAGTGTTCCTGTTGAAATTTGCGATCAAGCAGCTCCTTCTTCTAAATTTGTTGAAAGCTAATTTTTCTTTCCTCACAGTAGCTTAGGAAGTCTCTCTTGTAAGAAAGAATTGACCCAGGTGCTTTGAAAAGCTCTTGAAGTTTTAGGTGAATTATTTGCTGGGATTATTGTTTCTACAACCATGTAGTTATGATTTCTGCAGTGTTGAAGATACCGCTACTTTTTGGACCTACCTTCATTGTGGAAAAGAGAGTCTAAATTCATAGAAGACTGACGAAATCGAAATTGTCCTATTGAAGTATTCTCCTATATATCATCACAATAAGCTGCTATCCAAGAGGTGGAAGCTTATTTTGTTAAGTAAGTTTCCAAGCTTGTGGGAATTTAAGGCAAGGTCTTGAGGTAGAGCTTATAGATTTTATTATGAGATAGTAACGCTTCCCTTCCTTCACTGGCATCCTTCTTTGAGGACAATACATAAAAATAGGTACACGTATCAATAACTACTTGCTCCTTGTATTATTAAAATTCTGGCTTCTCTGCTGTTGTTTTAGAGTCACAAAGACTGAAAAAGCTTAAATTGAACTTTAAAATCCTTTAAACCTACAAAAAAGATTCTAAGGAAGAATTGGTACAGGTAGAAAATTTATGTTATACTTTAATTAAAGAAGGGAGGAGTGAGATATATAAAAATACATATGGTTCTTTGTTTTTGTTGACCCTCTATAAGAGTAATTGAAATGACGAAAAGAGATATGATAATTGAGCGGGGCAAAAGGCTTCAAAAATTACGGAAAAAAATAGGGCTTACAAGGCTTGCTTTTGCTGAACAAACAGGTATGAGTCCACACACCCTCAAAGCTTTAGAATTGGGTGACCGGGAGCTTACACCCCAGAAAGCGCTTTTGTTTTCCAGGCTCTTTACGAACCTTTTCTCAATATTCTTGGGGGATGATGCTCATGAGGCGAGTTTTGAGCATTTATATTATGGCGAAAACAAAAAGCTTTTAGAGAAAAAGGGGGAGCTTATTCATATTAATGATGATACTTATTTACAAGCTGAAGTCAGTTTTTTTCTAACAAACCCATCCTATTCTATTTTCAAAATCCAAGACGATTTGATGGAGCCATTTTATAATGAAGGAGATATTGTTGCTGGGCGAAAAATTATTAATAAGAACCAGTTTGGTTATTATCAAGGGCGTGTTTGCATTATAGAATCCTCCGGGGGTGATAAATGCTTAAGAAGAATTATAAAATGCAATGGTCGGCGAATATTGTCGTGTATATTAAATACAAAATCGAATCAAGCCATTGAATTTGTTGAAGAAATAGAGGCGCTTTCCGTTGCGCAAGCCATATGGCATTGGCATTTATCTGAATTCGTATCGCATACCTAAGTGCCCGATTAAAGTTTAAATCTCAAGGGTAGGCAAGCAATGCCTCTCCTGTCTCTCCATTGATAAGTTTATTTGAGAAATATTTCTCCTCGTGCTTTGCATAAGGTGAAAAGCTTAGTGCTAGCTGAGCAAAATAATTCTTTTTTGTTCTTTAGAATATTCAGATCTCTTTCAAAATCATCTACGCTTTGCTCATTATCATCACCTAAAATTACGTGCGTTATTGTGGATTCAGCTAAGTTGGGGTAGGCAAGTTTATACGCAAAAGCTTTTTGAGAGTAATGGGATGTATTGGTAGTATAGCTTACAGAAGCAACAAGCCCAAGAGCGCAAAATTTTACAGGGATATCGTTGAATAAGGTATAGTCATCATTTTGGACATAGGGTAATTTTTAAAACCTCTTCGAGGCCGAGACTTCTAAGTCGTTCAAGCGTTTCTCCAAAGGAATACCACGCGCTTGAGATAACAATACGCACGCCTTTATCGACCATATTTTTCACAAAAGGTACAGCCTCGCCACGTGCCTGTATATTTTTTGAATTTGGGCTGGTAAAATTAGTGAGTGTTCCATTAACATCCAATACAAGTAAGATAGACTCTGGAGGAACATTGTTGTTGAGTAATTTTTCTGTATACATCTTCACATCTTCTAAGCCTACCAGCGCATTTTTAAAAGGTATCGTTATCCTTAAATCTACTTTCTTTTTTAGGCTAGGGGACGCGCTTTTTATGGAAATTTCATCAGCTGCCTGAGAAGGGAATAATATTAAGGCAACTATGAGAAGATATCGAAAAAATAAATGTTTAAAATGGGGAATGGTGTGTGTCATCGTGCTCTCACTCACTATTTAAAGATGTTTATCTACTATCATAGGGAATGATAGCATAACCCTTTATGATTTTTAACCTTGCTGTCTTTTTCCTTGTTATTTTTTGATCTTCTCGATAAATTCAATTTATTCAATCACATTGACTAAATAATGGCCCTCATAATCCCTTGCCCAGGAGGGTGAGTTCTTATCAGAAGACAAGAGATCGACATAATGAATGACACATCATTACCACAACAAAGATATCTATGGGGCCGGCGGCAGTCACGCCCCCTCAAAGAGAACCAGCGCCAGGCCTTAGCCAATTTGTGGTCTAAAGTTTCTTTAGAATTGCCGGCGCAGTCCAAGATCAATCCTTTCAATCTATTTGATTTTCCCTTGGAAGATTTATGGGTGGAAGTCGGGTTTGGGGGGGGGGAGCACCTTGCGGCCCAAGCGGCCCTTCACTCGGATATCGGGTTTATAGGGTGCGAGCCTTTTATCAATGGCGTGGCCTCATTGATGGCACATATTCAAGATCATCCTTTGAGGAATATTCGCGTTGTTAAAGATGATGCGCGTCTTCTTCTGGCAAGGCTTCCCGACCAGTCTATAGGACGAGTGTTTGTGTTATTTCCAGATCCGTGGCCAAAGCAACGCCACCACAAACGGCGTATTATCCAGAAGGCTACAGTGGCCACCTTCGGGCGCATTCTAAAGCAAGGGGGGCTTTTGTTTATGGCAACAGATGATGCCCCTTATGCTCAATGGATGCAACGCATTATGGCTCAGCACGATGAATTTGACTTGGTTTTAGATGGGCGTGGAAGTGTCTATGAACGCCCCCAAGATTGGCCCTTAACCCGCTATGAGCAAAAAGGCATCGCCCAAGGCCGTGCGCCTGTGTATTTGGTATATAAATTAAGGAAAAAGTAAGCAAGTATAGCAGCCTTTCCTCTTTACACCAGTCATATTCGTACGATACGTACGAATATGACTGGTGTAAAATATAATATTCAATGAGAATTCAATTCAATGACATGCCCTAAAGCGACGCGGTATGACCCATTGCCTTCTCCTTTGCCACGTTTGCAAAGGGGATGGCGTCAACAGAGGTACGGTTCTCAAAATTATTTCTGTAGTCAACCAAAAGGTAATGATGGGCGTCGCAATACTCATGGCACCAATTTTCTTTGAGTTCTTGAATGTTAACATCAGGGGTAACAGGGACTTGGATAGGATCCATAAAATCGCCCTTATAAATCTCGATCAAGTCCAGCTCTTGCTCAAAAGCTTCTTTCCCGACTTTACTGAAGGACTTTTCTAAGGTTTTGTAGTAAATATAGGATAGCCGTTTATTGGTATATAAAGCGAAACTCCAAATTTCCCCAAGGGAACGGGAGCCATGTTCCATAAGTTTTGAATTTTCAATAGCATTGATATATTTAGAGAGTTCATCATAATTTCTAAATTGGCCGATTACTTCTTTGTTTGATCCAAATACTTGTATCATTTTCAAGTTCTCCTTGCTTTGCCCTTCTAGGTGAGAGCGTTTTAGTCAGGTTCACTTCCATAACGCACCATGGTCCTTATGTGGGTATCCCTCAAGAAAGTTACAACGGTTATTTGTTGTGCCTAACCTTCAGTAAACAAACCTCACCACCTCAATCCCCGCATTGAAATGATTTAACATGCCCTTCCCCCACCCTTCTGACTTACAATGGGTACGCCTTTAGCAGCAGGCTCATCGTTTTCTATCAATTTTTGTGTATCAGGCACATTTGTACTTATTTATTATTTCAAATGTATACCTGTATCTTTTATTTTGGCGTATAAGTATGGAAATGTCAACACAAATGTATAAAGTTAGCTTTAATTATAAGGGAATGGCCTTTTTGAAGGTAAAAACTTTATGAGAAAAGGCTCTCTTGATGACTGAAATTAAAAATAAATGCCGCGTCTTAATGACACATTAAGAAATCTTTTTAAAAACAATGGCATCTGAGAGGGGGCGTAGGGTCTCCCGCCCCATACCTTCATCTTTGTCTCCGATGGTTCGATTGATGATTCGATCGTCCACGAATAAGCTGGAAGACCCGCCTCCGTCCAGGTTAATGGCGGCATTACAGTCAAGTTCCAGCATGAGGTTTGCTAAATCTGGTAAGGATAACCCTACGGCAGAACCCTTGGCCGTATACTCCTTTGCGACAATTTCCTTCATTTCAGCAACAGTTAAATGATTTAAAGATGTTTTATTATATTTTGATATAATCTTTGCTTTATGATCACCAATCAATGACTTTACCTCCTGCAGTGTAACGTCTTGCAAGGGTTTTTGATAAATATGTTCTGCAACAACAATCACCACGGTTCCATCCGAGCGGGTGCCAAGGGCTGTTCGTGCATGAGGGGATTTGTAAAAATCTTCTTTATTTTTAGAGAGAAGAGGGTTTATTTTTCCACCTTGAATTAAAACGGGAATTCCCATAACGACGGATTCTTTCTCTTTTTTTGATAGGTCAAAAGGTTCTGATTGAATAATGGCCTCATCGCCGGTGCTCACAGGACCCAAGGGAAAGTTTATGGGTAAGGATAAAACGAATCCATCTTGAGGGATGGCGGTATTGCCTTGTTTCAAAAATACAACCACTTTGTTATCAGCATTAATCGCAATTTCTTGCCGCTCTTTAAGGGGTGTTAAAGTTCGGGCTCCCCACAGGTGCGAATACAAAATTATATCGTCTTTTTTGCAAAGCTTATTAACTTTTTGGGGCGCTATCACATTTTTCCCAATCTTGATTTCAAGGGAAGGGGTTACTTCTTGAACCTTAAAGGCTTGTTGGTTATGTGTGAGGCA
>Ga0172376_10008385_pt1 | contig 10813 bp, 8 predicted proteins | sample Lak35m_FD_121114 | JGI IMG/M metagenome (GOLD analysis project Ga0172376, IMG submission 121114) | Freshwater microbial communities from Kabuno Bay, South-Kivu, Congo - kab_092012_35m | ecosystem: Environmental > Aquatic > Freshwater > Lake | place: Democratic Republic of the Congo: South-Kivu... | reverse complement strand
GCGAGAGCAGCGCCTGCTGGCCGATGTCGAGCGTGATCGGGCGCTGGTCCGGAGCATTCGCGGCAGGAGCGCCGGCAGCAGGAGCATTCGCCGGAGCGCCGGCCACCGGGGGCTTTGTCGCGGGCTGGTCTGTTCCAGTCGTCTGAGCCGGCACAGAGTCGGCTTGAAGGGCAGTCAGAATCAGCAGCAGACAGCAGAAAACGAATCGCATCCGCGGTTCTCCCGAAAAATCCCGGTTCTGGAGTGATCAACACTCTAACGTGATGGATCGGTTTCGGGAGAGAGTGACTCCGGCGTATTTGCGTCCGCGCACGAAAAACCCGGTCCGCGAAGACCGGGTGAAAGCTGGACGGTTCGCTGGTCGCAACGCTCAGCAGTAATCGGCTTCGCGCTTGCTCTCGCTGCCTTCGGCTCCCAGGTCAAAACAGAGCTGCTGGAACCGCTCTTTGAATTCTTCGCTGGAAGAATGCACGTGTTCCGCCTCCGTGATGAACTGAATATCTTCCTGCCGCCGCACTCCGTACATCGCCAGCAGATGCTCGTACTCTTCCAGATCCTGACCGTAAGCGATCAGCAGTTTGTGTTCGTCGAACTGCACTTCCATCGGGATTCCCGAATTGAGAACCGCGATGCCGGTGCAGCCGTCATCCAGCAGCAGGTCTTCGTAGTCCGCAAGGATGCTCTTGAGGATCGGCATGTCGATGCCTTCCCGAACCATGTCGTGATGCGAACCGTGTTCGGTGTCGTGACTGGTCTCCAGCACGACATCGACGACTTCGCCGAGCGGATCGAGCATATCGAAGAACACGCTGAGCAGCCGTTCGCGCGACACCGCTCCCATCAGCACGGGAATCTCGATGCCGGTCTCCTCATCCCTGTACCGGTCGTGCCGGAACCCGGATCGCGGAACCACCTGCAGGTCGTAGGACGGCCTGATCGCGTCCGTCAGCATGAAGCCGCCGTAACGAGCGATCCGCAGGTGAGTTTCGAGTTCATCTTCGCTGAGATTCTCGAAGCTGCTGGCGGCCTTTGTCTGGCCGTCGCGATACGTGTTCTTGACAAACTTCTGCAGGAAGCTCATCGCAAACAATTCCCCTCTGAGCCGATTCGAGCCGGCGGAACGAACCTCACCGAACGGGCGGTGAGCGTCAGGTGCGGTCCGGTCTGAACTGTCCCTCGTTCGGATCGACGCGGCAGTTCCGTCGTCTGTGTTTGCTCGCTCTGAGCAGACGCCGGCCGCGATGGCACCACATCCCGAAACCTAGCACGCGGTTTCCAGACGCAGTTCCGGCCCCTGGCAAGTCCGGTGTTTTCGACCGGGCGACTCTGCCGGAAGACCTGCTGGGACGAACTGGGATAACCCGGCTGAATGGCGAAAAAGTCCGCCTGTAGCGAATGCGCCGAAGCGGTCCGGCGATGACGCGGACAACCTGCCTCACGCGGGATTTTTCACCCCGCACCGCCAGCGGAATGAGGTGTCACCGCGCGGGCAGTTCCCAGAGCTGCAACACCTTGTGATAGCCGCACGTCACCAGAAACCGGCCGTCCGCGGACAGAGCCACGGTCTGCGCGGCAATCGTGTCGATCTGGAACTGATCGATCCTCTGGTCCTTCTCCAGATCGTGAATGACCACCGTCTTGCCGCTGGATTCCGCCACCGCCGCGATGCGGCCGTCCTTCGAGATCGCGAAGCTGTTGTTCGGCGACGCGCGGAAGTCGATCTTCAACGGCCGGTCGGCCGGATTGGCCAGCGACAGCGCATCCAGACTCTGAAAGCGATTGAAAAGCCCGCGTCCTGCCGGCGACAGCTGCGCGGACGCATACGAACGCCCCTGCTCCGGCGGATAAGCCACGGTCTTTTCACCAGCACCAGTCTCAGCGTTCCAGAACCGGATCTGATCGCGATCAGCCGTGATGACCTGTCGGCCATCCGGACTGATTGTGATCGCCAGTGTCGGGCGGTCCGTCTTCCACGTCTGCAGCGACCGGCCGGCGGCGACATCCCATTTCTCAATCTGATGCAGCGTAAAGCCCAGGTACACGAACTGCCCGTCCGGTGAAAACACCGCGCTGCGCGGCTGGAACTTCAAGCCGTCCAGCTTGAGCAGCAACTGCCGGCTGGTCAAATCCCAGATCAACGTCTGCGTCAGAGTCGAAGCGATCAGCCGGCGGCCATCTGGCGAAACCGTGAGGTACTGCGTGTTCGCGTCGAGACCATCGAGCTGTCCGGCGCGGGCGGGACTGTCCTTCTAAAAGAGGGCCACCGGCCCTTCGCTGGTCGCGACCAGCACCGTGCCGCCATCCGGTGTGAGCTGCACGGCCGGAACCAGCGTGGCCGTGAACGATTCAAACCGCTGAACCCGCTTCGCCACTTTCGGCGGCGGCAGCTTGTCGAGTTCCGCAGCGGCTTTGTTTGCCTGATCCGCGCGCGTCACCGCCATCCGTTCTTCGTTCTGCTTCCGTTCGGCCGCGATGATGTCCGGCGCGGTCCAGTTGAACTTCATCTCAAACGGTACGCGCACCGTCGTGTTGTTGAGGTTCCGCGTGAACTGGAACTTGAGCGTCGCGGCGAACGGAATCCCGTCCTTGTGGTTGAACTGCCAGTCGCCTCCGCCGCTGACGTGCAGGTACGGACTGGCGGGATTGTCCTGCGTCTTCAACTCGTAGGTCTTCTTCAGCACGGTGACATCGTTGAGAGTCCGGTCGAACTTGAAGCCGTACTGTTCGCTGGCCGGATAGACGGTCATTTTCGCGTTGTCGCGACCGAAGGGACCGCCGGGGCCGAACGGCCCGCCCGGACCTCGAAACCGTGGCCGCATCCGCGCGAGCGGATCGTTCTCATCCTGCTCGATGCGCGTCACCGATGTCTGCTCGCTGCGTCCCCAGGTGGCCTGTCCGTTCGGATTGAGCGGCGCGAGCGCCACCAGTCCGACCGGCCCCATCACGAACGGCAACTGCTCCTCGCCGGTCAGGTTGACGACCTCTCCGAACTCATCGAGCGTCACTGAACCGCGACCGCTGCTGAGCGTCGGGAACTGAAAGCTCGGAATCCGGTTCCCGGTCACTCGATTGCTGGACTGATACGAGGCTTCGTAATCGAGCACCGTGGTGACGCCGATCGCTCCGGCTTCGACCATCACGAGAGCCACTCCCGGACTGACGCGGCTGACAAGCGCCGGTCCATCCAGTTTGACTTTCGGTTCGCCCGCATTCAGATACCGCGCACCGGCCTGCTGCAGCAGCGGCTTCGCATCGTTGATCGGCCGCGTGAAGCCCACCGTGGAAACGTCATTGCCGGAGAGCTTCGCGCTCGCCACGCCGATCACTTCGCCGAACTCGTTGACCAGCGGGCCGCCGCTGTTGCCGGGATTGAGCGCCGCATCCACCTGAAACACGCGGCTGTCGCCATCCTGATTGAGGCCGGACACCGTTCCCGATGTGACCTTCAGATTGTTCCCCAGCACATCGGACAGCGGATAACCCAGCGCCCGCACAGACTGGCCGAGCTGCACAGTTCCGGAATCTGCCAGCGGCAGCGGCGTCAGATTCTGCGCCGCGATCTTCAGCACTGCGACATCGTGAGCGGGATCGGACGACAGCACCTGCGCCGGATACTTCTGCCCGCCCAGATGCACCTCGATGGTTTTCGCGCGATCGACCACATGCGCGCACGTCACCAGGAATCCGTCCGCCGCCACCACGAACGCGGTGCCCGATCCCTGCTGCTTGAACTCAACCGATGGGCCGGCCGGCCGGTTGGAAACGCGGTAGGTACACAGCCCCGACGTGTGATTGATGGCATCGCCCAGATCGGCCTCGATCGTGAACTTGTAGTGGTACTCTTTGCCCGGCTCCCAGCGGTAACGCAAGGCACTCGCCGCGACAGCCACCGGCGGCTGATTCGGCACGGGCTGACCGGGAACCGGCTGGGCCGGCGCGGGAATGACCGGATTCGCCGGGGAAACTGCGGAGGGAACCATCGGCGCCGGCGAAGGAGCCGCGGCGACTGCTCCAGGGGCTGATGCTTCGGCTGGATTCGCAGTCACCGGCGGCATCGCGGAATGAACCGGAGGAGTGACAGTCCCCGCAGCATCCGGAGCATTCGCAATCAGGTTGCCGGAACCCGGTGCTGGAGCGGGGGCATCGGAACCTTTGCCGGCGAACAGCCACCAGCCCAGCCCGGCCAGCAGCAGCACAGCCAGAGCTGCTCCGCCAGCGATCACGGCGGGATTCAACGAAGACGGCTTCTGCGGACGCCGCGCACTGGATCGGCCGCGCGCTCCGCGCCGCTTCGGTTCTTCGACCTCATCATCCTCATCCGGATCATTGCGGCGACGGCGGGAACTGGGCGCCGGCTTCCGTCCGCGCGAACTGCTTCTGGATTCGTCCAGCTCATCCCAGTCGAAGTCGTCCTCCGCGTCCGCCTCGAAGAACTCCTCCGCCGGTTCGTCGTCCGCATACGGATCGCGGGCCTTCGGTTTCGACTTCGGCCCGGATGACTGGCGGGGCGACTCCGGTTTCGATCGAGCGGACTCCGCTGAAAGCGGCACCATTTCACCGCACTTCGGGCACGGCGCTTCCGGCTTCGTGAACGTGTCTGGAACCTTGAGCCGCGCATCGCACGCCGGGCAGAAGATGGTTCTCATCGTCGAAGCTTCCTGACGGGGCCGGAATTCCAGTCGATCACTCAGCACAGCATGCCAGCCGGATGTGCAGGACGGAAGCGAGCCGTTCATCCTTCCGCCATGATGCGGACCCCGCGAAGAATTCAAGCCGACGCTCAATGCCGCCGATGGCTGTTGAGCGACACTTCGGATATAGAGCCGGCCGTTGCATTGTGTCCGGCATCGTGCCTGCCGGAGCCGCTTCCGTGATGGACTGGATGATGAGTGACCCGCGCCGTCAGGCCTTGATTGATTCCGCCCGCACTGTCGTGATCAAGGTGGGCACCAGCGTGCTCTCCAACGATGACGATTCGCTGGATGTGGCCCGCATCGCGTCGCTGTGCGAGCAGATTCACCGCATCCGCCGAACAAACCGCCGCGTGGTGGTCGTCACCAGCGGAGCTGTCGGAGCGGGCATGGGGCTGCTGGGGCTTAAGGAGCGGCCGAAAGACCTGCCGCATCTGCAGGCCGCCGCCGCCGTCGGTCAGGCTCATCTCATGCGGCTCTACAACGACTGCCTGCAGGCTCACAGTTGCCGCGCCGCACAACTGCTGCTGACCGGCAACGACTTCCGCAGCCGCGAACGGTATCTCAACGTCCGCAACACCCTGCAGACACTCTTCGAGTATCCCGTCATCCCGATCATCAACGAGAACGACACCGTCAGCATCAGCGAGATTCAGTTCGGCGATAACGACCAGCTCGCGTCGATGGTCAACAACCTGCTGGACGACACGCTGCTGGTGATCCTGTCCGTCATCGACGGTCTGTATGACGGTGCTCCCGGAGCGCCCGGCAGCAAAGTCATCCCGCTGGTCGAGAACTGGGACGGAGTGCCGGGACTGGCCACCGACGACCGCAGCAGACGCGGCACGGGCGGCATGCACACCAAGCTGAAAGCCGTCCGCCGGGTCACGGAAGTCGGCGAGAGCGTCATCATCGCCAACGGCCGCGATTCACAGATTCTCGATCGCATCCTGGCCGGCGAAGAAGTCGGAACGCTGTTCGTCGGCGAACGCACGCGGCTGCCCGCCTGGAAACGCTGGCTGGGCTACACCATGCAGCCGCGAGCCAGTCTGCGAGTCGATGCCGGCGCGCGGAAGGCGCTCGTTGAGAAAGGCAGTTCGCTGCTGCCCATCGGAGTGACCGCCGTGGAAGGGGACTTCGACGTCTGGGCGCTGGTCAGCCTGATCGACCCCGACGGTCACGAATTCGCCCGCGGCCTGGCCGGTTGCGACAGCCGCACGATCCAGTCCATCCGCGGCCGCCGCTCCGCCGATATCGAAGCCCAACTCGGCTCGCTCGCTCCGGAAGAAGTCATCCACCGCGACAACCTCGTCGTGTTTTGAAAGCCCGCATTTTCTACTGAGTTCAGTACCGCCCGATGAGTGAACTGACTCTTTCTCTGCTGCAGCGGAAACCGCCGCGAAACACCGGTCGATGGCGGGATCGCGTCCGCGAAATCACAGATCGGCTGGTTGCTGAATACGGAACGCCGTCTCTCGGAAACTTTCGCGACCCGGTCAAGGAAATCTTCTACATCGTTCTGTCGGCGCGAACGACGGAGCCGCTCTACAGGCAGGCTCACAAGCAGCTCTGGAGCCGCTTTCCCACCCTGAAGGCCATTGCCGGTGCTCCACTGGCTGAGTTGCGGAAATGCGTGGCCGTGGCCGGTCTCGGCAGAAAGCGCGCGGTTCAAGTGAAGGCCATCGCGAAGAGCCTTCTGGCGGATTTGGGACCGCGCCCCGCCAGCCGTCTTCGGCGACTCTCCGCAGAAGAAGCCTATGCCGCTTTGCGAAAGCTGCCCGGCGCAGGACCGAAGTCCGCGTTGTGCGTGATGATGTACAGCCTCGACTTCGACGTATTTCCGGTCGACGTCCACGCCCGCCGGGTACTTTCCCGGATCGGCCTGATCCCGACCGGCGTCAAGCACTACCGCGCCCAGGACGTGCTTCCCGCCTATGTACCCACGGGCCGCAGCAAAGAATTGCACGTTGCGCTGCTCGTTCACGGCAGATTCGTTTGCACCTCTATCTCACCGCGATGCAAGAACTGCGCAATCTGTCGCTTCTGCAGATACGGCTCAGCTATTGCTTCATCGCGCTGAGTCGGTCGCAATTACCACGATAGCGCACATGCAATTAAACCCCTAAAACTCAACCTCACTGAAGGCAGGAAAATATCTGTAGACGCGTCTGTACTTTTTTCTCTCACTTTCTGGAATCCAAGCCAACTCGGGAATATTTGTTTCGGAACACGGCAGCATCTCATCCAATGCCTTGATCTCGCGCCAGGTCAAGAGAGGAGATTCAATCAAATACGCATCCTTCTCAGGACGATAGAAGTCCAAATCTTGAAAGTGCGTTTGGCTCAGACTAGACGCGTCTTGGGGATTAAGTAATAGACCTCCCACGGAAAGCATCCGCGTTCCATCTGCGTAGTGAAAATTAAACAGCTGCAGAAACTCAAGTCTTTCACTTTCTACAAGTGGCGCGTTGCGGTCACTGAGTGTCTTGCGTATTTGATTGACGATGATCTGCTGCGAGGCTTCCGCAGTCCCCCATTTGGCTAAGTGCTTGCCAGTCAACCCTGCCGGGATATGTGCTCTTCCTACGCGCGATCGGAGGTCTAACAGACGCTTCTCGGCAACGTCTTCATTTGCCTCGACTTCACCTGGATCGGCCGGCACAGTGACGACTACGACACTGCCGGAAGAGAGATTCGCAGCAGCAATAGAGACATCACCAAGCTTTTGAGCATCGATGGGGCGTTCGTAGTCTAGCCACAGAATTGCCCTTTTTGTCCATTCCAGTTGCGGCAACACTTCGTGAGACATACCCCACTTCATCTGAATGCAAGAATATGGAATATTGTGGGTAATTCTCTCTTGCGCAGCGACATAGCCCTCAATACTCACCATATCGTTAATTCCAAGCCGTTGGTGAAACAAGCAAAAATCGTAGAAACCAACGGCGCCAAAGCCTATATATCGATACGACGACAGTGGCCCGATTCTGGACAGTCGCCCAAAGGCTTCGCAAAGCATCTTTCGCTCGATGTTTTTCGCGGGCCGAAGCGCGTAGTTGAACTTCTCGAAGGACGACTCTTTCATTCGTCAATCTCCGAATTGTAGAAGTACTGAAACGTCTTCTCGCCAACCTCCTTGTACGATCTTGCCTTTAGCGCTTTCTTGACAGCCTGCACTTGATCCAAGGGGGCGTCATATTGAATCCTTTGTACTTCTGGCGCACTGGCTCTGTGGATTGGCTTGATTAGCGGCATGGTGAAGAGCGATCTAGTCGCGACGCTCGCAACAGGTGTTGGAGTCGCGTGCTCAAGAATGGACTCAAGTGGTCCCTTTATTCCTGGATCCTCTTTACCCTCCTTCTCTTCTTTGAGGCGATTAAGAAAATCCACAACTGGCCTCATTAACGTCATCATTTCGAGTTTGACTGCTCGATAGACAGGCGAGTCCGTATTCAATCCAGTCTTGGTGGTATTCCACGGAAGTTGTGCGGGATCGTCCGAGTCGAAATATGCAACGCCACGCAGATAATTGAACTGCCCGTGAAATATGGGAATGCGGAGGTTATCGAGTTCGTCCCCCCATCCAGTCACTGCCGTTTTGTTGCCCTGAAGAATCAGGCGACCGTTGCAGAAAATATGCCAACCGGCATCAGCGCGTTCTTCGTGGTGACTACCACTCCTGCCTAGGCCGCAATAGATCTTCACAGAGACTGGCTTAGCATTTGGTGCTGTATAGACAAGTTCTTTAAAGGCAGGCGCCAGTTGCTCATTTGAGAGCATAGTGAGGGGTTCTGCATTCACAGGAATACCATTCAAGGTTACCGCCAGCCCGCGACCAATCGGATCTTGAAGCGTCTCCTTCAGTTCGTTCCGCAGCTCGGTTTCAAAAGCAGCGAGACCGAAAACATCCGCGACATCCTTGTGGAGCGAAGTCACCGAGACGATCGTCCCAAGCTTCTCGCTGTCATGCTTCTCATCTTCGTCAAGTGTTGTAAAGTGAAACTGCCATTGAGGAAGTCGAGCCCACTCGCTTACGTCCACTTCGACAGTGAAGCGACTGTCAGAGGTTGTCGATTCAACTAGGAACTGCCGTCCCATTTTGAAAATCGCGCGTTTCATTCCAACGCCAAACTGTCCAACCGAATGCTTTACAGATGGGGCTCCCGGTGGCCGACCAAAGCGGAATGCGTAGTTGCGAGCCGTATCAACAGAAATACCACCGCAATTGTCGGCGATCCGAAACTCCTTTGGCGATATGTCTAGCCTCACCCAGAGTCCGAGCATTGAGTTATCACCGACCACTTTCTTAGCTCCATCCGCACAATTATCTACAAGATCGATGATTGCCGGGATTAGCGCGATATCCCGTGTCAACATGTCAATGAAAAGCTCTTTAGTCGGCATCGCATCTATGAGCAAATAGTCGCGCGAATTCGCGTGTCCATAAGTAGCGTTGTCTACACTCATAGTTCGCAGGCCTTGCGCTATTGCACTTCAAGGTGTGAAAATAAGTTCGCAGCAACAGCACGTGCCAACAGCGGCGGTACTGAATTGCCGATCTGGCGAAAGTCGTGCCAGCGAGTGCCGTGGAACTGGAACCAGTCCGGAAACGAATGCAGTCGAGCGGCCTCGCGCGCGGAGATGCATCTGGGAATCTGCGGGTGAATCGGCCGCGGAGCCGTGTGACTTCCGCGATCGCTTCCCGTGCCGGCCCGGATCGTCGGCGCGACGTCATCCCACGCAAGACGGATATAGCGGCTGATCCGCTCCGGCGTGCCTGGAGCCGTCGCTGCGAATCTACTAACCGTGTCCTCCGAATGAACGGTCCTCAGACAACCGGTCAGACCGCCTTCGCACACTCGTCTTCTGACAGAGCGATCCCCTGAGAGAACGGTGAGGCCGCGCATCAAGCGGGCGTAGGTATTCGACGTCTGACGAAGCCTTCCTCTGAAGACGTCGCGTTCAAACAGGCTGTCGTCCCTTTCCAGATCCGGCAGGTCCGCAATGGCGTCTCGAACCAGAGGACGAATCTCGTTCCCGGATGAATCGCGACAACCGCACGGTTCGGGGTATTCCAGCCGTTTGACGTCCTTTCGCGATCCGAGGATGAACGTGCGCATGCGGCGCTGTGGAACGCCGTAATCGGCGGCGTTGAGCACTCGAATCGGTTCCACGATGTGATAGCCGGCCCGCTTCAACCGCAGCAGGAGCGATTTCAGAATCGAGGCAGACTTCCCGGACATCAACCCCTTGACGTTCTCCATCACGAAGTATTTCGGCTGCAACTGTCTGACGAGCCGGGCGAAGTCGTAGACGAGTTGATTCCGCTCGTCATTCACGTCCTGCAGCCCGCCGAAGGAAAACCCCTGGCACGGCGGCCCTCCGAAGACAACGTCGATCTCCGTGCCGTTCAAACTGGCCATTTCTCTCAGGGTGTCACCGGTCTCCTCCGAGAGATCGACGGCAAAAGCGGCCGAATCCGGAAAATTCTTTTGATGCGTCGAGACGTTAAACTCTTCGAGATCGAAGGCAGCCAGGACGTCAAAGCCCGCCTGCTCGAAGCCGAGCGTCAGGCCTCCGGCTCCGCAGAAAAGGTCAATTGAAGTCGGTCGCGTCTGAGCCATCTCCACTTTCCATTCGGTCGCCGAGGCGGGTACTTGCCGAATAAGATCGGCCGTCACTCATGAACCCCTGAACCATTTATTGGTGAACCACTCGATTCGCCAGCCCGAAGCCGAACCTGAATTCGTCACAGGCTACTGTCGCAGAGACTGAGTTGCGTAGCCTGCCGATCAACAGACGCAGCGGGAGCGCCAATAGCAATCAAATGCACCGATCCGCATTCAGATAACTTCAGCAGAGGATAAACCCCGACGGTCACGAATTCGCCCGCGGTCTGGCGAGTTGCGACAGCCGCACGGTCCAGTCCATCCGCGGCCGCCGCTCCGCCGATATCGAAGCGCAACTCGGCTCGCTCGCTCCGGAAGAAGTCATCCACCGCGACAACCTCGTCGTGTTCTGATACGGATGACACGGAATACCCATGCGGTGTCGATGCCGGGGTCTCAGTCGCGGAGCGACTGAGCTGCGTAGTCGTCTCGCTCCGAGGGCGTGAATCTATT
>Ga0172376_10008378_pt1 | contig 10820 bp, 9 predicted proteins | sample Lak35m_FD_121114 | JGI IMG/M metagenome (GOLD analysis project Ga0172376, IMG submission 121114) | Freshwater microbial communities from Kabuno Bay, South-Kivu, Congo - kab_092012_35m | ecosystem: Environmental > Aquatic > Freshwater > Lake | place: Democratic Republic of the Congo: South-Kivu... | reverse complement strand
TCGCCAGAACAGGGTCTTGGTTTTACTACCAGCAACTGGGCTTGGATCCCGATATTTTGGTGGTGGCAAAAGGCATTGCATCGGGAATGCCGCTAAGTGCCTGCATTGCTAAAAAACACCTTATGGACCAATGGACAACGGGCAGTCATGGGGGAACTTATGGCGGAAATCCCATTTGCTGCGCGGCAGCCTTGGCAACCCTTGATGTTTTAAGCCCGTTAAGAACCGATATTGCCGCTTATGACTTGTGGGTTAAGCATCTGTTAAAAACAGGGCTTTCAACTAACCCTAAGGTTGGCGATATCCGGGTTTATGGCCTGATGATAGGCATTGAATTGGTTCAAGACAAACAGTTAAAAACCCCTTTTCCTGAATTGGTCAAACAAGTGATCCAAGATGGCTTAGACAAAGGCTTGCTGATGATTTCTTGTGGCATTCATGACAATGTTTTAAGGTTGGCCCCCCCTTTAATTATTTCCGCCTCTTTACTGCAAGAAGGCTTGGAAACATTGATAGGAATTCTCAATGACCGCGCTTTCCGGTAGACACGCTGTACAAGAAGCGTTAAATGCCAAAATTCCTTTAAAAGAACTATGGGTGGCTTCTCACATGCAGAAAAGCTACCAAGACTTGATCCAGCAAGCCGCATCGTTAAACGTGCCCATTAAATATGTGTCTGAAAAAGAATTGAATTTAATTCATGAAAAGCACCAACATGTGGTGGCCATGGCCTCGGCTGTCAAACAAGGGTCTTTACAGGCCTTAATTCAAGACAAACCGAAGGTGGTGGTGATGCTGGACCATCTTCAGGATCCCCATAACATGGGGGCCATTATCAGGACTTGTGTGGGTCTTGGCATTCAACATTTAATTTATCCCAAAGACCGAAATGCGGGCCTCAGTTCTGGGGTCATTCGGGCCTCAGCCGGGGCCGTGTATTTGATGAACCTGATTCAAGTTGTGAATTTGGCCAATACCATTCAAACCCTATCAAAAGAAGGGTATTGGGTGTATGCCACCCATGTTGAAAAAGGGAAAGCCCTTCATCAAAGTAAACCGGCGTTTCCTATGGTCTTAATTGTGGGAAATGAAGAAAAAGGCATTTCTCAACGATTGCTTAATTTGGCAGATGAGTATTTAACCATCCCCATGTCAGGGTCTTGGGATTCTTTAAATGTGTCTGTTGCAACAGGCATTGTGCTTTATCACCTGGTGACCCAACCATGATGTCTGAGTTTTTCAATTCCAATAGCCCTTTAAGAAAAAAAATCTTATTGCCTTTTATTGTCTTGGTGTCTGTGATGGCCATCAGTTCCATTTTAATTTCCACTTATTTTTTATCAGATACCTTAAATAAAAATGCCATTAAAGAATTGGAAAGAGAAAGTAGAATTTCTGAAACATTTTTCAAGCAAATCCAACAAGAATTGCAGGTGTTAAGCCGATTTGCTTACACCTTAAAAAGAAGTGATGCGTCAAGCTTTTCTCAGTTTTTATCCAGCAGCACAGATCAAACCGCCTTATTTAATGCCTTGTCTTTGACAACAAAAGAAGACATTCCTGAAAACCAGAAGGCCATTTTTTACCCTCTGTTAGAAGACGCTAAAACAGGAAAAATTGTGATACAGCCTATTTTGTTGCCAGAAGACAACCCCAAACGCATGGAATGGGTTTGTGTGTCCACCGTTTATATTAACCGTGAAGAAAAAACGGTGATTTTAAGGCTGCCCATTAACCAAATGGTTTTAAACCATATCCCGTTAAACCCTAAAACTTATTTTGCCGCCTTTCATTTAAACAAAAGCAGTAAAGCGCCTATGTTGTTGGCTGCAGACCCTTTAATTTTAGAATCAAAGACCCTTCAAGCCACATTAAAGCGATATGTGAACAGACAAAACTACGATACCTTGGGTCGGTATCAGTCTTCTTTTCAATTGAACAATGTTCGCTATTTGTTGTGGGTTCAAAAAGATTTTTTTCATCCTGATGTGGTGGCTGTTGTCCTAAAAACATACGATGAAGCGTTTATGGCCAAATTAAAAATTATAGGCAGTCACATTTTATTATGGCTTTTAATTGGCGGTTGTTTGTTTTGGATTTACGCCCTCATGATTGGGCAAATCACGTCTTCTTTAGAAGTGTTGTCTTCCGTTTCGAAAAGGGTGGCAAAAGGGGATTTGTCTCAAGGGGTTTATTTAAAGTCGAAAGATGAAGTGGGGGAATTGGCAACCATTTTTAACCAAATGATTAAAGGGTTAAAAGAGTCTTCTCAGAATTTATTGAGAGAAAAAGAAAGGTCTGAAGCCATTATTTCTTGTATCCCTCAAGGGGTAATTGTGACAGACTATGAAAACAGGTTGATGTTTTCTAATCATCAAGCCGAATTGATGTTTAATTTTTCTTTGGACCAAGCCCAGGGGAAAATTTTATTGGATTATCTTCAAAATGAGGATGTGATTCGGGCCTTTTCCGAAAAATTTGGGGACCAAGAACAGCCCATTACACGTGACATTGTGATCTCAGATCCTTATGGTAAAAATAGAAATTACGCCCTGACCTCTAGTTTGTTAAGAGACAAAAACAATGACCATTTGGGCGTGGTCACGGTATTAAGAGACCAAACGTATGAAAAAGAGGTAGAGGAATTAAGGGAAGGCTTTTTAAGAACGGTTTCTCATGAATTAAGAACCCCTTTAACCTCTGTGATTGGGTTTATAGAATTGGTCTATTCAGGGGCTTTGGGCCCATTAACACAAGATCAAAAAACCCCTTTAAAAACAGCATTAGATGAAGCCATTACCTTAAAAAGTTTAATCAACGATTTACTGGATTTGTCTCAAATTCAGGCAGGAAAAAGCAAATTGCAATTAACCACCCTTCATGCCCAAGAATTTTTAACACATATTGTAAAGACCATGACCCCCTTGGCAACCGCCAAACAATTGTCTTTAAAGGTTAATATTCAGGAAGAACCCTTAAAATTTAGGGCAGATTCTTTAAAGCTTAAGCGGGTTTTATTAAATTTACTTTCTAATGCCATTAAATTTACAAATGAAGGTCATGTGCTTCTTGAGTTCACCGATGTGGGGCATGACATTGTGATTAAAGTATCAGATACAGGAATTGGGATTAAGCCAGAAGATCAGGGCATTATTTTTGAAAAGTTTAGGCAAGTGGATTATTCCTCTACCAGAGATTACGAAGGCATTGGCTTAGGGCTTTCTATCGTGAAGCAATTGGTTGAGATGCATCAAGGAAAAATATGGGTAGAAAGCGAGTATTCGAAAGGCTCTACCTTTATTTTGATGATTCCCAAACAATTCCCCAAATGACCATTCCATCCTCCCCCCGACGCATCTTGGTACAACGGGCAGACAAGTTGGGCGATGTGATCTTGATATTGCCTGTCTTACAGCAACTGAAGTCGCAATTCCCAGACCTTAAAATTGATGTCTTAACGTCTTCAATCGGGGCCTTGTTTTTACAAGAATATGACCTGATTGACCAATTATGGGTGGTGGATGTTTCAAAAAAAAAATGGGACCCCGCATTAGCAAAAATTTTAAAAGAACAAGCTTATGATATTTACTTGGCTTTGTGGGATTCTTTTTTGTTGGGGGCGTTGGCGATTTATGTGGGAATTTCGTGTCGTATTGGAGACAAAAGCCATGTCATGAATCGATTTCTTTACACGCACACCTTTCAACAAACTTGGTCAGATTTATCCCGGCACCAGTTGGAATTTAACCAAGAGTTATTGGCGCCGTTTGGGCTTTCTCCTCTTTTTAAGCAAGGCGATATCCTGATTCAGGAAGAAGCGCTTCATCAGGCCAAGCAATGGGTTCAAAAATTTTTAATTCCAACAAAGGAAAAAATTCTTTTTTTTATGGGCACTGGAGGCACAAATTATCCTATTCCTTTGCCTGTCATAGAGTCTTGTTTACCAAAGTTAAAAGAGGCGGGATATGGGGTGATTTTATGTGGAGAACATCCCGTGCTTTCTTCATATTCAAATGACGAAGTATTGAATTTAACAGGAAAAACCTCTTTAAAAGAATTGGCAGCGCTCATTCAGATGACAGATTATTATGTGGGCGCAGATACAGGGCCTACGCATTTGGCGTCTTTTTTAAGAAAGCCTTTGGTTTTTTTTTCATCTCGAAAAACCAATCCCCCAACACGTTGGGGACCTTTAAGCCCTTATCAACGCATTATCAGAAAAGAATACCCCTGCCCCTATGATTGTCATGTTCAATGTCATCCAGACCGATGTTTTCGGTTTTTAACAGCAGATTATTTGTATGAAACGCTGATGGGCCTTATACAAGATGTTCGTGAGAAAAAAGCAAAATCTTTCACAGAGATTAAACAGTACCATTTACATCATACTTTCAGGGGACTTGTCATCACAAAAAAATCTGAAACTTCAGGTTTTTCTCATCTCAATCACGATGGATTATCGTTGTTTCTTTTTGAAGTGGACACCTTTTATTCATTTAAAACCATTGCCCGTTTTTTTAAAGCAGGCCTTACCTTTAACATTAATGTGGTCATAGGGGCATGCCCTTTTTGGCTAAAAATACTCACGGCTTTTTATTGGGGAACTTACAAAGCATTAACCCCCCCTATTTTTATTTCCATGATGATGAACCGCTGTTTGTCTGCACAAGACATTTTAAAAATGGCTGTATCCCAATGGCAAAAGAAAAATCCGCCATGCATTTATTAAAGTGGGGTGCGAAAGTGTTGATTGTAAGACCCGATGCCATCGGGGATGTGATGTTGTTGCTGCCCGCCATTAAGGCCTTAAAAGACGCCCGGCCAGACCTCCACATCACCTTGATGTTACAGGCCTACACAGCTGAACTGATGACTTATTTTCCAGAGGTGGATGAGGTATTCATCGACTGGAAAAAAAAAGGCCTACTTGGTTTTTTTTCTTATGCTCGGCATCTTCGTTCTTTGAAATTTGATGCGGTGATTTATGCTTTTTTTCAGCCCTACCACACCTGGCTTGGGGTGTTTTCAGGCATTCCCATTCGCATAGGGGATTCTCAAAAATTCCCATTAACCCTTTTGCTCACACACCCGGTTAAACAACATTTTCGAAATATCGGTCTTCATGAAGTAGAGCATAACTTCACTTTATTAAAGCCTTTGCTTTCGTCTTTCAACCAGCCAAAAGAAAGCCCTATTTTAAGGGGTGTCCAAACAGGGGCAGCCAAAGACCTTTTAAAAGCGAATGGTTGGGATGGGGTTTCTAAATTGATTTGTATTCATCCTTCAACAGGCGGCGGAAATCGGGCATGGTTACCTGAAAAATATGCGGACTTAATCAGCTTGATTAGCCAAAACACAGGATATCAAATCGTTCTTACAGGGTTTGGCCAAAAGGAAAAACAGATCATCGATACCATTTTAAGCCATACCCAAGCCTCCCCTATTGTGTTGTTTGAAAAAACAAGTTTAAAAGAATTGGTCTGTGTGTTGGCATGCTGTCAGGCCGTTATTGGCACAGATACTGGCCCCACACATGTCTCTGCAGGAATAAAAGTGCCCGTTCTTTGCATTTCCCCAACAAAGTTTGTGAAATCGCTTCGCTGGGGCCCTTGGCAAACCAAGAACAGGGTGATTAATGCCTCTGAGGCCTGTGACAAGGTCTGCAACCCTTATTCATGTCGAGAGACCTTGTGCTTGGACGCCATCACGCCTGAACGGGTGTTTCAAGAGTTACAGCTTTTGTTAAAAGAGAACCGCTCTTTTGATAAAGAGGCATGGTTAAAAGCCAGTATTTCTGTGGGCATTTATATTCACTCTTTTCAAAAAGACGAAGAATGGGTCTCTTTGGCTTTTTTGTTGCAAGAACAAGGGTATCGGTTGGTGCTTATTTTTGAAGGGAATCATGTCAAAAAGGACTCTCACACTGTTCAAGCAAGAGTGGTAGAGCAGGTGTCTGCTTATGCTTTTTCAAAATGGCATCAGCTGATCACACAATATGACATCGAGGTTTTGTATCTTCCTTTTCAAAACAGCTTTTTGAAAAAAGCGTTTTGGTTTCTCATGCGTCAATGTGTGGCCCCTTTAATTACCGCACCGCCCTTGATACAGCCGTACCCTTCGTCTGACAGTTCAACTATAGCCCCGTCCTTATTGCAAGCCTTTGAAAAAAATTAAAGTTTCGAAAAGCCTCTTCTTGTTTTTTTAAGTCCAGAAGATTTTTTAAACCCCACATCAAAAATCCCGTGACACTGTCAAAAGTGGACACGCGTTCAATCAAGAACCCCATTGAAGGCCAAGCCCTTTTTTATTTTTGATAGAACGGGGTCTCTGGCAACGTTAAGAAACAGCCTTGATGCTTTTTATAAACATCTAAAAAACATAAATGTTTTCGTTTAAAAACAAGTCTATGTCTTCTGTTTTTTTTAGTAAAAAAGCCTCTTGGTTGTAAAAAAACTGACTTTTTAACGTTCTGCCCGATAAGGTTTTTTGAACCGCTTTTGTTAATGACTGTTCATCTTCATGAGATGGGCATAAATAAGGGGCTTCTTTTACCAATCTTTGAGACACCACCATTTTCAAACAATAATGAATCAAAAAAGGATCTAGCCCAAAATACAGTAACCTTAAAATACTGTTTTTAACTGTGTCTGTATGAAGTGTAGACAACACCAAATGTCCCGTATAAGCGGCCTCAATTGCCACCTCTGCCGTTTTTTTATCCCTTATCTCACCTACCATCATGACATCTGGGTCTTGCCTTAATAAGGCCTTTAAACCCTCGTAGAAGCCAAACCCTGCTTTGGGGTTAATAGAGGTTTGTCTAATATTGGCAATCACCATTTCACAAGGGTCTTCTAAGGTGACCACATTGCCTTTTTTGTTTTTAACCCATTCATTTAACAAGGAATACAAAGTGGTTGTTTTTCCTGATCCTGTAGGCCCTGTGACCAAAATTAATCCTGAAGAAAGACTTAAGGCTTTTTTAAAATAATTTTGTGTGATGGCATCGAAGCCCAAATCTTCCAATTGATAAGAAAATTGATGAGTCACATAAAACCGCAATACCATTGTTTCGCCGTATAACACAGGGATACTGGCCACCCTGATGTCATGGCGCTGAGCTTGCCAGTGATACGCCAATCGGCCATCTTGTGGCAATACAGATTGAGAAACATCCATATGGGCATGTAACTTGATTATGTTTTTTAAAAAACCATAGTCTTTTTTGGATAAAGACCCGTCATAAATCAAATCCCCCTTCTCTCTAAAAAAAACCTTAACCTGTGTGTCTAATTCGTGAAAATGAATGTCTGTGGCTTGTCTTGTAATGGCCTTCTGACAATACTCAGATAAACATTTTGGCAGTCCCCCCCTTTCTGTCATGGACTACTCTGTAATGAGTACCTTTCTTAATACATCTATTTCATCTAAAGCTTTGCCTGTTCCCAAGGCCACACATTCTAAAGGGTTGTCTGCAATAGAAACTGAAATTTGGGTTTCAAAATGAATGTGCTTGTCTAAGCCCCTTAATAAAGCGCCTCCCCCGGCCAAGGAAATGCCTTTGTCCATAATGTCTGAAGACAATTCTGGCGGTGTTTTTTCCAACGTTGTTTTAATGCCTTCTAAAATAATTTTAATGGGCTCTTTCAGGGCTTCTCTTACTTCCTGGCTACTCAGGGTGAACGTTTTGGGCAGACCAGACACCAAGTCTCTTCCTCTAATGTCCATGGTTTTTTCTTTTTCAAGCTCAAATGCTGATCCCAAATTGATTTTAACTTCCTCTGCTGTTCTTTCTCCAATCAATAACCTGTAATTTTCTCGGCAGTGAGAAATGATGGCTTCATCCATCTCATCCCCTGCAACCCTAATGGATTTTGCCACCACAATGCCCCCTAAAGAAATGACAGCCACTTCGGTGGTCCCTCCCCCAATGTCCACAATCATACTTCCAGAAGGGTCTGATACTGGCAAATTGGCCCCGATAGCGGCGGCCATGGGCTCTTCAATTAAATAGGCTTCTTTGGCACCGGCACTGTACGTGGCATCTAAAACCGCTCTTTTTTCTACCCCTGTGATGCCAGAAGGAACCCCCACGATAATTCTGGGCTTAATCCAACTGTTTTGACTTAAGGCTTTTTGAATAAAATACTTCAACATGGTTTCTGTAATATCAAAATCAGCAATAACCCCATCTCTTAAGGGCCTCACCGCGACCACATTTCCAGGCGTACGCCCAATCATGCGTTTGGCCTCGTTACCCACAGCAAGCACAATCCCTTTTTGGCTGTCCAAGGCCACCACAGAAGGTTCTTGGATGACCACCCCCTGGCCTTTTGCAAAAACAAGGGTATTGGCCGTCCCTAAATCAATCCCCAAATCCGTTCCAAAACGGTTAACCAGTCTTGAAAAAAACTTCGATCCCCCTAATTTTTTTTGTATATATTTGTCTAATTTTCCCATCATTTTATATCACATTCCGCCATCTTTTTTTAAAAATTTTATGTAAATTTTAAAACAGTTTTTCAAGGGTAAATGAAAACATTCAAAATGTAAATTTTTATCTTTTAAATTCCAAGCAGAATTTATCTTAAAAAAACGGGTCTGTTCTGATGAGGAAAAAGGCCCTGTCAAAATTTCAATCTGATCTTAAAGCCTGTCATACTGTGTCATGCCAGAACCCTTTTTAATACGAAACCGTTCTTAAAATCGCACCCTTTTTTTCAAATTTCTTTTTCATCACTTTTTCTATTTTTTCAGACTTCTACCCAGGCTTTTTCAAAACCCTTCAAAAGCCTTTATGGACTGTTCAAACGCTTATTTCAAACCCATTTATGAATTCAAACCGGCATCCCTGAAGTGGGTCCTTTACCTGTGGGTTCTTTGTCTTTAAAAAGTGCTTTGGGTCTGAAAAAACATAAGACGCTTTCGATACCTAATTTTTTTTAACCCATGAAGGAAAAAAGGAGAAAATCATTAGGAAAATTCAAATTCCCTTAAAAAAGGGGGAAGGGACTACTCTGGTTTTCTATTGCCTTTTTCTACAAAACAAGTGGCATCAATGCCGCCTCTGGTGTTGTAAATGGTGGTTACTTTCAAGTAAGTCGGTTTTAATACGCTTTCTAAATCTTCAAACAATCTGGATGTGGCTTTTTCTTGATAAATGCCTACTTGTCTGTATGACACCAAATAATATTTTAAAGATTTTAACTCTACACAATATTGATTAGGAATGTACTCTATCACCACTTTTCCAAAGTCAGGCAATCCTGAAAAAGGACATACGCAAGAAAATTCGGACGTGTCATAAGTAATGAACTGGGGCCTTCCCTCATAAGGGAAGACTTCAAGTATGGAGGTGAGGATATTTTCCTCAGATTCGAAGCTAAAAATTCGACCTTCTGCTTTTGCCATGTTCGCGATTATAATCAGAGACAATCATATGGGCAACTCATTCGGCACTTTATTTAAAATCACCACATTTGGGGAATCTCATGGTCCAGGCATCGGGGTTGTTATTGACGGATGCCCTGCCAAACTGCCCATAAGCCTTTCTGAGATTCAAACAGAGCTTCTTCGTCGCAGGCCCGGCCAAAGCCACATCACCACCCCAAGAGATGAATTAGACCAAGTTCAAATTTTATCCGGCATCAAAGACAACCTCACCTTAGGCACCCCCATTGCCCTATTGGTCATGAATAAAGACCAGCAATCCAAGGCGTATGACCATTTAAAAGAGGTCTATAGGCCCTCTCATGCAGACTATACCTATTCAGAAAAATTTGGGATCAGGGCCTGGGAAGGGGGCGGCAGGGCCAGTGCCAGAGAGACCATTGGAAGAGTGGCTGCAGGTGCCATTGCCAAAAAGCTACTGTCTCATGCCTTTGGGGTTTCTGTTTTATCTTATGTTTCTGGTATTTACACCCTTTGCGCCACGGTTGATGACAACACTGTTCAGCTTGAGGACATTGAAAACAATATTGTGCGATGTCCTGACCCTGAAAAGACACCTTTGATGATTCAAGAAATTGAAAAGGCCAGAAAAGACGGGGAATCCTTGGGCGGCACCATCAGGGGCTTGGCAAGAGGGGTTCCTGCAGGTTGGGGAGAGCCTGTTTTTGACAAATTAAAAGCCGATCTTGCAAAAGCCATGATGTCTATTCCTGCCACCATGGGGTTTCAAATTGGGTCTGGGTTTTCAAGTACCACCATGACAGGGTCTCGCCATAATGATGCGTTTTACATGCAAGACAATAAAGTAAGAACGCATACCAACCAATCTGGGGGGATTCAAGGGGGCATTTCAAATGGGGAATTGATTTATTTCGATGTGGCTTTTAAGCCCACAGCCACCATTTTCAAAACCCAAGAAACCCTTACAACAGATAAAAAATCTTTACAGCTACAAGCCAAAGGCCGTCATGATCCTTGCGTATTGCCCAGGGCCGTTCCCATTATTGATGCCATGACCGCATTGGTGCTTGCAGACCATGCCTTACGTCAAAAAGTGCAATTTTTATAAGCTTTTTCTGTCTTTTTATTTATTCTTGATGACTATCTCCCCCTTTTCGCTTTTAAATCATTTCTAAGCTTTTGATCAGCGATTTTTCCTGAATGAAACATCAACCTCGCGCAACGCCTGACTCTGTTCAAAAATCCAGCACATCCTCGGTTACACCTTCTTAAAAAAATACTGTAGCCCTCTTTTTAGTTCGCCCTAAACCATGCACTTGTCCTTAAACCCTGGTTTTTTAAAAGGGTTTATGAAGGTAATTTTGGACTTTTTTAATAGATGCGATCGGCTAAAGTTTATGTTTAAATGG
>Ga0172376_10008377_pt1 | contig 10821 bp, 7 predicted proteins | sample Lak35m_FD_121114 | JGI IMG/M metagenome (GOLD analysis project Ga0172376, IMG submission 121114) | Freshwater microbial communities from Kabuno Bay, South-Kivu, Congo - kab_092012_35m | ecosystem: Environmental > Aquatic > Freshwater > Lake | place: Democratic Republic of the Congo: South-Kivu... | reverse complement strand
GCGGCGGTGGCGGCGGTGGCGGCGAGGGAGAGCGGCGCGGCGGCCGTGAGGAGGGCCGTGCTGGAGAGGTCTCTCGCGGTCAGCGGGCCAATCCGTTTGCCCGCCCCAGCCGTCCGCCCGCCCCGACACCGCTGCCGGAGGATGCCTTGGAGGAGCCTTCCGAGACCGCAGAGTCCGCCGAGGAGGCTGACGCCACCCCCGCCGAGGGGACGGAGGAGGCCCTGATCGCGGCTGCCGAAGCCGGCGCGGCGGAACCCGCGGCCGAGGCGGCCGAAGCCGCCGCCGAGGCCTGATCCCACCGTGACCGGCAGCGCAAGGCCACGGGTGCTCTCGGGCGTGCAGCCCACCGGCGCCCTGCATCTGGGCAACTGGCTCGGGGCGATCCGCAACTGGGTGGCGCTGCAGGAGAGCCACGACACCTTCTTCTGTGTGGTCGATCTGCATGCGATCACCGTGCCCCACGATCCGGCGCGGCTGGCCGAGGACACCCTCAGCACCGCCGCCCTCTATCTGGCCTGCGGCATCGATCCGGCCCGCTCCACGGTGTTCGTGCAGAGCCATGTGAGCGCCCACAGCGAGCTCTGCTGGCTGCTCAACTGCGTGACCCCGCTCAACTGGCTGGAGCGGATGATCCAGTTCAAGGAGAAGGCGCTGAAGCAGGGGGCCGACGTGTCGGCCGGGCTGCTCGACTACCCGGTGCTGATGGCCGCCGACATCCTTCTCTACGACGCCGATCTGGTGCCGGTGGGGGAGGACCAGAAGCAGCACCTCGAGCTGGCGCGCGACATCGCCCAGCAGCGCATCAACGCCCGTTTCGGACCCATGGGCCCCGATGGTGAGCGGCTGCCTCTGCTGAAGGTGCCCGAGCCCCTGATCCTGCGGGAGGGAGCGCGGGTGATGAGCCTCAGCGACGGCCGCAGCAAGATGAGCAAGAGCGATCCGAATGAGGGCTCCCGGATCACCCTGCTGGATCCGCCGGAGCTGATCACCCGCAAGATCAAGCGCGCCAAGACCGATGCGGTGATGGGGCTGGCGTTCGGCAACCCCGATCGCCCGGAGGCCGACAATCTGCTCGGCCTCTATGCCCTGCTCAGCGGCCGCAGCCGCGAGGCGGCCGCCGCCGAATGCGAAGCCATGGGCTGGGGCACCTTCAAGCCGCTGCTGGCGGAGGCTGCGGTGGAGGCGATCCGGCCCCTGCAGCAGCGCTACCGCGAGCTGCGGGCCGATCCCGCCACGCTGGAGACGGTGCTGCTGCAGGGCACGGAGCGTGCCGGGGCCGTGGCGGGCGAAACGCTGCAGCGGGTGCGGAACGCCCTGGGCTTCCTGGCGGCTCCCGCCACCCGGACGCGCTGAACCTTGCCGGGAGGTTTGATCAGCCCTGCTGATCGTTGGGCATTGATGCGGAAAAGCTGACGCGATCGCGATCCCAGGCTGAGACCCGGTACGCGCAGCCTGATGACCACAGGGATCGCGCGAGAGCGGCAACGCTGCAGCGGTCTGCCATGCACATCCAGCCGCTCCCGTCAAGGTCGGTCGCCAGGGGGCTGGGCGGGGGCCGGGCGGGGCAGGCAAGGTCGTGGCTAATTGTTGCGATCTGTGATCTTGCCGCTTCTCAGCTCCCGCGCCAGATATCAGCCTGCATTGACCCCTCCGGCTGCCCCAGGCCGCAGTCCGCTGCTGTGCTGCATGGCGCTGGTGCTGTCGCTGCCGCTGGCCACCGGCCGGATTCCCGGCAGCGGCTCGCTGCAGAGCCTGCTCGGCTCCCGCGCCTCCAGCGGCCCAGACACTCTGGCCCTGGCGGTTTCAGCCCAGGGCGATGCTTCTGCGGAGCGGAGCGCGACCCCTGAAGGCGGCAGCGGCCGCGAGCAGGGCCCCTACCGCATCACCCCCGAGCGCCGCGCTCTGCTCAACACCATCCGCTATGCCGAGGGCACCTGGACCGCAGGCCGCGCCGACGGCTACCGGATGATCTACGGCGGCAGCCTGGTGAACGACCTGGAGCGCCACCCGGAGATCACGGTGCACAGCACGTATCTGAGCGCCGCCGCCGGGGCCTACCAGTTCCTCCCGGGCACCTGGCAGGAGGCGGCCCGATCGCTCGGCCTGCGCGACTTCCAGCCCCGCAGCCAGGACCAGGCGGCCCTCTATCTGGTGGAGAAGCGAGGCGCCCTGGCCCGCTTCGATCGCCATGGGCTCTGCCCCGAGGTGCTCGCCCGCCTGGCCCCGGAATGGGCCTCGCTGCCGAGCCGCAGCGGCGGCAGCTATTACGGTCAGCCGGTGCATGGGGCTGAGAAGCTGCTGCGCTTCTACCAGGCCGAGCTGGCCAGGCTGCGCGGCAGCCAGCCGCCTGCACCACCGCAGCAGGCCTGACCCCAGCCGCCAGGGGGCCCTGCTGCTCAGGGTTCGCGGTAGATCACCCTGCCGCGCTCATCGTTGCCGACATCGAGCAGATCGCTGTGAAGCAGCCGCTCGATCTCGCTGCGAAGCTGCTCACTGCCGCTGCCGGGCGGGAGCTGCAGGGCGAGCACGGCGTCGTTGAGGGTGAAGCCGCCGCTGCCGCTGCGGCGTGCCAGCTGCAGCAGCTGCACCTCCAGCGACGGTGTGGCCCGGGCCTCCGTGGTTGCCAGCGCCTCCTGCAGCAGCAGAGGCTGATTGGCCTCCTCCACGAGGCGGGGGATGAAGAACAGATCCACCAGCTGGCCGATGCCCAGCAGCCCGAAGCTGATCAGCCAGAGGCTGCCGCTGAAGGGCTTGCGGCAGTAGAAGCGGTGGATGCCGTGCAGGCCCGGGAAACCCAGGGGTACGCCGAAGAAGCCGAGCGCCCAGAGCAGATAGGCCACCGCCAGGCTGCGACGCTCCGGCCGCTGGCCGGCGGGCAGTGCCCGGGGAGGGGGGAGAGCGCGGGGCACGGCGTCAGCGTCTGCCGCCGGATTCTCTCGGGTTCTCCTGCGTAAAGTCGGCACTGCTGTGTCGGATTCCCGTGTCTGCCCCTGTGAGCGCCGCCACCGAACCCGCAGCCGCCGGAGCGAACCAGGGATCCCGAGAGCCATCCCCGCCGCCCATCGTCCTGCCGAAGACCAGCGAGAGCGAGCGGCTGCTGCGCATCCGCCACTCGATGAGCCATGTGCTGGCGATGGCGGTGCAGAAGCTCTTCCCCAGCGCTCAGGTGACCATCGGCCCGTGGACCGAAAGCGGCTTCTACTACGACTTCGACAGTCCCGATCCCTTCACGGAGGCTGATCTCAAGGCGATCCGCAAGGAGATGATCCGGATCATCAACCGCAAGCTGCCGCTGGAGCGCCTCGAGGTGAGCCGCGCCGAGGCCGAGGCGCGGATCCGCGCCCAGAACGAGCCCTACAAACTGGAGATCCTGGCGGGGATCCGCGAGCCGATCAGCCTCTACACCCTGGGCGAGGAGTGGTGGGATCTCTGCGCCGGGCCCCACGTGGCCAACACCGGCGAGCTGCACGCCGGCGCCTTCGAGCTGGAAAGTGTGGCCGGGGCCTACTGGCGTGGCGATGAAAACAACGCGCAGCTGCAGCGCATCTACGGCACCGCCTGGGAAACCCCCGAGCAGCTTGCCGAATACCAGCGGCGCAAGGAGGAGGCGAAACGGCGCGACCATCGGCGCCTGGGCACCGATCTGGATCTGTTCTCGATCGAGGATGAGGCCGGGGCCGGGCTGGTGTTCTGGCATCCCCGCGGGGCGCGCATCCGGCTGCTGATCGAGGACTTCTGGCGCCAGGCCCACTTCGAGGCCGGCTACGAGCTGCTCTACACCCCCCACGTGGCCGACATCAGCCTGTGGAAGACCTCCGGCCACCTCGACTTCTACAGCGAGAGCATGTTTGGCCCGATGCAGGTGGATGCACGGCAGTACCAGCTCAAGCCGATGAACTGCCCCTTCCACGTGCTCACCTATGCCAGCAGCCTGCGCAGCTACCGCGAGCTGCCGATCCGCTGGGCTGAGCTGGGCACCGTGTACCGCTACGAGCGTCCCGGCGTGATGCATGGCCTGATGCGGGTGCGCGGCTTCACGCAGGATGATGCCCATGTGTTCTGCCTGCCGGAGCAGATCAGCGATGAGATTCTGGCGATTCTCGATCTCACCGAGCGCATTCTCTCCAGCTTCGATTTCCGCAGCTACGAGATCAATCTCTCCACCCGGCCCGAGAAGTCGATCGGCGACGACGCCGTCTGGGAGCTGGCCACCAGCGGTCTGATCGAGGCCCTGGAGCGCAAGGGCTGGGCCTACAAGGTGGATGAGGGCGGCGGCGCCTTCTACGGCCCCAAGATCGATCTCAAGATCGAGGATGCCATCGGCCGGATGTGGCAGTGCTCCACGATCCAGCTCGATTTCAACCTGCCTGAGCGCTTCGATCTGGAGTATGTGGCCGCCGACGGCACACGCCAGCGGCCGATCATGATCCACCGCGCCATCTTCGGCTCGCTGGAGCGGTTCTTCGGAATCATGACCGAGAACTACGCCGGCGATTTCCCCTTCTGGCTGGCGCCCGAGCAGATCCGCCTGCTGCCGGTCACCGATGAGGTGCTGCCCTGGGCCGAGGCGCTGCAGCAGCAGCTGCGGGCGGCGGGTGTGCGGGCCAGCCTCGACCGGAGCGGTGAGCGGCTCGGCAAGCTGATCCGCAATGGTGAAACGATGAAGATTCCGGTGCTGGCAGTGATCGGAGCCCGGGAGGCCGAGGCGTGCGGCGCTGCCCTGCGCAGCCGTGCCGACGGCGAGCTCGGCCTCTGGGATGGTCAGCGGCTGCTCGAAGCCGCCGCGGCGGCGAACCGCCAGCGGCTGGCCAGTCTCAGCCAGGGCCTTGCCGCCAGCGCCGAGCCCTCTGCGTAGCCCGCCACCGGCGCGTTGCCCCGCCCGCTGAGGCCATCCTCCGGGCGAGGACCTTCCTTCCGATCCCCTGCCGCACTTTCCATGGCGACCCTGCTGGCCGGAGACATCGGCGGCACCAAGACACTGCTCAGCCTCTACGCCGCCGGCGACAGCCGTCCGGAGCTGCTGCGACAGGAGCGCTATGGGTCGGCCGCCTGGGACGACCTGGCACCGATGCTGCATCGCTTCCTCGCCGCCGTGGAGGCGGAGGGGCATCCGCGCCCGGAAGCCGCCTGTCTGGCCGTGGCGGGGCCCGTGCAGGGAGGCCGGGCCAGGCTCACCAATCTTCCCTGGCAGCTCGATCAGGCGGCCCTCTGCCGCGACTGTGGCCTGGAGCGGCTGGAGCTGGTGAATGATTTCGCCGTCCTCATCTACGGGCTGCCCCATCTCGGCCCGGCCCAGCTGGCCGAGATCCGTGCGGGCGAGGCGCTTGCCGCAGCACCTGTGCTGGTGCTCGGCGCCGGCACAGGGCTGGGCGTGGCCCTGGGCATCCCCACGGCCACAGGTCTGCAGGCGGTGGCGAGCGAGGCGGCCCACGGCGAATTCGCGCCGCGCAGCGGCGATGAGTGGGAGCTGCGCGAATGGCTGCGGCGCGATCTCGGCCTGGAGCGGCTCTCGATCGAACGGGTGGTGAGCGGCACCGGCCTCGGCCATGTGGCCCGCTGGCTGCTGGCCAGGCACCATCCCGGAGGCGGGCACCCGCTGGCGGAACTGGCCCGGCGCTGGCCGGGATGCGGGGGAGATGATCCCGCCGCTGATCTGCCTTCCGCGGTGGCCCAGGCGGCCGCTGCGGGAGCCGACCCTCTGGCGCGGGAGGCCCTCGACCTCTGGCTGGGGGCCTACGGATCGGTGACCGGTGATCTCGCCCTGGCGGCCCTCGCCCGGGGTGGCATCTGGCTGGCAGGCGGCACCGCCGCCAAGCTGCTGGCGGAGCTGCGCGCGCCGCGATTCAGTGAGGCCTTCCTCGCCAAGGGGCGGCTGCAGCCGGTTCTGGCCGGGATCCCTGTGCAGGCCATCACCGATCCGGCCGTCGGCAGCTTCAGCGCCGCCTGTCGGGCCCGGATGCTGCTGGGCTGAGGCCGCTGGCGGGGGTGATCCTCCGGCTGCAACACTGGCTGCAGTGAGAACGACGCGATGGTGAGGCCCCGGATCGGCCAGGGCGTGATGGTCGACGTGCCGGCGACCACCGCCAACATCGGCCCGGGATTCGATTGCCTCGGTGCTGCGCTGGCGCTCAACAACCGCTTCGAGCTGCGGGTGATCGAGGGTGGTGGCTTTGACCTGATCATCGAGGGCAGCGAGGGCAGCCATCTGCGCGGCGGGCCCGACAACCTCGTCTACCGCTCAGCCCAGCGGGTGTGGCGGGAAGCGGGAGAGGAACCGGTGGCTCTCGAGGCGAGGGTGCAGCTGGCGGTGCCACCGGCACGCGGCCTGGGCAGCAGCGCCACCGCGATCGTGGCTGGCCTGATCGGCGCCAACGCCCTGGTGGGTGAGCCGCTCAGCCGCGAAAAGCTGCTGGAGCTGGCGATCGACATCGAGGGCCATCCCGACAACGTGGTGCCCTCCCTGGTGGGGGGGCTCTGCCTCACCGCCAGGGCGGCCTCCCAGCGCTGGCGTGTGCTGCGCTGCGAATGGAACCCCGCCGTGAAGGCCGTGGTGGCGATCCCGGCGATCCGGCTGAGCACCAGCGAGGCCCGGCGGGCGATGCCGCGCAGCATCCCGATCCCCGACGCGGTGATCAATCTCGGTGCCCTCACCCTGCTGCTGCAGGGCCTGCGCACCGGCAACGGCGATCTGATCAGCGATGGCCTGCACGACCGCATCCATGAGCCCTACCGCTGGGGACTGATCCAGGGCGGCCGGGCGGTGCGCGAAGCCGCCCTCGAGGCCGGCGCCTGGGGCTGCGTGATCAGCGGCGCCGGCCCCACCCTGCTGGCCCTCTGCCCGGCAGCGATCGCGGAAGCGGTGAGCCGCACGATGGTGGAGCGCTGGCAGCAGGAGGGTGTGGCCAGCCAGGGCACCGTGCTCGATCTGCAGCTGGAGGGCAGCCGCTGGGAGCCACTGCCCGTGGCCCAGTCCGCCGCTCGCCGCTAGGTACTTGTACCTGTTTCGTAACTGTTAGATTCCGCCGCGCCTGCCGGCTGGTGCCCGGACCCAGCTCCTCCCCCGCCGGACCACACTTCCCATGAACGCCCGCTGACCCGTGATGGATGTCGCTCTTCCCGATCTGGTGAGCACCGCCGGCAGCGGCACCTTTCCCTGGCTCACGCTGATCGTGCTGCTGCCCTCCGCGGCGGCCCTGCTGATGCCCCTGCTGCCGGGCGACAGCGACGACCCGCGCCTGCCGCGCACGGTGGCCCTGATCGCCCTCACCGTGGACTTCGCCCTGATGCTCTGGGTGTTCTCCCGCCACTTCGATGGCAGCAGCAGCGCCCTGCAGCTGGTGGAACGCTTCAGCGGGGTGCGGGCCCTCGGCCTGGAGTGGTCGCTCGCCGCCGATGGCCTCTCAGCCCCCCTGGTGGTGCTCAGCGGCCTGGTGACGCTGCTGTCTGTGGCAGCCAGCTGGAACGTGGCCAGCAAGACGCGCCTCTACTTCGCCCTGATGCTCCTGCAGGCCTCGGCCCAGGCCCTGGTGTTTCTCTCGCAGGACTTTCTGCTCTTCTTCCTGGCCTGGGAACTGGAGCTGGTGCCGGTGTATCTGCTCATCGCGATCTGGGGGGGCACGCAGCGCCAGTACGCCGCCACCAAGTTCATCCTCTACACCGCCACCGCCTCACTCCTGATTCTGATCAGCGGCCTGGCCCTGGCCCTGAACGGCCCCTTCACCCTCAACCTCAGCGAGCTGGCGGCCCGCAGCCCGGGCGGCAGCTTCGGTCTGCTCTGCTATCTCGGCTTCCTGGTGGGCTTCGGCGTGAAGCTGCCGATGTTCCCGTTGCACACCTGGCTGCCCGATGCCCACGGCGAGGCCAATGCGCCGGTGTCGATGCTGCTGGCGGGGGTGCTGCTGAAGATGGGCGGCTACGCCCTGCTGCGCTTCAACGTGCAGATGCTTCCGGAAACCCACGTGCTTCTTGCTCCGGCGCTGATCGTGCTGGGCATTGTGAACATCGTCTACGGCGCCCTCAATGCCTTCGCCCAGGACAACGTCAAGCGCCGGATCGCCTGCAGCTCCGTGAGCCACATGGGCTTCGTGCTCCTGGGCATCGGCGCGGTCGATGCCCTCGGCCTGAGCGGGGCGATGCTGCAGATGATCAGCCACGGCCTGATCGCAGCGGCGATGTTCTTCGTCACGGGCGTCTTCTACGAGCGCACCAGGACCCTTTCGATTCCCAACATGGGCGGCCTGGCCAAGGTGCTGCCGGTCACCTTCGCCTTCTTCCTGGCCAGCTCCCTGGCTTCGCTGGCCCTGCCCGGGATGAGCGGCTTCGTGAGCGAGATCACCGTGTTTCTGGGCATCACCGCCAACGATGCCTTCACCACCGGCTTCCGGGTGATCACGATCGTGCTGGCGGCCATCGGCCTGGTGCTCACGCCGGTGTACCTGCTCTCCCTCTGCCGGCGGGTGTTCTTCGGCCCCAGGATTCCGGCTCTGGCGGTGCTGGGCGACATGAAGCCCCGCGAGGCCCTGATCGGTCTGTCGCTGCTGGTGCCCACCCTGGCGATCGGCTTCTGGCCGCGGGTGGCGATCGATCTCTATGAGGCCAGCACCACCGCCCTGGCCGGCAGCCTGCCATCCCAGGCCGCCATGGCCCTGAACCGCATCCCCGCCCTCGGCTGAGCGCTGGGGCTGGTCTCTCTGCCCAGGGTGGGTCGCCGGCATGGCTTCTGCACCTCACCCGCCATCTCGGCCAGCAACAGCACCATCACACCGCTGCGCCGCTTCTGCTGTCATGGAGAGGGGATGACACCACCCCCGCTGAACCCCCAGGGCCCATGACAACCACTTCCGCCACCCGATCCAGCCTGCCCCTGCTCAGCGGCGAGGGTCTGCCGCCCTTCGAAGCGATCACCCCGGAGCAGGTGGAGCAGGGGATTCCAGTGCTGCTGGCAGAGCTCAACAGCGAGCTCACGGCCCTGGAAGAGCGCCTGGAGTGCCGTCTCGGGGAGACCACTCCCCTGAGCTGGCAGGAGGTGATGGTGCCGCTGCATCTCCTGGGCGAGCGCCTGCGCTGGAGCTGGGGGGTGGTGAGCCATCTGAACGGGGTCTGCAACAGCCCGGCCCTGCGGGCCGCGCATCAGAGCCAGCAGGGGGCGGTGGTGGCCTTCGGCAGCCGGGCCGGCCAGAGCACCGTGCTCTACCGGGCGCTGGGGCAGCTGCTGGCCCAGCACCAGGCGGGCGTTCCAGCCGGATCCGGCTTGCTGGATGCCGCCCAGGTGCGCATCCTCGAAGCCGAGCGGCGCGACATGGAGCTGCGGGGCGTGGGGCTGAGCGGTGCCGAGCAGGAGTCCTTCAACGCCGCCACCGCCGAGCTGGCTCAGCTGGCCAGCGACTTCGGCAACCACGTGCTCGATGCCACCAACGGCTGGACCCTGCGGCTTTCCGATCCCGCGGATGTGGCCGGCCTGCCGGAGAGCCTCAGGGAGCTGCTGGCCGATGCGGCCCGTCAGGCGGCCCGGGAGCCCGGCGACAGCGAGGCCAGCGCGGCGGCGGGGCCGTGGCTGATGGGCCTCGACATGCCGCGGGCGATGCCCTTCCTGAAGTACAGCGAGCGCCGCGATCTGCGCGAGACCGTCTACCGGGCTCAGGTGGCGCGCGCCTCCAGCGGCGATCTCGACAACAGGCCCCTGATCGAGCGGATCCTCAGCCTGCGGAGTGAGCAGGCGCAACGACTCGGCTTTGCCAGCTGGGCGGAGGTGAGCCTGGCCAGCAAGAGTGCCGGCTCGTTGGCGGAGGTGGAGCAGCTGCTCGAGGAGCTGCGGGCTGCGGCCTTCCCGGTGGCCGAGCGGGAGCTGGAGCAGCTGCGGGCGATCGCCGGCCGCCACGGCGCCCCGGAAGCGGCGGACCTCAAGCCCTGGGACGTGGCCTTCTGGGCCGAGAGGCTGCGCCGGGAGAGCTTCGAGCTCGACAGCGAGGCCCTGCGGCCCTGGTTCCCGCTGGAGCAGGTGCTGCAGGGGCTGTTCGGGCTCTGCCAGCGCCTGTTCGACATCCGCATCGTGGGCACCGACCCGGGAGACGCCCCCACCTGGCACCCCGATGTGCGCTACTTCCGGGTGCTCGATGCTGCCCATGGCAGGCCCCTGGCCGCCTTCTACCTCGATCCCTTCAGCCGGCCCGGCAGCAAGCGCGGCGGGGCCTGGATGGATGAGTGCCTGGGGCGCTCCCGCACTCCCGCGGGCGAGGCGGTGCTGCCGGTGGCGTACCTGATCTGCAACCAGAGCCCGCCGGTGGGCGACACGCCGAGCCTGATGACCTTCGACGAGGTGGAAACGCTATTCCACGAGTTCGGCCATGGCCTGCAGCACATGCTCACCACGGTGGAGCATCCCCAGGCCGCCGGCATCAACCAGGTGGAGTGGGATGCGGTGGAACTGCCCAGCCAGTTCCTGGAGAACTGGTGCTACGACCGCGCCACCCTGATGGGCCTGGCCCGCCACTGGCAGAGCGGCGCGCCGCTGCCCGAGGCGGACTACCGGAAACTGCTGGCTGCGCGCACCTTCATGGGCGGCAGCGCCACCCTGCGCCAGGTGCACTTCGCCCTCACCGATCTGCGTCTGCACAGTGTCTGGCATCCCCAGTGCGGCCAGAGCCCCGAGCAGCTGCGCCGTGAGATCGCCCGCACCACCACGGTGCTGGAGCCGATCCCGGAGGATGCCTTCCTGTGCAGCTTCAGCCACATCTTCGCCGGTGGCTATGCGGCGGGCTACTACTCCTACAAGTGGGCTGAGGTGCTCAGCGCCGATGCCTTCAGCGCCTTCGAGGAGGTGGG
>Ga0172376_10008376_pt1 | contig 10822 bp, 6 predicted proteins | sample Lak35m_FD_121114 | JGI IMG/M metagenome (GOLD analysis project Ga0172376, IMG submission 121114) | Freshwater microbial communities from Kabuno Bay, South-Kivu, Congo - kab_092012_35m | ecosystem: Environmental > Aquatic > Freshwater > Lake | place: Democratic Republic of the Congo: South-Kivu... | reverse complement strand
TCGTTTCTCATCAATGAGCATGGGAATGAGACGCAGCTCCTCTTGGCATCTTAGCCGTAAGCCAGAGCGGCTCGAGGCGACCAGCACCTGTGCCGCGTCAAACTAACGCTCAAGATCAGAAGCGGGCAATGGCTTTGGGATTGGCGATACCATACGCTCCCGTCTTCTGCATCTTGATGTTGGACTAAGCCGCTGCGCGGCAGATTCAAAGCCAGCATAGCCAGAGCCATGCAAGATGGCCAGAAACTGATGAGTTGATTGGCAGGCAGCCTGGGCTGCAGCAGCGGGCTCGTTCGCCAGTCGACTTCGCAGTTCCACAGTGAAGGATGCACACCCTCAAGTGTGTGTCATTTCTTCCATCCCATTGGGGAGGAACCTCACCATGGAACAACACGAACAGGAGCGATTCGACCAGCTCTATGCCCAGCACCTGCAGGCCCTCAAGCTGCAGGGCAAACGGGGCAAGACGATCGACGGCTACGCCAGGGCTGTACGCCGCATCGCAGGCTTCTTCAACCGCTGCCCTGACAACCTCACAGCCGCTGATCTGAAAACCTACTTCGCCTGGATGGTGGAGAACTACTCCTGGAGCAGCGTCAAGGTGGATCTCTGGGGGTTGTCGTTCTTCTTTCGACAAGTCCTGGGCCAACCGATGGAGTGGGTGGAGATCATCAAGCCACCCAACTCCAGATCGTTGCCTGATATTCCCACACGGGAGGAAGTACAGCGTTTGATCAACAGTGTCTATCGGCTGCGCTACCGCGTGTACTTCTTTGCGATCTACAGCATGGGCCTGCGGCTGGGGGAGGGTCTTGCGCTGGAGATCGGCGACATTGATGCGGCCCATCAGCGTGTGCATGTACGCCAAGGCAAAGGAGGGAAAGATCGCTATGTGCCCCTTCCGGATGCCACCCTGCAGCACCTGCGCCGGTTCTGGAGCAGCCATCGTCATCCGCGGCTGCTCTTCCCCAATGGCAACGGCAATGAGGCCTCAGCTCGCACCGCCACCAGTCCCATGGATCGCGGCGGAGTGCAGGCAGCGATCAAGGCGGCACGGGCCAGCTGCGGCATCCACAAGCACCTGACGGTGCACAGCCTGCGCCATGCCTACGCCACCCATCTGCTGGAGCTGGGCGTGGATCTGCGCTCGATCCAGGTGGTGCTGGGCCACCAGAAACCGGAAACCACGGCCCGCTATGCCCATCTCACCGAGGTGAACCGGCAACAGGCCAGGGATCGCATCGAGGATCTGGTGGCCGGCTTTGCCCTGCGCTGGGAGGAGATCTGATGATCCTCCTTGCTGATCTGATCGATCGCTATGGCAGCGATCTGGAACAACGCCACGGCCAACAACTTCTGTCAGGCCATCACCGGGCTCTGCAGGCTATGCGCCGCTGCCGCAATCAACACAGCCGCGTCATGGTGCTGGAATGCAACGGCTGCCACCATCAGGCCATTCTCCCCCATTCCTGCGGCCACCGCAGCTGCCCCCACTGCCAGAACCACGAAAGCCAGCAATGGCTGGAGCGGCAGAAGGCCAAACTGCTGGCGGTTGACTATTTCATGGTCACCATCACGGTACCGGCGCAACTGAGGGGATTGTTCTGGGCCAACCAACGGATTGCCTATGATCTGCTGCTCAAAACCGCCTGGCAGACGATCGACAGCTTTGCCCGCCGCGATCCTCAGCTGAGGGGCAGCAGCGGTGCCCATGCTGTTCTCCACACCCATTCCCGCAATCTCGATTACCATCCCCATGCGCATCTGATTGTGCCCGCCGGTGCCATCAACATGCGCAGCAGGCAATGGCAACACAGAAAGAAGAACAAGGTTCTCTTCTGGGCAGCCAATCTCTCGCGTGTGTTCAGGGCCAAGTGGTTTGAGGCCATGCGTTTGGCAGGTCTGCACTGCGAGGAGACCTTGCCCGATGCATGGGTGGTGCACTGCAAGAAGGTGGGGCGGGGCGAGCAGGCGCTGGTCTATCTGGGCCGCTACCTCTATCGCGGCGTGCTGCCGGAGAAGAACATCATCGCCGACCGTGATGGCAAGGTCAGCTTCTGCTATCAGGACAACAAGGGAAAACGCCAGGTCCGCACCCTGCCGGGCGGAGAGTTTCTCTGGCTGCTGCTCAAGCACGTCCTGCCCCGCCGCTTCCGGCGGGTGAGGGACTTTGGCCTCCTCCATGCGAATGCCAAACGCCTGATCCAGCTGCTGCAGCTGACCCTGCACATGCGGGTGCCGCGCCCTGAGCCTCTGCCACCACGCCCTCCGGTTCTCTGTGATCGCTGCGGCCAGGTGATGACCATCCTGGCCCGAATGGTAGAACCCAGCCATCACAGGCTGTGCTGAACCAATCTGTTGCATCAATCATACTGATAGATCCGTAGCGATAAGCCATCCTCAACCGGGCACAAGAGCGCTGCTTTGGAAGCAGCAGTATTGGCCCTGGCATTGCCCTGCGATAAATTGGACGTTCCTCAACAGAGGCGACGGTGAGCAATCCAGGCGGCACGTCTCATCCAGCCGGAATTCAGAAAAAATGCTGAGATTGGGGCCGACGTATCTACCGTAAGCCACTGGTCAATAGCGAGAGGGCTAGTCCAACCACCGGATAAGATCGTGGCTACGCACGATCTATCCTTGTTCGTTATACGGCGCCTTCGCAATCCTCGAAACGACGTCTTTCGACCATAGCCCGACGCTCGCCAGGTACTGGTATGCAGTCGGCCATAGAGTAGTCAGTTCTGACGGTACAGATTAAGGTTGCCGCGCAGCTCAGTCATCCAGCTGGAAGCGGCGATCAGGTGCTCTTGTCCGCAGCGACTGCGCTCGCGCTCTCTATGCGCCCTGCCACGGCCGCTGTGAGGAGTAGGGCTGCACCCACTTGTTGTCTGAGCAGCGGATGCTGACCTCTTCGAGCGATCGCGACGATCCGGATCTCCCGGACTGACATAAAGCATGCGGCCGGCAGCGGGGGAGGCAACTTGCCGGCCGCGTTGGAATAAAGCAAAAAATCCGGCAGCATATAGGCATGACTACCGCGACCTCAGCCACGAAGACGAAGCCGATGCGTGCGGGTGGGCGTGCCACCGAAGCGGGCATGGCATTCCAGGCGGCCGTCGCAACGTGGTTCGCGGTTCATATACTGGTACGACTACCAGTCGGTGGGCGCTTCGGACTCAGCAATGCCGCCCTGCCGACGGCGGTCCGTCTCGAGACCGGTACCACGCTCGATGACATCGAGGTGACCCAGTCAGACGGTGGGGCGCTGCTCATCCAGAGCAAGACGACCGCCAACCTCGCGACGAGAGAGAGCTCGGCACTCGCTAAGACAGGCGGGCAGCTCGCCACTTGGATGGCAAACGCGAAGGCTGCGGGCGGCGCTCCGGATCCGACCCGAAGCGCAGCGATCCTCGCGGTCAAATCGGACGCCGCCCGCACACTCGACGACCTTGAGGCGGGATGCCGTGCATTCGATATGGGCGGCAGCTGGACTGTCACAAAGAATCAGCGCAACGCCGCGCAACGCTCCGCGCTTGATGCGTTGGAGACGATCGTGACCGCGGCCTGGACCACACATCGAGGGGTGCTGCCCACCGATGGTGATCTCGCCGACATGGCGCGCAGCTTCCACGTGGCGCGGTTCTCTATGGACGAGGGACAGGCCGACTGGCGGGAGGCATCGAGGCTGCTCGGCCGGAATCTTTACCGCTGCGAAGCAGAGGGAGAAGCCCCGCTTCGCGACCTTCGCGGCATCATGCGCGACCTCATCCGCAGCGGCGCCCCAGCCGACCGAAATGGCCTTCTCAACGCTCTTCGACGCCGGGGTCACGTCGACACCGGGGCCCCGCGCTTCGAGGACGACTTGGCCCAGCTCCAGGCTGCGACGAACGCCGAGCTGAGGCGGCTGGCCCCGCACGGCATGCTGCCGGTGGGCGGCGGTATCACCATCACCCGTGAGAGTGACGGGCCCATGGCGGCGGCGATCGCGTCCGGCTCCCTGCTGGTCGTCGGCGAACCGGGCGCCGGCAAGACCGGGGCGCTACTGCACGCTGCGACCGCGCTCGCCACGGGCAGCGCCTTCGTCGTATTCCTATCCGTCGACCGGTTCCCCGGCGTCTCGATAGCGGCGCACCTGGCTTCTGAGCTGCGGCTGGACCACGCGCTCATCGAGGTCCTTGCGGCCGTGCCGGGCCCCGGCCCGAAATACCTCCTTATCGATGCGCTCGACGCAGCCCGCGGCGGGCCGGCGGAGGGCGTGTTCGCCTCCCTGATCGAGCAGGTCAGGAGCGAACTCGCCGACGAATGGATCGTCGTCGCGTCAATCCGGACCTTCGATCTGCGCAATGGCCGGCGGTACCGGCAGTCATTCGCCGGTGCACCGGCCGACGCCGCACATGCCGATTCGGCGCTGACAGCGCTCCGCCACTTCCTCGTCCCCCGGCTGACCGACGTCGACCTCAACACCGCCGGGGCCTCGTCCCCAGAGATGTCGGGTCTCCTTGCCTCGGCCACCCCGCCGGTCGGCCAGCTGCTGCGCAACGTATTCAACCTGTCGCTCGCCGCGGAATTATTGGCGGGCGGTGCTGACCCCGCGGAGTTCGCCGGTATTAGGACGCAGTCTGGGCTCATCGATACCTATGAGGACGATCGCATGCCAACGACCGGCATGAGGCAGGCGGCGGCGGACACTGCGGCCGCTATGGCGAGCAGCCGGCGGCTAGCTGTACGGAGGGTGGATGTCAGGCACCCCGACCTCGATCAGGTCATCCAGTCCGGGGTTCTGACGGCTGCCGGTGATCTCGTCAGCTTCTCCCACCACGTCCTTTTCGACCACATCGCGGGGAGATACCACCTCGCGTGGGATGACCCCGATCGCCTGATCGCGCAGTTGGAGGGCGACACTTCGGCCGCGCTCTTGCTCGCGCCTGCGCTCCGGTTCGCGGTCGAACGCGTCTGGCGCACTGATACCAAAGGGAGGCCTCAAAGCTGGCGGCTCGTCTGCGGCATCTTCTACGCGACCAACGTCGACGCGGTCCTCGGCAACGTCGCGCTCCGCATTGTCAGCGAGAGTGTGGAAGGTGCGGAAGATCTCTCAGGCCTCGTGGCAAGGCTTGAGCATGACACTGACGAACTGGCGATCGTGAGCCTGCTGGGACGCCTGAGCCGGTTTGTGGCGATGGACATTGATGAGGCCCGCGGCGTCACGCCCGAGCGCGCAATCACGTGGGCGAGCCTCGCCGAGCGACTGGCCGGAAGCGGCCGCCTGCCGCTTATGGATCCGGCGCGCGTGCTACTACACGCGCTGTTCAACCATGCAGATCTGACCGACGCGGCGTTGCTGGCGATCTTCGGCCGCGCAGCACGAGCTTTGCTTGAGTTCTCATGGTCACATTCCCCGCCTATGCAGACGCCGAGCGATGCGATCAGGTTCGTCGGCGGGTCGTTCGCGTCCGATCCCACCGCCTCCAGGGCACTGCTCGACCGAATCCTGCGGGAGCCTCATTTCTCCCAGAACGCCGACCGCGAGGCCCACTGGCTGACGGAGCAAATCCTGCCAATCGCCCATTCTGACCCGTCCTTCGCCACCGAGATCTATGCGTGCGTCTATGGCCAGATGATTACCGACACCGCGACGTCGGCCCTAGGAGGCAACCGGAGCCGAATCTTGCCGCTCTTGTCCAATCGCCGACAGGACTACGAGCATTCGCGCTGGCAGCTCGGGTCTTCGGTTGGTGGGTTCCTGGCGATCTCGCCCGAGCATGGCACGCGGGCGGTCATCGACGCCGTCATCGGGGAGGCGAGGACGCAGGGCTACAGGCAACCAGAGGATCCCGACGTCGTCGACCTCGGCTCCGCGACCGTGGAATTCCGCTGGACGTGCGTCGGGTTCAATGCGTGGGACGAGGAGGGCGACAACGCGCCGTCCCGTGATGACGACGTACTCGGGCGCTATGTCGCCTTTTTACGGTCGTGCGATATGGCGTGCTTCGCTTCGAGCGTCGCCGCCGCGTCGCGTGAATATTCAACTGCCTCAGTATGGACGCGGATCCTCGGCGTAGCGAGCGAGCGCGTGGCTGAGGTCGGCGACCTGATCTGGCCGATGATGACCAAGCCCGACCTCCTGGTACACGGCGACACGCTTCGTGAGGCGATCCGGTTCGTCGCGGCGGCTTGGCCATCCCGTTCGCATGAGGAGCGTCGCGCTTTCGAGGAGATGGTGCTGGACAACACCCGGCATGGCGACGACAACACCAACGGAAGATGGAGACGCACCCTCGGATTGCTGCTTGCACTGATCCCGGAGGATGCCCTTGCACTAGAGCCGACCCGCGACCTCCGACGGCAGATGCAGGCTGGTGGTGAACTGACGGATAACCGACCGGTTCACAGCTCCTTCCCCGACTGGGGCGTACTCGACGACTGCGTCCGGAGAACAATGCGGCGGGAGGGCGTCGACATTGACAGTGGCCCCAACCGAGTCGTCTTGGACGCCGCGGACGCGCCTCATGCCAGCGTGAACGCGACGCCGGGCGAAAGCGATGCGGCCAAGCTCGCGACCCTGTGGTCGGAGGCCACGGCGCTGCTCGCGCTGATCGACGCCAATCCCGGGCTCCATGGACAGGTCGACCACTCCGCTTGGGGCTACGTCTCGAACGCGGTCGAGCGCGTCGCCTCCGGCCCAAGCTTCGCCCCTGGGGTGGACGGGCTCCCGGAGCTGGACACGATGCTCGCCGTGCTCGCTCGGCTGTCCGCAAGCAGATATCCCCAGCGCCGGGGCGACGGCGCGTGCATTAGCTGGTGGAATGGGGATGTCAGGGTTTACGCGGCCGAAGCCTGGGTATCTCTCGCGCCGAGGTTCGCGGCCGAACGTCCGGAGATCGTCGACCGTATCTGCGAGATCCTCACGGACCCTCAGCCTGCGGTGCGCCTTCAGGCGGCACAGAACCTCCAGGTCATCTGGCTGGCCGCCCCGGAGCGGATGTGGGAGATGGGCGAACGGATCGCCTCGGCTGAGACCGACGCTCAGGTGCTGACCGCCTACCTCTGCCGCTCGCTTCGCAGGTTCCGCCATGCCGAGCCCGAGCGCTGCGAGCACATCCTCGCGATCGCCAAAGGCCGGCTTGACGACTTCGCCGACGACGCGAGCGGACGCAATCACCTCCAGGAATGTCTGGGCGGATGGGCGGCGCGACTCCAGGCATGGCAGGGACGGCCGCTCGCCAGCGCTTGGCTCGACGAGTGGGCGGCCGATCCCGAGCGGTTCCAGCACGCGCTCAACGCATACACCTCATCGCTGCGGGGGGCGTTCTTTAGCCGCTATGCCGCCGATGCTGATCAAGACGATAGAGAGATCAACGACCGTGCGCAGGAGGGGCTCGCGAAGATCCTCGGGCCGGCGCTCGACATTTCAGCCAAGGCGCACGCGGTGCTAGCTTCCAGCGCCCCAGACGAAGAAAAGCACGTCGCCGACCAGCATTACCTCGCGGCCGAGCAAGTCATCCACCACGCCATGAATCGAATCTACTTTGGTTCGGGGGCGCATGCAGAGGATAAAGAGGATGGACCAGCTCTCAATAATGTCGCGACGAAGGAGCGCTTCCTCGTCGATTACGCCGACATCCTCGGGCTTCTGCGGCGATCGCGTGAACCGGGAACACTGCACCACCTGATCCAACTCTACGAACACCTTATCCCCGGCGATCCCGTCACCGTCTTCATGGCGATCCACGCGATCCTGACCGGTCCCGGTGCAGAGGAGGGCTACCAGTTCGAGAGCCTCGGCAGCAATGCGGTGGTGAAAGTGGTGAGACGTTACATCGCCGACCATCGCGGCATCTTCGAGGATCCCGAGAGACGCGCGAAGCTCGTGGAGATCCTCCAGATGTTTTCAGAGGTTGGCTGGTCGGACGCGATTAGGCTCCTCTACGAGCTGCCCGACCTGCTGAGGTGAAACGGCAAGGCTTAAGGCGGGCTTGACGTGGACCCCGGAAATTGAGCCAGCCCTTATGAGAGCTTCCCGACCGGCCAGACTTGGCCAGGAGAAGCCCCATGAAACGCAAGCGTCACACCCCCGAGCAGATCATCCGCAAGCTGCGCACCGCTGAGCAGCTCCTCAACCAGGGCCAGACCGTCGCCGACGTCTGCAGGGCCCTGGAGGTATCGGCACCCACCTACCACCGCTGGCAGCAGCTCTACGGCGGCATGTAGACGCAGTCGGCCGGAGGCCATAGGCCACGGAGGCCAAACGCCTCAAGGAGCTGGAGCAGGAGAACACCAGGCTCAAGCGCCTGCTGGCTGATGCCGAGCTCGATAAGGCCATGCTCAAGGAGTTGGCCGAGGGAAACTTCTGAGCCCGGAACGACGCCGCAGGGCCGTGATGGTCCTGCTGGATCGATTCCGGGTGTCCCAGCGGCGTGCCTGCCGTCTGGCGGGCCAGAACCGCAACACGCAACGCCGGCCCGTGCCGGTGGTGGCCATCGAGGAGCAGAAGCTGCGCCGGCGGATCCGCGCACTGGCCCGGCGCCATGTGCGCTGGGGCCGGCGACTGGTCTACCGGTGGCTGCGGCTCGAGGGCTGGAGCGTCAACCACAAGCGGGTGCAACGGATCTGGCGTGAGGAGGGGCTGCAGCGGCCCCTGCCGCGCCGGCGGAAGCGCTCCCGGCCTGCAGGCGGCGGCAGGGAGCTGCTGAGGGCCGAGTACCCGCACCACGTCTGGGCGATCGACTTCCAGTTCGACCAGACGATGGATGGCCGAACGCTCAAGTTCCTGAACGTCGTGGATGAATTCAGCCGCGTCTGCCTGGCCATTCGTGTGGACAGGCGCTGCAGGGCTGTTGACGTCATCGACACGATCGAGGATCTGCTCAGGCTCTACCCGGCGCCTACCCACCTGCGGATGGACAATGGGCCTGAGTTCATTGCCCATGCCTTGCAGGAGTGGTGCACAGGCAGCGGCTCCAGCACGAGGTACATCGAGCCAGGTTCACCCTGGGAGAATCCATTCGTGGAGTCGTTCAACAGCCGCTTCAGGGATGAGTTCCTGAATATCGAGCTGTTCGCATCAGTGCTGGAGGCCAGGCAGTTGGCAGAGCAGCACCGGATGGAGTACAACACCTACAGACCGCATTCGGCGCTCCAGGGGCGTACGCCCCTGGAGGTCCTCCAGCAGTGGAGAGCGGCCTGACTACCCACCAGCTCTCAGAAGAACTGGACCAGCAAAGGGGGTCACGTCAGGCTTGAAGTGGGGCGCGCCCCGCGCACGCTGAACTTCCGACAAGTGGCGAGCAGGGTGGGCTGAAAAGGGTGAACCGCTCGGTCTTAACACTGGTGCTCAACTCAATCGCATCTTGGGCTGCCCATCGACGTGTTCTGCCGCTTTGAGGCCTCCGTCAAGTGGCTGTATTCGCGCATGACCGGCAGCTTTGCAGTGACGAGATCGAGTCGACGTAAGACGCCTCAGGGTCGAAAGGGGACGTCAACTTTCGGATACGACACGCCGTCCGCACCGTATAACGCTCATCATCACCCGCCCGAGGCCACTGTGGCGAGAGACGATGATTCATGCGTCGGGTCGGGTGGATGATGTTGTTAGGTAATGTCCAGGGCCCGCCTACTCACGAGGCCCAAAAGCTCTCGCAACCTCTGCAACCACTGGTTGAAGCTGCTTCCTCAGATTCTCGTGACCGCTCCACTCGATCCGGTTGTACCCCTGGAGATCGAAGTGGATATCGGTCCCCTTCTTCGAGGTCAATATAAGCCGCTTATGAAGGCCCATGGCATATCCAACTTCATAATAGACATTGGGCCTAATATTTGTCAAATCTGCGATCACAAAGCCACACGTTTGAATGTGGCTATGAATCGCCTCAACAATTTGATGGGTCGTCGTAGCTGGACGCGAATCGGTCCGCACGGCCTCAAATCCTGCTTCGAGACACACACTTCTAACCGCTGCAAGGTAGTCTTCAAGGTCATCAGTTTCAGCAAACGACATAATCACGAAGACTTCTCTGGATAGGGCTGCCTTTTCCGCTAGATCTACAAGCTTTTCGGCATACTTTCGCAGCGCAGCTTCATCGGTGAGCACAGAAGCGGACTTGGTCAAGATCTGTAAGTCATCAGCGTCCAATCCCGTGACCTTGGCCTTCTCTGGCTGCGGAGGGAGGTCTTCGAAGATATGTTCCGCAGCCATCCCGAACGACGCAACTGGCAGAATTGGAGTACCACTCTGCCGCGCCCAATTCGCCGCCGTATAAGTCCCGGATGCCTCTCCATACCCACCGAGGAGGATTACAACATCAGCTTGATCGATTGGTTCAGGGACCACTGGCCTACGCCCTGCCATTGAGCTCCAGTCCTCAATGGTGCTGGCACTTACAGCTCCGATCGCAACACGCGGGGCAATGCGCTTCGGGTGGTAGCTCACGACGACTTTTTCGGGATCAATCCCCCTGCTTTTCGCAGCCAGGCAAGCCGCTTCGATCACGACCTCGTCCAGTGAGCTTAGGTTGCCACAACGCAGGTGGTGACCTTGCCGAACAAACGCATCTGCTAGCTCTCGTGCAAACTGAACGATCCGCCCACCGTCTGCGGTGTGCGCAATAGACTCATCGTAGCCTCCGGTGATCATGATCTTCATAGACGCTCCAATGAGGAACCCACCCGTCACGAAGATTTTAGCTGTTTCGGGATGAGACCTAACGAATATGGATAGATCGTGCGCAGCCACGATCTTATCCGCAGTTGAACAAGCCTGCAAATCTGGAGCCCTGCCGGGCGGGGACTACTGCAGATAAGTCCGGCCGTTTTTCAGGTTTCC
>Ga0172376_10008372_pt1 | contig 10823 bp, 10 predicted proteins | sample Lak35m_FD_121114 | JGI IMG/M metagenome (GOLD analysis project Ga0172376, IMG submission 121114) | Freshwater microbial communities from Kabuno Bay, South-Kivu, Congo - kab_092012_35m | ecosystem: Environmental > Aquatic > Freshwater > Lake | place: Democratic Republic of the Congo: South-Kivu... | reverse complement strand
GGCGCAGCGCGTTGATCCGCAGCCAAAAACGTCCGGCAGGCGTCTGAAGGCACAACTTTCAGGGCGTTTCCCCAAAATCTGCGCTGCGGGGCATTCAATCCGCGAAGTTTTGCAAGAACCTCACAAGCACTCGCTCAACATCCACCCATGCCCGCATCACAGGGCACTGATAATCATCAATGTTTACTGGCGTTTTAAGCGGGACACTTCTGGGGAAGCACGTCAAATGACAGGAGAAACAGGAACAAAGACAAGCCGCCAGTTGGTCACCCGGCCGCTCCGGCGGTGATCACCACCCGGCCTGGCCCGACACCGTCACCGCCCTGCTCACCAAACTCCTCTCCTCCAAGCCCCCGTCCTCCTACAGCGCCGCCGCCAGCGAACTCCACCGCCGCCTCCACTTCCAAACCGACCGCGCCAGCGTCCGCCGCTGGGCCATCGAAAACCAACTCGCCCCCGACACCCGCTACAAGGCCCCGCCCAAACCCGTCAAACGCTGGCAGGCCCGCGACCTCGGCGCCCTCTGGCAATACGACGCCAGCCCCCACGCCTGGCTCCCGGGCAACCCCGCCAAACAAGCCCTGCTCGACCTCCTCGACGACGCCACGCGCTACAACACCGGTGCCCGCCTCTACGAAAGTGAAACCCTCCTGGCCCACCTCGACTTCCTGCCCCGCGCCTTCCAAGCCCACGGCCTGCCCTTGGTCCTCTACGTGGACTACCACTCCTTCTTCTTCACCCACACCCCCGACGCCTACACCCAACTCGGGGCCGCGCTCCACTTCTACGGCGTCACCCTGCGCTACGCCCCCACCCCGCAGGCCAAAGGCAAAGTCGAACGCCGCCACGACTACTGGCAGAAACGCCTCCCGCCCCTCTTGGCCGCCGACCACATCCTCGAACTCGAAGGCGCCAACCACCTCCTGGACCAGCTCCTGCCCCACGCCAACCAACATGAAATCCACCGCGAACTGGGCAGGACGCCCCACGCCGCACGGCAGCAGGCCGTGGCCGAAAACCGCTCCGTCCTACGCCCCATGCCCGCCTGCCCCTGGTGGCCCTTTGTCTGGAGCCAGCGCACCCCCGTGCGCGTCGGCGACGATGGCAAGATCCCCGTCGGTGCCCAACGACAGGCGGTGGCCGCACCACCCCGGACCACAGTCATTCGCTGCCTGCGCCCCGACGGCGACATCTATTACCTCCGCCACGCCCCCGACCCAGGTGCCAAACCCGTCGTCCTGCTCCACTGTCCAGTCTTCTAAACCCATTCCAACTTTGATCGCACACTGCATTCCAACTTTGTTTGATACACGACACGGCTGGCGAATTAACTTGCCGCCCACTCTGACCCGCGCAAAATGAATGCCTGATGGCTCGTAGTGAACCAAGTTTGCCGCCGGAGTTTTTTCCACTGTAAGGTCTGCTCGGACAATGCGCGTGCGTAGTCAGCATCACATGGCAGTAGCAGATTTGCATTCCTTGTTTCTGAGCCGGTTCAGAACTATTTGCAGTTAAGCATTTTGGGCCCGTAGCTCAACGGTTAGAGCAGGCGACTCATAATCGCTTGGTTACCGGTTCGAATCCGGTCGGGCCCACCAAGTTCCCATGCTTCCGCCCATCCCGCCCTTGACCACGTCGTCGCGTGCGTGCAAGCCGCACTGGCGGGGTGACGCCGTGCCGGCGACTTTTTGCAGTCACCGTTCCACTTGCGCTTTGTCCACAGGCGGCGGCTGGCCGCTGGCACGGATCCAGCGACGTCACAATCCCCGCCTTGACCGTCGGCGCGCGCTCGGAGACAAACAGCGCCGCCAACCCATCCTGCCATGCTTAAGAAAGTCCTTCTCGGCCTCGCCGTCGTCATCGTCGTGTTTGTCATCGTGGTCGCCACACGGCCGACGGACTTCCGCGTGGCGCGCTCGGCCACCATTCCCGCCGCGCCGGACGCGGTGTTCCCGCACGTCAACGACCTGAAGAAATGGCAGGAGTGGTCGCCGTTGGCGAAGCTGGACCCGAACTGCAAGGTCGCGTTCGAGGGGCCGGTGGCGGGCGCGGGCGCGAAGTTTTCGTGGGACGGCAACAACGACGTGGGCGTCGGCAGCATGACCATCACGGAGAGCAAGTCGCCCGAACTGGTGCGCATCAAGCTCGCGTTCCTCAAGCCGATGGAGGGCGACAGCGACGTGGTCTTCACGCTCAAGCCCGAGGGCGCGGGCACGCAAGTGACGTGGCAGATGGACAGCAAGAACGGTTTCATGGCCAAGGCGTTCGGCCTCTTCGTGGACTGCGAGAAGATGTGCGGCGACCAGTTCGAGCAAGGGTTCAAGAACTTGAAGGCGGTCATCGCCGCGCCGCCCACGCCGGCGAAGGTGACGCAGGCGAATTAAAATTTCCGTTGCGGTTCAACTCCACCCTCAACCCAGATTTACCATGGCCCACTACGTTGACGGATTCGTCATCCCGGTTCCCAAGAAGAAGCTCGCCGCCTACCTCCGCATGGCGCGGAAGGCCAGCAAGGTTTGGATGGAGCACGGCGCGCTCGACTACAAGGAGTGCGTCGGCGACGACCTGCACATCAAGCCGCTCATGCCGTTCCTCAAGGGCATCCGGGCCAAGCCGGGCGAGACGGCCGTGTTCGCCTACATCGTCTATAAGTCGCGCAAGCACCGCGACGCCGTGAACGCCAAGGTGATGAAGGATCCGCGCATGAACACCATGTGCGACCCGAACGACATCCCGTTCGACTGCAAGCGGCTCCTCTACGGCGGGTTCAAGGCGGTCGTCGAGGTTTGAGCCGCCGCGCCGGCCTTCAACTCGGAACTCGAAACCCCAAACCCGAAACGTCCCGATGTCCACCAACACCATCCGCCTGCATCGCGTGCTCCGCGCGACGCCCGAGCGAATCTACCGCGCGTTCCTCGACCCCGACGCGATGGCGAAGTGGCTTCCGCCCAATGGATTCACCGGCAAGGTTCACCAGATGGACGCCACGGTCGGCGGCGGCTACCGGATGTCCTTCACGAACTTTTCCACCGGCCACAGCCATGCCTTCGGAGGAAAATACCTCGAACTGACGCCCAACGAACGCCTCCGCTACACCGACCAGTTCGACAATCCGGGCCTGCCCGGCGAAATGCTCACGACCGTCACGCTGCAGAAAGTTTCCTGCGGCACGGAGCTGACCGTCGTGCAGTAAGGCATCCCGGAAGTCATCCCCGCCGAAGCGTGTTACCTCGGCTGGCAGGAATCGCTCATCCTGCTGGCGAAGCTGGTCGAGCCCGAGATACCTGACTGAGGGCTTTGAGGCCATGCAACGAACCACGCTGTTCCTCCGGTTCAACGGCTGCAAGTTGCAGCAGGCCGCGCACACGGGAAAATGAACTGACCGATGCAACCCGACGCAAACACAGCATCACACAAGGTCGCATGGTGGGTCTTGGCGTTCGTAGGTGTTGTCCTCACAGTTGGAGGCCTATTTGGCGTCTGGCTTCAAGGCGTGGTTTATGAGCGCGGGTTTCCCACTCCGGCAACTGTTGATGAAATCCGGGCTGCCTTTACTTTGCCAACCGCAGTGACGACAGCAGGCAGCTTGGTCGTGTCAGGCGTGATTTTGGGGAGTCCGCTCACGGCGTCGTGGAGCGCGACGCGGAGGCTCGTTCTGCTCCTGGGATTCTCCGCTCTTGTTTTGGCCGCCTGTGTCGTGTGCGGCCATCTTGCCGGGTCGCGTGTGGCCCCGATTCTGAACTGAACTCGTTCGCCATGCTCTACAGACCGCATCAAACAGACATCCAGAACGTCACTCCCTCTCCCTTTGCAGAGCAAGGGGAGAGGGCGGGGGTGAGGGGTTGGCTGCGTCGGCGTTGGTTGCCGCACCCCTCATCCGGCCTGCGGCCACCTTCTCCCCTCGCTCCGCGATGGGAGAAGGCCCGTGTTGCGCGCGGCTTTGTCTATTTGGCAGAAGTCAGAATTACAAACGAATGGGGACAAGCGAATGACTGTTCCTCATTCGTTTGTCCCCATTCACTTGTCAAAGTCGGCTTAACCCATAGGCAAACATGAGCACCATCCGAGTCCTCGTCGGCACCAAGAAAGGCGCATTCATCCTCACGGCGGACGGCGCGCGCAAAAGCTGGACCACCACCGGCCCGCACTTCGCCGGCTGGGAGATTTACCACCTCAAAGGCTCCCCGCTGGATTCGAACCGCATCTACGCGTCGCAGACCAGCGGGTGGTTCGGCCAGATCATCCAGCGCTCCGATGATGGCGGGAAAACTTGGAATCCGCCCGGCACGAAACCCGAGGACTTGATGGGGCCGGACGGAATGCCGAAGGGCGTGAGCAACCAGTTCCTCTACGAGGGCGAGACCGGCATGCACATGCACTACGACGGGACGCAGAAGCCGTGGGCGTTCAAGCGCATCTGGCACATCGAGCCGTCGCACACCGACCCCGACACCGCTTACACGGGCGCGGAGGACGCGGCGATTTTCAAGACCACCGACGGCGGCAAAACGTGGAAGGAACTCGCGGGCCTGCGCGCTGCGAAGGGGCAGCTCTGGCAGCCCGGCGCGGGCGGCATGGGCCTGCACACCATCCTGCTCGATCCGAAGAATCCCAACCGCATCTACATCGCCATCTCGGCGGCGGGGGCGTTCCGCACGGACGATGGCGGCAAGACGTGGCGGCCCATCAACCGCGGCCTGAAGTCGCAATACGAGCTGCCCGACCCGGACGCGGAGGTCGGCCATTGCGTGCACCGCATCGCGCACCACCCGTCGCGGCCCGACGTGATCTTCATGCAGAAGCACTGGAACGTCCTGCGCACCGACAACGCCGGCGACCAGTGGACGCAGGTCAGCGGCAATCTGCCGAGCGACTTCGGCTTTCCGATTGATGTCCACGCGCACGAGCCGGAGACGATTTACGTGGTGCCCATCACGAGCGACTCGCTGCACTACCCGCCCGACGGCAAGCTGCGCGTCTATCGCAGCAAGACCGGCGGCAACGAGTGGGAACCGCTCACCAAGGGCCTGCCGCAAAAGGATTGCTACGTGAACGTCCTGCGCGACGCGATGGCCACCGACTCGATGGACCCGTGCGGCGTGTATTTCGGCACGACGGGCGGCCAGGTCTATTGCTCGCCCGACGGCGGCGATACGTGGACGAGCATCGTGCGCGATTTGCCCGGCGTGCTGTCGGTCGAGGTGCAGACGTTGCCGTGAATGCAACCGCGCCAAGGAGCGCGGGCTTCAGCCCGCTTCAGCGTCCGAACGAGCGCGATGTGGAAAGCTCGCAACCTGACTTTGCGCTCCACACTGAAGCGGCGTGAACGCCGCGCTCCGATTCCATGATCCGCGTCGTCCTCCCCTACCACCTCCGCAACCTCGCGCGCGTGGAGGGCGAGGTGCTGCTCGAAGTCCCGTCGCCCGTCACCATCGCCGCCGTGCTGGACGCGCTCGAAGCCCGCTTCCCCGTGTTGCACGGAACGATTCGCGACCACGGCACGCTGAAACGCCGCCCGTTCATCCGCTTCTTCGCCTGCAAGGAAGACTTGTCCCTCGACCCGACTGACACGCCGCTGCCCGAGGCAGTGGTCAACGGGAGCGAGCCGTTCCTCGTCGTCGGCGCAATGGCGGGGGGATGAGGCGGGGAACATAGAACGTAAAGCGTAAAACGTAAGGCGGAGCGCCCGAGGCGTTCAGCTTCACTTCGGTTCTTACGTTTTACGCATTACGCACGGCCGCACGAGGCCATCCGCTTCCTTTCCGTGTGTTCCGCGTCTTCCGTGGTTGACGCTCCGACATTCACCGTGAACGCGCTTCCGCCGCGTGCCGTCGGGATTACATGACCCGCCTCCGTCGCTGCCTGCTGCGCGCGACCTTGTTGCTCGCGCCGCTGGTTGCCGCGCCATCCCAAGCCGCCGCGCCGCCGCCCGCCCGCCCGCCGAACATCGTCTTCCTCCTCGCCGACGACATGAGGCCCGATGCCATCGGCGCGCTCGGGCATCCGGTGGTGAAGACGCCGCATCTCGACGCGCTCGTGCGCGAGGGCGTCGCCTTCACGCGTGCGGTGAGCGCGTATCCGATCTGCCACGTCAGCCGCGCGGAGATGCTCACCGGCTGCACCGCGTTCCGCACCGGCGTGCAGTATCGCGGCACGAAGCTCGATCCCAAACTCGCGCTCTGGCCGGAGACGCTCCGCCGCGCGGGCTATCTGACTTGGTATTCCGGCAAGTGGCACAACGACGGCCAGCCGAAGTCGCGCGGCTACGTGGAGACGCGCGCGCTTTACAGCAGCGGCGGCGGCGCGGGCCGCACACCGCAGCCGGACCACGCCGGCCGGCCCGCGACCGGCTACACGGGCTGGACCTTCAAGATGGACGACGGCCAGCTCGAGCCGGAGAAGGGCGTCGGCCTCACACCGGACACCGACCGGTTCATCGGCGACGGTGCGGTGGAACTCATCCGCCGCCGGCCGGAGCAGCCATTTTTCCTACATGTGAACTTCACCGGCCCGCACGACCCGCGCATCGTCCCGCGCGGCTTCGAGGGTGCTTACGATCTGGCGCGGGTGCCGCTGCCAAAAAACTTCGCGGCGGAGCACCCGTTCGACCACGGCAACGCGAAGGGCCGCGACGAAGTCCTGCTGGCCACGCCGCGCCAGCCCGCCGAGGTCCGCGCCGAGCTGGCGTGCTATTACGCCATGATTTCCCAGGTGGACGCGCAGGTCGGGCGCATCGTCGCCGCGCTGCGCGAGACCGGCGAACTGGAGCGCACCGTCATCATATTTTCCAGCGACCACGGCCTTGCGCTGGGCAGCCACGGGCTGATGGGCAAGCAGAACCTCTACGACCATTCCTTCGGTGTGCCGCTGCTGCTGCGCGGGCCGGGCGTCCCGCGCGGCCGGCGGCTCGACGCGGCGTGTTATCTCCGCGACCTCTTTCCCACCACCTGCGAGTTGGCGGGCATCGCGGTTCCCGACACAGTGCAGGGCCGGAGCCTCGTGCCGGTGCTGGCGGGCCGGGCGAAGTCCGTCCATCCACACGTCATCGGCTATTTCACCAACGCGCAGCGCGCCATCCGCGATGACCGATGGAAACTCATCTGGTATCCGCAGGCGGGCCGGCAGCAGCTCTTTGACTTGGCGAACGACGCCGATGAACTTCGCGACCTCGCGGCCGAACCGCGCCACGCGGGCAAGGTGGCCGAGTTGAAAGGGCGGCTTGAAACGTGGCTGAAAGACAACGGCGACCCGCTGTTCGACGCGAAGCAGTGAGCGGCTCGGCTGCTTCAGCGCGAGGCCCGGCGCACGAACGCCCCGGACTGCCACTCCTTCTCCACCTCCGTCGCGATGAGCCGCAGGCCGGCGGCGCGGTAGGCGCGTTCCACCTTGGCGAACTGCGTCTGCAGAATGCCGGCCAGCACCAGCACGCCATCCGGCCGGAGGCGGGCGAGGATGCGGTCGCGCTCGGCGATGAGGAGGTCGTAAATCAGGTTCGCGCAAACGACGTGGTAACGCGTCGCGCTCGTGGGCGGGAGTTTCGTGAGGTCGCGGCGGACCGGCCGGACGAGGGGCGCCACGTTGTTCTGCGCCGCGTTCGCCTTCGCCACGCGGACGGACTCGGGGTCGAAGTCGAAGCAGCGCACCGGAGAGTAGCCCAGCTTGGCGGCGGCGATGGCGAGGATTCCGGAGCCGGTTCCGATGTCGAGGAGGGAGAGGGGGCGATTAAGATTAGGAGTAAGAGTAGGAGTAGGAGCACGCGCCGAAGTGCGAGCCGCCCTCCTTACTCCTACTCTTAATCTTAATCTTAATCCCGCTCCCCGTTTCACTTCGACAAGCTGCTTCAGGCAAAAACCCGTCGTCGCATGGTGCCCCGTGCCGAAACTCAGGCCGGGGTCGAGGATGACCACGGCCTGGCCCCTGCGCGGCTTCCGTTTCTCCCAGCTTGGCTTGATGAGCAGCGCGTCGCCGATGGCGAGCGGCTTGAAGTGGCGTTTCCACGACTCCGCCCAGTCCTCACGGCGGACTTTGCTCGCCGAGATTTCGCCGGGGCCGATGTCGAGGCCGCACTCGGCGAGCGTGGCCATTCCCGCACGCAACTCGGCCCGCGCGGCGGCGTTCCACTGTGCCGGCTGCTCCAAGTAGGTCGAAACCGTCGTTTCGCCAGTCTCGGCATCGAAGTAAGTCGAGGGCGTCTGCCCGAGCACACGCAGCAGCAACTCGGCGACGGCCTCCTCCACCTCGGGGGTCGTGGCGACGGAAACCTGGGTGAGCGGCGCGGCCTTCATTCGCGTCATTTCGCGTGTTTCGCGGGCACGTCCCGCCACGGTGTGAAGTTCAGCAGCTCCACCTCGCTGCGGTGCGGGCGCTGCTCGACGACGGTGACGCTGGCATACTCGATGTCGAAATGCGCGAGCTTGGGCAGCGGCAGTTCGAGCAGCAGCGACAGCAGCATCCGGATGACGCCGCCGTGGCAGACGACGGCGACGGTTTGGCCGGGGCAGTCGCGGAGGATCTGCTTCAGGCACGGCTCGATGCGTCCGCGATACTGCGGGCCGGTTTCCGCGCCGGGGACTTCGCCGGCTTCCAGCTTCTCCAGCCAGTCGAACGCGCTGACGCCGAACCGCTCGTGGACCTGCTGCCAGCTCAGGCCCGTCCAGTCGCCGAAATCCACCTCGCGCAGGCCGGCGAGCGTGGTGGCGGCCATGCCCGTGTGCGCGGCCAGCGGCGCGAGCGTCTGCTGCGCGCGTTTCATGGGGCTTACGTAAATCGCGTTGAAGTGCGTGGCGGCGAGATAGTCCGCGAGCGCCCGCGCCTGCTCGTGTCCGCGCGGCGACAGCTCCATGTCAATGCGCCCGCCGAAGATGCGGTGGTAGCGCGTCTCGACTTCGCCGTGGCGGAGGAGGAAGAGGCGCGTCGGGGTGGAGGGAGAACTCATGGAATTTCGAGTGGCGAATTGCGAATGTCGAATGGGCGTCAGGGAGGATTCGCCATTCGAAATTCGCCGTTCGCCATTACTTCACCGCCGTTTCCTGCAACGCGAGCAGTTCCCGAATCCCCACACGGCCCAGCGTCAGCATCGCCGCGAGTTGGTCGTCGGAGAACGTGCTCTCCTCGCCCGTGCCTTGCAGCTCGATGAACTCGCCGGAGCCGGTCATCACGAGGTTCATGTCCACCTGCGCGGCGGCGTCCTCGGTGTAGCAGAGGTCCAGCAGCGGGATGCCGTTGACGATGCCCACGCTGACGGCGGCAACGGTGTTCGCGATGGGGTCGGCGGTGAGCTTGCCTTCGGCGGCGAGTTTCTTCAGCGCGAGCCGCAGCGCGACAAACGCGCCGGTGATGGCCGCCGTGCGCGTGCCGCCGTCGGCCTGGAGCACGTCGCAATCCACGCAGATGGTGCGCGCGCCGAGTTTTTCGAGGTCGAGCGCGGAACGCATCGCGCGGCCGATGAGCCGCTGAATCTCGACGGAGCGACCGTCCACCTTGCCCTTGCTGCTGTCGCGCGGCTTCCGCGTGAGCGTCGAGTAGGGGAGCATCGAATACTCCGCCGTGATCCAGCCGCCGGTGACGCCCTGCTCCTTCATCCAGCGCGGCACGGACTCCTCGATGGTCACGCCGCAGATGACGCGTGTGCTGCCCCACTCGATGAGCGTGGAGCCAGCCGCGTGCGGCGCGATGTGGTTTTGGAAACGCACGGGACGGAGCTGGTCCGCGCGGCGACCGGCGGCGCGGAGAAACGTGATAGAAGCGGGTTCGGCCATAAGGGCGGCGATGGTAGGAATCGCGCGAGGCCGGGGCAATGGCGAAGTCCGAGGCGAAGTCCGAGGCACTTGCATCCTGAGCCAACGGTGCAGATGAGATTGGGGAGCGCGCCCGCCTCGGGCGCAGCCAACCGCGCCCTCGCGGTTGGCAGGAGCCGTCCGCACGACCGCACCCTTTGGTTTGCTTACACGCGCCCGAGTTCGGCGCGAGGGCGCACCGAACGGCAGCCGGGGCGGCTGCGGTCCCCTCGCTTTCAACCGCATCGTTTCGGTTGAGCGCATTTCACTTTTCGGCACGTTGGCAGGTTGATGCGGAAAACCCCGCAGGGGTTCCATGTGAATAGCCGTGGGTGAAACCCACGGTGAGCGAGGGACGAACGCAACCCCGTCAGGGGTTGAACCGCTGGGCCAAAGTGCGGCGACGGTTCGACCCCTCGCGAGGTCGCGGCGGGATGGCCAGGCCCGTGGGTTACACCCACGGCTATTCACGTTCCAGCCCTCCGGGCTGAGGAGCCATTCGGTGGTGACCCCAACAAAGGAAGATGCGGCTGGCGGTTCGTAGGGCGAGTCCCGACTTTGAGCCTTGGACTTTGAGCCTTGGACTTTAGACTTCCGCCCATGGACAAAGAGCAAGTCGCCGCCGTGCTCACCGAGATTGGCACGCTCCTCGAACTCAAGGGCGAGAACCCGTTCAAGATCCGTGCCTACCGCACCGCCGCCGAGATTGTCGAAAGCCATCCCGAAGACCTGTTGCGCCTGGCTCAGGAGAACCGCCTGGAGGGAGTCAAGGGACTGGGTGAGGCCTTGCGCGACAAGCTGCACGAATTGGCAACCACGGGGCGCTTGGAATTTTACGAGAAACTGCTCGCCGAGTTCCCGGCGGGCCTGCCGGAACTCTTCGAGATCCAGGGCCTGGGCCCGAAGAAAATCGCTGTCCTGCATCGCGGACTCGGTGTCGGCAGCGTCGCCGACCTGCGCCGGGTCTGCGAAAGCGGCGAGGCGGCGCGACTGTCGGGCTTTGGTGAAAAAACTGTGGCCAAGATCCTCGCCAGCATCGCCTTCCGC
>Ga0172376_10008371_pt1 | contig 10824 bp, 11 predicted proteins | sample Lak35m_FD_121114 | JGI IMG/M metagenome (GOLD analysis project Ga0172376, IMG submission 121114) | Freshwater microbial communities from Kabuno Bay, South-Kivu, Congo - kab_092012_35m | ecosystem: Environmental > Aquatic > Freshwater > Lake | place: Democratic Republic of the Congo: South-Kivu... | reverse complement strand
TCACCGGGACTCTCGGAAGGTGCGGACAAGGGACACGAGATCCGGAACCTGGCCCGCAGGAAGCCGGACGCGAAGCATTGACCCGAAGGCATCGGAGAACTCGATCTCGCACGGGCTTGGTGCTGGGAGCGGACCAGGCGTCAGTTCCAGGAAGGACGGTGCCAGGCTCGGACTGCCCGCTGCACCCCTGCGCGGTGCCGGCTGCGTCAGCCGCTCCTTCAGTGCGTAGTAGTCGAGCTTGAGCACCCCCGACGTGCGGCTGACCCCGTGACGTCCGGCCACGTCGGCTGCAAGGCGCCAAAGCCGTGCCGGAATCCGCTGTCCCCGGCCGCGGGTCCGACGCCACCGCTCGAACTGCTCAGCGGCTCGCGACAACTCCGCAGCCTCGCCTCCCCGCTTCCGTCCAGCCATGACTTGACCTCGCTTGCATGCCGATACACTCGGTCACGCTAGCAGGTCCGCCCCGCCGTTCCACGCAGGCTTGCCGGAAGGACACCGACTATCTCGACAACATGCGCGTCAGCGTGCTGGACGAGCGGCACCAGGAGACCGGCAGACAGGGCCGTCTGTGGTTCGCGGTCGATCACATCCGGGACGGCTTCGGGCGGGAGCCAACGCAGCACAAGCATCTGTGGGTGGTGGCGCTGCCCTGCGGCCGGTTCGCATGGGTCCCGCAGGATCAGCTCCTGCTCCACGACAAGTCGTTCACCACGGTGGACGGCGTGCCCAGGATCAAGCGGCAGGACCGGATCTGGAGCGTCGAGTGATGGCCCGCACGCCACACGGCCGCGCGCGGCGTATGAGTTGCGGATCGCTGGAGACGGCGTTCTGCTAGCGGTCCGTGGACAAAGCCTTCCATGGCCTTTGCCCACTTGGTCGACCGGTGGAAACGCCGAGGGTTTCCACCGGTCGGCACTCCTCACATCCTGCTCGGGCAGACTTCTTCCACAGTCTGCCAGGCCGAGGCTCGCCATGCTGCTCGTGAGGGCCACGGCCGGGGTGAGCGCGATCCACGGGATCGGATTGATCGCGCGCGAGTTCATCCCGAGAGGCACGCGGGTGTGGGAGTTTCGGTCGGGCTTCGACGTCGTCCTCACGGCGGCCGAGGTGGAGGCTCTCTCGGCCGTCGCCCGCGATCAGATGCTCTGGTACGCCTTCTACGATCGGACCCGGGAGGCGTACGTCCTCTCCGGAGACGACGATCGCTTCACGAACCACTCCGACGCGCCCAACACCGCGGACGACGGGGCCTTCACCGTCGCCAGCCGCGATATCCTGCCGGGAGAGGAGATCACCGCGGACTACCGTCCCTGGGCGTGAGCCCGCGTCCGTCACCCGCCGGTCTCGCTCTTGCGCCCGAGCTCCTGATCGATCAGGATCAGGCCGTGCCCGTCGCCGCCGACGAGCATGAGCCGGTCGTGGACGTCGTCCGCCTCGGCCGTGTCCGCGATCTGCTGCGGCACGAACTGGGTGAGGAAACTGTGCGTCAGGTGGTCGTTGTGCTTGTCGGCCATGTCGATGAGGTCGTTCATCCGCTGGAGCAGCACGTGCTCCTGCGTGCGGACCATGTCGAACGCCTCGATCGGGCTGGCCCACGTGCTCGCCGGCGCCTCGATCGTGGCAAACGTCGCCTGCCAGTCACGGTCGTTGAGGTAGTCGACGAAGAGATTCATGTGCGTGAGTTCCCCATGCGCCTCGCCGCGGAACCAGGAGGCCATGCCGGTGAGGCCGCGGACGTTGGCCCACGAGGCGAGCGAGAAGTAGAGGAAGGCCGCCGACGCCTCGATTCGGATCTGCTCGTTGAGCGACTCGGCGACGTCCTTGTGGAGGGATTTGCGAAAACTCACGGGGTGGAGGCTCCTGAAAGCGGTGGTGTCGATGCCGGCCGGCGCAATCCGCCAGGCGGACGCTCGAGCGTGGCATCAGCGTTATAGCCGCTACCGGCCGAACCGGTGAGATACGGGGCGGGTCCAAGACGGATTCCGGCGACCGCCGGCCGATCCGCCAGGCACCCACGCCATCAGGCGATCCCCTCGGCCCGCATGGCCTGCCAGTCGGCCGCCGTGGGGCGGGCCACCGTGCCGAAGAGGTAGTCGCCGACGGGCAGCGCGACGTTGAAGTTCTTGTCCGGGTAGCGGTGGTGCAGGTAGTGATGCCGGGCCACGTACTTGAACGCGGCCCACCGTCCGAACAGCCGATTGGCGGGCTGGTGCATCTCGAGGTGGATCTGATTCCAGAGCAGGTGGTGCATGCACACGATCATCGGAAACATGACCGCGCCGATGATCGAAAAGCACCCGAGGACGAGGCTCGCCGGAAGCGACTCGAGCAGCCCCTCCCAGACGTTGAGCCGGATGCCCCGGTCCTCGCCATGCGGCAGAGGATCGTCGCGGAAGGTCGCGCGATACTGGCGGTGGTGCTCGACGGCGTGGCTCGTGAAGATGCGTTGCCGTGCCCTCAAACCGCGGAGGAACACGTTGCGAGGCTTCTTGTGCATCAGGCGACTGTGCACCTGGTGCTCCACGATCGACATGAAGACGACGAGTGCGGCGAACCAGCAGACCACCTCGATGGCGAGCGACATGCGGGGCCCTGCATGGTGTCGAGTGGCCCACATGTCGGCAGGTGGTGCCGACCGGCTGCGGCCGTCGTGGAAGGGAGGTGTACCAGAACACCTCGCACGACGGCAGAGCGGTTTCGCAGCCTGAAACGCGGATTGTGCGATCGCACGCACTGCTCCGGGTGGAGGTGGCCGCCGGATTGCAGGCAAAGCGATGCAGGCGCACACGCTCGAGGACTTGGGGGAGCGTGAAAGCCCCGCACGGCCGGAGCCCGCGTCATGGGCACGATCGCGAAGATGAAGGCGGATTCCTCCGCGGGAACCTCGAGGACGTATGATCTCAGGAGCCCGACGAGAGAGATCGCCGCTGTGAGGTGATGTCATGAGCAATCCGCGCACCGCGTCGGGCCTCGTCCGCGAGCGAATGGCCGTGCGTGCGACACACGTCTTCGCACTCCTGTGTGCGCTCGCGATCATGCCCGTGCGCGCCGCCGACAGCGGTCGCGCCCGGCGGGCTGACGAGCGACGTGAGGACGCGGCGGTGAAGGAGGCGCGTGAGGCGGTGAACGCGGCCGAGCGGGAGGTCCGGCAGGCGCAGCAGTCGCTGCAGCGATCGCAGTCGCCGAGGTGGCCGCGGCGGAAGCACGGTTCAAGACCGCTCAGAGCCGATTTGACAAGACCGTCGAGAGCGACCCGGACCTTCAGTCCGCGCGCAGGGCCTTGATCGCGGCAACAGCCGCCGAGGACAAGGCTGAGGCGACGCTCGTTCGCGAGAACCGTGATCTGCGTGCCGCCCGCGCGAGGCTGGCACGCGCCCAGCAGTCGCTGGCGACGAGGCGCGCGGCCGACCAGCGCGACACGAACAAGCCGCCGAAGCCGAGCAAGCCTCCGCAAAAGGATCGGAAGAAGTGACGTGACTGCGCAGATGGGCTCAACGCAGCACGCTGTGGTATCCTCACGTTTGAGGCGGGCACCCGACGACATCAGGGATCCCCGTGCCCAATGCACCGTTTGCCGACCTGACCCTTCTCGGCCGTGGCCGACATCTGCTCGAGATTGGCGGCAGGTTGCCGCTCAACTGGACATCGAGTCTCGCCGCCGGCCTCGCATCCCATGGCATCGGGATCGTCGAGGGCCGGGCATTGCGAACGCATCTCGACTGGGCCGGCTCGTTCGTGCTCGATACGTCGGGCGCAACGACCGACCCCGGCAGCCTCGACATGCTGACGCTCGCAAAGGCCGACACTCGTGCCGCGGGCGACACGGAGATCCACCTCACACGCTTCACCTGCCGCCGGCTCGAGCATGGCCTGGAGGTACGCGTATTCGGACCAGACCAACAGGGGTTTCTCGCACGTTTGTTTGGCAGGTTCGCCCTGCTGACGCTTTTTCCGTCGCGGTTCGAGATTTCGACCACCGATGACGGCATCGACGACACGTTTGTGGTGACGGGAATCGGTGGCGTCGTACCTTCCGCCACGGCCGCGGCCGCGTGCGAACGGATGCTGCGAGACTGCGTTCGTTAAAAGAGGAATGGACCGAGGCACGCATGTGTGTCTCTGCCGTGGGGTGTGACGATCACCGCAGGCACTCTGCCTCGTCTGGGCCTCACGCTGAGTGCCGGCCAACACCGCCGTGCGCTGCATGCGGTTGATTTCAACGGATTCAATCGCCTTGGTACGCTGTTCGGTGATGGAACCGACCGGAATGAGGGACACCCGGAGAATCGTGGATGCGCACGTCGCTTTTCTCGCTGACTCCCGGATTTGTGCATACGCGTGCGGTCCGTCGCGCGTTCGTGATGATCGCGGTCGGTGCGTTGATCTCGGTACCAATCCAGAGTGGCCGTACGGCCGAGCCGCCCGAGATCGTGCTGTGGCCCGACGGGGTGCCCGAGCCGCGGGTGCCCGCTGAGCCCGCTGAGACGGTGGAGAAGAAGGCCGACGGCATCGCCCGACGGTCACGCGTCTCGAATCCGCGGCTGGTCGTCTACGACCTCCCGCGGTCGGAGACGGCCGCGCGTCGTGCCGCGGTGCTCGTGGTGCCGGGCGGGGGATTCGGCATCCTCGCCGACGAGCACGAAGGATCCGACGCCTGCCGCTGGCTCAACGAGCAGGGCTACGTCTCCTTTCTCGTGCGGCATCGCGTGCCCACGAACATGATGCCCGAGCCCAACGCCGCCCCGGTACAGGACGTGCAGCGAAGCGTGCAGGAGGTGCGTCGCCGGGCCGACGAGTTCGCCATCGATCCGAGCCGCATCGCGGTGCTCGGCTTCTCGGCCGGGGGCCAGGTGGCCCTGGTGGCCGCCACGAAGCCGGTGTCGTTTCCCGGCGCGGATGCGCGGGTGTCGGCTCGACCCGACGCGCTGCTTCTGCTCTATCCCTGGCGCATTGTCGGCGAGGGTGGCACGGGCCTGCGGAGTGACGTCACGATCGACGGGAACGCGCCGCCGACGTTCATCGCGCAGTGCGGCGACGACACCGGATCACTGCCCCAGGGCTCGGCCCATCTCTATCTCGAACTGCTCAGGGCGAAGGTGCCGGCCGAAATCCACGTCTACGAGACGGGCGGCCACGGCTTCGGCCTCAAGGCCGGCAACACGATCCCCGGCACGCTCGACTGGAAGGCCCGCGCCGTCGACTGGCTGCGGGGCCGCGGCTGGTAATGCCCGGGCGGGCTGCTCACGGCTCCTGCGCGTCGTCTCGGTTCGATGCGCCGAGGCTCGAGGTGGTCGCGTGGCGGCAGGTGCAGCACCGCTCCTCCACCTTCCATTCCACGGCCGGGACCTTGCGCGGTACTTCCTTCTTCACGGGCACGTGCCTCGTGATGACCTCCGCGCACGTCGGCTTCCACAGCCAGCACGTCCAGCATCCGCAATCGTCACGGTGATGCCGCGTGCCGCAGAAGATGCTCGGCCCAGGGATGCAGACCTCCTCGCAGCGGTAGCTCCAGCAGACCTTCGTGACCTCCTTCTCCTTCAGGTTCTTCACGCACATCGGTCGTACCGATTCACACCCACCGCAGCGGTCGCAGCGGCCGTCACGCGCGGGCGTATCGGTGTCGGTCGCCACGGCACACACGGCGGAGCACAATGCCGCACCGACGAGCAGGGCACGCAGACGGACGCCGACGCGACGCGTGGACATTGATTCGAGCACGATGACCTCCTGCCGCGCGCCGGGATCGGCGGCTCAGAACTCGACCTGAAACCTCGTTCCATAGATGTCGAACGGTGCGGCCCCGTACCCGACGTAGTTCGGCATGCTGCGAATCCAGTTGAACTGCACCTTGGCGAACCGATTCCAGTACCAATTCACGCCGACCGTCGTCTGATTGACCGTGGCGGCGTTGGGCGAGGGGGGCGGACCGACGGTGTCGGAGAGCTGGTTTGCCGGCCGCACGTTCACGCCCGAGAGATCGACGTACGACCAGCGTGCCGCCACCTCCCACGCGCCCCACCCGCGCACGCGCCCCTTGCGACCGGTGCCGAAGAAGGGCGTATAGGGCACCACCGTGTAGTCGAACGCGCCCACCTGCTTGAGATAGCCGATCGCCTCGCCGGTGAGCATGTAGCCGCACTGGAAATAGGCCGCGGGCTGCATGATCGCCGGTCCACCGAACTGGTTGACCGTCGTGAGCATCGCCTCGGTCTGGAAGTGGGCCCGGCCATGGCTACCGGCGAGTTCCACGTGCACGTCGTTGAAATCATTCGTGAGAACCCGGCCGGTGTCGGCGACGAGTGGTGTGCCGGCTCCCGAGAAGCCCAGCCCCGTGGGATCCCCGACGTAGAACTCCGGGATGATCGCCGACCGGTAGGTCTTGGCGAAGGCACCATCCGTATCCCGGGAACCACCCGTGGTGCCGTAGCGATAGCCGGCGCCGACATGCAGCAGGTAGCGATTCTCGGCCAGCGGATCGTAGTAGACGAGATGCGTGATGCGGGACGCGAAGCCCACGCCGCCGTCGTCACCGATCTGCGCGCCGTTGCGATTTTCGCCGATGGTGCTGTAGACGGTTTCCTGGCCGTTCCAGAACGTGAGCCCCGTCGCATAGACGCTGTAGGCCCACTGGGTCCGTTCATCCTCCGTCATCGCGTAGGCCATGATGCCGACGCGACGAAACGGCTCGACGGCCTGGAAGGCGACGCTGCGCTCGAGGAACTCGAAGTGCCGGATGCTCGTCCAGCTCTCCATCGTCCCGGGCTGTCGAAACTGCCCGATGCGGATCGTGCCGAAGAAGGGAATCTGCTCCTGCTCACCCCAGACGTCCATGAAGCTGGGTCGGCCGGCCTGGGCGAAGTCGAACATGATGGAGTAGTTCGTGAACTCCGTGAGCTTCCCGAACGCCTGCAGTCGAGCCCGGCGGAAACTCACGCCGTCATAGGCATCGCCGAGCCGGGCCTGACTGGCGGCGGGCTGGCTGAAGAGGCCGTCGTCCAGCTGGAAGAAGCCGCTCAGGCGGATGAGCGGGAGGGCGTCACTCGTGCCCTGGCCCCCATCGAGCCGGTTCGGGGCCTGCTCCAATCGTCGATCGATATTGCCCACCTGGTTCGGGTCGAGCACGGGTCCCGGCGACGGCGCTGCGTCCACATCGAGTGGCGAACCTGCCCCGCGGTCGATGTTGCCGGCCTGGTTCGGGTCGAGGACCGGTGCGGGCGCGGGGAGGGGCTCCTGGGCACGAGCCTGCCGCCACGCGTGTCCGGCAAGCGCCGTAAGGCACCCCAGCAGCATGAGCACGATCGGCGAGCGCGTCCCCGCCCAGCCACGCAGTCTCGGCCGGGAGTTTCGCCGCGGGCTTGGGTTCATCGGGGAGCGATCCGCTGCCAATCGTCCGCCCTACACCCCCTTTCATCGGCAGAGTCGCGGTGCCGGGAACAGTCGCCGCCCCCCGTGCGTATCGCCCAGACGCCCCGTCCGGCCATGGCGGCGGGCGCTTGAAGGCTGAGATGGGCAGGAATCGAGGGCTGTTTGCGAGCCCATTTTCGCCGAATTACGCTCTTCGAACCGGGAGCGGGCGGACGCATCTCCGGTTCACGCGATGGCATCTCGCTGCGCTCACGCGGGAGATCCCGTCCAGTCTCGCCCTTTTCTCGCATCCACCCGGCCACCCGCGCCGTCCGCAACGAAGCCTCCATGGATGCCGAAGCCGAGAGCCTGCTCCAGGAGTTCGTCGCGGAAAGTCGGGAGCACCTCGACCTCGCCGAAAAGAAGCTCCTTGCCCTCGAGGGCACTGCCGACGCGGAGACGGTCAACGAGCTATTTCGCGCGATCCATACGGTGAAGGGAGCGGCCGGCTTCTTCAAGCTGGCGAAGCTGGGCGCCCTGGCCCACGTCGCCGAATCGCTCCTGTCGAGGGTCCGCGACGGCACGATCGTGGTCGACAAGCCGCTCGTGGACATCCTCCTCGAGTCGGTGGACCAGTTGTTGGGAATGCTCGGCCGGGACGACCTCGGCGAGCGCGTGGACACACGGGACCTTTTCGGCAGGCTCCAGAACTTCGTGGCGACGGCCACCAGGAGCACATCTGCGTCCACGCCGCCCCCTCCGTCACCAGCCACCGTCCTCCGGCCCCCCATACCCGATCCGCCTGCTGGGGCCGCGGTCGTGACGTCACCCACGCCAGCCGCGGAGACTCAGGCCGCCCGGATCGTCGAGCCGCCAGCTCCGCCCATGCCGATCTCGGGCGTTACCGCGGCGGCCCCACAGGCCGCGAACGCCCCATCGGCCATCCGGGTCGGCGTGGAGGTCCTCGACGAACTCCTGGAACTGATCGGGGAGGTCGTGCTCGGGCGCAACCAGCTCATCTTCAGCCACCAGGGCGACCCGGCCTTCGACGGCCTGTCCCGCAGCATCACGCGACTGCATCAGCACGTGATTCGCACCCGGATGCAGAACGTCGGCTCGCTGTTCGAGCGCTATCGCCGCACGGTCCGCGACCTGTCGCAGCACCTCGGCAAGAAGGTCGAGATCGTGATCGAGGGAGGCGAACTGGAACTGGACCGCACCGTGATCGAGCGCCTCGCCGACCCGATCACCCATCTCGTGCGCAACGCCGTGGACCACGGGCTCGAGACGAGCGAGGAACGCTCGCAGAAGGGCAAGCAGGTGGTGGGCACCATCGTGCTGCGTGCGTTGCACGAGAGCGGTCAGGTGATGATCGAGGTCGAGGACGACGGGCGTGGGATCGACGCCGAGCGGGTGCGGGCGAAGGCCGTCGAGCGAGGCCTGTTCAGCGAGAAGGAGGCCGCGGCGCTCTCCCCCAGGGAGGTCATCGCCCTCATCTTCCACCCGGGATTCTCCACGAAGGACGTCCCCAACGAACTGTCGGGGCGCGGGGTGGGAATGGACGTCGTCAAGACGAATCTCGAGAAGCTCGGCTGCTCCGTCGAGGTCTCGAGCCGGCCCGGCCGGGGCACGATCGTGTCCATCAGCATTCCACTGACCCAGGCGATGGTGAACTCCTCGGTGATCTCCGGGCTCATCGTCGGCATCGACCGATACACGCTCGCGATTCCGCAGCTCGCCGTCAACGAGATCATTCGCGTCCTTCCTGCCGACCGCGCCGAGCGGATCGAGAAGGTGCGGGGCCACGACGTGTTCAAGCTGCGCGACAAGGTGGTGCCGGTCGTGCAGCTGGAGGACGTGCTGGGGATCAGCCGCGCAGGCCGCGGCGGGCGGGACTCGCGGCCGGAGCCGGGGGCGACGTCCGATCGGGGCGAGCAGGCGGAGATCTTCATCGTCCTGCACTCGAAGCAGAACTGGTTCGGGATCCTCGTCGACCGGATCGTGGGCACCGAGGAGATCGTCGTGCGGCGGCCCCCCGAGATCCTCAAGGGTCGCCGCATCTTCGCCGGCTCCACGATCCTCGGCGACGGCACCGTATCGCTCATCCTCGACATCGGCGGCATGGTCGAGGCGGCGCGGCTCGACTTCGCCGATCGCACCCGCAGCTTCACCGCGCACATGAGGCGCTCGTCCATCCAGGAGGTGGAGCAGCGGGTCGTCGTCTTCACGAACGCGGAAGAGGAGTATTTCGCGATCCCGGTGAACCTGCTCTCGGAGGTGGATCGCTGCACGACCGACGAGATCCGCCGCGTCGGCTCCCGCGAGTTCATCCAGCGTCACAACGCCAGCGTGCCGCTGCTGCGACTGGAGAAGCAGCTCAACGCGAGCCCGCTGGACCAGCGACAGAAGTCGTTCGTGATCCTCACCCCCTCGCGCGTGGCCTATCCCACGGCCATCGCGGCCGGCCGCATCGTCGAGACCATCGTGCTCGGCGACGACATCAACACGAAGGAGGCGGATGAACGCGGCATCATGGGGACCTTCTTCAGGGATGGCCGCCTCGTCAACCTGCTGGACATCTACTCGCTCCTGCAGCGGTCGGATCCGGACCGGTACCGGACCGAACTGCGACAAAGCACGCAGGAGTGCCGGATCCTGCTCGCCGAGGACCAGCTCTTCTTCCGCCAGCTCGTGTCCCGGTACTTCCAGTCCCACGGCATCAAGAAGGTCGTCGCCGTCGCGGACGGCCGCCAGGCCTTCGACGAACTGTCGCGAGATCCCACCGCCTACGACGTCGTCATTTCCGACATCGAGATGCCTGTGCTCAACGGCTACCAGCTGGTGGCGATGATCAAGTCCGACCCCCGCTTCACGAAGCTGCCCGTGATGGCCCTGACGGCGATCGAGGGGGAGGAAAACATCCAGAAGGGCCTCGAGGCCGGATTCGACGCCTACGAGATCAAGCTCGACAAGGAGAAGGTCATCCGCTGCCTCGACCGCCTGCTGACCCACGGCCCGAGGCCGAGGTAGGAGACGCCATGGAATACGCCTCGTTTCTCGTCGGCGAGCATCTCTTCGGGATTCCGGTGCTGCTCGTGCAGGAGATCAGCAAGCCGCTACGGCTTTTTCCCGTGCCCGGGCACGACCCCAAGGTGGCGGGACTCGTGAGCCTGCGGGGCAGGACGGCGGTGGCCCTGGACGTCCGCCGTTTCCTCCTCGACGACGATGCCGCCGCGGCACCACCGAAGAGCCGGAAGTTCTACGTGCTCGAGACCGAGGAGTCGCTGTCGCGCGAAGCGCGCGAACTCGGCCTCGAGGCGCACGGCGAGACGATCGTCCTCATCGTCGACGAGGCGCAGGGTATCCTCGACGGCGAGAAGCTCGAGTTTCATCCACCTCCCGCGCACGTGCGGGAGGAATACATCGACGGGGTCATGAAGTCCGAGAGCCGGCTCATGACCCTCATCTCCGTTCCCAGGC
>Ga0172376_10008370_pt1 | contig 10825 bp, 6 predicted proteins | sample Lak35m_FD_121114 | JGI IMG/M metagenome (GOLD analysis project Ga0172376, IMG submission 121114) | Freshwater microbial communities from Kabuno Bay, South-Kivu, Congo - kab_092012_35m | ecosystem: Environmental > Aquatic > Freshwater > Lake | place: Democratic Republic of the Congo: South-Kivu... | reverse complement strand
GTGGACACGGTGAAGGGGGACGGTCGTCCGGCGCTTGAGGTGGTGTTGACTGAGATTCACGCTGGGGGGAAGTTCAACCGCGAAAGTGGTTACCGAGTGGGCACGGGTGGACTGCACGGTGTGGGTATTACGGCGGTGAATGCGCTGAGCAGCTGGCTGCGGGCTGAGATTCGTCGTCAGGGATCGATGTGGGTGATGGATTTTGAGAAGGGCCGTGCGACGTCTGCTTTGCGTCAGCTGGGCCGTGCCGACACCACTGGGACTCGTCTGACGTTCCTGCCGGACGCCACAATTTTCTCCGAAACAAAGTACTCCTTTGATACTTTGACTCGCCGCATGCGTGAGCTGGCGTTTTTGACGCCGGGGATCCGGATTACGATTCGGGACGAGCGTTCGGGGCAGTCCGAGACGTTTCATTTTGAAGACGGTCTGGTGGAGTTTGTGCGTCACCTGAACAGGACTCAGACGCCGGTGACAGCGGATGTGTTTCGCACGGTGGGCGAGCAGGACGGAGTCGTGGTTGAGACTGCGATGCAGTACAACGACGGCTACACAGAGAACGTGCTGACGTTTGCGAACAACATTTTCAACCCGGACGGTGGTACGCATCTGAGTGGTTTCCGCACCGCCCTGACTCGCACCATGAACAACTACGCAAAAGCGGGCAATTTGTTCAAGGAAGTGACTCCGGTTGGTGAGGACTTTCGCGAGGGGTTAACGGCGATTGTTTCGGTGCGGGTGCCGGATCCCAAGTTTACGTCGCAGAACAAGGTGAAGCTGACGAATGCGGAGGTTGAGGGTGCGGTGCAGATTGTGGTCGGCAACGCATTCCATCGTTATCTGGAAGAGAACCCTTCGATTGCGAAGAAGCTGGTGGCGAAGGCGATCATGGCCGCTGAGGCTCGCGAGGCTGCTCGCAAGTCCCGCGACATGGTCCGTCGCAAGGGTGCATTGACGACAGGTGGTTTGCCGGAGAAGCTGCGGGACTGTCGCAGTCGGGATCTTGAGTCCACTGAGCTGTATCTGGTGGAAGGTGATTCGGCGGGAGGTTCAGCGGATACCGGGCGTGATTCCAGCATTCAGGCGATTTTGCCTTTGCGAGGCAAGATTTTGAACGTGGAGAAGGCGCAGCTGGTGAAGGTGCTGGACAACAATGAGATCAGCAATTTGTTCCGTGCGGTGGGTTTGTCGCCATCGGCGGGTGACGAGGAAATGGACATCAGCAAGCGGCGGTACGGGAAGATCATTTTGATGACCGACGCCGACGTGGACGGCAGTCACATTCGCACATTGCTGCTGACGTTTTTGTTTCGGCACATGCGTCCTCTGGTGCAGAACGGTCACGTCTATATTGCTCAGCCGCCCTTATTCCGAGTGACTCAGAAGAAGCAGATTCGTTACGTGCAGACTGCTCCGCAGATGATGGCAGAGCTGATCAGTCTGGGGATGACGGGTACGAGGCTGTCAGTGCGAGCTGACGGGACAGTGTTTGAGGGAGAGAATTTGCAGAAGATGGTGGAGCTGGCGGAGCGGATGGAGCAGTCGCTGGAGCTGCTGGAGCGTCGCGGCGTGGATATTCGTTATTTGCTGCGATTTATGGGTTCGGAGAAATCGCGTTTGCCGCGATATCGGGTGTTGTATGCGGATTCGGAACGCTGGTTTATGGAGCGTGACGAGGCTGAGTCATTTGTGCGCAGTCTGCAGCCGGCGGAATCAGCGGCGGGCGAGACTGCAGTTGCGGATGCTGTGGCGGCGACGGCTGCTGCTGCGGGCGGGGCATCAGCGGCACCGGTTCGCACAGTGAATGCGCAGCTGGTGGACCTGCATGAGGTGCGGACATTGAATGAGTGTTTTGCGCAGCTGAAGGATTACGGTTTCTTCGCCACCGATTTTACTCCCGGTGAAGTTCGTAATGCTGAACCTGTGTATCCGTTCCTGTTGCAGCGTGAAGAGGACCGGGTCTTGATGCAGAGTCTGCGTGAGCTGCTGGAGGAGTTGCGGCGGCTTGGCAAGAAGGGTCTCAGCGTGACTCGCTTCAAGGGTCTCGGGGAAATGAATTCCGAGGAGCTTTGGGATACGAGCATGGACCCTGAGAAGCGGACTTTGCTGCAGGTGCGGATGGAGGACGCTGCGGCGGCGGACGAGATTTTCCGGGTACTGATGGGGGATGCGGTTGAGCCGCGTCGGGAATTTATTGAGAAGCACGCCCTGGACGTGAAGGAACTGGACATTTGAGTGAGCGGCAGCAGATGTGGCGGGCGAGGCCCGTCCATCTGTCTGTGATTCTGTCTGCCGGTGTGAATCAGGCTTTGAAGCCCGTCAGGTATGGAATTGACGGAGCGTGCTGAGCGACCTGATCGGCGGCGCTGAGCAGTCTGCCGAGGTAGTCCCATTGTCCGGTGACCAGTGCATCGCGGGCACTTTCCGGCAGTGTCACGGGGACGGTGGTTGTGTCGACGGAGGCAGTGAGGCTGACGAGGTCGACGGTGACGTGTGCCGTGGGGTTCTGTTCGACGGCTGTGGCGAGTATTTCGAGGTCGCTGCGTGATGCTTTGACAGCGGGTATGCCGAGTGAGTTGCAGTTGCCGAAGAAGATTTCGGCGTAGGATTCTGCGATGATAGCTTTGATACCCCAGCGCATGAGGGACTGGGGGGCGTGTTCGCGGGAGGAGCCGCAGCCGAAATTGCGTCCGGCGAGCAGAATTCCTGCACCCTGAAAGCGGGTTTGATCGAAGGGGTGGTGTGGATCTTGTCGGCGGTCATCTTCGAAGGCGTGTTCACCGAGTCCGTCGAAGGTGACGCAGCGCAGGAATCGAGCGGGGATGATGCGATCGGTATCGATGTCATCGAGCAGGAGAGGAATAGCGGTAGCGGTGACGGAGCGAATTTCGCTGGCGGCCATGTGGTGGATTCTGCTGAAGACTTGCTGAGCGTGAGTATTGGTGGCCGCGGACAGATTCTTGCGGCTGAGCGGATTCTTACCTGCAGTTGGGGGTGGAATCAATCGGCGGGCAGTAGAATTCAGCAGTGTCTCGCCTGTTGGTGTTTTGGGTAGCAGGGACTGAGTCTGTGCGGTCTGTACCGAATCTGCAGGTTTTGGGGGTGGGGGATTGGGAATGGGTTCGCAGCCGTTGACGAATGAAGACATTGCCCTGCGTTATCTGGAGCAGTTGCCGTGGCCGCCGTATCCATTTCAGGAGCAGGCGATTTTCAGCTGGTTTGAATCAGAGGACGGGATTCTGGTGTGTGCTCCGACGGGCACAGGCAAGACGGTGATTGCAGAGACGGCGTTGTATCATGCATTGATGACGGGTCGCCGTGCCTACTACACGACTCCGCTGATCGCCTTATCGGAGCAGAAGTATCGGGAGCTGCGTGAGTCGGCGGTGCGGTGGGGTTTTTCGGAGGACAGTATTGGGCTGGTGACGGGCAATCGTCGTGAGAACGTGAAGGCTCCGATTTTGGTGGTGGTTGCCGAGATACTGCTGAATCGTCTGCTGGATCAGGAGGAGGAGCGATTTGAGGACGTGTCGGCGGTGGTGATGGACGAGTTTCACAGTTTCAACGATCCGGAGCGGGGAATTGTCTGGGAGTTGAGTCTGGGGATGTTGCCGCGTCACTGTCGTCTGTTGCTGATCAGTGCGACGGTGGGGAATGCGACGGATTTTGTGGTCTGGCTGGCTCGAGACCATGGGCGTCGGCTGCGTTTGCTGCAGAGTCAGGAGCGTCGCGTACCGCTGGATTTTCGCTGGGTGACGGACGAGTTTCTGCCGGATCATCTGCAGCAGATGACATCTGGTGACGAGGGTTCACGTTACACACCGGCGCTGGTGTTTTGTTTTAATCGGAACGAGTGCTGGAGTGTGGCTGAGCAGATGCGGGGCAAGGATTTGCTGGCAGCCGGTCAGCAGCGATTGATTTTGGAGGAGCTGGACCGTCATGACTGGTCGGTGGGTGCGGGCGGCAAGCTGCGTCAGTTTTTGCTGCGCGGGATTGGTCTGCATCATGCGGGGTTATTGCCGCGTTATCGGCGTGTGGTGGAGTCGTTGTTTCAGAAGAAGCTGTTGAGTCTGTGTATCTGCACGGAGACACTGGCGGCTGGAATTAATCTGCCGGCGCGATCTGTAGTGATGACATCGCTTTTGAAGGGGCCATATGGGGCGATGAAGCTGATTGATGCCAGTTCAGCGCATCAGATCTTTGGGCGTGCTGGTCGTCCGCAGTATGACGATCGTGGCTATGTGTTTGCAGTGGCTCACGAGGACGATGTGCGGCTGCACAAGTGGCAGGAAAAGTATGATCAGATTCCAGAGAACACGAAGGACCCGATGCTGATACGGGCGAAGAAGAATCTGAAGAAGAAGATGCCGAAGCGTCGTGAGGGGATGCAGTACTGGTCGGAGCGTCAGTTTTTATCTCTGCGAGATGCGCCGCCTGGGCGTCTGGCCAGTCGTGGTCGTTTTCCGTGGCGTCTGCTGGCGTGGCTGATTCGTCGGACGGGTGCGGTGCAGACTGTGCTGGATGCGATTCGTCAGCGTTTGCTGGATGTGGAGGCGAAGGAGGAGTCGATGCGTGAGGTGACTCGCATGCTGATGACTCTGGAGGCGGGTGGTTTTCTGACGCTTGAGCCACCGCCACCGCGTCGCAATCTGGTGTCGGCGGGGGCTGCTGATGAGATTATGTTTCGGTCGCGTGCGGCGGAGCTGGCGACTTTGGAGCTGCTGCATGCGATTGAGACGCATGCCGGCAATGCTCAGACTCGCTGGCTGTCATCATCACTGCCGCTGCTGACAGACGCTGAGGCGGAGCGCCTGGCTGAGAGCAGTTCTGCTGAGGAGGCGGGTGCTGCGGCTGATTTTGGTGAGGGCTTGTTTGGTGAGGCAGCTGAGTTTTCGGAGTCAGCTGAGTCGGGTCATGCGGTGTCTGCTGAGGAGTCTGGCGGGACAGGGGTGTCGGGTGAGGAGTCGGGTGCAGCACTGGTGTCGGGAGTGGAGCCTGAAGTTGTGGCTGAGTCGGTTTCCGGCGGTGGTTTGCTGGGGCGTTTGATTCAGGAGGCTCGGACGGGCGGTCGAGCGGGCACTGGAGATCGGGCGAAGGCGCTGAAGCCGGTGAAGCGTGAGCTGACTGTTGTGCCGGTGTGGGACGATTATCAGCCGCGTCTGGCAATCGCGACTCCGCTGTTGCCGCTGGTGAACTGTTTTCGCAGCATCAATCCGCTGTACGGGTTATTTTTGGCGGAGCACATGCATCGGGCCAGCCATGAGGAGCGATTGCTGTTGCTGGAGAGTGTGCTGGACATGCCGACATCTGTAGCCAATCTGGTACGAGTGCCGCTGCCGGATTCGATGCCGGCCGGTCCGCTGGCCAGTGAGTATTTGAATCCGCGGTTATTATCGCGTGGTCTGCTGACAGTTCAGGAGCTGACGGGATATTTTGATGAGGTGGAGCGTCGGCGGGTTTATCCGTTGCCGCTGGGTGATCGGATGCGGCTGTTCTTTCAGAATGAGTTTCCGGGTGTTCAGGACGTGCATCAGCGGAGTGTGTGGTGTGTGGGAGATTTGCTGCGTTTTGGGGGTAATTTTGATCGATTTGTGCGGGCGCGGGATTTGCTGCGGCAGGAGGGAGTGGTGTTTCGTCACTGTTTGCGGATGATTTTGCTGCTGGGAGAATTTGCGGAAATCGAACCGCCGCAGCTGGATCCTGTGGAGTGGCGTCGTGATTTGGCGGAGCTGGCTTCGCTGCTGACGGATTCGTGTCGTGCGGTGGATCCGTCCAGTACGGATGAGGTGCTGACGACTTTGCGTGGTCATGCCGCGGGATTGGATACTGCTTTTTAGTGTGACTGATTTTGATCGGGAGAGTGGTGATGTCTGGAAAACTGTGTGGTGTGCTGCCGATTGTGCAGACACCTTTTACGGCAGCCGATGAGATTGACGTGCCGGTACTGCGGCGTGAGATTGACTGGGCATTTGGTGCAGGTGCCAACGGTCTGGGATCAGGCATGGTATCTGAGACGTTTCGTCTGACGTATTCAGAGCGATTGCGACTGACGGAGCTGATGGCTGAGTTTGCGGGCGGGCGTGGAGCGGTGTTTGCGGCTGTGGGAGCAGAGAGTTCGAAGCAGGCGGTGGAGTATGCGGCCTGGGCCGAGCGAGCGGGCTGTGATGCGGTGATGGCGGTGCCTCCGCTGACATCGCGTGTGAGCACTGAGGCGATGACGGGATATTTTCGAGCGATTGCGGAGGGGACAGTGCTGCCTGTGATTGTGCAGGATGCATCGGGTTATGTGGGGCAGTCGATTCCGCTGGAGGTCAGTTTGAAGCTGCTGGATTTGTACGGCAGTGAGAAGATTGTTTTCAAGCCGGAGGCTTCACCGATTGGGCCGTGTTTGTCTGCGTTGCGGGATGCCAGTGGCGGTCGTGCTCAGATCTTTGAGGGTTCTGGCGGCATCCATCTGGTGGACAGTTTTCGTCGTGGTGTAACGGGTACGATGCCGGGAATGGATTTGCTGGACGGCGTCGTGGCGTTATGGGGTGCATTGAGCAGCGGTGCGGAGGAGCGAGCGTATCAATTGTGGCATCCGATTTGTGGGTTAGTGGCGCTGCAGCTACAGGCGGGGCTGGACGGATTTTTGGCGATTGAGAAGTATCTGCTGGTGAAGCGCGGGTTGTTCACATCGGCGGCTCGACGGCAGCCTTATGGCTGGACGCTGGATGCGGAAACTGCGGGGGAGGTGGATCGACTGTACGAGCGTCTGCAGCGGGTGCTGGCAGCGGGTGCTTAGTGTTTTCCGAGGCTGGTTCGGCGGCGTGGTCCGAAGCCCCAGAAGTCTTCCAGCGGGTGGACTCGGTGATCTGCTTCGTACTGTCCTTCTCCGCCCTGCTGGTTTTGACCGTGGTACCAGTGCTGGCTGTAGTTTGAGTACCATGGCATGTAGTCAACTCCGAAGGTTCCTTCGCTGCTGCGTCGACCTTCACCGTAAAGCGGAGAGGCGGGGAAGCCAAACAGAGCTGCTCCGCCGCCGACGTAATATCCGCGAGTATTGCGATTGGGCCATGTGGTGGCCCAGGGAGCGATGCGTTTGGGGTGTCCGGCGCGCTGGGCCGGAGTTTCTCGGCTGTGCAGTGTGGCTCGTCCGGCGGTGCGACGCGGGTCGCGTCCGGCTGCGTGGGTGTGGTTGTGTGGCAGCAGTGTCAGCAGCAGTGTGAGCAGTACGGCTGTTTGGAAAAGTGGTTGCATAACGAGTATTCTGCCGGGATCAGCCAAAGGGGACTCGATTGAACTTTATAAACGGCAGTCGGACTCCGTCGACAAACACATCGTCGGCACTGAGGACTCCGTTTTGTCGTGGCAGGAAGTTTTGTGCGGCGAGGAATGTGACGACATCGTCCTGGTCGACGCCGTCGCCGCTGACACCGAGGCCTCCGATCAGTGTTCCATTGCGATAGAGTGGTGTGCTGCCGGGGAAGAACACGATGCCATTCTGGTGTTTCAGGCTGGTATTGGGATCCTGGAAGTTGCGACCTGGGTTGAAGGCATCGAAGCCGAGCACGGTGTCGTACATGTTGCTGGCTGGCGTGGGTGCACCGATGTTTTCGGCGGTTTGGGGATTGATTTCGGGATTTTTCGCTGGGTTGAGTGTGGAGAAGGTTGGGGGGACAGATCCTTCGACTCCGGCGGGAAACCGCGGTTCTGCGAGGAATCTGAAGGTGCGATTGGTGAAGGCTGTTTCGGGGGGCACATCGGTAACGGCATCAGCGGGCTGCAGTGCGGTGCTGGCGTAGTAGGCCGTGTTGCGTGCTTTGGCAACAGCCACGTCGATGGAGAAGAATGTGGCATCGGGCATGCGGTAGAGTCCGACGACTTCTCCGCTGGTGTCGGTTACGGCCAGCACCATCCTTGTGCGTGATCCTGCGGGGACTCGAATGGCGGCTCGTGTTTTATCTGCGGCGATGATGCCGTTGTCGATGATCTGCTGGACTTCGGCGGCGGTGATGCCGGTGCCATTTTTAGGCGGTACGAGCCAGCCGCTGGGGACAGTTCCGCCGGGCAGCAGCTGAATGCCGCCGGGGGCTACCGGCTGATTGGTACCGTTAACGGTGCCCTGGCCGAGGGACTGGGCGAGGGCCACCGTCTGGCGGACACCTTCGATTCCGGGCGTAGGCCCAACAATTTCGAGGTCGATTCCGACGAGTGTGATGTGGTCGAAGGGCAGGTCGATATCGGGGATTGCGGGGATTCCGTCGAGTGTTCCGATCTGCGCGCCGGGGGCACGGGTACCGAAGGTCTGTGCGGTGCGACTGCCGCCGGCGGCTGCGAGGGCGATGAGCTCTGCTTCGAGGACTTTAGGTGCATTGGTGCGAGCGGTTTCGGATTGTCCGGGGGTGAAACCCTGTTCCCAGGTTGCAAAGCCGTCCGGGCCAGGGAAGAAGACCCCGATTCCTCCGACGAGTGTGTCACCGATGGTATCGCTGTTGGTATCTCGGAACAGCGGAATGCCGCCGGGCAGAGTGGCGATACCGCGGGATTGTTGTGTGGGTGCCAGTCCTGTAACGAATCCCCAGGATTCGGGTGTTGGCACATCTTTGCCGGCTGCGAAAGTGGCGTCGAAGCGTGCGGACAGCAGCAGGTCATCACCGCCGCCATTTTCGCGGATGCCATTGAGTCCGGCGTGTACGAGGCTGTCGCGGTTGGTGTGTTCGATGGCGAACAGATCAACTGGTGGTGTGTGCAGGATTTCGGGAGGAAAGTGTCCGCCGACTCCGACTGGTGCAACGAAGCCAGGTCCCTGCACGAGCGGGTCGATTGAATTGGGATTGGATTCCACTTCGCGTTGTGTGATGGTGGTCTGGCTGAGGAAGCGGATTGTGCGTGAGGTGAGCGGACCGACAGTGCCGGCGGAGGGATCACCGTTCGAAAACATGGCGGCGGTGCGTGCTTTGGCAACAGCTCCGTCGATCATGAAAGCGAGTGTCTGATTATCGGGTGCGGCAACGCCGCTTTCGGTGCGGACACCGAGGATAGTGCCGGCGCGGTCAACGACAGCGATGATGGCATCGTTGCCGGGGGTAGCGGCGGACGCGCGATCGAGCAGTGTCCCGACTTCAGTGGTGGTCAGCTGTGGATCACCCAGTCCGAGCAGCGGGAAGGCGGGAGTGCTGGTGACGGGTGATTGAGCCGGAGTGGCGGCGGCTGGGGCCGCTGGAGAGTTTCCGCTGGTGCCGGCTGCTGCCGCGGTACCGGTTCCGACTGGGCTGATGGCGGTGCTGCCTGAGTTCGCTGCGGGACCAGGGCTGGGAAAGTCGGCGATCGAGGCTGGGCCGGAGTAGCTGCCATTCATCAGGCCTGTATTGGAATCGGGCAGTCCGAGAGCGTGGCCGGTTTCGTGAGCGAGGGCCGTGAACAGGTCGGGTTGTCCGGTGGCCGTACCGTTGCCGGACCAGGATTCGGATGAGTCGAGCCAGACGAGTCCATGTACGGAGTGGTGGTCGGGGGATGTGAGCAGATTGCTGCCGCCGACGCCCAGCAGGCCTCCAGGTGCTGACGACAGCTGCAGTGGCTCAAGTGAACCGATGCCGATGTTCAGGATGGAGGCGAGGGGGCTGGAGGTATCGCGGTAGAACTGAAATCTTCCGGCGGAGGCCTGTTCCCATGCCTGCAGCGCCTGTTCGGCGATGTGCTTTTGTTCCCTGCTGATCAGGTTTGGGCTGTTTTGCAGATCACGAAAGTCATAGGCAATTCGCAGACTGCGCGCGGCTGTGGAATCTGAGTTCGGCCGTGGAGTGTGGGGTGTTTGAGGGGGGGAGTCGAGGGCAGCGGGGAGCAGTGCTGGCAGGGCATTCAGGCTGCCTGCGCAAAGCCGTGCTTCCAGAGATTCGGCAGCGGTGCGGGACGGACTTCTGCGGCGGCGCAAGAGTGTTGTCGGGAGCGGTTGATTCAGCAGCCACGAAATCATTGGGGGGGGCCTCACGGAGAATCTGCGCAATCTCTCCTTTCATTTCGATCGGCAGATTCCGTGCGGTTGCTGCAGTTAATCCATCTCCTGGGATCGGAATCTCATGAATAATCGGATTAAGCTATCCAGTCTGTGCAGACTGCCGTGTGGTCAGTCCGCCGCGGTGAAGCGAGGGGGGGGCAGGGCGGTGGTTGTGCGGTGAGTGGGTGTCGGGGGAAGGGAAACGGGGGGTATTTTTCGGGGCAGAGTTCGGGCTGGAAAGCCCGAGCTACGGCTAGAACGATGCCGGGCAGGGGCCGGGGACACACGTGATTCCGGGGACACAGGTGCGGTTGTGCCGTGAGTGTGCATCAGCGGTATGCAACCGGGGGTGTTTTTTCGGACAGAACTCGGGCTGGAAAGCCCGAGCTACGGAAAAGGCAAATGGGCGGGCCGGAACGATACCGGGGACACAGCTCAATTTCGGGGACAAAGGAGGTCGCTGGGGACACAGGTGCGGCTGTGCCGTGAGTGTGCGTCAGCGGAATGCAATCGAGGGTGTTTTTTCGGGGCAGAACTCGGGCTGGAAAGCCCGAGCTACGGAAAAGGCAAATGGGCGGGCCAGAACGATGCCGGGGACACAGCCCGATGCCGGCAGAGGTGCCGGGGACACAGCCCAATTCCGGGGACACAGGTGCGGTTGTGCCGTGCGCGTGCGTCAGCGGACTGCAATCGGGGGTGTTTTTTCGGGCAGAACTCGGGCTGGAAAGCCCGAGCTACGGCAAACGCATATGGGCGAGCCGGGCGTCACTTAGCCAGGGCGTGCGGCGAGGTGACCGTGGCACCTGGCGTCTTTCTTCGCGGCTTCGCGGCTTCGCGTGAGACCAGCAG
>Ga0172376_10008368_pt1 | contig 10826 bp, 9 predicted proteins | sample Lak35m_FD_121114 | JGI IMG/M metagenome (GOLD analysis project Ga0172376, IMG submission 121114) | Freshwater microbial communities from Kabuno Bay, South-Kivu, Congo - kab_092012_35m | ecosystem: Environmental > Aquatic > Freshwater > Lake | place: Democratic Republic of the Congo: South-Kivu... | reverse complement strand
TCTGGAGTAATGGCCGAGTGCCCATACTCATCGTCTAGTAAGTGGATCAGCGTGACAAAGGCCACACCTTTGCTGGCCCAAAACTGAGCATCCTCTGGCCCATCGAGAAGCTTGCGCCCTCCTTCGATAGAATGAATGAAAATAGTTTTCTTGGTATTGGCCACAAGATGGCGCACTTCTTCTGGCGTGCGCGCCACCGCAAAATATTCTGAATTGTTTTGCACAAATTGATCGATGTATTCAATTTGTTTCAACATCAAACGCACAGTCTGCTTTTTGGTTATCGCGCGTTCGGCCACCATCGCACCGTTAATGACGATGCGAGTGGCGCTATTATTTTTGTAATAATCAGCATGCATGACATTGCGAAAGAGGTGTTTATGCCCTTCCTTAACCTTCTTGCCTTCGGGAATCCACTGCAAGGCCGGAGCAAAAAATGGCCAAGGAATATGCATGGTTCCGTGGGCCTGCAGATCCATAAATTCATGAACCTCGGCCTTCGCCGTAGAATCAACTAAGGCCAATAGACCCAGCAGCATGGCGGTTAAAAGTGCAGAATGAACCAGTTTTCCATAATTTAGCTTCATAAAATGTCCCAATCCAAAACCCTTATTGACTTGCGCACCGAATATAAACATTTACTGTACAGTTGTCTAGTTTTGTGAATTTTTTTCATAAAAAAGGCCGGGCATAGGGGGGCCCGGCCTTATTTCACAGCTTTTTATACCCTCGTCTATTGGTACAACTCCGCTGATTCTTTTTCTTCTGAACTTAATCGCATATTGCGCGATTTGGCCGACCAATTAGGTGCATAGAAGCGATAGTAATGGGGAGAATAAACCTTCTTTCCACCTACCTGCTTATAACCCTTGGCCGCGCGATCGCCATCAGTGCCCATCCACCAGCGAGTAAGCGCTGGCAAATCTTCCCGTGGTATCACGGTGAGTGATCCACCGTAGCTACCACGGCCTTTTAAACCGGCCGCCTTTTTTATTTTCACCAACTGACTATTCCATTGTTCTTCATGGCCCTTACTTGTGGGCGAATCTAACTTCACCACAGAAACGCCTAGATCTAATCCATCCACGACGGCTTCGGCCACTGGACCAATCGCCAGGACAACTTGCGTATCACTCGCACGCATAATTTGATTAAGGAGTTTCAAGCGCGCGTCTTGGACGCGGTCGCTGGTGGCCAAGGCCACAACTTTAGCGCTGGCATCATCCAATGAATCCACCGGAAGAGTGCGCACAATGGCATATTCTGATCCTGCACCAATGGCATTAAGTAAAGTTTGAATGCGCTGACCGCCAGCACCTGTAAGAGCGCGGGCCGAAAACAAATCAGTATGGCAAGTTTGATCCGCCAACACCAACACCTTGGCCTGATCTAAGCGACCGCGGTAAGAACCGTTTGGCCCAAAAGTAGCGTCTGAATTCGTTTGCCCTTCTACTGTTTTATACAAATCGATCAAGGCCCCAGCAAAACGACCTGGCCCTTCGTCAAATTGACGACGACCGTCCTCACTTTTTGGTGGCTCGAAACCAACGTCACCTTTTTCCAATTCCTGAGGCGCACTTGTCAGCATTGAGCGTGGCGCATCGTAGGAAGAAGATTTGTCATTATAAGTTCCGCGGGCAGAAAATACTTGGATAGAATCTGCACCTTGGCGATTCGAAGTCGTTCCCTGTGCGCCCATGCGCCAATTGGTTCCGAATGGGAAATCGCGATGAGGAATCGAGGCATAGCGATAACGAAAAGGTTGCCCAAAATTGCGGCGCGCACCTTTATCAAGCGGCAACCAGTTATCATCTTGTGAAATAAAATCGGCCACAACTTCGGCCTTGTTTTGAAAATCAGCAGCAATGGCCTCGGCCGATCCGCCTTTGCTTGCACCACCCGGGTGAAGCACGCCCACAGCAATAACACCTTTTAAGTTGCCGCGCCCTTCGCAAAATCCACCTTTAGAAGAAAGCTGGTTCTTGTTACATTTTGAACCAAGCGAGGTAAACCAAGTGGCCACAGAATCTTTTCCTGCGGCCCCAACACCTACGACGAGTGACAAGGTGTCGCGATTTTGCTCTAGCATATAATTAAAAAGAGAATGACGGTGGCGCGTAACAATTGAATTTTCATCTTGCGCCAACCAATACAATTCTGGTGAAGCACCATCGGGCCCTGTGTATTGGCCGTTTATGGTGTAAACAAAAGTATTCATAAACAAGTAGCTATAATTAATCCCGAGATAATTAAGAAAGTTTTGCATATTGGTTCCGGTGGAACCAGTAAAAGAGCGATTTGAAATATTCTCATCTTGCGCGCCTTCTTGCCCGACGACAAAGACACGCACCTTTCCTGGAGCGAGACGTCCGCGATAAAACATGGGACCCATCATCCAACGGAATTTATCGCCACTGCCGCCCAATACTTCTTGGCCAAAGGCCAAATAGTTGGGAGTTTCTGCAAACAAATCAGGCCACTTCGATTTTTTAGGCGGACCTGGATCATAATCAGTTTCCGCTCCTCTATCTTGTGCCAAGGCAGAGACACTTATCAAAGTAGTCATACCCAAAATTTTCAAAACATTAATCGATTTAATAGGACACCCCTTTTTGAACCCTTTCCAACCCTGATGGGGCGAGAGCTATAACGATTAAAAAAGGACGTCTTGCAGAACTTTAAGACCGTGAAAAAAATTACCTGGAAAATTTTACAGACCGACCATTTGTAGCCACGCCTCACCTTGTATCAAACGAAATAAATATTGGGCCGAAGTCGAATCACTGACTTCAAATTGGCGAATTTCCTGCTCTATTTGCGAGTAATTATACCATCCTCGCTGCTTGGCCTTATTGGAAAACAAGATATCCAAAAGCCCCCGCATCGGTGGTTTCAAAAGCCATTGCCTTAAAGGTAATCCCAATCCCTTCTTCTTCCTATTCACAAACGAGTCTGGGTAAAACTCACTTAAGTATTGCCGCAGGGGAAGTTTATTTTGCCAGCGTTGGTATTGGCCTTCATCACTTAACACCGCCTGAAGCGCCCACCACAATTGAGGGTCAGAAAAAGGCACGCGACACTCGACACTGACGGCACTCGACATGCGATCTTGGCGAGTAAGCAGCGCTTCGAGATGAAAATGTCGGTCGTGTTGTAAAACCGTCTGATTGCTAAGCGGCTGGAGCGCTTCCAGTCTTCTATACAATCCAGCATGCAATTCACCACTACTCGCAATTGAATCAGACCAACAATTTTCCTGCAGCATTTTTTTTAAGCGCATTGGAGAATGGGCTATTCGCCGTAAATCATAATAGTACGTTTCTAAAAATTTCCAGGCCGGTGGAAGAAGGTCCGTCTCCTTTGAAAATTGCAGCGCACGCTTGTGCAATAATTTTTCGTCCATATGATGGCGCGGGTAACCAGCAAATAATTCATCGGCCCCTTCCCCCGTCATGGCCACTTTACTTGTCGCGCTCACTTGACGGTAAAGTTCCAACAACAGAACGCTGCCGAGATGAAACACGGGCGCGTCCATGGCCCCCTGTGCTTTTTCAAAATTGGCCATGAATTCTTTGGCCCCCATTTTAACACTATGATGCTGAAGTCCGAGCCTTTGGACCACTTGCTCTTGGTAAGATAATTCGGAATTGAGATCGTCTTCGACAACAATGCTGTAGCTATGAAAGGCCTTCGTGCCTAGTTGCTGGGCCATCACGTGGGCCAGAAAAGTTGAATCGAGTCCACCCGACAAGAGCAGCGCCATGCCTCCGTCGCTACTTAAGTGCTGAGTCACTGTACTCATAAGGAGCTGCTGGATGTCGTCATTTGAACTTCCAGCATGAAGCAGCGGCGGATTAAAACTTTGCTGTAATTCTTGATCGCTTAGATTATGAAAGTCTGTCCACTCCCACGCTCCGCCATGGACTTCGAGTGCTCCAAGTTTTCCCGCAGGGATGGAGTGCACTTCTTGGTAAAGCGTTTCTGGACCTGAGGCATATCCAAAAATTAAAAATTCCTGCCAAGCGCGCGGGTTTAATGTCAGTGGCCCCGTGGCCTTGAGTGCTTTTATCTCACTGGACAGAAAGACTGATTTACCGTTTCGCTTTTGATAGAGCGGCTTTATGCCGTGGCGATCTCGCGCGATAAAAATTTTTTGGCGCTTCTGATCCCAAAGAACAAAAGCGAACATGCCACTTAAGCTGGCCACAATACTCGGGCCATAAAAATTCCAGGCTCGCGCCAAAACTTCAGTGTCGCTAGTGGTGGTAAATTTCACCCCTTGTTCCATGAGTTTTTTTTTGATCTGCTGGTAGTTCGTGATTTCGCCATTGAAGCTCAAGACGATTTGCTGGTCTTCATCTGGCCATGGCCCATTATTTAATTCTTGTATGTGAGTTTGATCTAAGACCGCCAAGCGATTATGTGCCAGTCCCCAATTTTTTCCCCACGCGATTCCTTGGCCGTCGGGGCCGCGATGAAATTGCAAGGCCATCATGCCTTCGAGCATTTTTTTCTCATCAGGACTTAGACCCTGGGGATTAAAAATAAAACTGATGCCACACACGCCGCGGTTCCTAGCGATTAGGTTAAGGCGAAAGATTGCTCAATCGTATACTCGGAGCCTGTATCGCGACGCTTGCTGGAATACAAGGAAAAATCCTCAATCTTCATTGAAGGAATGGTGTAAAGCACATGGCGCGTGAGAAAATCGGCAATCTGGGCGCCCGGCGCTCGTTCATCTAAGCGCGCTAAAGTAATGTGCGGATGAAAGGCGCGCTTATCGAGCGGCAGTCCTATTTCACGCAATTTTTTTTCAATCAGAGCTTGCAGGTTGCTTAGATCTTCCGATTCTTCGACGGTCGCATAAAGGGTGTGAGGTATATCTTTGTTGGAAAAAATGCCGACACCGCGCACGCTAATTTCAAAAGGATGAAAATCAATTTCATCTAACGCCTGCACGATTCGCTTGTACTCCAAAGTTTCGCCAATAAAGCGCAAAGTGACGTGCATATTATTCCAATGGACCCAGCGGGCATTTTCAATTCCATAGCAAAGAGTGTTCAAACTCTGCTTGGTAGTGCGACCGGGATCGAGGCCAGCAAAGAGGCGCAACATGAAGGGCTCCTTTTCAAAGATAACCCCTTAATTTAATTTCAGTTTTGCCTAGAAATCAATTTTAATTTTTGACCCTCCTAGTCCGATAAGGAGGCATGGAATCTCCAGTGGTCATTTCAACCCTTTTCAAAACACCACTCGCTTGGGCCATGGCACTGCTATTGATGCCATTTTCCAGCAGTGTTGCGGCGGAAACCAGGGAAGAAAAATTGCAGCGGCTGACTCCCATGATCGGCGCAACCGCTGCTCAATTCATTCGCGGCAAACACGCCTACCTGCTTGACTCCTGTACCATCTCTGAAAATTACTACGACCCCGACGTGGAAAATCAAGGAGCAGACCCACTGCCGCGCTTGTCGGCCTATCGCCAAGTATACAATCACGGCAATCAGACCACGGATCGCCATGCCAACAATGGCATTAAATCTTATATGGCGACTTCGCTGGTGACAGAGCCTGCTTTTTTTCGCGCTTCCTTTGCTTTTTATCGTTGGTTGAGAGAACAAGATGAAACGTGGACCGCTGCCAACAAGGCCAAGCTCGAACCCTGGAAAGATGTGGGTGTGTCGCCCATCGATGTAACACCAGGCACTGATCAAATTTGGGACAAGGCCTTAAGTTTTTCTGGCGGCAATAAATATATGGCCATGAAAGTTATGGCCGTCTATGGTCACGACAATATGGCCAATACACTGGGCGAACAAACTTCTGATTGCCGCGCCCAAATTTTAGATAAAATAAAACCCAATGCCCCCTCCCAGCTCTATCAAAGCCCGGCGATCAAAGGGGTCGGTTATTCCAGTGACAAGGTCAGCGAAGGCAATAAGATTGGAAGTAACTGCAAAACGGCCGTGGCCAATCTCGCCAAAACCAATGCGTCGCTAGCGCGAATTACGGACACTTTATGTAACGACGGTTATAGCTCCTATCAAGGTGACTACTATCATGTGATCGCCAGTGCTTTCATCACTTGTCGCGGTGAAATTGCCGCCAACAACAAATCGGGCGCGGGCCATTTACTCGGTGGTATCGTGGCCGCGGCCCTCGACGACTCGGCCAGTGCCGCTCGCATTAGCGCCATTCGGACCTACAAAGTTTCGCGCTTCAAAGAAGAAATTAACGCTGCTAACATCCCCACAACCTGGAAAGTATTTTTAAAAATGACCATTGGAAAAATTGCCATCAATGTTAATCCGTTTGATGCCGCTTGGTTGGCCTTCGGCCTGTCGCTTAGTAGCGAAGAAGCTAAAATGGTTCAGGCAATTGTGGAGCGCTACCGCTTTGAAATTAATTTCCGCTCTTACCAAAACAATTTAGGTTCTCAATTTGCTCTCTCCCATTGCAGTGGACTCACCCACTATATCAACCAGGATGGCGATGCCAGTGGCGCTGGTGCCAATCGCCAAGCTTCGCCTGCCAATGCACCTGGTGGAAACCCGAATGGTGGTGGGGCCTCTGACCCCGGCGTTAACCATTAAGACCCCATTCACATTCTCATTCACATTCCATTGATAAATTGTTGAATCGCCTCCCTCTCCGCTTCTTCAAGCTTAAAGGGAAAAGGCGGCATCTGATTAGTTTCCACCAAATGTTGAATACTCATGGCATGCTGACGAAGCAGCGGGGCGCGCTTGTGATTTTGCCACCAACGACCGTCTGGATCGCTCCCGTCGCTATGGCAATAGAGGCAGGTTTTCACTTTTAAAATATCTTGATCCATGGCGCCTTCAAATTTTAATTTCACCGCTCTGACTTTTTCTTTAATCAATGTCTCTGGCGCAGTCTCCACTCTGCCATAACTTTTAATTTTAAAATTCCACAGCGCGACTAATAAGCGACTTTTCACTTCCAAGGGAAAGATCTCAGAATTAAGCACTGGCCTTAGCGCGCGCGGGCCATTGGCATGGCAAGCAAAGCAACTGGCGCGATATTGGACTTCTTCGAAGGCCTTGCCATTTTTTTCACTGTATTGGAAAAAGCTGGCGCGATAGGGCCTAGTATTTTTATTGATCACAATTCTTAGTTGATCGGCGGGATAAAACTTCGCACCGTGATGGGATTGGCGCATGGCCCAGATATCTTCTTGCTCATCACTTTTCTCTAACCAAACTTGATTGAAGACAGGTTTACCCTCGAGGGTTTTGGATTCCTCGGATTCAAATATCACAGTGGCAGATGGTGCAAAAACGAATGACAGCATCATCGCCAAAAAAATCCCCAGCAGAAGCAAAGAGAAAATCCCGAGGAAGATTTTACTCTTCCCCGAGAATAGCTTTTGTATTTTTTTAAAAACACTCATAACTTATTTTTTGTTTTAGATAAGTTAAGGAGGCACTTACTTTTTTGGCGATGGGATTATCCCAACCACCACGCCCACCTCTACCAAATCCGCCACGCCCGCCTCCGCCTCTGCCAAAAACTGGTACGCTGACAACTTGCAGAGTCGCATCCAAACCGCCTTCTTCTTGCAGCGAAAATGTTTCACGCGTAAAAAGCGAACCAGTTGGATCAGCAAATTCTGTTTGCTGGCCATGAAAAGACCACTTCAACGTTTCAGCGCTGTTGCCGTCTTGGTACTCAGTCACAACCACGTCAACTTTTGGTTCGCCTAAATTGAGCACCGTCAAAGTTTGGCCCTGGCCATAACACTGATACAAAGTTGGAACTGCCCCCACAACCACGCTTGCATCATTTTCCGACTCGGCATGGGCGAGCAACGGAACATTGGCATAAAAACTAGTCATCAAGGCCAGCGCCACCACCGGCTTTTTTATTGAAAATTGCATAAACACTCCTTTTGGATCCCGCCCCTATGGCAGAACCGCTTGTTACGGATGCCATTTATAAAGCAGTGATAGCTATTGATAAAATTAATATATTTGATATAGTCATTAATAATATTAATACCTGCATCGACAGCGGCACGGATGAAACCATTATGAATCTCAGCAGCGACCAATTGGCGGCCTTTTTAGAAGTGCATAAGCAAGGTTCTTTTAGTGCTGGTGCGCGCAGCTTGGGCCTTACTCAATCCGCCACTTCGCAAAAGATTGCTCGTCTAGAAGAACTCCTGCAATCTCCACTTTTTATACGCCTGCAAGCAGGGTTGGAATTAACCAGTGCCGGCGTCGAGCTCCTCGCCTTTGCGCGCGCCCAGCTATCTCACGAAGAAAGTTTTTTATCGCGCTACAACCAGTACCGCCAGAAAAGTAAGTTAGCCAGTAAAGAAGAATTGGCCGGAGTTTTTCGCTTGGCCAGTTTTTCCTCCGTTAATCGTTCCGTTCTTATTCCGCTTCTCGCCCCTCTGCTGCGCCAACATCCCAGCGCCCATATCGAATTCAGCTCCCACGAGATGAAGGAATTACTGCCGCTCTTAGAAAGGAACGCCAAAGATGGAGTCGTAGTGGATTTTGTACCCAATCGGCCAGGCATCGAACACATCTTGCTAGGCCATGAAGAGTACGTGGTGGTGGAAGCCCGCCAAGGTGCGGGCCCCAGCGATCGCTATCTCGACCACGGGCCTGAAGACAATGCCACCGATTCTTATCTGCGCCACCAAGATTATAAGAAACCGTGGCAGCGCGAATTTATGGGCGATGTCTATTCTATTTTAGAAGGCGTGGCCTTGGGTCTTGGTCGCGCCGTGATGTCGCGCCATTTGGTAGAAAAAGATCGTCGCTTTAAAATAATTAAATTTCCCAAGCGCTACCTGCGCCCGGTTCATTTTTGTTTTTTGCGCCAGCACTATTACGCACCTTTGCAGCAGAAAATATTAAGCGAAATCCAAAGAGAGGGGAGAAAATTTCTCCCCTAAAAAACTGAACTTCCAAATGCTTGGCGGAAAAAGCTATATAAATTTTAATGGCCTGAGCTTTCAAGAGGTGCTGCTGGAGTCCCTTCCCCGGTGGCGCCGCCACCTGAACCTGTCCTGTTGTCATTATTGACTTCAACTTCAGTGGTCACACCTGCAGGCAGCTCTTTCAGAGGCACTCCGCGATCCACCAGAATATCAAACACCAATGTGGCATAAATATTATTCAAGCGCATTGAAGGATTTGTCTCCTCCATAATAGAAGTGCGCCCACCAGGCTTCCAAAGACGGAAAGGAGGATTGCGCTTTTTACAAGTACTTGAAGGAAACAGGCCAAACTGATCTTGATGGGAGCTAGGTGTTCCCAAGGCATTACTATTGATAAGCGGTGTGGTGGCCATAATATGCCCGTACCAAGGAATAGCATGACTGTGTTTGTGGCGAGCGGCTCCATCGTCGGCATAACTTGGGTCTGGTTCAATGAAGGCCAAATTGGAGTCCTTTACTGCATTCTCATTTTTGCAATATATTTTTGCCTCATCTTCGCTGTACATATATTCATCGCCAAAACCTAATGAATGCATAAATTCATGGAAGGCCGTAGGCACGGCTTCTGAGTTGGCCGCCACAACTGGGATGTCACCACCGCTACCACCATAGGCCAAATTGCACACAATCATGGCCTGATCGCCGCCGCGATTGGACGCCTCACGGGACGCCAGGCCACGGTCGGCCTCAATCAATCTTTTTATAGTTGCTCCCTCTTTGCAGCCCAACTCGGCGCTAGTTTTTTGCACGATTTCGAAATCCATCTTAAATAAGGCCCACGGTGCTTCCTTGCCAAAAGCCGCCACAATTTCCTTGGCCCGCTTAGCACCTGGCTCATCAGTCAGAATGACCATCTTCCATTTAGGCTTTTGCTTAGCAGTTATATTACTGAAGTAAGTGCGGAGTTCAGGACTTGCGGCCACCCCGCCAAAGGACCGCTCAAGTTGATTGTAGAGGCTGTTAGAATTGGCCAGCACGCGATTCGTATACTTTTGGCGTTTATCCTCTTTACAGCCTAGCAAGACCAAGACACCTATTAATACGGCCAATAATTTAAATTGCTGGCTCATGGGATCACTCCTTCACCAACATTTTTTCCGGTAGCCAGATCTAAAATTTTAAAAGAAATTGGCGAAGCACTTTTTTGGTTTCCGCTATCGGGAAGGGGGACGCTAAAGTTTTTAAAAAAACTACGTTTTTTTTCCGCAACACCACCCTTCTCGCCTTCTGAATTTTGGGCGCTCGGATCCTTCTTCTTGTCTCCATCGTAAAACTCTATGTTTTGGATAAAAAACTTTTGTGAGAAGTAAATATTTTGGCGTTTTTTATCGTTAAACAGTTCAATTCTATAATTGGACTGATTCGGGCCATGGCCATTTAAAAGGCATACTGCCCCTTCGTTTGCATCGGCCCTCTTGGAATGAAGCAATTTAAACTCGCCTGAAGGTTTATGTTCAAAAGCCAAGCTTAGACGATCGCCACAAATTTCTTGTTTCGAATCCTGATTACTCCAGGCAACTTCGGGGTGAAAACCAGACAATAATATCAAACAGAAATAAAACCTGAATTGACCCATAAAACCCTCTGGTTACATATCGGCAAAAACCCTTTCTCAGGTAAATATCCTTCCAATACAATTAGATCAGTGCTCATTATTACAGGAGCATTTTTATTTCCTATGTTTTCCCCCAAATAATCCAACAAGTTAAATCACTTAAAGGAATTATGATGCCGACAAAGTAGCTGCAAATTTGCTATGTCATGACTCCCTCCTTTACTTATAGGCCTTCGATGATCGACCTCCAGGCAATATGTTGAGCTACATCCCGGATACTGACAGCAATAACCCGCG
>Ga0172376_10008367_pt1 | contig 10827 bp, 13 predicted proteins | sample Lak35m_FD_121114 | JGI IMG/M metagenome (GOLD analysis project Ga0172376, IMG submission 121114) | Freshwater microbial communities from Kabuno Bay, South-Kivu, Congo - kab_092012_35m | ecosystem: Environmental > Aquatic > Freshwater > Lake | place: Democratic Republic of the Congo: South-Kivu... | reverse complement strand
TCCTTTTAGCTAATTTGTTAGAGGGATTAGGTATAAATCTAAATGAAATTTTAACTCAAGAAGCTAAAAATGCTAAAGAAATTCTTAAAAAAGAATTTGATTTAAATGACAATAATTTTTTAGATAAAACATCTACAAGTTTCACTATATTAGTAAATAGTAATGAACGGATAGATTTTCTTAGAAAAGCATCTGATTTAGATGATTTTGAATATGATTTAGAAGGTCCATCCTCAGTAGGAAGATTAAAATACCAACCTGAGTCAGCTAAAAAACCTATTTTAATTTATATTAAACCAAAAAATGCTCAAGGGTTAGGATCAGCTGGTAAATTAAATGAATATAATTTTAATCAACTTATTAATAATAAAATTGAGGAAAATGGTGGTCCTATAACTGTTATTTTAAAAAGTTCTAAAAAAAACATAAATATACCTAATGTGTCTATAGCAAAAGATTCATCAGATGAAGAAACTACTGAATTTGCTAAATCTGATTCTCAACTATTAGATTTATCGGGTAAAGTATTAGCTAATATTTCTTTAAAAAAACGTAATGCTATTAGATGGGAAAGTTCTAAAACTAGATCAATTGGTGGAATAAATATATTTCAATCTTTTATTGAAAAAGTAGGCAAAATAGGTACTGAAGATGAAATTGGAAAATTTGATAATGTAGTTTTATATCCTTTAGAGAAAAAAGGAAAATATAAATTATATGATCCTAAAAATAAAAAAATTTTATCTAAAGTTATAATAAACAATACTCCAAATGAAATAGAGGAACAAATAATATTTGGAATAGATGAGCCTAAAACTATAGTTATTAAAGAAACATTTGAAGGAGGATACAATGATTATACATTTGAAAATGGAATATTAACTATCAACTGTCACACTATATACACAGATTTTGATGATGTAAAAGGAACCCAAGATGAACCTGTATTTGCTTTTTCTAATCATATAGGACAATCATACGGAATAGAATTTAGATCTTTTACTAAAAAAGCCTTATTCTCAGATGAAAATTTAAAAGGATCAAGTACTGGAATAAATTTTAATGATTTAAAATAATATTTATAATTAATGAAACAAGCCAATCTCATAAAACGTTTAATACAAGAGGCACTATCTACACCTCCTAAAAAAGAATCATGTAACTGTGGTTGCCATTCTTGTGAAAACGTAGGTAATCCTGGTCCTGTACTTAACGAAAGTTTAAGTACTAAGATTGTGATGACTGAAAACATGAAACATCATGTTGAAAATAAGTTACCACTTACTGAGAATATGTTTCGTTATGGCTCTAAAGCATTTTTAGATATGTGGGCTGAAGCGCGTTACTTATTTTCTCGTAACGCTATTCATGTTAATGATTTAGATAAAGAAATTTTACTTGAAACTAATTTAGGTGAATATGGAATTTATGAAGGTCAAAAAGTACCTTTAGATTTACTTATGTTAGAAGAAGTAGAAATGAATATGCCAATTCCATATACTAGACTATTAAACCAAATCAAATCAGATTCTGAGTTAGCTAAAGAAAACTCAGGTAGATTGATGGATCTTTATTATGAATTGGAACAAACCATTTTTGACAGAAATTTAGATTCAGTACCTCGTTTATTAAGAAATTATGGGGTATATAATAAGTATTTAACTTTCTTTCAAAGAGAACTTAATGAAGCAGAGAAAAAGAAAACACCTGCTTTAAATAAACCAAAACGTGGTGGATCAAAGAAATTTTATGTATATGTTCGTGATCCAAAATCTAAACGTATTAAGAAAGTATCATTTGGAATGGCAGGTGGTGGTTTAAGAGCAAAACTTAATAACCCAAAAGCACGTCAAGCTTTCTCCAAACGTCATAACTGTCCGCAAAAGACAGATAAAACAAAAGCATCATATTGGTCATGTCGGTTGCCAAAATTTGCTAAAGCTTTAGGATTTAACACAACATTTTCAGGATATTGGTAATATGGAAAACTGCTCAAAATTAGCCTCATTTTTAATGCATTCAAGAACACAAGCTCATGTGTTCCATTTACAAACACCTTCATTTGCTGAACATAAAGCATTGAATGATTATTATGATGGAATTGTAGACCTAGTAGATGGATTTGTAGAAAGCTATCAAGGTAAATATGGTGTTATAAATAACTATGTAAGTTTTAGTCTTATGAATTACACCAATAAACAACAGGTAATTCAATACTTTGAAGCATTATGTGCTACTGTAGCTACATTGCGTCAAGAAATTACAGATTCATATTTAGATAATCAAGTTGATGAAATTGTAGCTTTAATTAACTCTACTTTATATAAACTTAAGTGTTTAAGCTAATGAAACGTTCTAAACTAGCAAATCTTATCAAAGAAGAAATACGTGACATTTTACGTGAGGATTCTGCTGCTAAACTTTATAAAGTTGAAGGTTTATTAGTCACTAATAATGACATTAAATGGCAAAAAGAAGTACTTTCAGATATTAGATCTATAACTGGTGTTACTACTATTGATGCTAAAGAATATATTCCTCGTATTCGTAAAGAAAACTATTCATATGATAGAGTAACAGTTAAAATTGATCCATATCCATATTTAAAATTTGGTAAATTTGATTTAGATACTATTAAACAAGTAATTCAAAATATAAACGACATTAAGGGTGTTGTTAAATTTAAAGTTGAAGACCCTCAAATGATAAACATAGGAATATAATTATGTACACAAAAGCACAGATTGAAACAGCTGTTAAAGCAAAAGGATACACTTGGTTTGAAGATGCATCCAACAAAGGATTTGATGTCAACATTATTGGTATCCGTAATTCATCAACTGGTAAAAAAGTAACAAACGTATTTGATGATTACATGACCATTTCTTATAAAGAAAATGGAGTATGGAAATCTCATGTTTGGGCTTGTACTACTGATCCTGGTACTAAAGCAGTTAAAGAATTTAAAAATCCAAATGGTGTAGGACGTTTGGTTCCTGGCCAATATAGAGGTGTTTGGAAAGTAGATTTACACCAGGGTAAGTATGAGGCACTTTGTCAGCGTCTAGGTAATGTAAAAGTATACCGTGACAAAAACAAAGATATGTCTTTTGATGAAACCATTATTCAAGAAGGTATGTTTGGTATTAATATCCATAGATCCAACCCAACAACTGAATCTCAATATGTTGAAAATTGGTCTGAAGGATGTCAGGTATTCAAGCGTGTAAAAGACTTTAATGAATTCATGGCTATATGTAAAAAAGCATCTGCAATTCATGGTAATAAATTTTCATATACATTATTAGAATCTTCTGATGTTAAATGATAAATTTAGAGGATTTAATAAGGCAAGTTCTTTTAGAAGAAAAGAAAAAACGGGACAGATGTTTACGTATCGCTGATCGTAAATTTGAAAAACCGTCTGCTTATAAGTCCGGTGCTGTTGTTAGATGCCGTCAAGGTAAAATTTGGAAAGGTATTAAAGAAACAGAAGACCCACAATCAGGTAAAGCTGCTCCTTACGGATCAGGGTATGCTAGATTGAAAAAAATGATTCAAGAAATCATTCAAGAAGATGAATCACTCCGTAAATGGTTTAAACGTCAAGGTCCATCAGGTAAAGAAGGTGGATGGGTTGACTGCAATACATGTCGTAAAGTAGATGGTAAAACCAAATGTAAAGCATGTGGTCGTAAAAAAGGTGAGAAACGTGCTAAATATCCTTCATGCCGTCCTACACCATCTCAATGTAAACAACCTGGTAAAGGTAAAAAATGGGGTAAAACCAAATGATCAAATTACTTGACATACTAAAGGAAATTACTGAAGCTCAAAAGCGAATTCCTCGTAAATCTGGCCAACCAGCAAAGTCAAGTAAACATTCTGATCTTTACACAGATGAAGATCCTAAAGGAACTATTAAAGGATTGGGTTTTAAAGATGCTTCTACCGCTAGACAAGGTATATCTAAAATAAATAAAGCCAAAACTACTCATGCTCATAAAGTACAAGCTACTCTTGTAATGAAACAAAGAGCTAAAGTAGCTATGGAAAGGACTAAAGATTCTGAAAAGAAAAAAAAGTTAAAGGCAGCTTATCAAGTTTGGTCTAAAAAGTTAGAACAACTAAAAGCCAAAACCAAACAAATGAAAAAATGATTAAACTACTTGAATTATTAAAAGAAGTAAAAGAAACATTTGAAAGTTTTGCTATTACTCGTGGTAAAGGTGCTGCTAAAATAGCAGAAAATGCTGAAAAGAAAGGTGGTTTAGCACTTTTAACTTGGCATCATTTTAAAGTTAAGGCTCCATACTATAAAAAAGCATCAGAAGGTAAATTAGACCTAGATAAAGCTAAAAAAGAATTTGAAGAAACATATAAAAAAATTTCTTTAGATATGACTCAAATTGAGTTCCAACGAGAAGTAGGTCGCTTAGAAGTTTTAGGTGAATTATTAATACAAAATAAAAAATGAAAAAAGAATTCAACATAACTGAGTGGACACTCAAAAATAGATTAAAAGAACATGAGGAGGGAGAATACCCTCCATATATGTTTTCACCAATAGGTTTTGGATGCCATGTTTGTAAATATTACTATGTTAAAGATGGTAAACATATGTGTAGTAATGAAAAATATAAAACATATAAAGGTACTGCTGAATTAGTTGATGATGAAGGTAACCAAATAAAAGATCCTTCAAAGTGGTGTTCAAATTGGTTTATATCTAAAAATTAAATATATTTATATTAGATGCGCAATATAGATTCATTTATAGTACATGTTGTAAGCAATTTATTTCCACTTCTAGAATATTCTGAAGGTGAAATTAACCGCTTAATGGATAAGTTTAAGGAAGAAGCCGATGACTTAAACATTGAAATCTCAGATGATCAACTCAGAAAATACATTGAGCGTTTTGATCAATTGAAAAATTCTCCAAAAATTACTGAGAAAGATTTACGTAAATATCCTTTACCTAAACTTATTAAATTAATTACATCCTCTGAAGGTGCTGAAGATGAAAAAGAAGACAATACCCCAGATGTAGTTTATAGTGGAGAAGGTATTACTATATGGAACGGTTCTAAAGAAGGCAATTGTATTAATTATGGTAGTGGAGAACGCTGGTGTATAACTAGAGGTTCATATGATGCTTATCGTTATTCTGAGGGAAGAGGATATCCAACATTTTATTTAGCTAAAAATGCTAATTTAGCAGATTATGAACCTTTAAGTTTTGTAGCCATTCAGGTGAGAGATGTTAGAGATGAGGATGAAAAATATGTTTATACTAATAGGGTAAATTCTCCTCATGAATCACGCCCAATGAATTTCAGTGGTTTATTAAGTGAAGTTCCTTGGTTAAGAGACATACCTAATATTAAAGGTATTCTTAAATATATTCCTTTATCTTCTGCTGAAAAAGCAACCCAGGTATATAAAAATAAAGATATAAGTGTACGTGAATGGATCAATTTACCATTCTCAGTTAAAAAACAATACTTAGTAGTTAAACAAGGAGGTAGTGAAATATTTAGTGATATATCAAATGACGAGTTTGTATCTAAATATTTACCTAAATATCCACAAATAGCTACATTTATAGCTATAACACCTGGTATTTTACCATCATTAACTTTATTAAAAAATCTAGATAAGTTTTCTAACAACGATAGAAAATCTATAACAGCCAATTTAAGAGATCTTATTCCAACACGCAAATTAGAAGAAGAAACTTTACCTTTTGATGTTAAGAAATTATTAGTTTTATTAAAGAAATGGCAACTTTCATCTGATGAAAGATTATATGTCACTAAAGATGGTTCTACTATAGTTAAATTAACATTTAAAGATCCTATAGGTTTAGGAATTTACACTGAAGAAGATTCTTTCCCAAATATTAAATTAAACAAACGTACATCAAAATATTTACTAGAATATCCAGATCTAGATAATATTCCGTTTAACTCACTTCTTAGATTAGTTGGTGATGAAATACTTGATTTTTCTTTTATTCAAAAAGTAATTAAAAAAGCAGAAGAAGACCCAGACTCAGCTGTTATTGTTAAAGATACTGAGGATGGAAAATTATTATTAGATTCTAATTCATTTACTTCTTATAAAATTGAAGGAAATAAAGTCACTCCTGTGTCTTTTAGTAGTGAGGAAGTTCAGAATGTATTGAAAGATGAAACTGAAAACACAAATTTCCAAGATTCAGCTGTTAATTTAGTATTTGATAAAAAAGATCTTCCTTCTAGAATTAATAAAGATGCCTTTATTAATATATTAAAAAATACTTCATATAATAAAAGAACTAGAGGTAATGAAGTGATCCTTGTAGACCCAGACACTCCAATAATATTTGTTATTAACGCTAATAATAAATCTGATGTAGGCACTATATTTGATTATGGAAACCGAGGACGTGAATGGAATAGCTATGATACAAGTAACAGTTTTACACCTTCATTATTTAAAGTATACTTTGATTATTTAAGAAGTCAAAATATTTCATACTCTGACCAAGAACTTGTAGATTATATTGATCGTGCCTACTGGGCTGGTATTGAGAGAAAAAAAGCAATAATAGAAGCAAATCCACCTATGGATACTACTAGTAGATATCGTCCTGCTGTTATAGATGATGAAGCTTACCTTATTAATACTCAAAATACTAGAGATAGTAAAAAATTAAGTCGTTTAGGTAGATTCGTTAAAGCCAGGCTTAACCCAGATGTTTTAAGAACATTAAGAGCAGCAGCGGGTGAAGAAGAACCAGCTGAAGAACCAACAGCTCCCGCAGCCAGAAGAACAAGACAACCAAGGCAAGCTGCTCCAGCTGCTGGAGGAAATGAAGGTGTACGCGCAGCCATAGCTAATGCTAATTTAACAACAGGATTCAATAGTTTAGCTAATAGTATAAAAGAAAGAATATTAGCAGGAACTGTAACACCTTATACAAGACGAAATGCTGCTGTTGATGCTATTGGTAGAGTTACAACTATGGTAGCAAACGGACCTAGCCGATTCTATATCTTAACATTACCTAGTAGACGAGTAATTGGATTTGCCACTATGCAACCTGATGCTAGACATTATATAGTTACCACAGCTACTTCTTACAGAGTACCTAGAGTATCAGCTTTAGCTAATACATTACGTGCTAATAACATAAATGAGGCAATGAAAACTTTAATAAAAGTACACGCTGCTGCTATGCCTGAAGAAGCAAATGAAATGAAACAATTGTTAAAAAGTTTAAAAAATAAGAAAAAATGAAACTTAACGAATTAAAAAACATCATCCGAGAAGAGATTATGGCTGCTTTAGCTGAGAACGCTCCTGCTAAAGAAAAGGAAAAACCTGGTACTAAAGAAAAGGAAAAAACTCCTACTAAACCTACTCCAAAACGTAGAGGATTTGACAAACCAGAACCTGGTGTTCAACCTAAACCTAAAGCTTTAAAAGAAGAAGAAAAAGAGTTAGCTAAAAAAATCACTGCTCGTTTTTTAAAACTTAAAAAATAATGGCTAAATTATTAGAAGTAGAATACGAAAAGATCTTCAAACCTGAGACACTTACTGCCTTAAAAGGCAAGTCAAAGGAATCTTTAAAACAAATGCTTGGTAATAAATCATTGATGAAAACAATGATGCGTACTCAAGGATTGTTAGATGAGATTGTTGAAGCAGAAGATGGTTACCGTGACGCCTTAGAAAGCATCGCTGCTGACATGGTTACCCAAGCTTATCCAATCATTGATTACGCTAACATCAAGATTGATGCTAAGATTGTGACACAAGGTGATCTTAAATTACCAGAAAATAAAGATGAAGAAAATCCAGCATCACCCGATTTTGGAGCTGGAGATCCTGATTTATTAAAGACAAAAAGACGCATTATAAACGGGATTACTCAGGGCGCCTCAATTCGTGGTGCTTTTGCTTTCTATTTGTTTAGAGAATATTTAGACCTTTTAAACGATACTTTAGTTGATAAGTACGCTGAAATACTAAAACTTGCTTTCGGTATATATGATGATGAGAATGCTATTGCTATGTTATTAGCTATGGTGGAACAAAACTCTAGTCAAGGCGGTGGTACAAGCGAAATGTCTTATGATGAGGACAATGAACAGTTTGTTATTCATGCTCGTGCTATTTGTTTTCCAATGTTAGTTCATGAAATTGTAAAAGGTTTATATGAAATTGTTGGAACACAAGGTTTTGGTAAGGATGTTGAAAAGAATAAAGCTGTAATTGGAGCAGTAGATAAATTATCTAATGAACCTCGTGATTTACAGTATGGTAAATTCATATATGATGCTTTAAATAAATTATATGCTGATAGTAGAATAGATGATGCTCGTGTTAGAGAATTGTTTTTTACTGAGGTATATAAATTAGAAGAAACTGAATTTGTTGAATTTATTGAAAATGCTATCAATGATAAACTCACATCAGCTCAAAAGAATTGGGCTATGGGTGAGATGAGAGCTATTGAAAAAGATCTTAAAAAAGATGATACTGGTTTAGAAGATTTGGATGAGGAAAAGAAACCATATAAAGATCTTAAAGTCACTGACAAGTACATTATTCGTGAGTTTAATGAAAATATTGACCCAATTGAATTAATGTGGCATCGTGATAATGAAGACCGCACTATTGAAATCATTGGTAAAACAGATTGGAAAATTCAATTAGACAATCAGTTACCAACTTCATTAAATGAATCAATATTTATACCACGTCATATGTTCCATCATGTTATTAAAGGAACAGGTACATTAAAATTGAAGATTCATAAATCATGAGTTACTTAACTATAAAAGAAAAAAAACTTATTATTTATAAGATAATGGAATCCTACCAAGGTACAACTTTATCTGAAGTAAAAAATAACACTAACATTAAATCAGAAATAAAATTAAATTTTCAATTTTATAATGAAGTTAAAAAAGGTTTTTTAAATGAAAGAAAAAATAATATTTTAGAAATAGAAGGAGTATTTGGTAGTATATTAGGTGTTTTAGGTAGTATTAAAGATTTTTTAACTGGTAATAAAATTATAAAAAATATTTCTGAGTGGATCAAAAATTTATTAGAAAAAATAAAAAATAAATTAAATCCATTAGCTGAAAAATACGCTGTTTTATATGTTGCTAAAAGAATGGGAGAAGATCTTATTAATGTTGTAAGTTCTTTCACTAAATGGTTATATGAAGTTCTTAGTTATAAAGGTTTATCTAAAATGTTCGCTATGATAAAATATCGTACTTTTAAACCTTCTGAGGAACAAATAAAATGTATGGAATTAGCTGCTAAAAAAGTATGGAAATGGTTATTAATTACTTTAGTAGCTGCTTTTTTAATAAAAATAATGGTGGCTGCTATCACGGCTAAAACAACCGCAGCAATAACTATTAATACTTTTCAAGCATCTTTAAGCCCAATATTAGCAGTTTTAGGTAAATTTGGTTTGAAAGCATGGGGTACTAAAATATTTTCAACATACAGTGCGGCTTTAAAAGCTAAAGACGCTAGCAAAATTGAAAATGAAATTAAAACTCAAGAAAAAGAATTTAAAGAAGGAGAAATGGATAGTTTTAAAGAAGCGTGGAACTACTGCTCTACTCAAAAATTACAACAATCTCCTGAATCTACTTAAAATCTTAACATATTTATAACAAAACATAAAAACAAATGAACTCTACCTCACTTAGACAACTTATTAAAGAATCAATCCAAGAATATATCCGTGAAGTCGAAACTTCCGGTAATGTAGCAGCACAAGAAGCTAAAATTAGAGCTTGTGATGAAGCTATTGTTCTCCGCGAGAAAAAACTTAACATGGAAGGTTTAGATGAAGCTTATCATGATATGATTGATGAAGCTAAAAAGAAAAATCTTGAAAAAGAAATTAAAGAACTTCAAAAATACAAGAAAAAAGCTGAAAAGATTCTTGAAAAAATGAAATCTAAGGCTGAAGGTAAAACTACTAAAAAAGTAGAAGATGAAGTAACAGAAGAAGAAGGCATAATTGATGAAGTATCTATTGATGAAATGGATCCTGAAGCTGGTCCTCAATTAGAAGAAGCTAAAAAGAAAAAGAAAAAAGAAGAAAAAGAACAAATGAATGAGTCTTTTCTTTATATGCAAAAATTAGCTGGTGTGATAACTGAGGCTGAGTATAAGGCAAAAGTAGAAGAAATTTCTTTATCTGGAATGGCAAATAAAGTTAAAGATAAAATTACAAATCTTCCACAATTTCAAAAACTAATTGATACACTTGTATCAAACATGGATGAGAAAGATATAGCTACTTTCAAATCTAAATTTAATTTATCGGAAGATCAAGGAGGTCCATCATTTGAAGATATTCTATCAAAAGTTGATAATGCTAATCCTGACGCTGATAATCAAGAAACAATTAATGAAGCACTTGATAGTGAATCGTTTTCTGGTAAAATAGTTAATTTAATTAGAAACCTAACAGGTATAAATTTATTAGCATTAGGTGGTGCTCCTTTAGGAATTCTTATTACAGTACTAGCTGGATGGAGTTGGGCTGCACTTCCTCTTGGTATATTCATTAGTCTTGTAGTTTCTTTAATCATTCATGGTATATCTAGTAAACTTTTAGGAAGGTCAGGTAATGATGATATGGTTGGAGATTAATTTATAGACAGATTCATAGCCGGTCACTTTAATAAAAGATAAAATATGACAGCTGTGGCGTCCTAAAAGGACGCCACTTTTATTTTGGATGACAAGAAATAATTTTATATATTTAAATAAATTAAAGATTATGAACATATTT
>Ga0172376_10008361_pt1 | contig 10837 bp, 11 predicted proteins | sample Lak35m_FD_121114 | JGI IMG/M metagenome (GOLD analysis project Ga0172376, IMG submission 121114) | Freshwater microbial communities from Kabuno Bay, South-Kivu, Congo - kab_092012_35m | ecosystem: Environmental > Aquatic > Freshwater > Lake | place: Democratic Republic of the Congo: South-Kivu... | reverse complement strand
CGCCACGAGTTGCTCCAACGCTTCTCGCGCCAGGGCCGAGACGGTGGTTCCCCGGGCGGCCGCAAGCTGCTCCGCCTGCTCCCGAACCGAGGGGGAGAGTCGGAACGTCACCTGCGGCGAGGTGCCCGAACCTCCCGCGAGCGAGGGCCGCCCCGCCTTTCGTCTGAAGGTGATCTCCACACCGTCCAGAGCGCTTTCGTCAGCCTCGAACTCCTGTGCCATCCGGGCGGCATCGTCTTCAGTGACCACCTGGCCATCTGGCGTCGTCCATGCCGTGGTCTTGGCTTCCTTCGTTCCGCTCATCGCTTCGCCTCCTCGTAAACCGCCCGCCACTTCGGTCGCAGATCCATCGGATGGATCACGAGCAACCCCCTGTCTGTCCGCACCGCCATCACCTCGAGCGCCCGGCCCGTGGCGTCGTCTCCAATGAGGACCAGCCGCTCCTGCCGACCTTCCTCAGCCGGCAGAACGGCCTCGGCCAGCGGATCCGCCAACACCTGCCGAACACGCCCCCGCCCGATCCGGTGCTTGCGCGCCGACTGGGCGAACTCGATCAGCACCCGCCCATTATGCATGGCAAAATTCACCGCGTCCACGGCCCGCGGTGCTGACGTAAGGCCCGGCGCCCATTCGCAAAAGCCGAAACCTGTTGCGCCGCAACAGGTTTCGCGAGTGGGTCGCCGGGGGCCGTTTTTCACGACGTAGTTGACCGCAGTCCCGGAAGATCGTTAAGGCGGGATCTCCACCGCCTGGGTCGGCACCTTGGTCGCCCGCTCGCGCACCGGCAGCTGTGATGCGATCGAGAAGCAATCCACCGGGCCCAAGACCAACCCGAAAGTCAGCCCGGAGGACATCGTCGCCCGGGTCGTCGCACTGCGCCAGCCTTGGATAACTCGTCAATCGCGACGCCCAGTCGAGAGCCTCTGCTACCGCGGCCCAGGCCGCGATCTGCCCCGGGACGTGCCTGGGCGGCCGACTGGAGAGTTCCGCCCCCGCTCAAACGCGCTCCACTGCGGGGAGGAAAGCCAGCACGAGCCTCACGATCGGCTTCGGCTGAGGCGTGTCGATCTCAAGTACGAAGGTGTCGTGATCCACGACGTCATCACCTTGCTGCTCGTTCGGGGCCAGCGCTGGCTTGTCAGTCCTGCGACGCAAGGTCTCGTGATCTGAGCGATTGGGTAAGGGGCCGCCACCGGCGCTTCAGAGCCCCCGGCTTGACGAGTAGATTTCCTGTGAGTACATTGGCTGTACGCCAAGGGGGTAACTGCATGACTTCCCATAACCGTTCTGCGGCAGATCAAAGAGAACAACGTGACACGCGGCTGAACTTGCGGGTCACGAGCGCGCAGGCAGAACTCATTCGTCGCGCCGCCGATTCTGCGGACCGGACGTTGACAGACTTCGTTGTGGAGAGTGCATCCGTTGCCGCTCAGCGCATCTTGGCCGACCGGCGTTGGTTCGCACTGGACGATGAGGCGTGGGCCGAGTTCGATGCACTCTTGTCGCGCCCCGTGGTCTCCAAGCCGCGACTCAGCGCTCGCTTGAACGCGCCCGACCCCTTCGTTGACTAGTCCCTGGGGTCGGCCCCGAAGGCTGGACCGGAGCGATGACGTTTCTGCTTTCACTTGTGGTCAGGAGGACCTGGACACTTGGTTGAGGCGGTTTTCGCTGTCTGACCAGCAGAACGGGACGTCGGCTGTCTTCGTGAGCGAGGTTGCCGGCGAGATCGGCGCCTTCTATGCCATCTCGACCGGCGGAGTCGAGCCCCAACTTGCGCCGGAGCGGGCCACACGAGGAGTGGCGCGTCACCCCGTCCCAGTCATCATTCTGACTCGAATGGGCGTTCGGCTGTCGTTGCAAGGCCAAGGGCTGGGAGTGGCGATGCTCCGTGACGCCTGCCTCCGAGTAGTTCGATTGAGTGAAGAGGTAGGCGTCCGCGGGCTGCTCATTCACGCGAAGGATGAATCGGCCCGAGGCTTCTACATGGCTTTTGCCGAGTTCGAGCCGTCTCCAACGGACCCCATGCACCTACTGCTCTTGATGAAGGACCTACGAAAAGCCGTTTCGGGCTAGGCTCCCACTTCTTGCTCGCCAGCTCCAAGGGATAGAAGGGCCCCACTCCAGCGGGCCACCGCTGCGGTGTCACTCAGTTCTCCGGCTCTCCCGGCATGTGTGTGGGTTAGGTGGGGGTGGTTTCGTGTGGGAGTCGGTGTTGGACGGGGGGTCTGCCCCCGGTTTGGTTGACACTCGGCAGACCACCCGGACCACCAAAAAAGGAAGCCCCCAGCGCGGCCGACGCCCACGGAAAACACCCCGGACATAGACGAAGTCACGGACATCCATCAACGATGTCCCGTGACTTCACACTTCTACCCGGCTTTGCGGACGTACTCCTCGAGCGCCTCCCGGGCCAGTGCGGAGACGCTGACGCCCTTACGTTTGGCGACGTCCTCCGCCTGGGCTCGCAACTCCGGGGTGACTCGGAAGCCGACGCTCGGCGACGCTGTCGGCCTCCCCGTCAGCGACGGGCGTCCCTTACGGGGATAGGTGACCGCCCCGCGACCCGCAACGACCGCGGCCTCCACCTCGGAAACGATGCGATCAACGGTGGCGTCGTCGTACTCGACACTCGCAGTCTTGCGGGTCTTCCCTGGCTTCTTCGTCGCTCGGGCGCTCATCGCCTCTTCCCTTCCTCGTAGAGCTTCCGGAACTTGGACCGCAGGTCCATCGCATGGATGACCACAAGTCGATCTCCTCCATCCACCGCGATCACCTCCAGTGCGCGACCGCTGGCATCGTCACCGAGAAACAGCAACCGCACCCGCGGTTCGTCGTCCACCTCGAGCCGAACGACCGTCACGGGATCAGCCATGACCTGGCGGGTGCGCGCACGACCGATCTTGTGCCGCCGAGACGACTGAGTGAACCCGACGATTACCCACCGAGTATTGTTCAACAGAAAACGTTGGTCAAGAGGCGTCGAAGGATCGCACGCACACCCGATGCTTAGGTCCTGGACCCGTCCACCAGCGGTATCCGAGGTCGGGGCCCACCATTTTGGCCGGAACGGACTCCGTGCGGGCCAGGTGCCACGGATTCCGGGCGGTATCTTCGCTGGCTCGCACATTTCGCTGGAGTTATCAGCCCGGACTTCTCGGTCTACCGCAACATGCCGGTCGCTCAAAAGATCGCACACACGTATCGCAATCAGTTGCTCGGAGCCCGGATGCAGGCGATGGCTTCAACGTCATCGCGAACATCCGACTGAGCGGTCGCGAGTCCATCCCCTACACCCTAGTGGGGTGTCGCCTTTAAGTTGATGGCTATTTGTGGTCGGCTCCTCTGGTTGATACTTGACCAGAGGGAGTTGATTTCGTGCCTCGTCCGAAGGAGTTCACGGTCCGCTTGAAGGCGGCTGATCGTGCGAAGCTGACCAAGGTGGTCTCGTCCGGGACGCATCCTGCCCGGATGATCACGCGGGCCCGGGTGCTGCTGGCGTTGGACGAGTCGCAGGGCGACGCGCCTGATCGCCGGGTGGTGGCTGAGCGTGTCGGTACGTCGGAGAGCACCGTGTACTTGGTGGCGAAGGCGTTCGCGACTCAGGGCGGCGGGGTCGAGGAGGTGATCGGTCGTAAGAAGCGGGCGACGCCTCCGGTGGAGCCGAAGGTGACGGGCGATGTTGAGGCCAGGGTGATCGCGTTGGCGTGCAGCCAGCCGCCGCCGGGGCGTCAGCGCTGGACGCTGCGCCTGCTGGAGAAGCACGTGCTCCTGACGGAGGGGATACCTCCGCTGGACCACTCCACGATCGGGCGGGTCCTAAAAAGGGGGCGCTCAAGCCTCACCTGAAAGCATGCTGGACGATCCCGCCGCACGCCAGTGCCGCGTTCGTCGCGGCGATGGAAGACGTCTTGGCTGTCGACGCCCGGCCTTACGATTCGGCCTATCCGGTGGTCGTGATGGACGAGAAGCCACTGCAGTTGCTCGCAGACGCCAGGCCTGGCACGCCGGCCAAGCCGGGGCAGGTCGCCCGAGAGGACTCCGAATACGTCCGCCACGGGACCTGCTCGATCTTCGTCTGGGCTGAACCACTGCGCGGATGGCGCCGTGCCTACGCCGAAGCGACCCGGACCCGCGTCGACTGGGCCAACGGCATCGACCACCTGCTGACCGTCGACTACCCCGATGCGGACAAGGTCGTCGTGGTGATGGACAACCTCAACACCCACAACATCGCCTCGCTCTACCAGGCGTTCCCGCCAGAGAAGGCCTTCGCTCTCGCCAGCCGACTGGAGATCCACCACACCCCCAAGCACGGAAGCTGGCTCAACATCGCTGAGATCGAACTGTCCTGCCTCACCAGGCAATGCCTGGGACGGCGCATCGCCGACATCGACGCCCTCAACGCGGAACTCGAAGCCTGGACCCACGCCACCAACTCAGACGAGCGCCAAGTCGACTGGCAATTCACCACCAGCAACGCCCGCATCAAACTCCGGCACCTATACCCTGTGCTTTAGAGACGACTGTCTACTAGGTGTTCTGTCCGTGGAGGTTGCTGACGGCGGATAACGGTTCGCCAACGTTGCCGTTCGTACTGCCTCAACACCCCGCGCCTGGCGTTATTGTGCGCACGTGCGCAGGCGCTGGCCTTGTGCGGACGAAGGGGGTGCGCCCGCGTGACGGATCTGCCAGGTTCCGACGCGTCAGCAACACCACCAGGGACGGGCACGTTGGTCGACGTCCGGGTCCGGGGCCTGCATCGCAGGTTCGGCGAGGTGGTCGCTGTTGACGGGGTGGATCTGGATGTCCGGGACGGGGAGTTCCTGACGCTGCTCGGGCCATCCGGCTCCGGCAAGACGACGGTGCTCCGGATGATCGCCGGATTCGAGAAGCCCGACGCAGGCACGATCGAGATCGCCGGGACCGAGGTCACCGGACTTCCCCCCTACCAGCGGGATGTCAACACCGTCTTCCAGGACTATGCCCTGTTCCCGCATATGAACGTCTACCGGAACATCGAATACGGGCTTCGGGTCAAGAGGGTCCCCAAGGCGGACCGGCAGCGGCGGGTGGAGCAGGCACTGGCCACCGTCCGGCTGGCGGGCTACGGGGACCGGGCACCCTCGCAGTTGTCCGGCGGACAGCGTCAGCGAGTCGCCCTGGCCCGGGCCCTGGTCAACGAGCCGAAGGTGCTGCTGCTCGACGAGCCGCTGGGCGCCCTGGACCTGAAACTTCGCGAGCAGATGCAGGTTGAACTGAAGGAGATCCAGCGCGAAATCGGCATCACCTTCATCTTCGTCACCCATGACCAGGACGAGGCGCTGACCATGTCCGACCGCATCGCGGTCTTCAATGAGGGCCGGATCGCCCAGTTGGGGACGCCGACGGAGATCTACGAGCATCCGGCGAGTGCCTTCGTCGCCGGCTTCGTCGGCACCTCCAACCTGCTGGAGTCGGCGGCAGCCCAGGCCGTACTGGGCCGATCGGGAACCTGGTCCGTGCGTCCGGAGAAGATCACCCTGTCCCTGCCCGGCGATGCGGTGGCACCCGAGCGACATGCCGTACGCGGCCGGGTGCGCGAGGTTGTCTACGTCGGAATGTCGACCCGGTTCGTGGTCGACCTCGAGCACGGCGGATCGCTGACGGCGGTTCGCCAGAACACCGAGGCGAGTTCGGATCTTGGCCACCTACGCGGCAGCGAGGTGGTGCTGTCCTGGGATCCGGCACACGAATACCAGGTACAGGAGTAGCAGTGCCGGGTTGTTCGACCGCCCGCCAGAGAACTTTCCGTCCCAGCCGACGGCACTCGCCACCGGCTTCGCTCGAGAACAGGAGGATGCAGATGCAACGTTCGCGTCTGCTCGGGATCGCAGCCGTGGGTGCCACGGCTGCGCTGCTGCTCGCCGCATGCGGCGGGGGAAGCACGGCCTCGCCCGGTGGCGAGGCCTATGCAGGGCCGGTGGGTGACGGTGAGGGTTCGCTGAGCATCCTCGCCTGGCCAGGCTATGCGGAGGACGGTTCGACCTCGCCGGATGCGGACTGGGTCACGCCGTTCGAGGAGGCAACCGGCTGCCAGGCCGAGGTGAAGGTCTTCGGCACCTCGGATGAGGCGGTGAAGTTGATGCAGGGCGGTGGCTACGACGTGGTCTCCGCCTCTGGCGACGCCTCGCTTCGCCTGATCTACGGTGACAACGTCCAACCGGTCAACATGTCGCTGGTGCCCAACTACGCCGATGTCTTCCCGGGTCTGAAGGACAAGGCCTGGAACTCGGTCAACGGTGTCAACTACGGCGTCCCGCACGGCCGGGGAGCCAATCTGCTGATGGTCAACACCGACGTCGTCACCGATGGTGCGGACTCCTGGGCCCTCACCTGGGAGGCCGACTCCCCGGTGGCCGGCAAGGTGAGCGCCTACGATTCGCCGATCTTCATCGCCGATGCCGCGCTGTACCTGATGGCGACCCAGCCAGAGCTCGGGATCACCAATCCCTACTCGTTGGACCAGAAGCAGTTCGACGCGGCGATCGCCCTGCTCGAGCAGCAGAAGCCGTTGATCAGCGAGTACTGGAGCGACTATCTCAAGCAGATGGCTGCCTTCAAGTAGGCGAGCACCGTTGCCAGCACCACCTGGCAGGTGGTCGCGAACGCCGTGCAGGCAGAGGGCACGCCGATCTCTGCGGTGAAGCCCAAGGAGGGCGCCACCGGGTGGTCGGACACCTGGATGATCGCCAAGGACACGCCGAATCTCAACTGCGCCTACAAGTGGCTTGACTGGATCGCCTCACCCGAGGTCAATGCCCAGGCAGCCGAGTGGTTCGGCGAGGCACCGGCCAACTCCAAGGCCTGCGCACTGACGGCGAACAAGGATCACTGCGCCGCGTACCACGCGGAGGAGACCGACTACTGGAACGACGTCTACTACTGGACGACCCCGACGGCCCAGTGCCTCGACGGTCGCACCGACGTCGAGTGCGTTCCGTACTCGGAGTGGGTGACCGCATGGTCGGCCCTTCGCAGCTAGTCCGCTGAACAGGAGCGAGGGATCCCGGTGACGACCACGACGACCACCCTGTCGGGAGGCTTCGGCTACCGCCATCCGCGACTGCGGCTGGCGGGGCTGCTGAGTGCCCCGATGGCGTGGTTGGTCCTGGTCTACCTGGGATCCCTCGCTGCCCTGTTCATCACCGCCTTCTGGACGGTTGACGACTTCACCGGCCAACTGGTGCGGACCTTCACCCTGGAGAACTTCGTCGAGGTCTTCACCAACTCCGCGTACTACCCCGTCATCCTGCGGACCGTCGGTATCGCGCTCCTGGTCACCGCGCTGTGCGTGGCCCTGGGTCTGCCCCTGGCCTTCTTCATGTCCAAGGTGGCGACGCCGAGATGGCAGCCGCTGCTCGTGGCCCTGGTCCTCACCCCGCTCTGGGCCTCGTACCTGGTGAAGGTCTACGCCTGGCGGGCGATGCTCGGTCCGGAAAGCGGGGTGATCCAGTGGTTCCTCGAGCCCCTGGGCCTTTCCAGTCCAGGCTTCGGCTTCCTGGGCATCGTCATCACCCTGACCTACCTGTGGCTGCCGTACATGATCCTGCCGATCTACGCCGGCCTGTCCCGGTTGCCGGGATCGGTGGTCGAGGCCTCCGCCGACCTCGGTGCGCGCAACGGACGAACCATCACCAGCGTGGTGATCCCGATCATCTTCCCGTCGATCGTGGCTGGCTCGGTCTTCACCTTCTCACTCAGCCTGGGGGACTACATCACCGCGCAGATCGTCGGCGGCAAGGTGACGATGCTGGGCAACGTGGTCCAGGTGACCTATGTGAACAACCTCCCCTTCGCTGCGGCGGTGGCCACGATTCCGGTCGTGATCGTGCTCCTCTACCTCTGGGCGGTCCGCCGATCCGGCGCCCTGGACAACCTCTAGGCGGCCATGGTGAACCTGTCCCGAGGCTCGAAGGCGGTGCTGTGGATCCTGGCGATCATCGCCTTCGCGTTCATCTACGTCCCGATGGGTGTCATCCTCATCAACTCCTTCAGTGCCAGCAAGGGCTTGAGTTGGCCCCCGGCCGGCTTCACTACCCAGTGGTGGACGAGCGCCATCGAGAACGAGGGGGTGCGCGAGGCGCTGTGGACCTCAGTCTGGGTGGCCATCGTGGCCACCGCGATCGCCATGGTCCTGGGCACCCTGCTCAGCCTTGCCTTGGCCCGCTACCGGTTCTTCGGCCGGGAGTCGGTCACCTTGCTGATCGTGCTGCCGATCGCGCTGCCGGGCATCGTCACCGGCATCGCCCTGAACAACGTGTTCACCACCTTCCTCGGCGGCCTGACCATCGTGACCCTGATCATCGGTCACGCAACCTTCTGCATCGTGGTCGTCTACAACAACGCCCTGGCCAGGCTGCGCCGCCTCGGCGGCAACGTCGAGGAAGCCTCCGCTGATCTCGGGGCGGGTGGCTGGACCACCTTCCGCCTGGTGACCTTCCCGCTCATGCGATCAGCCTTGGTCGCCGGTGGGGTACTCGCCTTCGGGCTGTCCTTCGACGAGATCATCGTCACCACGTTCACCGCCGGCCCCGGGATCACCACCCTGCCGATCTGGATCTACCAGAACCTGTTCCGGCCGAACCAGGCGCCGATCGTGAACGTCGTCGCCGCGGCCCTGGTCGTCATCAGCATCCTGCCGATCTACATCGCCCAGCGCTTCTCCAGCGACACCAGGCGTGGTGGCGGCCTGATCTAGGCTGACCATGTGCCACGCGCCGACGGTCGACTGAGCCATGAGTTGTACCCGGCCGAGCGTGGACCGCAGGATGCCTGCGGGGTCTTCGGAGTCTGGGCTCCGGGGGAAGAGGTCTCCAAGCTGACATACTTCGGCCTGTTCGCCCTCCAGCACCGGGGCCAGGAGTCGGCGGGGATGGCGGTCAGCGACGGCTCGCACATCGTCGTCGTCAAAGACATGGGACTGGTGTCCCAGGTCTTCAACGAGGCCGCCCTGGAGTCCCTGCGCGGCCATCTGGCCGTCGGCCACACCCGCTATTCGACCACCGGTGCCAGTACCTGGGCCAATGCCCAGCCGTCCTTCCGAGCCACGGCGACCGGTCACCTGGCCCTCGGTCACAACGGCAACATCACCAACACCGCGGAACTCAGGCAGCGACTGGCCGAGTTGGCCGGTTCCTCGGGGGAGCTGCCTCTGGACACCGGGATCCTGGCGACCAGCGACACTGAGGTACTGACGGCGCTGATCGCCGCGCACCCGGACCTCAGTGTCGAGGCAGCGGCCATGCTGGAACTGCCAAGGGTCCAGGGTGCCTTCAGCCTGGTCTTCATGGACGACGACGCCCTGTACGCCGCGCGCGATCCGCACGGCATCCGGCCACTGGTCCTCGGCCGACTGGAGCGCGGCTGGGTGATCGCCAGCGAGACGGCGGCACTGGACATCGTGGGTGCGGCGTTCGTCCGCGAGGTGGAACCCGGTGAGCTGGTGGTGATCGACGTCCAAGGACTGCGCTCACAGCGATTCGCAACAGCGGACCCCAAGGGCTGCCTCTTCGAGTACGTGTACCTGGCGCGGCCGGACACCACGATCGCGGGCCGCAGCGTGCAGGCCGCCCGGATGAACATCGGTCGGGAGCTTGCCATCGAGCATCCGGTTGACGCCGACCTGGTCATCCCGGTGCCCGAGTCCGGTCGATACGCCGCCATCGGTTACGCCCAGCAGTCCGGTATCCCGTTCGCCGAGGGCCTGGTCAAGAACGCCTATGTCGGCCGGACCTTCATCCAGCCCTCGCAGACCATCAGGCAACTGGGGATCCGGCTGAAGCTGAATCCGTTGCGCGAGGTCATCAGCGGTCAGCGGCTGATCGTGGTGGATGACTCGATCGTGCGTGGCAACACCCAGCGCGCCCTGGTGCGCATGCTGCGCGAGGCGGGAGCCCGCGAGGTGCACGTCCGGATCTCCAGCCCGCCGGTGCAGTGGCCCTGCTTCTACGGCATCGACTTCGCAACTCGGGCCGAACTGGTCGCCAGTGGGCTGAACGTCACCGAGATCTGCACCTCGATCGGGGCCGACTCCCTAGGGTACGTCTCCCTCGAGGCAATGGTCCGCGCCACCACCGTGGCATCGGATCGACTGTGCAAGGCCTGCTTCGATGGTCGGTACCCGATCCCCGTCGAGCAGGACGACCTCGGAGCTCGGCAGGTACTGGACGGGATCGAACGCCGGGTTGCCATGAGCGTTGACGCCGAGGGGGTCCCGGTCGGCACCTCGGGCGGGGCGGCCGACGCCCTGGAGCGGCCATGACCGACGTCGGCACGGGCCCGGTCTCGTACGCGGCCGCCGGGGTCAGCGTGGCGGAGGGCGAGCGGGCCGTGTCCTTGATGCGAGCGGCGGTCGCCGCGGCCCAACGACCGGAGACCCGCGGGCAGTTCGGTGGCTTCGCCGGCATCTTCGACGCTTCGGGTCTGACTCGCTATCGGCAGCCGCTCCTGGCGACCTCCACCGACGGCGTCGGAACCAAGGTGGCCGTGGCGCGCGCCATGGGCATCCACGACACGATCGGAATCGACCTGGTCGCCATGGTGGTTGACGACCTGGTCGTCTGCGGCGCCGAGCCACTCTTCCTGACGGACTACATCGCAGTCGGCCGGGTCATCCCGGAGCAGATCGCCGCGATCGTGTCCGGGGTGGCCAAAGGTTGCCAGGCAGCCGGATGTGCGCTGCTCGGCGGAGAGACGGCCGAGCATCCGGGACTGATGGAACCCGGGGAGTACGACCTGGCCGGAGCCGGGACCGGCGTGGTCGAAGCGGACCGGCTCCTGGGCCCGGAACGAGTGCGGG
>Ga0172376_10008355_pt1 | contig 10840 bp, 10 predicted proteins | sample Lak35m_FD_121114 | JGI IMG/M metagenome (GOLD analysis project Ga0172376, IMG submission 121114) | Freshwater microbial communities from Kabuno Bay, South-Kivu, Congo - kab_092012_35m | ecosystem: Environmental > Aquatic > Freshwater > Lake | place: Democratic Republic of the Congo: South-Kivu... | reverse complement strand
GGAATCAGATTCCCCAAGCCACGGCCCAACTTTCGCGCCATCTTCGGCGCACGATCTCCGCCTTCAATCGACATGTGTGCCTCCTTGCAGGCACGGAATGTAGCGCTGGAGAAGAACACTCCTCAACAAACGGGCACAAATTCTGTGAGTTGTTATAGGACTTATTGGGACCAGAATTCCCGACTGGCGCGAATCGATTCGGCCGATGATCTCCGCGATGCGCCCGACCGATCCCACCATCCTCATTCGCCGCGATGCGACGACGTACGTGCTCAAGGTTGTCCCAAGCGTGATCGACAGCGATCTCGCCACCGTCCTGCGCAACGACATCGAACAGGCGATGAAGCGACGCCCCAAGGAACTTGGTGACGTGGTCCTGGAGGTCGGTGCCGTGACGGCGATGTGCAGCAGCGGCTTCGAAGCGCTGCTGCTGCTCTATCGGCTCTGCAAGGATGGAGCGCTGCCGCTCAAGCTCCGTGGCCCGAAGCCCGAGTACCACCAATTGCTGCAACGCATGGGGTTCGCGCGGCTGTTCGTGATCGAGGCCTAATGTTTTACAAAGAACCGTCGATTAGAACAAAACCGGTTCGCCCAGCGCGGGCGCATGCACGGTCGTGCCGTTCGAGGCGAGCGCTGCGCTGAATCCGCTGCGCGCATCGGCGATGCCGTGATTGAGCACGACTCGTGCCGGCCGCTGCGGGAATCCCGCAAACCACCGCAGCAAGTCCTCGCGGTCACCGTGCCCGCTCACGCCCTCGACGCGCTCGATCCTGCAGCGCACACGGCGCTCGTGGCCATTCACCCGAACGCGGGTGGCCCCCTCGAGCAGCGCACGGCCGAGCGTACCTTCGAGCTGGAATCCCGTGAAGACCACCGACGTCCCTTCGTCCTCGAGGTGATCGAGCAGGTGGCGCACGATCGGCCCGGCATCGCAGAATCCGGAACCCGCGAGGATCGCGCAGCCGCCTCGGATCGAGCGAAGGTCCTCGCTCTGTGATCGGCTCGTCAGCCGGTGCAGCTGCGGGAACTCGAGCGGTGATTCGCCGCGCAGCATCATTCGCTGCGGCCCAGGTGCCAGGAGCCGCGGGTGCCGCTCAAGCACCGTCGCCCCGTGCACTGCCATGCCGCTGTCGAGATAGACCTGGAACCCGTCGAGCACACCATCGCGCGAGAGCCTTGCGAAGTGCTGCTGCAGCTGCTGTGCGCGACCGAGCGCGAACACCGGGAACAGCAGCCGCCTTCCGTTCGCCACGGCGTCATGCACGACCGCGTCGAAGGTCCGTACGGCATCCTGCTCCCGCAGCGAGCGATGCCCGTTGGTGCATTCCATCACCACCAGGTCCGGCGCGCGCTCGGGCCATTGATGCGCCGCCAGCAGGGGATTGTCGAATGGACCGATGTCGCCTGAGCACAGCACGCGACGGCGTGCACCGGCATGCTCGAGCTCCAGCTCCACGCTGGCCGCGCCGACGACATGGCAGGCATGGTGCAATCGGACCCGCATCCCGCCCGGCAACTCATGCCACGCCGACCAGGGAATCGCCCGCACCATCTTGGCCACCCGGTCCGCATCGCGATGCCCGAACAGCACCACCGGCGGCACGTCGCGCGCACGGCTCGACTGCACCAGGTGCGCGGGCTCGAGGACCTCGAAGCTCGGCGCAGTGCCCGCACCATGTTCCTCGACCCGGACGAACTGCAGCGTTGCGCTCGATCGGAGCACCCGGGGCAACAGCTCGCTCGTGGCATCGCTCACGATGATCGGGCCATTGAATCCAAGCCGCGACAGCATGCCCAGCCGTCCGCAGTGATCGACGTGCGCGTGGGTGAGCACGACCGCATCGAGCTTCGCGAAATCGACCGGCGGGGGCTCGGCATTGCGCAGCTCCTGCTCAGGCGCACCTTGGAACATGCCGAAATCGACCAGGACTCGCGAGAACGCCGACTCGACCAGCGTGCAGGATCCCGTCACCTCGCCCGCGGCTCCGAACAGCGTCACCGTGGGCGATGTCATCATCGGGGCAAGGCTAGTCCCGGGCTACGATCCTCGCATGGCACGACCCACGCGATCGATCGCCTTGATGACGGTGCTCCTCGTCGCCGGCTTCCTCGCCACGACCTCGCGCGCCACGACCTCGCTCACCGAGAGGGCAGTCGTCACCACAGCGCCAGGCGTTCAACCCGCTTGGCGCGCGGCACCGCTGGCGCACGCGGCATGCACTGCACCATCGGCACGCGACGATGCAGAACGCCTGCCGCAGCCCGCGCTCAAGCCTCTCTTCCCCGATCGATCGATCAAGGGATGGCACATCGTCGGCGGCCTCGCCAAGTTCACCATGCAGGATGGTGTGCTCACTGGCAGCGGCACGGACACGCGCAATGCCTTCCTCGTCAGCCCGCGCAACTACGGCGACTTCGTGCTCGACCTCGAACTTCGCATCGACGAGGGCAACTCAGGGATCCAGATCCGCAGCCAGGTGCGCGAAGACGAGGGTTCCGGGTCGCTCGTCGGCTACCAAGTCGAGATCGATCCCACGCCACGTGCATGGAGCGGCGGCATCTACGACGAAGGCCGTCGCGGATGGCTCTTCGACCTCAAGGACAATGAAGCTGCACGGAATGCCTTCAAGGCAGGGGAGTGGAATCGATACGTCATCGAATGCCGTGGTCCGTGGTTCCGCACCTGGGTCAACGGCGTACCGGCTGCCCATGGCGTGGACATCATGGATGAGGACGGTCGCATCGCCTTCCAAGTCCACTCCGGCAGGACCACCGTGCAGTGGCGCCGCGTGATGATCGCCGAGTTGCCGCCACCCAAGGTCGTGCGCATGTTCGACGGCGGGGCGTTGCAAGGCTGGTCAGCCCGATCGGGGCTGCCGTGGCCGCTCGATGGCATTCCGCCCCACGCCCGGCTTGTGAACCCCGCCACCGAGGCCGAGCCATCGGTCCTCGTGAGCGACGAGGCGTACGGCGATTGCCTGGCGATCATCGAAGGTCGATGCGATGACCCGGGCGCTGCGTTCCTTGTGCGCCTTCCCGAGGGCGACTCCTTGGATGGCGGCGTGCGCTCGAAGATCGGGGTCGATCGGCTGCGTGACGGCAAGGACCATGCGATCGCGGTGGCCATCAAGGGAACACGCGTGAACACGTTCGTCGACCGCTCCGCCGTGGGCGAGCGCGAGGAACCCGACATGCCAGCGCACGGTCGCATGGCCATCCTCGGTTCGCCTGCCCAGAAGCAAGGCACGATCTCGATCGATCGTGCGCGCGTGATGGTCTATCCGCCGATGGAGGATCCGCGCGTCGGTCCGCCCATGCCTGATCGCGTGATCCCGGCAAGCGGAACGCAACCCGCAGCAACGCCGCCAGCCGCCGCACCGGCGACGGCGCCCTGAGCCGCGCGCACGGAGCAGACCACGCATGAACCGATGGCAGGTCGATGTGCTGCGCGCCGGTGACTTCCGGCTCGATGGCGGAGGCATGTTCGGGCTGATCCCGAAGGTGCAGTGGTCGACCTGGGTGGAGGCCGATGCCGACAACCGGATCCCGCTCGCGTGCAACGCGCTGCTCCTGCGTGATGGTGCACGCACGGTGCTCGTCGAGACCGGCTACGGCGATCGCTGGAGCGACGCCGATCGCGCCGCATGGTTGCTCGCCCGCCGCACCGTGGTCGATGCGCTCGCGGAACTCGGCATCGCACCACGGGAGATCACCGACGTCATCGTCACGCACCTGCACTTCGATCACGCCGCCGGCTTGACGACCGGGCCCGATGCATCGATCGCCCCGGTCTTCACGGGCGCACGCATCCACGTGCAGCGCACCGAATGGGAGGATGCGCTCGCGAACAAGAGCACCATGACGCGGACGTACCTGCGGTCCGTGCTTGACCCGATCGCGCAGCAGATCGTGCTCCACGACGGCACGTCGGAACCGCTGCCGGGCATCGAGCTCCGGCCGCTGCCTGGGCACACCTGGGGCATGCAGGGCGTCTTCATCGAGGGTCACGACGGAGCATGGGCTTTTCCCGGCGACCTCATGCCCACGCGTCACCACGCCCATCCATCGTCAAGCCTCGGCTACGACATGCTGCCCTACCAGACCATGCTCTCGAAGCGTGCGTTCCTGCAGGAAGCCCTCGAACGCGACCTGCGCATCGTGCTCGATCACGACCCGGGTCACCCTGTGGTGCGCGCGGTGCGCGATGGCAAGCGTGTGGCGCTTGCGCCCGAGGCCCCCGGTATAGTCCGGCCATGAGCCGCATTGAACGATTCGCCCCGGTGGTCGCTGCCCTCTTCGTGGCCGGGGTTGCCCTGGCACAAGGGCCCCGCGAGCCAAGCGTCAACAGCCCTGCACCGGCATGGCTCGGCTACGCCGTCATGTTCCTGATCGGCGCCGGCGTGCTCGGCGTGGCGCTCTATCCGGTGAAGCGCAGCCACATGGATTGATCATGGATTGATCATGGATTGTTCATGGCTTGATCACGGATCGATCTCATGGTCACCGCATGATTGATCACGCCATCACGACCCACGAGCCGATCATCACCCCACACAGGAGACCCTTCATGTCACGAACGCAGTTCTTCTCCCTGATCGCGCTGAATGCCGTGCTGCTGGCGGCCCTCGCGCTGGTCTCGCTCTCAGGCAGCGCCAGCGCGCAGCAGCGCCAGCGCGGCTCCTACATGCTGATCTCCAGCGGCGTGACCGGCACGCCGCTGTCGGTCGTCTATGTGATCGACGAAACCAACAATGAGCTCGTCGCCGTGGCTTGGGACGACGCCGGCAAGAAAATGAGCTACGTCGGATACCGCAACATCGCGGCCGACAGCATGCAGGCACGGAGGGGCGGACGATGAACGCTCGCCACGACAAGCACTCCATTGGCACCGGGGCTGCGATCCTCTGGGCCACCGCGGTCCTCCTCGGTGCGCTTGTGATCATCCAGGCGGGCCGGCTCGAGCAGCGCGCCTACGCCGACCAGGCCAACAGCGGCCAGCAGGGCTACAGCGTGTGCTCGGCCACCACGGGCCAGGGCTCGCCGGCGGAGCCCATCGAAGCCGTGTACGTCGTGGACAGCCGCGATGAAGTGCTGCTGGTCTACGCCATCGAGCGCTTCCAGGACTTCAAGGTGCAGCTGCGGCACACCGAGAACCTTGGTGCGCTCTTCGCCCGCGCCCGCGGGAACTGAGCCACGATGCGCGCGGTCGACACGGTCACCGCCGTCGCGCGCGCTGCATCGTTCACCAAGCGATCGATCAAGAACGATTCCAAGCGCCAGGCCCTTCGCCTGGCGCTGTCCATGGTGGACCTGACCACCCTTGAAGGCAAGGATTCGCGCGAGAAGGTGCACGCGCTCTGCGCCAAGGCCCTGCATCCCTATCACGGCGTGCTGAAGGATCCGCTGCCGCCAGTGGCGGCGGTGTGCGTCTACCCATCACGCGTACGTGATGCCTGCGAGGCCCTTCGCGGCTCAGGCGTCAAGGTCGCAAGCGTCGCGACTGGCTTTCCGAGCGGGCAGTATCCACTCGACCTTCGCCTGGCCGATTGCGCGCGCGCCGTCGCCGACGGCGCCCATGAGATCGACATGGTCATCACGCGCGGCGCGTGGCTTGAAGGCCGCCATGCAGAGGTCGCGCAGGAGATCCGGGAAATCAAGCGCGCCTGCGGAGCGGCCCATCTCAAGATCATCCTGGAGACGGGCGAGCTCGGCACGCTCGAACAGGTTCGACACGCAAGCGATGTCGCGATGGACGCGGCCGCGAGCGTGCCCGGCGCACCAGCGCTCACCGACGGCGAGGTCTTCATCAAGACGAGCACCGGGAAGGTCCAGCCCGCGGCGACGATGCCGGTGACGCTGGTCATGCTCGAGGCGATCCGCGATCATCATCGCGCGACCGGCATCCGCATCGGCATGAAGCCAGCGGGGGGAATCCGGGCCGCCAAGTCGGCCATCCACTATTTGGTGATGGTGCGAGAGACGCTGGGACCGGAGTGGTTATCGCCCCATCTGTTCCGCTTTGGTGCGAGCACGCTCGCCAATGATCTGGTCCGGCAGATCCTGAAGCTCGAGACAGGCCGCTACATGGCCGGCTGGGACATGACGGAGTGATGCACCAGCGCGCCGCGCGGCTGCGTGCGCGATGAGGCGCTCCCCCGGCGCCCATGCACCGCCCGACACTGCAGCGCAACACCCGAAATGACCGATGTCCCTTGCACGACGATGGATTCCGTCCCGGTTGTCCGTTGCAAGGAGGCTCTCATGGCGCTGGTTGTTCCCACCGTGCTCGTTGTCGCGTTCTCGTGCTCGCCCGCCCAGGAACCGCGTGCCACCCAGCCAGCGCCGCCGCCGCAACGAACCATGGCACCGGTGCAAGCACCGATCGATCGCATGACCGAGCGCCAGGCGTGGCTCGGCGTGCAGGTCGAACCCGTGCGCAGCGACGTCGCCATGCAACTGCCCCTGCGCAAGGGTGCAGGACTCGTCGTGATGTTCGTCGAGGCAGAAAGCCCCGCCGAGAAGGCCGGCGTGCAGCGCTTCGACATCCTTGAGATGGTCGGCGACCAGTTCCTGATGAACGTCGATCAATTCAACGGACTCGTGACGTCCGAGCAGCCCGGCGCCAAGGTCAAGCTGACCTGGCTGCGTCGCGGCGAACGCAAGCAGGCCGAGGTCGCGCTCGGCGAACGTCTGGTGCCTGTACGACGCGGCGCGCCGGATCGCATGAACGATGATCTGCCGCCGGCCGAACGACCGGCGCGCGCACGTGCCCAGGCAGAAGGCCGGCCTGAAGGCGAAGAAGGCATGGCATGGCGCGAAGTCGAAGGCATGCCGCTGCCTCCAGATCGACCAGCCCGACAGCGTGGCGACCTGCAGCGGCGCGACGCGCAGCCGGGGCGCGAACGTGACGCTGGTGCAGCCGCGCGCGCGCGACTCATGGAAGCCGTGCGTGACGCCGTGACCAACTTGCCGCCGGACGAGCGGGACCGCGTGATGGAGCGGCTCATGCGTGCGCTCGAGCGCGATGTGCAGGTCGAGATCGACGTCGAGGAATGGCGCGGCGATGGACCGCGTCCGCCGATGCCGCCCACGGATGGCCGAGGCCGCCGCGGTGATGCGCCGGGTCAAGCGCCCGGTCAAGCGCCCGGTCAAGCGCCGGGCGATGCCGCGCGTGACCGCAAGCGCGATGGGCAGCGCGAGGGGCAGCGCGAGGAACGTCGTTCCTCATCGTCATCAGCGACGATCGAGGATGGCTCGATCCGCATCTCGATCAACCGCCGCGACAACGGGCCTGCTGAGGTGCGCGTGGAAGAGCTCGACGGCACCGTACTTTGGGAAGGTCACCTTGAACCAGGCAATGCGGGAACCAACGGCGGCCTGATGGATGTGCCGCCTGAGTTCCGCAGCCAGGTCGAGATGCTCCTGCGCGGCGGCTGAGCGTTCAGAGGCGTGATTCACTTCGGGGCTGGGCGGACGAGTTCCAGTTCAGCCACGACGCCCAGTTCACGCGACCAGTCCGCCAGGTAAAGCCAGTCCAGCCGTTCCGGCCGCTGTACGGCGATCATGGTCCTGATGTCGCGCAGGTGCTTTTCTGACTTGCCTTCCTTGAAGAAGACGAGTTTCTTCAACATGACATCTTCCGGGGACGCGAACGGCTCGAGTCGACCGCTCGGCATCTCGATCGATCGAACTCGTTCGTAGCGAGCACGGTCGAAGGCGTCATCTGTACTCACGATCAGATCGACTTTCAGACCCGAGGGGACATGAAGGATGTTGAACATGCTTCGCCTGCGCACGGCATCGGTCGCGGCGTCCAGGCTGAAGTACCAGTCATCGCCGCTGAACGAGTCCGCCATCGCACAAACCTGTTGCGCGCTGATCCGGACCACCATGTCGACGTCGTTGGTGAATCGCGGTTCGCCATAGAGCATGGACGCGATCGAACCCGTGGTGAAACGGGCGCATCCAATCCGATCAAGATGCCCGCCCACAACCTCCAGCAGATCAATCGGGCCCATGGTGCTCTCGATTAATCGACACGCGAAGGGCACGCCATCCGACGGGCTTGTTCAGCCAGGACCAGATCATCAGGCCAGTCTGGATGCTCAGCCCGAATGCCCGCACGCACGAATGCGCAGGCCGAGGCCCACATGGCCTGAATCGTGATGAACTTCTGCACGGAATCGATCGATCGCAGCAGGTCGATCGTGATGGGATCACACTCGTCGATGACTGGGTGGCCGGACTGATGCGCCGTCATGCAGTCCAGTCTATTCCGGAAGTCTCAAGGCCTTGCTCAGTACCGACGAGTTTCGGGCGGCCAGATCCGTCACTCGTGCGGCTCCACCACCGCGGTCGCCTCGAGCGCGGGCGCGGACCACGGACCGTTCCGCGCAGCATCGGTCGCACGCACCTTGGCGACGAAGTCGGTCGTCACCGGTGCCGCAGCGTGGCCCCACTGCGATCGCAGCCAACTGGCAAGCAGCGCAAGATCGGCATCCGACTGGATCGGTGCCGCTGGCATGACCCCGCGATAGGTGATGCCGTCGACTTCGAGCTCGCCCTCGAGCCCATGCAGCAGGATGCGCACGAGCCGTGATGGATCGCCCGTCACGTAGGGACTGTTGCGCAAGGGTGGATAGACCGGCGGCATGCCGCTGCCACTGGCTTGGTGGCACCCCACGCAATTGCCGAAGAGCAGGCGGCCGCGTTCCTCGGCGGTGAGTTCCGCCTTGGGCAGCGCGTAGCCCGCGCGACCCGGCCACGACAGCTGTGGATCCACGAGCACGGCGGCCGCTCGGACCGCGCGCGGTCCTGTGGCGACCAGTTCGCCCCAGCCGACGGGCTGGCCCCGCATGCGCAGGAGCCTCGCGTCCTTGCTGCCGGGCTTCGTCCACGATGCCACGCGATCAAGGATCGACGATGCGACCTGTGGCTGCATCGATGCCGCACGCGCTGCCAGCGCGAGCAGGGCCTCGTTCAAGCGCTCGTTGCCGTGCGCAAGGACCTGTGCTGCGCACTCCTGCACCAGGGCACGCACGCCGGCATCGCGCGCATCGGCGAGCGTGAGCGACCACTCGAGGAGGAGCATCGAGCGCCCCTTGATCCCGCTGGCCAGCGCCGCCCGGCGCGGTGCATCCTTCAGCACGGTGCGCGTGACGGCGAGCCGCGCCACGGCCTCGATGAAGACGCGATCGTCATGCAGTTCGCCCAGCGCGGCAAGTGCGGCGATCGCCACGCCGCGCACAGGATCCTGCGCCAATCGCTCGAGGATGGCCACGCTCTGCTCCACATGCTCCCCGCCATGCAGCATGCCCGCGGCATGGATCGCCGCATCGGCTCGCAGCCGTGCATCGCGATCGAACGAGAGTGCCATGAGGAGCGACGCATCGCCGGCGCCGAGCATCATGAGCGTGCAGGCCGCCGAGTGGCGCACCGCAGGGTCGACTGCCACGCCGAGCGCCAGCTTGGTGAGCGCGGGAACGGTCGACACGCCGCCGCGCTCGACCACGAGCCGCGACGCATGATCGCGAAGGTGGCCGCTTGGGCCTGCGATGTGGCTGATGAGCGTGGCATCGTCAGCACGGGTGAGGTCCACGCGCGCGCGCAGCGGCCGATCCGCCGGCACCACGCGCCAGATGCGCCCCTGGTCGATCGGCTGATCGAGGCCACGCGCCTGGACCTGCGCGCGCAGGAAGCTCGTCATGAAGATGCGGTGCTGGATGATGCCGCGGCTGATGTCGGCGACGTACAGCGCGCCGTCGGGACCGATCTTGAGATCGCACGGTCGGAAGCGTTCGCTGGTGCTCGTCATGAACTCGCCGCCCACGGGCGTGGGTTCGCCGAACGGCCCCGACTCGCGCTCGGTGATCCGGTAGTGCTTGACCGCATTGGCGCATGGAGCGCAGATGAAGGCATCGCCGCGCATGGATTCGCCGAGCACGATGTCGCGGTTGATGACTGGTCCGCACGCGGCCGTGACCTGCACGAGCCGACCATCGTTGAGCATGCCGGCGCGGTAGGCGCGATTGATCCCCGGCGTCAGGTGCGCCGGCCACGTGCGCGCATCCTCGACCACGCGCTGCGGCACGCCGGGAAGGCTCGATGCACCGAGCGTGCGCGCCGCCATCCAACGCGGAACGAGATCGATCAGCAGGGGATCGCTGTTGGGCGTGACCAGCAGCCGGCCAAAGTCATCAATCGCCTGGCCCCACTGGCCCTCGACGGGTGTGGCGAACGCCGCAAAGCCCGCGCCATGATCGACGAACCCAGCATGGTGCTGACTCGGCACGAAGGAGCCGTCGTGGCACCAGGTGAGTGCGTTGCCCGCATGCTCGGGACTGTCGAGGCCCGCGAAGCCCGAGGCGACGATCGTCGTCGACTCGGCGCGGCCATCGCCATCGAGATCCTGCGCCCACACCAGGTGCGGCGGTTCGATCACGAGCGTGCCGCCGCGGTGAAAGGCGATCGAGCGCGGCAGGACCAGCGAGTCCAGCACGGCCTGCCGTTCGTCCATGCGGCCATCGCCATCGCGATCGACCAGGCGCACGATGCTGCCGTTCGGTTCGCGTTCGCGCGAACCATCGATGTCGCTCATGTAGCCGGGCATCTGGACGACCCACAGCGAGCCATCGGGATGGAACGTCATGGCCACCGGCGCCACGACCATCGGCTCGCAGGCAACGAGCTCGACGCGGAAACCATCGGCCACGCGCAGGGTGGCCAACGCCTGCTCGGGCGTGAGCGCGGGGCTGTCAACCGCGAGCCATTCGGCAGGCAGCGGTGGCTGCGGCTCGCCGCGCTGATCGCCCTGCTGGGCGAACGCGGCCGAGACCACCAT
>Ga0172376_10008354_pt1 | contig 10842 bp, 9 predicted proteins | sample Lak35m_FD_121114 | JGI IMG/M metagenome (GOLD analysis project Ga0172376, IMG submission 121114) | Freshwater microbial communities from Kabuno Bay, South-Kivu, Congo - kab_092012_35m | ecosystem: Environmental > Aquatic > Freshwater > Lake | place: Democratic Republic of the Congo: South-Kivu... | reverse complement strand
CCTACGGCCGCGATCACAATCCGAAAGCCATGACCGTCTGGCTGGCTGGTGGCGGAGTCCGCGCGGGACACACCATCGGCCGCACCGACGACCTGGGAGCGGAAGCCGTCGAATGCGTGCATCACATCCGCGATCTGCATGTGACGCTGCTGCACCTGCTGGGACTCGATGACAACCGTCTGACCTACTACCACGCCGGCCGGTTCAAACAGCTCAGCCAGTTCGGCGGTTCCGTCATCGAGGAGCTCCTGGCCTGATACGGACCACAGGGAATATCGGCGCGGTGCCGGGATGAACCCCTCAGTCGCGGAGCGACTGAGCGACGTAGTCGTCTCGCTCAGCGAGACGAACCGGACAACGCGCAGCTTTCATCGGTGATCCGTCTGAGAACTCGCAGCCTGGCCGCAATCGCTCCCTCCCGACCGCATGAAGTGCAACCTGCCGGGCGTCGCGATCACCGCGCTTCGATCGGCACGGTCTGCAGCCAGGTGAGCAGCACGCGGGCGACTTTCGCCAGGCTGTCGCCGGAACAGGCCGAGGGCGTATCGCGGGTCGTGTGCCACTGCGGATACTCGAAGTCGATGATGTCGCAGGTCGGAATCCGCGCGATCTGATTCAGCGCCAGATGATCGTCCCGGACTTCATACTTGACCTTCGGTACGAACTCGGTGACCCGCAACTGCTGCGCGACAGCCCAGATGCTGCGAGTCACTTCCGGAGCCATCTGCACGCTGTTCTTCTCCATGCCGATGCTCAGCTTCTTGTCGGCGATCATGTCCACCAGCACGCCACAGACATAGCGGTAAGCCGGCGGTTCCGAGGCATACCAGTTCGCGAAGTACTCCGATCCCAGGAAGTACGGATCGTTCCGTGAATAGACCAGCTCTTCCCCGTCGAAGAAGACCATGTCCACTCCGTAACGCGGTTTGATGGTCTTCAGGTGATGCGCCATCTCCATGAACAGCGCCACTCCGCTGGCTCCGTCATTCGCGCCGATGAACGTCCCGCGCGGCCGGAACGTGTCCTGATCGGGATAAGGCCGCGTGTCGTAGTGGCAGCACAGCAGCACGCGTTCCTTCGCGGCCGGCTGCCAGGAGACCACCAGATTCGTCATGCGAACCGGCTGACCGGACAGCGGATGCGGCGCGTCGAACGACTGCGCGCTGATCTGACAGCCGAACTGCTGGAAGTGCTGAATGATGAGCTGCTGCTGCTTCTGCATGCCGTCCGAGCCGCTGACGCGCGGTCCCAGCCGGCAGATCTGTTCCAGGTATCCGAACGCTCGCGCCGCGTCGATCTTCAGCGGCAGTTCCTGAGCCGGACAGACGGAACCGGTCACCGCGACAGCCAGCCACACCATCAGCAGCACCGCGCGCTGCACCATCGCGAATCGTTCTTCGCGGCGAGGAACCTGTCGATCACCGGCTGCGGGCATGAGGCGCATACTGAATCCGTTTCCTGAGCGCTGCATTTTCCTGAGTGAGTTCCACCGGCAGCTTCGTGCTGAATCGCGCCAGGAACTCGTCACGCACTTCGGCCTCTTTGTACCACTCCTCGCGATTCACCGCGAGAAGCTCCTGCGCTTTCGACTCGCGCCAGCCGCTCTGAGGCAGCTCCAGAGCCTGTCCGGTCGGCACGACTCCCACCGGAGTTTCACAGCCATCGCCCCGCCCGCGCAGCCGGTCCACAATCCACTTCAGCACGCGGAAGTTCTCGCGATAACCCGGCCACAGCAACTGCCCGGCCGCATCCCGCCGAAACCAGTTCACCTGATACAGACCCGGCATGTTCGCTCCGCCGTAGCGCCCCGCTTCCAGCCAGTGCTGCCACCAGTCCGCCATGTGACACCCGCAGAACGGCCGCATGCCCAGCGGATCGAAGCGGAACGACCCCGGCCCGTTCGACGGAGAAGCATCCGCTTCGACCGTCAGCGTCGCCGCCGCCAGAACTCCCTGAGACCACGAAGCAGCTTCGGACACCAGAGGAATCGTTGTTGAGCGCCGGCCGCCGAACAGGATCGCGCTGAGCGGCACGGCCGCACCGGATCGCAGACTGACATGCGGCGCCGGACAGGAACTCAGCGGAGCCAGCCAGAAGCCCTCCTCAGAACCATCCGCCATCACGCAGCGGTCCGCCCACGGGAACGCGCTGTCCGCATCGCCCGCTACCGGCCACTCACCCGGCGAGCCGTTCTCGAAGTCCATCGCCTGCACCGGCGCGTTGGTCAGCAGCGCGTCCCGGTGGCTCATGGACTGGAACGGAGCATGCGCCGCCAGAGTCGCCTCATCAACCGGACCAGTCGCGCCCGTCAGGGGATTGAGCGCATACAGACGCCGGTCGCTGCCGAACGACAGCCAGGTGACGTCATCCGAGATCGTCTCCAGCTTCCACCCGGCGGCCAGATCGCGATCCGGAGGCGTCAGAGTGGCCAGCACGGACTTGCCGCAACCGGCCGGCATCATCGCTCCCAGATAGAAACACAGCCCGTCCGGACTGGTGACTGCCACCACCGACATGTGTGCGACCAGCCATCCGTTCTGCCGGGCTTCCAGCGAGGCCTGCCGCAACGCATGCGATTCCAGCGCCGGAACCGCGCTGCTGAAGTGATTCGATCCGAAGCTCAGCACCAGCCGCTCTTCGGGAAACTGAGCCAGCACGCGCTGCTGCGGGTCGAGCGTTCCGGTGCTGTGAACCACGCGGAAGAAACGGCCGGTGCGTTCGATTTCGTTGAGCGCCGGGCGGCCGATCCGCGCCAGCGTTCGCAGACAGAGCACCGCGTAGGGACTGTCGGTGAGCTGCACGCCGGCCTGAGCCAGCGGACTGCCGGGCGGCCCCAGCAGATACGGCACAACGTAAAGCACCCGCTCGCGCAGACTGCCTTCCAGCAGCGGCTCCAGTTGTTCGCGCATGTAAGCCGGATCGAGCCAGTTGTTCGACGGTCCGGCGTTGTGTTCATCGCGGCAGCAGTAAAACGTGCGGTCGTCGGCCCGGCGTCGGTCCTGCGGATTGTTCTGCAGGTGGAATAACCGCGAGTACCGCTGCGGATCGAGACGGGTCAGCGAACCGTCCCGCAGCATCAGTTCGAGAAGCCGTTCGCGCTCGGCCTCGGAACCGGTAACCCAGTGAACCACCGCCGGCCGCAGCTTCCGCGTCATGGCTTCCACCCAGCCATTCAGCTCCCCCTGGAGACCCGCCGTCCCCGGACGGAAGCTCGTCCCCGACGGTATCGTCCTCAGGTTCAGCATGCCGCCCTCCGCATACCACTTCGACTCCGGCCCGCCCGGACTGGATGGAGATTCCACCGCGTTAATGTGGCCCGTACGCAGACACCATGCCGCCCGTCGCTGCACAACTCCCCCGGAGTCTGCCGCCGTTCGTCACATCCTGCAGGTTCTGCCGGTTCTGCCGTCCGCGACCAGAGGGCAATTCTTGATCGCCGATCCACTCCACGTTCATTTCATTGACCAGGCTTTTTACAGAGGTAGCGGTGCTGGTTGGCAACACGGCGAGTCGCTTGCGATCGTCCATCATGCCGGCCGAATGATTCGCGGTTCCATCCACTGAAGCTCAAGAACCCGCCTCAGGATGCCTTTCACCCGCGCGCACACGCAGATTGAATTCGTCCAGAATCCAGAGGTTGCCGACGAGCGTTTCAACCGCAAGCAACGCAACGAGTCGCCCAACGAGATTCAGCACCGATGTCCTGCCATGCATACCCGGCCGCAGAACAACCATGCCCGCGAAGTCACCCGGTGGATATGCACGGATATCGGCGAAATCCAGATCGAGTGTGATCAATGCCCGTTGTTCGTTGTGACAGACCGACGCAACACACTGGTCGGGCACACCCACCATCTGCTGATCGTAAATCGTCAACGCGTCGTGACCGGCCTGAGTCAACAGAACTGCGGCTGCGACCGGCAGGTTCTCATTGAGCTTGAAGCGCATCACGCGACTCCCGACGGGATGGGAACAACCCGCTCGCGCGTCAGCTCGGCCGCATATGCGACCGCTGCGGCAATATCCTCGACGGACAGTGATGGATAGCCTGCCAGAATCTCTTCATGGCTCGCGCCCTCCGCGAGGTTGTCGAGGATGACGGACACCATGATCCGCGTGCCACGAATGCAGGCTTTGCCGTGGCAGGCCTGCGGGTCCACGCTGATTCGGTCCTGCCATTTCATGGTCTGAACTCCTTCATGACCGGCGTTTTGTCGCCGCAGAAAACCAGATTGAGCCGGATTGAGATTGAGTGGCAGTACACGAGCCGTCCGGCCAGACAGACGATACCGGACGGCTCGCGCCACCGCAGCGATATCGACCGGTTTCGATATTTCCTTTGCAGAGTTCATCACTTCGGCTCAGCGACCGGCCTGAACTCACTCCGGCCGCAGGTCGCTCAGGTCGGCGGACAGGCGGGTGGCGAGCTGCGTGATCTGGCGCCAGGTTTCTTCCGGGACGGGGACTCCGGAAGTGAGACGTTCCTGGCGGCGCTGCGCTTCGATTTCTCCGGGGAGCAGAATGCCGGTGCTGCCGGGGGCCAGACGGGAACTGCGGAGGTGCGCGACATACCGCTCCATGAGCGCATCGTAAGTGGCCTGGTCCGTGAAGTGCGGGATGTGGAAGAAGGTCATCCACACGCCGTTCGCGCCGCGCGGCAGATCGGTGCGGGCGATGCCGCTGCCGGAAAGCATGCCGCCGATGATGTCGATCAGCACGGACAGCCCGTAGCCTTTGAAACCCAGCGGGCCGCCCAGCGGCAGGAGTGCTCCGCCGGGTTCCTGATAGAACGTGGCCGGGTCGGTCGTCGGCTGTCCCTGAGCGTCAATGATCAGCCCCGGCGGAACGGACTCGCCCTTCTGATACGCGACGCGCAGCTTGCCTTCCGCCGTGGCGCTGGTGGTCATGTCGAGCACCACGGATGAATCGCCCCACGGCGCGGCCATCGAAATCGGATTGGTCCCCAGCCGGCGGTCGATCCCTCCCCACGGAGCCACTCCGCCCGGCCCCGGCGCATTGACGGCCATCACGCTGGCGAAACCAGCTTTCGCGGCCCGGTCGGAATACGCCCCCAGCCGGCCCACGTGATTGCAGTTGCGGATCATCACGGTCGATGTGCCGGACTCGCGAGCCTGAGCCATCCCCGCTGCCAGAGCCTTCGCGGCCGCGACCTGACCGAAGCCGAAGCCGGCATCCATCAGCGTCACCGCCGCCGCCGGAGTCTGAATCTCCATCGCCGCGCCGGGCCGGATGAACTGTTTCTCGATGCCGTCCACGTACTGCATCAGCCGCATGACACCGTGGCTGTCGTGCCCGACGGCGTTGGCTTCGGCCAGCTCCTGAGCCACGACTTCGGCTTCGTTCGGAGGAGCTCCGGCGGCCGTCAAAATGCGTACGGCCAGGTCGTGGAGAGTCCGGATGGTGAAGACGGGCATGACTGGTTCCAGAGATCAGGGAGGGATATCGCGGTCCGCCGTGAGCGTTCTGCCTGCGGCGTTTTCCCGCACTGTTGCAGAGACAGCCTCCATTCATGGCGGATCGGCGCAACTTTTCCAGCCTGAGGTGACTTTCCGGGTCAATATGACAGGGCGAAGTTCGTGAACCTCGCCAGTGTTAACCCGCAATCCGGTCAGCCAGGAGCTTCCTGATCATCCGGATAATCCATAGGGAAGTGACTCATGCCCGACGTCTCATGTGCGGAATCAGAAGCGGTCAGCGTGCAGCTCCCTCCCGATGCGACCGCCGCCGAACCGCTGCATCGGCAACTGCTCTCCGAATGGACCGGCGCGACGGCGTCACTGGTCCTCGATCTGACGCGCTGCAACCGGATCAGCGGTCGCATGCTGGCTCTGTTGCAGATGGCCCGCAACACCGCCGACGCAACCGGCCGCCGTCTTGAAATCCGGCTGGGACACCCCGACTGGAAGGAACTCCGCTCCGTCTGTGACCTCGGCGAAGTGGCCTCGGCGAAGTGACCGCAGACTGAAATTTCCCGCCCCGTTCTCCCACCGCGATCCCGGTCTATCCCCGGACGAATCACCGGAGCAGACCGGGCCTCCAACGGATACAGAAATGTTTGAAGACAATCAGGATCTCATCCAGGAATTCGTGATCGAATCCCGCGAAGGCCTGGCCGAAATTGAAACCGATCTGCTGGCCATTGAGGCGGGCGGTGCGACGATCGACCTGGAACTGGTCAACAAGGTCTTCCGCGCGATCCACACCATCAAGGGCGCCGCGGGATTTCTGGGACTGGCCACCATCGGCGAACTGTCTCACAACCTTGAAGGCGTGCTCAGCCAGATCCGCAATCAAACGCTGGTTCCGACCCGCAACCGCGTCAGTGTTCTTCTGCGATCCGCCGACATGCTGCGGTCCCTGATCGAAGACATCGCGAACTCAGACCGCGTGGACATCTCCGCCTGCGTCGCGGAGCTTGCTCTCGTCGCGAGCGGAGTTGACGATTCGGACTCCGGTTCCATCGCGGTGCATGACCACGACGGCGCCCCTCCAATGAACTCTGTGGAGACCGCCGCGCCGGAACTCCCGCGTCCAGGCGCCACGACATCCGCCAGCCCGATCAATCCGAAGGATTCCCGCGACTATCCCGTCTGCAGCCTGGCTGATCTGCCAATCGCTTTGACGACAGAAGACCTTCATCGCCTGCAGTCGAAAGACCAGTTCATCTACCTGATGACCTTCGATCTGATCGGCGATTCGGAGTATGCGGACAACATCATCGACTGGAGCCAACGGCTGGGTGATACCGGAGAGGTTCTCGGCGGCACGATTGATCGACATCAACTCCCCTGCCTGGAAGACGCCCTGCCGGACTCGCTGCCGTGCCAGGTCGTTCTGGCGAGCGTCCTGAAACCGGAAACGTTCATCAACTTCTGGCGACTGCCGCCGGAACGGATCCAGGTTCTGGAACTCAGCTCCTCCGGCTGCGCACCAGAGAAAGCCGCTCCGGTCGCAGGGCCGGCAACGTCTGAAACGGCCGTCCGAACGGCGCCGGACAGCCATCCCGGTCCCGGTCCCGGTCCGTCATCAGCCTCCGCAGCCACAATCGTTCAAAGCAGCGCATCAGACGATGCCGTTCAGGCGAACGCGTCCGCACCGCCAGCCGCGACCGCGACTCCGTCCGGACCGGCCGGAAGCGAGTCCGTGCCGCGGAGCGAACCACCGCGGACGGACCTCAACATTCGCGTTCCGGTCAGCCTGCTCGATCGACTGATGAATCTGGCTGGCGAGCTGGTGCTCAGCCGCAATCAACTGCTGCAGACCATTCCGACGCACGACCCGCGCCTGCTGGAGTCGGTCAGCGCCCGGATCGATCTGGTCACCAGCGAGCTGCAGGACGCGATCATGCAGACCCGCATGCAGCCGATCGGCAACATCTTCAGCCGGTTCACGCGCGTGGTTCGCGATCTGAGCAACACGCTGGGACGCAAGTGTCAGTTGCTGATCGAAGGCCAGGACGTCGAACTCGACAAGACCATCATCGAAGCCATTGGCGACCCACTGACGCATCTGGTCCGCAACTCGGTCGATCACGGCATCGAAAAGCCGGATGTCCGCACCCGGAACGGCAAGCCGGAAACGGGAACGATTCATCTCCGCGCCTGGCATCAGGAAGGCAAGGTGCATCTCGAAATCGCGGACGACGGAGCCGGCATTGATGCGGCAAAACTGCGTCGCAAGGTGGTCGAAAAGAATCTGATGCCCGCCGAAAAAGCCGAGGCTCTGTCGGATGCGGAAGCGGTCCGGCTGATCTTCCTGCCCGGCTTCTCCACGGCGGATCAGGTCAGCGCAGTCAGTGGACGCGGCGTCGGAATGGATGTCGTGAAAACCAACTTCGAGAAGCTGGGTGGCACCGTTGATATTCAAACGGAAGTCGGCCGGGGAACGCGGATCACCGTGCGGCTTCCACTAACGCTGGCCATCATGCCGTCACTGATTGTCGCAGCCGGAAAACAACGGTTCGCCATTCCTCAGGCCAACATCTGCGAGCTGGTCCGCCTGCGTGCCGGTGATACCACTCGTCGCATCGAAACGCTTAAGAATGCCGAAGTCCTGCGACTGCGGGGCACGCTGCTGCCGCTGGTCCGCTTGAACCGGGTTCTCAGCACGTCGCCGGTGACAGCCTCAGCCGACGCAACCGATTCCGCTCATTCCACAAGCATTGTCGTGGTGGAATCCGCCGGACGCCGTTACGGACTCGTCGTCGATCACCTCCATGACTCCGAGGAAATCGTGGTCAAGCCGCTGGGCCGGCACATGCGGTCCGTGCAGGTTCTGGCCGGAGCCACCGTGCTGGGAGACGGACAGGTCGCACTCATCCTCGACATCGCCGGCGTCGCCAGCCAGGCCGAACTGACTCAGACCGCCGAATCCACCGCGTCAACGGAGACGCACTCGGAGCAGACCGAGACTATTTCCACCCTGCTTTTCACCAGCCATCCTTCGGAGCTGTTCGGCATCCCGATGAGCTGCGTGACCCGCATCGAACGGATTACCAGCGACCAGATCGACGCGATCGCCGGCCAGGAACTGCTGCAGTACCGCGGCGCCAGCCTGCCGCTGCTGGCCATCGACAAATGCCTGAATGCCCGGCCGAGGCCGCAACAGACACGGCTGTTTGTGATTGTCTTCCGCGCCGGCCATCGGGAAGTCGGCCTGATTGCCACCAGCATTCTGGATATCCGCGACATTCCACACAGCCTCGACACCACGACGTTCACAGAACCTGGTGTGCTCGGTTCGCTGATTCTCGATCAACAGACAATCCGGATTGTGGATGCGTGGGAACTGGCCAGGAAACAGCATCCGGAGTGGTTTGAAACACTCGCCCCGCACGGTGCTCGATCCAGACATGAGACGGCGGAAGCAACCCCCGCAATGAAAGCTCACCGGGAGTCGCCGGTCGTCCTGCTGGCGGAAGACTCCGCATTCTTCCGCACCCGGGTGGCCGGCTTCCTGGAACAACTGGGGCTGACCGTTGTCACTGCCGAAAACGGACAGGAGGCATGGCAACTGCTCCAGTCCGGCGAGCACCACTTCTCGCTGATCGTCACCGACATTGAGATGCCGGTTCTCAACGGCTTCGAACTGTGCCAGCGCATCCGCGCCGAACAGCGATGGAACGAACTGCCCGTTCTCGCACTGACCTCGCTGGCCAGCGATGAATTCGTGGCTCGCGGGCACTCAGTCGGCTTCAACGAATACCTCATCAAGCTCGATCGCGAACGTCTGATTCTGGCGGTGACGGCCCTGCTGAGTGCCAGGGCGATCCAGCCACGTACTTCGAATGGTAGAAAGCGGCAGCCGGATCCAGCGATGTAACACCTGGAGCTTTCTGGCACTCACTTCCCGTAGAACAGAAACTGACATGTCCTGCATCACTGCCACAACAGAATTCACACAGTCGATCGAACTGGTCACATTCCGGGTCAACGAGATCCTGATGGGAATTGATATCCGCCACGTGCAGGAGATCAATCGTCAGATCAATGTCACTCACGTTCCTCATGCGCCGCCAGCGGTGAGAGGTGTGATCAACCTGCGTGGCGATGTCGTCACGGTGCTCGAACTTCGACGCGTTCTGGAACTGCCGGACCGCGATCATTCTCCGCAGCCCTGCAACATCGTCCTGACATCCGGTGGCGAGCGGATCGGTCTGCTGGTGGACTCCATCAGCGATGTCATCGCAACCAGCGACGAACAGATTCTGCCACCACCTGCCAGTCTTAGTGAAGTGGAAAGACGCTGCTTTCGGGGTGTCGTCCGCCTCGATGAAGAGTTGCTACTCGTACTCAACACTGAGCAATCCCTGCTCTGACATTCAATACCATCGTCAGGCGTCGTCTCGCCTGTTTTCTTCAAGTCCAGACCGGCGTCGGATGCCGGGATATGTCCCTCGGGAAGGTTTAACCAGATGAAACGCAGCCCTCGTATTGTCATGATCTGTCTCACGTTCAGCCTCATTCCACTGGCTATGTATGGAGCCGTCTCGCTCTACACCGCCGACAGCGCCCTCGGACAATTGTCGGAGACCGGCAGCCAGGCGATCGAACAGATCTGCTCCGATCAACTCGTCGCCGTGCGGGAGGTCAAGAAGCAGCAGATCGAGGATTATTTTCAGACGATCCACAAGCAGATCGTTACATTCTCCGAAGACCGGATGGTGGTCGATGCCATGCGCGACATGTCAGCGGCATTCCAGGAATTCAGGACCGATGCGAAACTCGATGACGCTCAGCTTCAAAAGCAGAAGCAGGAGCTGCAGACTTACTACACGGGTGAATTCACCGAGGAATACAAGCGCCAGAACGGTTCCGCTCCGGACATTCTGTCGAGCTTCGGTCGACTCTCCAGTGATACAGTGGCTCTGCAGTATCAGTACATTCGCGGCAATTCCAATCCACTGGGTTCCAAACATCTGCTCAACCGGTCTCCCGTCGAATCCCGCTACAACTCACTGCACGAAAAACTGCATCCGATCCTGCGAAACTACCTGGAGCAGTTTGGATACTACGACATCTTCCTGGTGGACTCCGAGAGCGGGAACGTCGTTTACACGGTCTTCAAGGAGCTGGATTACAGCACGTCGATGATCGATGGTCCGTACGCGTCGTCGGGACTGGGAGAAGCATTCCGCAAGGCGAACACTCTTCCTCCCGGCGATCACTGCGCGCTGACCGACTTCAAGCAGTACCTGCCATCTTATGAAGCTCCCGCCAGCTTCATCGGCAGTCCGATTTTTGATGGCAACCGCCGAATCGGCGTGGCGCTGTTTCAGATGCCGCTCAACACCATCACGAAAATCATGAATGAGCGTGCGGG
>Ga0172376_10008352_pt1 | contig 10843 bp, 8 predicted proteins | sample Lak35m_FD_121114 | JGI IMG/M metagenome (GOLD analysis project Ga0172376, IMG submission 121114) | Freshwater microbial communities from Kabuno Bay, South-Kivu, Congo - kab_092012_35m | ecosystem: Environmental > Aquatic > Freshwater > Lake | place: Democratic Republic of the Congo: South-Kivu... | reverse complement strand
CCGAGGTCGACCGTGACCCCGCCGATCAGCATGGCTGTGTACGCGCCGAAGGAGTGACCGCCGACGCCGATCCGCGTCGCATCGATCCGGCCCTCGAGTCCGGAAGTCGCCTTCACGATCTCGGTGAGCGAGTCCAGAATCAGCACCAGGTCGGCGACGCGGTCGGCGATGCGGTCCGGGTCGTTCAGCCCCGCGACCAGGCCGCCCGCCAGGAGTCGCCCCCGCGTCGTGCCTCCGGCGTTGCCGTCACCATCCCTTTGCCCCAGCCCGTCGGCGTGCGTGGGCTGGATCACGACGTATCCGTGGCTGGCCCAATGTCGACTGACGGTGGCAAAGCCGTCCTTGTTTCCTCCGAAGCCGTGGGAGAACACGATGAGCGGATAGTGGCCGTCGTCCTGGGGATACGAAACCCTGTAGGGCACGTCCTTCCCACGGGCCGCGTCACGCAGCGTGCGATCGTCGGCGATCTCGACCCGTAACGGCCCATGCGTCGGCGCGGGGGCGTCGGCGAATGCAGCCGCAGGCATGCCGAGGACGGCCGCACATACCACGAGGCACAACGCGAGCATCGGGCCCGCCCCGACGACACGATCGTGTCGGTGCGGCCCGTTGAGCATGGCCATGCCGTGCACGTGTACGCTCCTCGCCGTCATCGTTCCTCCCCCGCCGGTGCGGCCGGCATCTCGCGGTCGAGGAAGCCGCGCACGTCCCGCACCACGTCGGCGACGACCCGCTCGTCGGCACCCTTGCCCCACCGGTCGGCGCCGCCACCGAAGTAGAAGCCGTGGCCGTAGCCGGGATACTCGCGATACTCGACCCGCACGCCCGCCTCCTGCATCAGCGGCACGATGATCGGCTTGTTGAGCTTGCGGAGATCGTGCTGGTCGCCGTGGAGGATGAGCACCGGGGCGCGGAGCGTCGCGAGCTTGGCTGTCGTATGGTCGCGCAGCTCCGGCGTGAAGAACCGCTCCGGGTTTGCCATCATCTCGAGCCGCGGGCCGTAGTCGCCGGTGGTGAGCATGCCGGTGTAGAGCACCGTCGCCGGCTCCCCTGCGACGATGGCCCGCACCTCCGCGTCGCCGCCGAGCTCGAGCGCGATGCTGCCGCCGCCGCTGCCGCCGTAGAGGGCGATCCGCCGCGGGTCGACGCCGGGCAGTCGCGCCGTCGCGCGGACCACCGCCCGCACGTCCTCGATCGGCCCGCGCGACTGCACGTCGTTTTCGTAGGTGCGAAACGTGGCCATCTCCACGGCATAGCCGGCGGCGAGGAGCCGCGTGATGACGGGGTTGGCCGTGAGGTGCCGCCGCAGGGCGGCCTCGGGAAACTCCGTCAGGCCGCCGTGGATGAAGACGATCGCCGGCACCACCCCGTCGCCCTGCGGCCGCCGCCACCACGCCCGCACGGGCCGGCCGTCGGCGGCCTCCGCCTCGATCGCGCGCACGGGGCACTCCGCCTCGGGGATCATCACCGGCGGCACCGGCCAGTGGAACACGGCTGTGTCCCCGTCCCCCTCCATGCCGGCGGTGCGACCGGCGGCGCCCGGCCGCGCCGACCTCCGTGCGAACGCCTCTGCCTCGTCCCGCGTCACGAGCCCGTCGCCGTCGGTGTCGGCGGGCCGGAAGAACCCGAGCGTCCCGGCCTCGTTGGCATCGAGCACGCCGTCGCCATTCGCGTCGAGCCGGCGGAACTGCGCGTCGACGGACGCGGGCGTGCCCTGCGCACATGCCGGCGCGGCGAAGGCGAGCGTCACGACCAGGAGCACGACCACGCTCATCGTTCGGCCCCGGAAGCCCTTCCGGCGGCGCCGCGCGGCGCCCGCCCCGCGGCCTTCGGCCTGCCGCCCGGCTCCGCCGTGCGCCGGTCCTGCCGCACCCAGCGGGCGGGCGTCATCTGCGCCTCCCAGGCGGCGAACGCGGCCTGCAGCTCCCCGAGCCTGGCGGGCTGCTCGGCGGCACGGTCGTGCCGCTCGCCGATGTCGTCATCGAGGTTGAAGAGCTGCGGCGCACCCCCGCGCTCCTGCACGAGCTTCCACTCGCCGGCGCGGACGGCGTGCCTGTCGGCGGTGCGCCAGAAGAGCCGCTCGTGGGGCGGGCCGGCCCGCCTTCCGAGCAGGAACGGCAGCAGGTCGACGCCGTCACCCGGCTTCTCGGCCGACGGGGCGACACCCGCCGCGGCCAGCGCGGTGGCATGGCAGTCGAACCCCATCACCGGATGGGTGAAGGTCAGGCCGGCCGGAATCGTGCCCTGCCACTGCATCACGAAGGGCACGCGGATCCCCCCTTCGTAGAGCTGGCCCTTGGTGCCGCGCAGCGGGTCGTTGCGCGACGTGGTCTGCTGCGTGGGCCCGCCGTTGTCGCTGAAGAGCATGACGAGCGTCTGCTCCTCCTGGCCGATCGCGCGCACCTGCGCGAGCACGCGGCCCACGGCGTCGTCGAGGGCGGCGAGCATGCCGGCGTAGGTGCGGCGCTTGCCGGCGGGGATGTGCGGGAAGCGGGCCTCGGAGGCCGCCGGGGCCTCGAGGGGGGAGTGCACGGCGTTGAAGGCCACGTAGAGGAACCAGGGTTTGTCCCTGGACCGCTCGACGAACCCGGCCGCCTCGCGGGCGAAGGCGTCGGTGAGGTAGTCCCGCTCATCGGTCACGACCGCGCCGTTCCGCACGATCGAGTTCTCGCGCGGGCGGTCGGGACGGTAGCGGTGGGAGCCGCCGAGGAAGCCGTAGTGCTCGTCGAAGCCCCGCTCGTGCGGTCGCAGCCCCTCCCGGAAGCCGACGTGCCACTTCCCGACCATCCCCGTCGCATAGCCGGCGGCCCGGAGCTTCTCGGCGAGCGTGGGGATCTCCCGGGGGAGGCCGAAGTTCGGATCGGCGAAGGGTTCCGGCCCGGAGTTGTGCTCGAAGCCGAAGCGGTGCTGATACATCCCGCTGAGGAGGCCCGCCCGCGAGGGCGAGCAGACCGGGTGGGTGGCGTAGCCGTCGGTGAACCGCACGCCGTTTCGCGCGATGCCGTCGATGTGCGGCGTGGGAATGTCGGTGCAGCCGTTGACGCCGATGTCGGCATACCCGAGGTCGTCGGCGAGGAAGATGACGATGTTGGGCGGCCGCGCGGCGGCCGGCAGCGGGGCGAGCAGACAGGCGGCCGACAGCAGGGCGAGGAGCGGTCTCATCGTGCGGGCTCGAGAGGTGATACCGGCTCACCGCGGCGACGCGGCCTCGAAGAAGCTCCAGAGTACATCCGTCGCCGAGATGTCACGGGTCTTGGGGCCGGTGCCGGTCGTGTCGCGGCCCCGCTGCATCGGCCAGCCGTGGCCGTGGCCCTCGAGCGTGTAGAACACGACGGGAGCCTCGCCCTCCCACCGCTCGGCCCGCACGCGGCAGCCGTCGGCTGGGTCGCGGTCGGCGAGATCCCACGCCGTGCCGGTTGCGTCGGTGGCGTTCCGCGTGCGCCAGAAGGCCACGGTCTCCGCGGCGCTCATCTGGTCACGGCTGCCGTCCCATGGCTTCATCGGGTCGTCGGTGCCGAGCATCACGAGCATCGGCACGGGCCGCGACGGCTTCGGCCAGTCCTTCTCGGCCGCACGCGGCAGCGTCGCCACCAGCACGCCGGCTCCAGCGATGCGGTCGGCGAGGCTGCACACGAGAAACTGCGTCATCACGCCCCCGTTCGAGCCGCCCACGACATGGATGCGTTGCGGATCGGCCACCTGCTCGGCAACGAGCGTATCGAACATGGCCCGGAAGAACCCGACGTCGTCGGCGTCGCTTGTGCGGCGCTTGACGGAATACATGTCGTGGCTGCCGATGTTCCAGCCGTTGACGCCGCTGGGATACACCGTGACGTAGCCCGCGGTCTCGCCGAGCGTGGTGAAGTCGCTCTTGAGGTGCATGGCGAGGCCGCTGCTCGACGCGCCGCCGTGCAGCACGAACACGACGGGGGAGGGCCTGCCCGCACACCGCGCCGGGACGTTGATGAAGAACTCCCGCTCGACGCCGCCGACGGTGAGCGTGCGCCGCGTGAGGTTCTCCGGGATGGGCATCTCGGCCACGCGCGCCCGCAGCTGCCTGATCGCGGCGGACTGTCCGGGCGTGGGCGTGCGCCTGGGTGACGGTGCCTCGCTCTTGCCGTCGCCGTCCGCGGAGGCGGCCACCGGCTGGTCGGCGCGGGCGAACTGCCGGCCGAGAAACCCGATGAGGACATCCCGAGCTCGCTCCTCCTCGGCGGACTCCTCGGGCGACTTGTCGCCGCGGCCGATGCGGGAGCCCCCCACGGAGCGGCCCCAGTAGAAGCCGTGCGGGCTGTGCTCCGCGGTGAAGACCTCCACCTCGCGGCCGGCGGCCTGCATCCGCTCGATCGTCGGCAGCACCATGACGTGCGGAACCTGCTCGTCGGCGCGGCTCGTGAGAAAGAGCGCGGGCACGACGATCTTCTCGGCGTTGGCCTCGATCGACTGCGCGCGCATCACCGCCAGCGCCTGCTCCTCGCTCCCCAGTCGCCGCGTCAGGCCCGCCATGAGCCGCCGGCCACGCACAGGAACTCGTCGCCCATCGTCTCCGCGGCCCGAAGCGCGAGATGGCCGCCATGGCTGCCGCCGACGACGGCCACCCGCGCGGCGTCGATCCTCGGCAGCGTCGTGGCGAAGCGGATGCCCGCGACGACGTCGTCGTTCTCCAAGCCGAACAGGGCCCCCTCGCCCGAGCGGAAACTGATCGCGAGCACGGCCCAGGGCTGCTCGTTGAGCGCGGTGACGGTGGGCGACACGGGATTGGGCGCGGCCATCGTGCGCAGGAACTGGAAATCACGGTCGCCCTGGCCGCCGTGAATCGTGACGACCACGGGAAAGGGCCCCTCGCCCCGGGGCATGGAGAGCACCGCAGGGATGTCTCGCCCGTCACTCGACGGATACTCGAGCTCGGTGACCTCGCGGGTGCCGACCGTCTCGGTGGTGCCCGACGGTGTCATCGCGCCCGGCTGTTGGCGGCGCTTCCGGAGCAGGGCCCGCACGGCGGCCCGCTCGGCCTCGTCGATCGTGCCGTCGCCGTTGGTGTCGAAGCGGTCGAGCCGCGGGTCGGGCTCCGCAGCCCGGCTAGGTGCATCCTGGGCCAGGGGCGGCATCCCACTGGAACAGGCCAGGAACCATGTCAGGGCGAGTGGGACAATCCATCGCCGCGATGTGGCGTTTTCAGCGCGCATCCTGTGGCTCCTCGGGCACACGAATCCAGCGGTTCGCCTGGCTCCCAAACCACTGGGAGAGCAAAGCTCGTCGCTCGCTGAGGCTCGTTGCATGGTCGATGATCCGGGCGGGCGCGTCGAGGTGGCCATGGGGGCCGTATCGATCCTCGTCAGCCGGACGAGTCTCCACGAGGGTGAACGTCGCTGTAGATTTTCCATGCCATCGAAAATCCCGTTCCAGGACGAGGCGTCGCACGGCCTTCGTCTCCCGGTCGATCTCGATCGTCGCGCGCCGTATGCCTCCTCGCTCGGTCGTGACATAGGGCATGATCTCGATCACGTGCGTACCGGCCGACCCGTTCGAGTGGGCAAGGCGGCACGTCCGTCGGAACGTACTCAGCAGGGTCTCGAGGTTGAGCGTGTAGAGATCCCCGAGGTACCGCAACGCCATGCCCTGCTCGACGCTGTCCACCACGATCGCGTGCTTCCGGCCGACCGTCATCCAGATGGCGTGCGCCGCGTCGCGACCCCAGAACCAGTGGCGATCGCCCCGCCTCATCTCGACATAGAACCGGTCGCCCTGCGTGGCCACCCGCGTGTCGCGCGGGGGCACGAGGTCGGCCGTCGCGTCTGCCTCGCGGACGACGTCCACGAGGTAGACCCGCTCGACCGGCTCGGCGTGCACGACCTCGGCCACCTGGATCACGTGCGCCGCGCTCGCGGCCCCGGCCGGGTCCCGCAGGGCGATGCCGATGATGATCGACGCGAGCCCCGCGACGGCGGCTCCCGCCCAGCCGAGGGTGCGCCAGCGTGGCTCGCCTGACCGCGGCGCTGCCGGAAGAGGCCGCGACTCGCGGGAGCGGCCGGTCATGTTGCTCATGCCGATCTTGTCGGTCATGGCCGCACCACTCGTGCGGTCACCGGCCGAAGACACCGCAGCCCCGGCGGCGCCGACCTGGGGGCCCAGCTCGCCGTCGGCCACGATGTCGACGAGGGCCGACAGCGACTCCGAGCCCAGCTCGTCGCGAAGAAGCGAGTCGAGGAGGAATTGCTCGACGAGCGCCTCCCGGTCGCCGGGCGAGTCCCGCAGCAGGTCGGCCAGCTCGGCGGCGACGTCGTCGGCAGGATCGCCGTCGATGAGCCGCGCGACGAGCTCCGCCCGCCGCAGGCTGCGACCGCGACGATCCTCGGGGCCGCCCGTCTCGTTCATGGCGCGTCTCCCGCCAGCGCGAGCCGGCCCTCGATGCACGACTGCAGGGCCGCGCGGATCCGGTAGAGCGTCTGCCGCAGCGAGCCCGCCGGACGGCCGATCGACCGCGAGATCGCCTCGACCGACTGGCCGGCGGCGTAGCGCAGCTCGAGGAGCTGCCGCTGCGGCGGCGAGAGCCGCTCGAGGCAGTGGTCGAGGGCCGCGCGGCGGCGGTCGAGGTCGCGGAGCTTCTCGCAGGCGGCTTCGGCGAGCTGCTCGAGGAGGGTGTCGTCGAAGACCAGCCGCTCGCGACCGTACCGGCGGATCTGGTTGAACGCCTGGTAGCGGGCCACCTGGCTGGCCCAGGCCCAGAAGTCGGTGCCGGGCACGAAGTCGCCGGCCTTCTGCCAGAGCACGGTGTTGATCTCCTGGAGGAGGTCGTCCACGTCGCTCGGCCGCACGAGCAGGCAGCGCAGAAACCCCCGCAGCCGGGCCTGATGGCGGGCGATCTCGGTCACGACGAGCGTGCGGTCGGGATCCTCGGCCATGCGACCTCTCCATCCAGCGGATGTCGTCGTACGGTGCGGTGTCAACACCGCACGGTCGCCTATCCCCGGGCGCGGGACGCGTCGACCGGTCGGGCACGCCCGGGACGTCCCCGTGGAAGGCGCTGCGGGTTGTGCGGGCGGCACGCTCGTCTCGCGGGGTCGGCACGGTCTTCGACCCGGTCGGTCGTCGCGGTGCTATCGCCTCGTTCGTTTCACACGAACGGCGGTCGCTTCACCGACCGAACACTCGAGGAGGGTGGGCGGACCGGATCTCCAGGGAGGGGGCATCGGATGGGACGGATGACGCTGGGCATCGCCTTGGCTGCGATCGGGGTCGGCTTGACTGCGACGCGGGCCGACGAGTTCGCGCCCCCGATCAGCCTGGCCAATGTGACCGCATCCGTGCCGAACGACGCAGGGTCGTCTGCCGATCTCCCGATCCACGAGGTCGGTCGAGGCCGCAGGAGCGCCGACCGACAGTTCTACATCTCGGGCATGATCGGTCCGTCATTCGCGACGGTGAGCAGCCCCGGCGACGGCTCGCTGACGAGCAACGACACGCTCTTCAACGCCGGGGGCGCCTTCGGCATCGCCTTCGAGCGGGCCCGGGGCAGGCTCCGACTCGAGACCGAGGGAATGGGGCGTAGCACCTACGACGCCCCCTTCGCCTCGGCCCCGACGCCTCTCTCCACCACGATCCTCACCAGCAACTGGTCGGTGATGGAGAACCTCTGGCGGGACGTCATGATCACCGATCGGGTCGGCGTCTACGGGGGCGGTGGCATCGGCGCCGGTGGCTATGTCTTCAGCGCGCAGACCGGCGGTATCGTCGACACGACGCCCGCCGCAGCCAACTTCGCCTGGCAGGTCGGGGGTGGCCTCCTCTGGGAGATCACCGAGCGGCTCACCTTCGACGTCGGCTACCGTTATTTCCAGATCGACACGATCGACCAGATGGCCGCGGTCGAACCGAACCAGTTCAACGCCAGCGAACTGATGTTCACGCTGCGGCTGTATGAGCCGTTCCGCCGCTGGACCCGCTGACGCCGCAGCGCGTTCCGCGTACGGGGAGCACCGGCTCGGGGCGGCAGAAGGCTCCGCGCTGTGGCCACGGCGGCCACGTGCGGGTCGAGCGTTCTCGGGTCCGCTCGCCTTCCCGACCAACCACGCCGGCACCGGTTCTTTGACACCCTCGACATGGTCGACTACGTTCCGGGAAGAGCGTGGCGCACACCGCTGACTTGCTGCGAAACGGAGGTCGTGCGCCCGATCTCCCTTCGCGCAGGCGCCCACGTGCATCGTTCCTTCGCTCGACGTGACGGCACGCGATCCGCCTTCACGCTCGTCGAGCTGCTCGTCACCATCGCCATCATCGGCGTGCTCGTCGCGCTCGCCGTGCCGGCGGTCCAGTCGGCTCGGGCCGCCGCGCGGCGGTCGGCGTGTGGCAATCAGTTGCGCCAGTGGGGCTTCGGTCTGCACAACCACGTCTCTGCCCTGCGGCGGCTGCCGGCAGGCTACCTGTCGGGTGTCCTCGCCGACGGCGAAGACGCGGGGCCCGGCTGGGGATGGGGAGTGCAGCTTTTGCCCTACGTCGAGGCGGGTGACGCGTATGCGCTCGCCGACCTTGCCCAGCCCGTCGGAGGCCCCTTCTCGGCGGTGCTGCGTGGGATGACGCTGCCCGGAAGCGTCTGTCCGGCCGATGCGACGTTCAAGGCGATGCTCGATGTGCAGGAGATCGGCACCGAGGCCATCCTGTGCCGGATGGCGGGCGCCAGCTACATCGCCAGTGCCGGCACGGTACGACCCACCTGCAAGCTGTGCCGCGACCAGTTCGACGGGGCATTTGGACGGAATCGCGGAATCGAGCCGCGCGAACTGAGTGATGGATTGTCCAAGACGCTCGCCCTGGGCGAACGGTCGACACGATGGGCCTCTGCCGCCATCTGGGGCGTCGTGCCGCGGTCGCAGCTCAAGGACAATCAGCACCCCGGCCAGTACGTGGCGGGCCCGGCGTACGTGCTGGGCACCACGTTCAAGGACGGGTTCAACATCGAGGAATCACAGATCGAACGACCGGAGATGCTCATCAGCTACGCGGAATCGTTCGGCAGCGACCATGCGGGCGGCGCCACCTTCGGCTTCTGCGACGGCGGCGTGAGGTTCATCCGCGACACGGTCGATCCCGCCGTCATGAACGCCATGGCGACACGGGCCGGCATGGCCAAGGGTGGCCAGCGGGTCGATCCGATCGTCCACGACAGCCCGTTCTGACCGGGCTGTCGCCGACCGCCAGCGATCGCACCGGCGTACGTGGGTCGCCGGCCCAGACTGCCACGTCGTCGCTCCACCTCCGCAGGACGTGCTCCAGGACAACCGACTCCGCCCGAGGATCACAGCGTGCGAAGCTCGGTCGTGGCCTCGTTTGTGTCGCTGAGCGTCGTCAGGGCGATCTGCCGCGTGGTCCGCCAGCTCGTGATGACCGATTGTCCGGTGGTCCCCGAGAGTCGCTGATAACTCGTGGTGAGCTGGATCGGCGCGACGCGTGGGCCGAGGGGCTGGAACTCCGCGATGGGCATGGGGGCCGCTTGCTCCGCCTGCTGCATCGAGGGGGACGTCTCTGCGGCGGCCGGCGCCGCGTGCGAGTGAGCCGAGTGGCCGTGGCCGTGGCCGCCGGACATCAGGTCGTTCGGGTTCCAGACCTGGACGACGCCCGCCTGGGATCCGGCCTCGGGTGTGGTGACGACGTTGGCGAGGTAGCTCGGCACCGTGCCCGGCGCGACGAAACCGATCGCGACGCGGGCGCCTGCCCGCGCCCCGCCACCCGGCGTGAAGGAGAAGAGCTGTGCGGGGGCCATGTCGGGATTGTTGGCGAGCTGTTGACCGTCGAGCGCGACCACCAGCGGATCGCGCCCTCGTCCTGCGGACACGATCAGGTCGTCGAAGTTGTCGCCGTTGACGTCGCCGACCGCGACGTTGACGCCGGTGGGACAGCGACCTGGCAGGACGTCGGTGAGGGTGCGCACGAGCGCCCCGTCACGATCGAAGATTCGCACGATCGACCGGCCGGCGGCTCGCGAGCCGACGACGATGTTGGCCTCGCCATTGGAGTCGAGATCGCCCACGGCCAGGCTCACGCCGCCGCGCCGGCCAGGAAACGCGCGGAAGCTGGCGGAGGGCCGCAGGGATCCATTGGTGTAGACCCGCACGTTGGAGAACCCGGCGGCGGTGCCGACGGCCATCGTCTCGAAGAACTCCGACGCACCGAGGGCCGAGGCGGTGACGAGGCCGCCGCGATACCACCTTCCGAACGGCTGGATCTTTCCGAGGGTCTCGCCGTTGCCGTTGAGCACGACGGCGGAGGCCGGGCTGCCCTGCGACGTGCCGACGGGCAGCCGCAGGCCCGCCGCCGGGCCGAAGGCGAGGACCGGCGACATCATGCCGTTGTCCTCGTGCTTGAGGATGTGGCAGTGGAAGACGTACTTGCCGGGAAAGTCCTTGACCACGAAGCGGATTTTGATGCCGCCGCCGTTGGGGATGTTGATGACGTCGCGGCCGGAGATGTAGGCGAGGGAACTTTTCGCGGGGGGTGGGTCGATGGTCGGGTCGACCGTCTGCCACAGGCCGGCGGTGCCGGTGTTGTCCCGGGCGGGCCCCGGCAGGTCGGTCCCGGCGAGGGTGTAGGTGAACGACTTGGAATTGATCACGCTCGCGACTTGGAATGATCCGTTGTAGCCGGAGACGCCGGAGTTGTTCGGATCCGACGCCAGCGAGATGCCCTGAACCAGTACGCTGTCTCCCACTTTGAGGAGGTGGTCTTTGTTCCCGGTGGTGATCGTCACCGTGTTTCCGCTCGTCACGGCCGAAGTGATCGCGACGCCAGGCTGCGACACCTCCGTGACGACGAAATCCCCCTGATGAATGTGGAAGGGATGGTTGGCGTT
>Ga0172376_10008349_pt1 | contig 10845 bp, 7 predicted proteins | sample Lak35m_FD_121114 | JGI IMG/M metagenome (GOLD analysis project Ga0172376, IMG submission 121114) | Freshwater microbial communities from Kabuno Bay, South-Kivu, Congo - kab_092012_35m | ecosystem: Environmental > Aquatic > Freshwater > Lake | place: Democratic Republic of the Congo: South-Kivu... | reverse complement strand
TAGTCATAAAATAAAGTTAAGCGATGAGAATCGTTAGGATAAAAATCTAGCATTGCATCGGGGTTATTGTTATCCCCTTTTTTCAGGAATTGAATTTTAATAGATTGACCATCTTCTGAATAATCTACGCTGTAATTGACATTTCTATCCAAGGGGTTTTCTAGTTTTTTACTGACAGTTCCATCTTGAATCAAGATATATTTCAAGCCTTTGTATTTCATGGGCAAATCTCGAATAACAAATCCATTTTCCCCATTTAAGTAAGCAGCGCCTGCTTTGCTGGTAATTCCTTGAAAAATAAACGTGGTGGTAAAGCTTTTTCTATATTTATAGCTTATTTTTGCAGGTTGACCTGAAGCATTATTTTTTAATTTTAAAATACCTTTGTAAGCGCTTAAAATCTCATAATCTGTAGAAGGAAGAAGTTGGTCAGCCACCTGTAATTTAATGTCTGCAGTATTGATTAAAGGATTTTGAGAAAGTGTAATTAAATTTCCGTCTGAAACCGTGACATTTTCAGATGTAACAGACAGGGTTAATTCTTCTTTCTGAGATTTCGCATATTCATTCAAATACGTCACCCCCAATTCTAAAGGCATTTGTTTGGCATCTTCTGTGGTAAGGGTGGTTACAATGGCCTTATATGTTGCTGAAATCAAGCTTGGATAAGGGATTTTATAGTTGAAATATAATTTTCCTAAATCATAATCTATGACATAGTCTAGTATCTCTTTTTTTTCCAGACCGTTAACCTTTATCTGGGTGGTGGCATCAATGATGTTTTTTCTCTTTAAAAAATAGGGGCCTGTGGTGTCTTTTCCAATCAATTCTTCGCTGATGTCCTCTATTTTGTAATATTTATAAGAAAGGGTTAGTCTTCCTTGATGGATAGGGTTTGCAAGTTTAAACTTCCCTTCAGAATAATTAATAAAATACTCTTTGTTTTTATCCAATACGGTTTCATCAATCATTGCTTTTTCTGATCCCAATAATAAATAAGGATGATTTAAATAAAATACCAAGGGGCTAAGGACATTTTTCGTCACCAGGTCTTCTTTTATGTCTTGTGTCGACATTTCTTCTAACGGCTTTTCATGTATGGCCACAGCCTGATTATTGACCTCTACATTGGCTGTTGGGTTGGCCGTGGCCTCATCACTTCTAAGTAATGAAGGAAGGTTTTTTTTAATAGCCCACAGGGTTTCTTTTTCTTCTTGCACCTCTTTTTTCATCACCTGTTTTGTTTTTGACTTCCAAAGAAATTGCATCCCCAAAAAGTTTTTTCTAGATAATACGGGCAGAAAATCTTCTATAGGATTTGTAAATTCATAAATGATTTTAATGTAGTCTTCTCTTTGTGGATATTTTTTAAACTGGATCTCGCCATCAAAATAATTAACCGTGTAATCTACACCTTCTGTTAAGAGGGCATTGTTGACCCAAACTTGAACAGACCCTTCTAAAATATAACTATTTCCTAGTCGATATTTGTCAGAGCCGCTTCCGTTTGTTTCAAATTTTTTAGGTTCTGACCTTTCTTTTCCGATAGCAAATATGGCCTCCCAATTTTGACCGCTTCCCATGTATTTCATCCCGGTTAATTGTTTATTAACATTAATAAATTCTCCATTTTTAAATTCTGCGTTTAAGTGGTGGAATGTGAGTTCATGGGTTTTATATTTGACTTGAACATCATATTTTTCTGGCATATCTGTCTCTTTTTGTATGTCAAAATTGACAGAAGTGTCTTCGTCTATTTTTCCATTAATCGCTACTTTAAATCTCATATCGAATTTCAAAGGTCCCAGCAAAACATCTTTGGGCAATTTATTATAAATAGGATCTCTAATAATGGTTTCAAATCTAGGGTCTAAAACACTTTTGGGGGAATAATCTCTTCCGCTTAATTTTGATTCGAAAAAGCCATCGATATCCAAATTTAAATTTTTATTTTGAGGTCTTCTTGGGTATAAAAAAGCCTCTTGAATGGTTGTGGTAGAAGTCTGCTGTTCTGTCACTGAAGACGCTGTGATTTTTGTTAGCTTTGGCGCCATTATTTCTTCTTGATGGTTTGTCAAAAAGGAGACCGATTCTTTTGAAATCCACCCAGATTCTTTTTGATTAATTTTAATATAAACAAATTGGTCACTTTCTTTAATCACTTCAAAGACATCCCCCTCCCCCGCTGTATATTTTGCAAAAGAGGCTTTAGATTCATTAACCGTAATAGGTGTTTGGTCGTGCAGTATTTTAATGCAATAGGACGAATTCCCCAGCAAAGGGGTCATACTGAAAAAAAACATCAGCAACCCCATTACAATGTTTCTCATTTTAAAATAAACATGGCATCCCCGTAGCTATAAAAACGATATCTGGATTCTATGGCATGAACGTATGCTTTTTTTGTTTCCTCTAAGGATAAAAAGGAAGAGACCAGCACCAATAATGAAGATTTTGGAAGATGGAAATTGGTGATCATGCCTTTAATCACCTTAAACTGATATCCAGGGCTAATAAATAAGCTTGTTTTGCCTTCCCCGGATTGTATTGCCCCATTTTTAAAAGAAGATTCTAATGTCCTGATCACGGTGGTTCCTACTGCAATAATTCGCTTTTTGCTTTTCATGGCATCATTTAAGTCTTCTGCAGCCTGTTCAGAGATGTCATAGAATTCTTCATGCATACGATGATCTTGAATATAATCTGATTGAATAGGCCTAAACGTACCTAGCCCCACATGAAGTGTGACATAGATCATTTTCACACCTTTTGCTTCTAGTTGTTGAATTAGGTCTTTTGTAAAATGCAATCCCGCTGTAGGCGCTGCGACAGCACCTTCTTTACTTGCATAAACTGTTTGATATCTTTCATTGTGAAACCCTTGAGATGGGTTTCCGTCTTGGATATAGGGGGGTATAGGCACTTGTCCATGAGACTCAATACTATCTTGAATTGAATGTGATTTTGAAAAAAGCAAAATCTTCACAATTCCACCTGCTTCTTTTTCCAGAACCGTTGCAAAAAAATCACTGGAAAATACCAACGTATCGCCTTTAGACACTTTTTTTCCCGGCTTTAGTAAACATTCCCATTCATTTTTCTCATGTTTTTTAAGTAAAAACACTTCTATTGTTTTGCCTTTGGTATTGGCAAATAGCCTCGCTTTAATTACTTTTGTATCATTGAAGACCAACACGTCTTGAGGGCCTAGCAAGCTTGGCAATTGATGAATATGGGCATCTTCGAATCCCTTTTCGATGATCAATAACCTTGCATTTTCTCTCTGGCTTAAGGGCACTTTTGCAATTAAAAATTCTGGCAAAAAGTAATCAAACACTTTGGTTTGCATGGCTTTCCTTTTTTGGAACATTGTCATTTTGAGATAAGTAGGTTTTACACCAAATCATAGAACATCGAAACATCGAAATAACTTAATTGGTTGTGCTTTTTCGAAAATAGGCTTTTGATATTTCTTTTTATTTGATAAAAGTAGATTTAAGCATCACTTAAAAAAAAAGGAAACTGAATTATGCCTGCTAGAATTATCGCTGTTGTTAACCAAAAGGGAGGGGTTGGAAAAACCACAACAGCAGTTAATTTGGCGTCTCATCTGGCTTTTCTTGGAAAAAAAACCTTATTAATTGACTTTGATCCTCAAGGCAATGCCACCACTGCTGTGGGCCTTACGCATTCAGAAATTAAAGACACGGTCTATGATTTTCTTATGCAGCTCTCTGGGTTTGAAGACACCGCTTATCCCTCTGCCTTTGAGAATCTCCACATCATGCCCGCTAATCAAAATTTAGCAGGTGCAGAAATAGAGCTTGTCGAGGTTGTTTCACGTGAAACGAGGCTTAAAACCCAGCTTAATGAGGCCATCAAGCACTTCTATGAATACATCATTATTGATTGCCCTCCATCTTTAGGGCTTTTAACCCTAAACGCCCTTATTTCTGCAGACCGGGCAGTGATCCCTCTTCAATGTGAATATTTTGCTTTAGAAGGCATTGCGGGCCTTGTAAAAACCCTAACTGAAGTGAGGCAATATTATAATCCAAACCTTGAAATTGCCGGCATTGTGCTCACAATGTTTGACAAGCGAACGGCTTTAAATAAGCAAGTGCTGGAAAATGCCAGAGGCTTTTTCAAAGACCTTGTTTTTAATACGGTTATCCCCAGAAATGTACGACTCAGTGAAGCCCCTAGCCATGGGCTTCCAATTTTACTTTATAATCCACATTCTTTAGGCGCTATTGCCTATAAAAATCTTGCCGAGGAGGTTATCAACCGTGTTAATTGAAAGAAAAAATCGTCTTGGAAGGGGATTAGAAGCATTGATCCCCAAAACCATCTTTGGTAATGAACGTATTATTTTAGAGTTAGATGTGAATGAAATTGAAGCCAATCCTTATCAGCCAAGAATTGAGTTTAGTGAATCTCAGCTTTTTTCTCTAAGCGAGTCCATTAAAGCACACGGCGTTAACCAACCCATTATTGTTAGAAAGAAAGAGGATGGGCAATATGAATTAATTGCAGGAGAAAGACGGCTTAGGGCCAGTCAGTTGGCAGGAAAAAAAACCATACCCGCCATTATTAAAAACTTTTCAGACAAAGAATCGCTTCAATTTGCCCTGATTGAAAACCTAGAAAGAGAGGACCTAAAAAGCATTGAAATAGCCAAGGGATATAAAAGGCTACTTGAGGAGTTTTCCTTAACTCATCAAGATATTGCCGAAATTTTCTCAAAATCCCGGTCTACAATTTCAAATGCCCTAAGGCTACTAGATCTTCCAGATTATATTCAAGAATCCCTCATAAAGGGAGAAGTGTCAGAGGGGCAAGTAAGACCTTTAATACCCCATCTGTCCGCCCCTTTCTTTAAAACACTTTGGAAAAACATATCCGAAAAAAACATCAGTGCTCGACAAGTTGAAACACAAGTTAGAGCCCTTTTAAAAAGCCCTAAAATCGCTCCGGAATTAGACAGGTATTCGAAATTAGAAAAACATCTTTCCGAACAGCTTCTTATAAAAGTTAAAATTAAGAAATCAAAAAAGGGTGGAAATTTGACATTGTTCTTCAAGTCAGAAAATGAGTATATTCGCCTTGTAGAAAAGCTTTCAGCGCCATATGTTTCACATGAAACAAAGTCATAAAAAAGGGGCTTTTAACAAAGCCGATTAACGCTTTCTAAGATTATCCAAAGATATTTAAATTTACCCCCAAGGTTCTTCTTTTATACCCCCTAATAAATCAAAAATTGATTCATTAGGGATGTTCAGTACAAAAAGACTTGACTCATTCAATCAGTAAAAAAATGGAATACCTAAACCATGAGGCTTTACTCTCAGCTTGAGCAAGCATTTCTAAATGAATCTGCAACCCTTTTATCCTAAACTTTAAAAAAAGAGCCACGGATATCACAGACAAATTTAAAAAGACCAAAGGAATACCAAAGTGATGTATACAAATCGATCTCAACCCTATCAAAAATTTCGAAATATCATCACCAAGCAACTGCTTAGGTAGGGAAACAAATTCGAATAAGCCACCTGTTTTTAGCCTTATAAATGAAAGACGTGGCATCTATCCCAAAATAGGTTCTGATCACATCGTATATTTTCATCACTGACCAGAGCGCCATGCACGCATTCTAAGAACGACCGAATTGGTAATTTAAAGCTGTTTTAAAGCAAAAAAATCACATAAGCAGAATAAAAACCAAACCATAATCCGCAGGTCCAGGTCTCTAAGCCCTGAATCTCCAACACCGAATTCCAAAATAGTTTTTCTCTCAGCGCGGGCCAAATGTCCACCTCTCTCGTGCTCAGCCATGCCCCCCTATTACCACCGTAACGCAGCGAAAAAAACCAGGCGCTTTGTCGGCTAAAAAGGCCTCTGGCTGTCTTTGCGTGCAGGAGATGCTGTTCTATAGGCTTTGAGAAGCCACTGTGAGCATATCAAGATTCAATTTCCCACTGTATCCCTGCTGTATTAAAACTTAGGGGTTGCCATTATTGAATTAGACTATAAAAACCCGCCAAAAAGGGGCTACATCTCGGGTGCTTCCGGTCCAGCTGCATCTCTGTTGTTTTTCTCGGCCAATCTGAGTATAAATGCCTGAATAAACATGGCGGAAACAAGCGTAATCATTTTCAAATCATCCGCTACCTGGATTGAGGATGACTCACTTAAACCCCTTAGGGGTTTCCTAAAAATCCTTTTCAAAGACCACATAATGAGTTGGCTTTGCCTTCATCTTTTCACTCCATGTTTCTTTTATCGTGTCATAGCTGACTCTTTTAATTAATTTTTAATTTAAAATTTACCCTACTATTCTAGAATCCCGATTTTAAAAAGAAGGACCCATTCTTTTCAGCATCCTGCTTACGAGGGCAAGAAATTTTTCACAAAAAAGGGCAATCTCCTCTTCTGAAGTTTCTGCACCAAAACTGACCCTAACAGCACGCCTATTTTCATGATCCGACACCCCCATTGCGCGTAAAACATGAGAAGGCTCTGTTGACCCTGTACTACAAGCAGATCCCGTTCCTATAGAAATACCCGCCATGTCACAAGCCATGACCAAGGCCTCTGCATCAATAGGCAAAGAAAAGCTTAAAAGATTAGGCAAACAATTTTGATCTGGACTATAAAATATCAAGTCTGGAAATGCATTTTTCAATACCTTCTTCATGTCGCTTTGATATCCCTCAAGCCTTTCAAAAAGAAGAGGGTCTTTTAAAAGATAACTTAAACTTTCTGCGAAATAAAAAGCCGCCGCCACATTTTCAGTGCCAGACCTTAGCCCATATTCCTGTCCTCCCCCATGACATAAAGGAAAAAGATCAGACTTTCTTTTTACATACAACAGCCCCACCCCTTTTGGGGCATATACCTTATGGCCTGAAAAGGTTGCAAAATCAACATCTAAAGCGCTTATAGAAAAGGGAGACTTTCCCAACATTTGTACAGCATCTGTATGAAATAAACATCCCGTTTCACGTGAAACTTTAATGATTTCTTCTAAAGGTTGCAACGTTCCAACCTCGTTATTTGCAGCCATTACAGAGATTAATTTGGTTTTTGGGGTTATCAGAGACTTTAAAGCCTCTATAGAGATTCGGCCTTCCTTGTCTACGGGCAAAAAGCTAACCTCAACTCCCATTTTTTGTATAAATTGTGCCGCCTTAATTAGGCTAGAATGCTCTACTGAAGACAAAATAACATGACAAGTCTGTCCAGATTGTAATTGATGGAATAAAACGGACATTAGAACCTGATTATTGGCTTCTGTTGCCGATCCGGTAAAAATAAGGCTGGAGGCATCGCATCCCAGTAAAGCGGCCAATACGGACCTTGAAGACTCTAGAAGACACTTTGCATCTTGGCTTTCTTGATATAAAGCCGAAGGATTAGCAAAATGGGCTTTTATTTTTGATCTCTCAAAAAATGGGGTCGTTGCATTAATATCAAAATAAAGACGTCTATTTTTTTTCATAAATAAAGTCTCTTTTTACACAAGCCAATATAGATTGGCAACCTTAAAATGCTGGCTTTAAAAAATCTTGTTGAATAGGGGTGTGGGGATTATCCAGGGCTTTAACCCAAGGCCATAAAATTTGATTTTGTCGAAAAATAATCAGAGGGGAATACAAATACAAGCAAAAGTTAGAAAATATTAAAAAAAGAGAAAATAATGCCTTTTGGGACCAGTCTTCCTTTGGGGCATCCCTATCCTACAAACTTATACCCGGGCCTGATAATTCTTTTTCCAGAAAGCAACTCTTCAAGTCGGTGAGCACACCATCCACTTGCCCTTGACATGGCAAAAAGTGGGGTATAAAGAGGCTCTGGAATTCCCATACAGTCATAAACGAACCCTGAAAACAAATCCACATTGGGCGCAATCACCTTGTCTGATTTTTTAATGCGCTGAAAAATTTCGGGACCTTCAGTTGCCACAAGAGTATACAATGTCATTTCTTTTTCTCTGTTTTTGGCCTTGGCCATTTTTTCAGCATAAGACTTGATAATCAAAGCCCTTGGATCTGATTTCGTATAAACGGCATGCCCTAGCCCGTACAATTTGCCTGTTTTATCGTTGGCTTCCTGATTAACAATTTTTTCTAAATACGCCCTAACCTCTGCCTTGTCTTCCCAGTTTTTTACATGATCCTTAACGTCTGCCATCATCTCCATGACTTTTTTATTCGCAGAACCATGTAAAGGGCCTTTTAAACTGGCCGTTCCTGCAACAAGCGCAGAATAAATGTCAGAGGCAGAAGAAGTCACTACTCTTGCTGCAAAAGTAGAATTGTTTCCACCGCCATGCTCCGCATGTAAAACCAAACATAAATCTAATAAATAAGCCTCTGAAGGCTCTACAACCTGACCTTCTCTAAGTACATATAAAAAAGACTCTGCTATAGACATTCCTTGTTTAGGAACAAGAAATTTGGGATGAGAACCATAAGCCGCAAGATAGGCATATGCAACCAACACAGGCAATTTCGATAAAATCTTTATGCTTTTTAAAAGCTCTTCATAAGGGTCTGTTGAATCTGGATCTTTGTCATAACCATACAAAGCCGCAATCATCATCTCTAATTTATTCATGATGTTTTTACCAGGAATGCCCTTAATAATGTGGTCAAGGATACCTTCAGGAATACCCCTTGACGCCTCCATTTCTTTTAAGAAAAGAGCAAACTCTTGCTCTTCTGGCAACCGCCCTAGCAATAGTAAAAAACAAGTTCTTTCAAAAAAAAATCTTTCCGTCTTCTCTAACTGAACAAGCAATTCATCAATCGAAATGCCTCTATATGTTAATTTTCCTTCAACAGAAAGGGTCTGAGCCCCCTCTTTTTTAACACCAATAACCGATGCAATTTTTGTAAGCCCGGCCAAAACCCCACTGCCATCTTTGTTTCTAAGGCCCCGCTTCACATCAAAAGTATCATATAGCGCAGGATCTATCTGATTAGCCTCAAGTAAGGTTTTCTTTAAAAAAGAAAGTGACATTTAAGACCCTCCCTCTTCTGAAATTTCTTCTGACAAATTAGACAGGTCTTCTTCTTGATTTTGTGGGCTGGCAGCCTCTTCAGAGGCAGCAGACCACTCTGAGACTTCATCATCATACTGCTCAAAAGCATCTTCACCATAATCTTCGGTATTGACCAATAAATAGTGATCCCCATTACTTAAACTAGATTGAATTTCCCCAGATCCTTCCGGACGATGTAAATTTTCTAAAATGAAAAACACGGATAAAAATAAGGCAAAAATGAAAAATGGAACAAAAAATTCTTTTCTTTTACAATACTGTGTCACCCTTTGCTTAATACCCATTAAAAACTCTCCTTCAAAAATGACAAAAATCTAAAGATGCCACGAAGCGATTATGCCAAACCTTTATTTAAATGGCAATCTGAAGCAAAAATAGAGGCGATAAGCTTACCTCAGCAATATAAGATTAATGGCTTATTCTTTCCCTTGATATGTCTTATTTAATCATTCTTTATGATTTTAAAATTTATTGATCGTCAAAACCCATTCTTCATCTTGGCGCCCAATACCCTAAAAAATACCAACGATTGTGTTCATAAACCCTTATTTTGAATTTGAATCCCCAACGGCACCCTCTGCATCCCAAGCTGAACCCCAAACCCAGGCACCCCTGTCACTTAAAAAACCTCTCCTTTAACCCATCGACTTGCCCTTTTTTTGTCATTAGAAAGATTGATTTCAAAAGAATGAAGCTTTAAGATCTCAACCTGGTCCTCGTAGCTCAGTTGGATAGAGCGTAGGATTCCTAATCCTAAGGTCACAGGTTCAATCCCTGTCGGGGACACCATCCCTTCCCTCACGACATGCGTTTTTTATCAAAACGTTTCTATCAATCTAAACTTTCTGCTTTTTCGAACTCCTCTTCAACCCTGTCTGGGATAAGCTTTCAATCTCCTTTCTTTGGCCTCTTTTAGACCAAAACCCTCCCTTTTAGACCTTTAGACTTAAAGCCTCATCTTCTGAGACCATTCGCCTTGAATCATCCCAAAATAAGCCCTTTATTTTTGCATCATTGGATTCGCTATTAAAAAAAAATCCCTTTTCTTTAACTTTTGATTTGAATTTTTAAACGCATTCCCTTACCGTTGTGGATGATGATTTTACTTCAAGACATGATGGATTTTTTTGAAACCTTTGCGCCCTCTCATTCTGCAGAAAAATGGGACCCTGTCGGGCTTCAAGTGGGGCATCCCCATCAAAAAATCAATAGCCTTGCCTTGTCTTTAGATGTTGATTTGCGCTGTATAGCATTTCTTAAAACTCAGGAAATTGACCTTGTCATCACGCATCATCCTTTGTTTTTTAAACCCCTACACTCTTTAATTTTTAATTCCGAAATGGATCAGATTTTATCTGTTTTACTTCAAAAAAGATGTGCGGTGTTAAGCCACCATACCAATTTGGACAAAGCACAAGGAGGAATTAATGACTCTTTTTGTAAGGCCTATGGCTTTAACCCAGACTTGGGAACCCGAGTCGGATTTTTGAAAATAGTTCAAAATCAAGGGCACACACTTCACTCCTTAGAAAAAAAACTGCCCTGCACCCTGTATGACTATCACCCTGGGCCTATTCATCAGATTGGCTTTTGCGCAGGCAGTGCCCATGGCATCATGAAAGACGTGCTGACATCAGGCATTCAATGCTTGGTGACGGGCGAATTAACCCACCATGATTTAGTGTCTTGCCAATTTCAAAAAATTTCTGTCATCACCGTAGGACACCATGCCTCTGAAGTCATAGGGCTTCAAATGCTTTTACCCCTCATTAAAACCC
>Ga0172376_10008346_pt1 | contig 10847 bp, 8 predicted proteins | sample Lak35m_FD_121114 | JGI IMG/M metagenome (GOLD analysis project Ga0172376, IMG submission 121114) | Freshwater microbial communities from Kabuno Bay, South-Kivu, Congo - kab_092012_35m | ecosystem: Environmental > Aquatic > Freshwater > Lake | place: Democratic Republic of the Congo: South-Kivu... | reverse complement strand
TCGTCGTCGCCGTCGTTGTCAAAATCACCTGACACAAGCCCGGTCCACCAACCTGACAGTCCCGGTCCCGCTCGGCGCGTGAAATGCCCGCTCCCGTCGTTCTCCCACACCTCGAGGTCCGCGCCCGGGCCCGCGCGCAACGCCTCCAGGCGATCGAGCCCCTGGGCCAGCACCAGGTCGAGGTCGCCATCCGAGCCCAAGTCGAGCAGGGCCACGCCGGCGCCGTTGGCGTCGAGGATGCAGGCCTTCTCCGGCGAGCCCGAGCGGTTGATGTAGTCGATCCCGCGCGCGGACGCGCACTCCACGAGGTCGAGGGCCGCTGCGGGCTCGTCGCCCGGCGAGTCCCAGCGCCCGCAGGCTCCGGCGCAAGCCCATGCCAAGATCGCGACCGGCGCATGCCTCGCGCGGCGCAAGCCGGCGCGTTCCTCGCTGGCGCGGGCCTCCTTGGCTCGGGCCTCCTTGGCTCGGGCCAGGGCAGCCAGAGCCCGCGTGGCTGGACGCAAGTGCATATGCCCATGATCGGACATGAAGCGCCGTCGCGCCACGGTCCTGTGCGCCGTCGCGCGTTCCTTGGTGCCGCGCCCTGCGCGACTTGCGCCGCGCTGCCCCGCGCGCGTTGCCTGCGCCTTGTCGTGGCCGCGGCGCGCGCGCTAGGCTCCGTGTAGGCCTGCTTGCGGGCCGAACGCCCCATCATGCCGCTGCGCAAGAAGAGCCTGCTCGACGCGTTCCGCAATGCGCCCCACGGCGCCTCGCCCACGAGGCCCGTGCTGGAACCCACGCGCGCCAAGGGCACGGTCAAGCTGGCGCCCGCAAGCCGCGAAGGGCTGCCCTCGGCACTATCTCGCCAACGCAGCTTGCTGCTGGGCTTGTTGTTCCTCTTGTGCGCCGCCACTGCGGGCGTGTGGTGGTGGAGGCTCGAAAAGGCCTCGCGGGTGGAGGCGGGCGGGGGTGATGGGCGTTCGGCTGCAAGCGTGGAGGCTCCCGCCGCGCAACGCCCTCTGGTGGAGACTCCGCCACCGGCGAAGCCCGTGCAGGGCCGCGGCGGCACGGAGCACGACCGCGCCTTCCTCGACAAGGAGAACCGGGTGACGGTGCGCGTCGGTCAATATGGCGACGATCCGCGTGGTCGCGCCGAAGCGCTGTCGCACTACGACTACTTGGCCGGCGAGGGAATGCCGTGCGTGATGCCCGTGCGCTCGGGCAAGTTCTTGATCTTGTGCGTCGGCTACGCGAAGAAGCCCGACGCCGACTTAAAGGCCTTGCGCGAACAAGTCGCGGCGTTGCGCGGTCCGAGGGGTGCCAAGAAGCCCCCGTTCGCGACCGCCTGGATCGACAACATCGACAACGTCGTCAAGCGCTAACGTCGTCAAGCGCTAACGTCGTCAAGCGCTGAGCGGCGACTGCATCGGCAAGCGCTCGGCTCTGGGCGAGTGGCCTTCGAGCATGCTGCGGTTGGTCTGCAGGTGGTCGCCAGACGCAGGTTGGGGTCCACAGCGCCTGGCTTGGGAGGGGACTGGCGGGGCCGTCCGCCTGCTGGGGACGCAGGGCCGCCGTTGGCTTCCCGGACGGCCCTCGACCGGCCTTCCAGGCCCCTTGGGTGCGCTTCCGCGCCAGCGGTCTGGCACCCCACGACGTCCCACGCTATGCTGTTTGGCCCTCGCAAGGGCGCGACCCGTATCGGGTCGCCCCGTACCTGCGCGCAGCGGAACACGACATGTCGATCCACTCCAGCCTCAAGATCAAGGGCATCGCCGCGGGCAACCGCTCGGTGTTCACGCGCGTCGAGCGCATCGCCATCCTGAAGAAGGCGGGCAAGTTCGACGAAGCCGGCAGCTCGCCCTGCGGCCTCCCGAAGGTTCGCACCAGCTTCAAGACCATCGGCGCCAAGAAGAAGGACGCCGCGCCTGCCGCCGATGCCAAGGCCGGCGACAAGAAGGGTGCCGCGGCCGCCGGCGCCAAGGCCGGCGCCCCGGCGAAGAAGTGACCGTCGCCGCCGCGCGAGTCGCGGTTCGAGGATCGTCCGCCACGTCGGATCGTTCCTCGGCGCTGCTCCCTGTGGGCGATCCCGTCCGCGCGGCTTGATCGCGCGCCATGCGCATGCGTCCGACGCGCCACAGCGCCCTCGCACCCGTCATGGAGGTCTTCGCCTCCGTGCAAGGCGAGGGCGCCTTCGTGGGCGAACCGCAGGTCTTCGTGCGCTTGCGCGGTTGCCCCTTGCGCTGTCGCTGGTGCGACACGCCCGCGTCGTGGAGCGTGGATGCATCCCAGACCGCGCGCATCGACGCCAAGGACGGCGCGCGGCGCGAGCCCGCCGTGGCCAGCGCCTTCCAAGCCGCCATCTGGGTCTCGCAGTGCGAGCCCGGCGCGCCGCGCACGGTCAGCTTGACCGGCGGAGAGCCACTGATGTGGCCGGAGTTCGCGTCGGCCTTGAAGCGCATGCTCGCGCCGCGCCGCCTGCATCTCGAGACCGCGGGCGCCCACCCCCGCGCGCTCGAGCGCGTGCTCGCCGCCATCGACCACGTCAGCCTCGACCTCAAGCCGCACTTCGACATGCTGGCCCCGGTGCCGCTGGCGACCAGCTCGTCGGAGCACGCGTCGCGCTCCTTCGACGAGCTGGAGCCCGACGACGGTTCGAGGCCTGACGGCGAACTGAAGTCCGACGGCGAACTGAAGCCCGACGACGAACCCAGCCCGACTACGCACGAGCAATGGAGCGCCGCGCGGCGCGCTTGCCTCGCGCTGGTGGCCGGACGCGACGCCGCCGGCAAGATTGTCGTGTGCGGCGATCGCGCCGCCGGCGACTACGCCCAACTCTTCGACGAGATCGAGGAGATCGCGCCCGGCCTGCCAGTCTACTTGACACCCGCCACGCCCATGGGCGGCGCGCAGGCGCCCTCGCACGCGCTCGTCGACGAGGTGGCGGAGATGGCGCGCGACCGGGATCTACGCGTGCGCATCGTTCCGCAGCTGCACAGGCTGGTGCGGCGACCCTGAACCGACTGGGCGCTGGCGGCAAGTAGGCTTGGCTTGCGCTCAAGGGCGCAGGCGTGCTTCCACGTACTTGAGCGAGAGTGGGGCCTTTCCGGACCAGCGCAGAACCACTTCCCGTCGCTCAGCTCCGGGCGGGAACAGCACGAGCTTGCGGAAGTCGCCGCCCTGGAGTTGCAGGGTGATGCGGTCGGCGCGCTTGAACTCCTTGGCGCCTTCGTCTCTGCAGTACACGTCCAGCATGGACTCCTCCGCGATGGCGCCCTCTATCAGCAGTTCGAACTGCCGACCGACGCCCACCGGCAAGGTCGGCAAGCGCACGCCCAACTTGCGCTCGTCGATGGTCGCGAGGAAGCCACCTTCGCCCTCGCGCGCGAGCGGCTGCGAGCCGGGCTCCGACAACGGCGGCGAGGCGTCGGTGCACCACACGATGCGCTGGCGCTCCTTGCCCACCAAGCGTCCCTCGAACAGCGAGTAGTCGATCGCCTTGAGGTGGTCGACCCTGGTCAGTGCGCGTTCGACGTAGAAGTCGATCACCAGTTCCGGTCGCTCCGCCAGCACGTCGCTCGGATCGAAGCGCGGCTGCCAGTGGAAGGAGGCCTTGGGGAAGGACTCGGCCAAGGCGCCTTGGATGTAGGGGCCGAAGGAGTCGTGGAAGACCATGATGCGCGGGCCTGGCTGGCCCAGCTTCTGCGAGCGAGAAGGGCCCGTGCGATCGCCACCCGAGACGAGCAGTTCGTGACGCGGTCCGCCTTGGTGTACGAGCAACCACTCGCGCTGGAGCAGGAGATCGTCGATGTATAGGTGGGATCCCCACGAGTCGCCACGGCCGACGTTGTAGAGGCGCACCAACTCCGTGTCTCCCAATGTGCGCGTCTCGGGGAAGGACGCGCGCACGCTTTCCATGATGGCTTCGTACGCGGCCCGCGATCCGTGGCCGTTCCAGTGCGATCCGAGGCGCGTGTAGACCTCGTCCCCCGGCCGATCCAACGCGCGGGCAGCGTGCAGTGCCGGGCGCAGGTCGAGGATGTCCACCTGCTCGCCTTGCATGGCCGTCAGCAACTGGTCCAGCCGCGAAGGCGCGTTGGGCGCGACCGGGCGCCAATCCGCCGGGACATGCTCCGGGTAGATCGTCTCCTTGTTGGGCGCCACCACGTACAGGTAGCGGATGCCGAGCGATTCCAACCAAGCGCGTCGCTGTTCCAACGCGGAGGTCCACAGGCGCAACTCCGCCGAGGTCATCGGCAGGGTGCCGCGCCAAGCTTCGCGCGACTGATTGACGCGCGTGTAGACCCAGCCTTCGGAACCCTTGGCGATGTTCGCCGTCGGCGACAGTCCCATGCCGAACCAGTGGAGGCGGCTGCGCGCGCGCAACAACCGGTCGCGCAAGCCGAAGGTGTCCATGTAGTGCGGCTCCCACTCGACGGGCAAGCGCAGGGCCGCCTTCAGGCTGCGCGGCGGGAATTCCGGCGCTGACGCGGCCTCGCGTCGTTCCGGCTCAGGTCCGCGTGCCTCGTCGTCGCGAGTGATTTGATCGATGGCGGGAGCGAAGACCGCCAGCAGGAAGCCTGCCGCCAGCGACGCGTCGCGCACTGTCGTCCACTGCATGGCGGCGGCCTAGAAGCGGAAGTAGATGAACGGGTTGTAGGCGCCGCCGGCCATCTCCAGCGCGCACAGGAAGAACACCACGAGCAGCAGCAACGTGCCCAGAATGTCGAGCAACCGGGCGAGCGCCGGCCGGCCGTTCGCCTCCAATCCCGCGTGCCAAGCCGCGACGATCGGCAGCCACGGAGTCGCGCCGATGCAGCCCGCCGCCAAGGCGAACCAGGTGAGGATGTCGGCGTGCAGAGCCAACGGATTGGCGGCCGCCGTGGACACCGCCAGATCGCCGTAGCGCACCAGTCCATCGCCCATGGGCGCGAAGGCCATGGCGCGCAGGATGCCGAAGGCCTCCTCGATGCCGCCGGCGCGGAAGAACACCCAGCCGACCATGACGGCGAGCATGACGTACAGGTGGCGCAAGGCGCGCGGCGCGCGTACGAGCAGGTCTCCGAGGGCCACGCGCTCAAGCACGAGGAACGCGCCATGCCACAGGCCCCACACCACGAAGGTCGAGTTGGCGCCGTGCCACAGGCCGCACAGCAGGAACACCAGCACCAGATTGAAGTAGGTGCGCGCCTTGCCTGCGCGATTGCCGCCCAGCGGGATGTACAGGTAGTCGCGGAACCAGCTGGAGAGCGAGATGTGCCAGCGCCGCCAAAACTCGGTGATGGACTGCGAGGAGTAGGGATGCTGGAAGTTCTCGAGGAACTCGAAGCCGAACATGCGGCCGAGTCCGATCGCCATGCACGAGTAGCCCGAGAAGTCGAAGTAGATCTGGACGGTGTAGCAGGCGACGCCGAGCCATGCGAGTTGCGGAGTCAACTGGTCGGTCGGCAGCGCGAAGATGGAGTCGCAGCACTTGGCCGCGAAGTTCGCCACCAGCATCTTCTTGCCGAGGCCGATCAGGAAGCGCCGCACGCCCGAGGCGAAGCGCTCGAGGCCGACCGTGCGCTCGACGATTTGCTCGGCCACATCCTTGTAGCGCACGATGGGCCCCGCGATCAGTTGCGGGAACAGGGCCACGTACAAGGCGATGTCGGCTGGGTTCCGTGCCACCCGTCCTTGGCGTCGCGCCACGTCGACGACGTAGCTCATCGCTTGGAAGGTGAAGAACGAGATGCCGATCGGCAGGCGCACGCTGCCGTCGGGGTTCAGCAGCGCGGAGGCGAGGCGTCCACCCTCCGGCAGCAGGCTGCCGACGGACGCCAGCGGCGCGTCGAGCAGTCCCAAGCCCTGCAGCAGCGCCGACAAGCTGTTCCAAGTCCAGTCCGCGTACTTGAAGACGAACAGGATCGCGAGGTTCAGCGCGATCGCCCAACCAAGGATCCAGCTCGTCGGGCGTGCCTGCTCCTGAGCCCGCTCCACGAGCAGCCCCAAGGCCCAGTTCAGCAGGATGGACACGACCATCAGGGCCGAGGCCACGGGCTCGCCCCACCAGTAGAACAACAGGCTGGAGATCAGCAGCAGCGCATTGCGCAGCCGCGGGTGCAGCAAGGCGTGCAATGCCAGCAGCAGCGGCAAGAACGCGAAGACGAAGATCGGCGAGCTGAACAGCATCGTCTGCGCTGGGTGGGTGCGTCCGCCTCCGAAGCAGGTGCGCCGCGCGGCCTTGCGGGGAGGCTAATACTACCACGCCACGGCAGCTCGGCCAGCGGATCCCGGTGCCCGGCGGGCGTGGTTCCTGTCGAGGACAGGCCTCGGCTTCAGGGGAGCCAAGCCTCGGTGCGTTCGATCTCGACCGAGCCTTGGCCGCTCCATTCGACCATCAGGCAGACGGCGTCCGCGCCTCCCGGGATGGAGAGCACGTGCTCGAAGGAGCCTGAAGCCGCGAAGGCGAGGCGGCGGTCGCGGCGGAACTCCAGCTCGTCGGCAGGGCGCCAGTAGACCTGCACCACCGTCTCTGGTTCGGCCACGCCAGCCACGACGAGGTGCAAGCCTCGTGCCGCATCGCGCTGCAAGCCCTCCACCTTGATCGGACTCGCGCAAGGCAGGGATGCCGACCAGATCGGAGTCGCTCCAGCTTCGCGCACTCGTCGCTCCTCCTCCTGCGCCAGGCGACACTCGCGCGCGATGGCTCGCTCCACGCGCAGTTCGACCACCACATCGGGCTTGTAGGCCTCCACGAGCGCGAGATCGAAGCGTGATGTCTGCACCCACAGGCTGCCGGCGACGAACTCGGTCAGCAGCGGTTGGACGTACGGCCCGAACGAATCGTGGAAGACGAGGAGGCGGGGGCCTCCCGCGCGGGCCTCGCTGCGGCTGTGCACCGTCCGCTCGGGCCCTTGCGACGCCACATGCACGCGGGCACCACCCTCGCGCGGCCACTCCGGTTGCCAGTCGACCTGCAGCAGCAGGTCGTCGATGTGCAGCGCGGGGCCCCAGCTGTCCCCCGAGCCGGGCAGGCGCGCGCGCCGCAGTTGCTCGCGCGGGATGGAGTCCTTGGGCGCGGCGTCGGCCTGCAGTTGCGCTAGGATCGCCTCGGCAGCGACGATGCTGCCGCGTCCGTTCCAGTGGGTGCCCAGCCGGGTGTACAGCTCGTCGCCGGGTTGGTCGTCCACGCGGGCCGCCAGCAACGCCGGCCTGAGGTCTGGCGCTTCGACCACTTCAGGCTGTGCGCGCAGCGCCGCGAGCAGCTGGTCCAGTCGCGTGGGGGCCGAAGGCGAGATCTTCTTCCAGGACGCCGGCAGATGCTCGGGGTAGATGGACTCCTTGTTGGGCGCGACGACGAAGAGGTAGCGCACGCCGAGTCGCGCCAGCCAGTCGCGTCGCCGCGCGAGTCCATCGACCCAGCAAGCGAGCTCCGAGTCCACGAGAGGCATGGTTCCGCGCCACGCCTCGCGCGAAGCGTCGATGGTCGTGTAGGTCCAGCCATCTCCGCCCAGATCGACGATCGGGGCGGGCGATCGTCCCAAGCCGAACCAATGCAGGCGTCCTCGCTCGCGCAACAGCTTGTCGCGCAGTCCAAAGGTGTCGGCGTGGCGCGCCTCGATGCGCCGTGGGAGCGAGAGCACCTCCGCGGGCGAAACGGGCCATTCCACGGCGGGCGCCGCCGCGCGTCGTTCCAATCGTGGACCGCGCACTTCGGCATCGCGCGCGAACTGGTCGACGAGCGGCGCGGCCGACATGCCGATGAATCCGGCGACGAGCAGCAGCGCGCCGCCGCGGCCAGCTGCGGTCCGCGGATTCATGCTTGGATGCGAGCCGGCTCCTGCTCCGGATGGGGCAGGCGCACCAAGGTCAGCAGGCCCACGAGACCCAGCACGTTGACCAGCCAGAAGAAGTGCTCGAAGCCGATGGCCTCCACGAGGTCTCCGCTCCACCTTCCGCCCAGCCACGCCGAGAGGCCCATCAAGCCGGTCGACAGCGCGTAGTGGGTCGTGGCCCAGCGCGAGCTGCGCGCGAACTGCAGCAGGTAGACCATGTAGGCGGAGAAGCCGAAGCCGTAGCCCAGTTGTTCGACGAAGACCACCAGTGCGGCGCCGAAGGCGTCCGGGCGCGCGTGCGCCGCCCAGGCGTAGAGCAGGTTGGGCAGGTGCATCGCGAGCGCCATCGGCCACAGCACGCGCCACAGTCCGACCCTCGACACGAGCCATCCGCCCAGCACTCCGCCGACGAGGAGAGCCGCCACGCCAAAGGTGCCGTAGATCCAACCCACCTGCACTTCGTCGAGCCCCAGCCCCCCTTGCTCGGCGGCGCGCATCAAGAACGGAGAGATCATCGGGACGAGCATCGACTCGGCCAGGCGGTAGAACAGGATGAAGAACAAGACGAGCGCGAAGCCGGGGCGACCGAAGTACTCGGCCAGGATGCGCGCGATGGGCGCGCGCGAGCCGTTCGCGGAGTCGCGCTGGGGTTGATCGGCGCTCGGCCGCGGCGCGAGCAACGCCACCAGCGCCAAGAGCACGCCGTAGGCCAGCGCCCCCGCGAGGATCGCCCAGCTCCACGCCTCGGGCCGCGGCAATCCGCGGGCGACGAAGCCCGCGCCCGGTTCCTTCTGCAACGCTCCCGCCAGGACCACCACGCCGCCGGTGACGAGGATGCGGCCGATCCTGTAGCAGGCGTTGCGCACGCCGACGTACAGCTCTTGGCGGCGCTTGTCGAGCGCGAGCATGTAGTAGCCATCGCAAGCCACGTCGTAGGTGGCCGAGGCGAAGGCCAACGCCACGCAAGCGCCAACGGTCCACTCGAGCCACAGCTCCTGCCTGGTCGCCAGCGCCAACGCCACGACGGTGCAGAGGACCGCCAGCGCGGCGCCGAGCAACCAGCGGCGCTTGGTGCCGACGAGGTCGACCAGCGGGCTCCAGAGCGGCTTGAGCATCCAAGGCAGCGTGAGGTCGCTGGAGATGCGTCCCACGACCGAGGGCGCCGCTCCCATCGCCGTGAAGTAGGTGTTGGACGCCGCCTGCACGAGGAAGTAGGGCATGCCCTGCAGCGCGTACAAGAGCGGCACCACCGCCGCGCCGCGCGCGCCGGACTCTTCACCACCTTGCGCGGGCGTTCCGCGCGACTCGCTCGTGCCAGCGTCGGCCATGCCGCCACCTTACGAACCCGGGTCGTCGTTGTCGCCTTGGAGCCTGTCCGGGTATCCTGTCCCGTTCGCCGAGGCCCACTTGGATTCCACCGCACCCCGCCTGCCCAGGATCGCCATCGTCGGCCGCCCCAACGTGGGCAAGTCGACGCTCACCAACCGCATGTGCGGAAGCCTTGTCTCCATCGTCGAGCCCACGGCCGGCGTGACGCGCGACCGCGTCGCCGTGCCGGCCCGACTGCGCGGTCGCCGTCGGCGCCGCTGGGTCGAAGTTGTCGACACGGGCGGCATCGGCGTCGTGGACCGCGACGACTTGGGGCCGCTCGTCGAGCGCCAGATCGAGTACGCGCTGGCGACCGCCGACCTGATCCTGTGGTTGGTCGATTCGAAGGAGGGCGTGACGCCCCTCGACGAGCTTGTCGCGCGCCGCATGCGCGGCATCAAGAAGCCCGTGGTGCTGGTGGCCAACAAGACCGAGGGTCGCGACGCCGCCTGGGCGGTGGGGGAGTTCCACAAGCTCGGCGCCGCGCGCGAGCCGATCGCGATCAGCGCCCAGAACGGCGAGGGCGTCGAGGAGCTCTACGACGAGATCCTGGCGCACTTCGACGAGGAAGGCGATGAAGCGAGCGACGAGGTCCCGCCGGTCAAGACGATGATGCGCCTCGCCGTCGTCGGCCAGCGCAATGCCGGCAAGTCGAGCTTCATCAACGCGCTCGCGCAGGAAGATCGCATGATCGTGTCCGAGGTTCCGGGCACGACGCGCGACTCGGTCGACGTGGTGTTCGAACGCGACGGCCAGAGCTTCGTCGCCATCGACACCGCCGGCGTGCGTCGGAAGAAGAGCATGCAGGACGCGATCGAGTTCTACGCCGATTCGCGCTCGCACCGCTCGGTCCGCCGCGCCGACGTGGTCGTGCTCCTGTTCGATGTGACGAGGAAGCTTTCTTCCATCGACAAGGATCTGGCGCGCTACGCCATCGACCACCACAAGCCGACCATCCTCGGCGCTAACAAGTGGGACTTGGTGACGGAGCTGACGCCCGAGGACTTCCGCGAGTACATCGACGACCAGCTCCCGAGCCTCGACTACGCGCCCGTCAGCTTCCTGTCGGCCAAGACCGGCAAGGGCGTCGACGGGACGATGAGGCTCGCGCTCGAGTTGTTCGAGCAGTCGCGACTGCGCATCTCCACCGGCGAGCTGAACCGCGTCCTGCAGCGCGCCTTGTCCGCCCGTCCGCCCAGCTCCGGCGGCCACGCGGCGCGCGTGCGTTACGCCACGCAGGCCGACACGCGACCGCCCACCTTCGTGCTGTTCGTCAACGACAAGAAGAACTTCAACAAGGACTACATCCGCTACCTCGAGAACCGCTTGCGCGAGGAGTTCCCCTTCAAGGAGATCCCGGTGCGCATCGTCCTCAAGGACCGCGAGATGAGCGAGGCCGAGAAGGCCGAGGAGGAGTCATGATCCGCGACTTGGCCAGCCGGCTCCGAGGCGCCGTCGCGTGGTCGTGCTTGTCCGCCGTCCTCGCCGCCGGCTGCGCGAGCACGCCCGACGAGGGCTGGCACGAGGGATCGGTGAGCGCGCCCACCGAGCGCGTCTTGTGGCGAGTCACGGTGCTGGCGCTGGAGCGCAACGACTTCCCGGTCGGCTCGGGCGTCAACCCCTCGACGCTCAAGGCCGTCTCGGGCTGGCGCGTGTCGCTGGCGCCCTTCAAGGGCGACGGCTATC